>JAEHJW020002369.1_pt1 | contig 108690 bp, 145 predicted proteins | sample 9271431 | NCBI WGS metagenome assembly JAEHJW02
AAGCATCTGTAGGTGTCGTGACCCTCTAAACGTAGTTGCTTTTATACAACTGAGGCTGGTCATAGGTGGGCTTTTACAAGCCCCCGCATTTATGCGTGGGGTCTATGACCTCTCTACCTAAAAGCAAATGGGTTCATACTAGCCCCGCCTTTAACAAAAACATTATTCATATCACTTGGATAGTTAGTGAAAGAGTGTTCCACTAACTTATTACCACAACCAAAACAATGTCCTATTGTACTTACTTTTTCCTCTATAATTCCTTTATTGCCACAGTAGGAACATATCTTCTTTTCTTTTGGTGTTTCTTTATAAAAATCTTTTTCTTCTTTTTGACTTTCTTTTGGGGTATAGATAACCTCTTTAATGGAAATCGGGGTACTCCACATCTTACTAAACTGAATACCGTAGTTAGCAAGCATCCATGCCATAACAAGATCATCGTGTTCTGTTAGGTTATCCCCGCCATTTTCAGGCCCGCCAGGTCTATCTTTATCATCATACTTAAAAAGTTGTAACTGAGATAATAACCTGCTAGAATTACCAAAGACAGAGCCTTCAAACAAGGCTTCTTCCGTAATGGATATTATTTTTGCCTTTGTTTTTTGGTTAGTTAAGAATCCTAACTTACCGTCTATATCCGCAAAAATCGGGAGATTAGTCTCCATTAGGGATTGAAGAACAGCCGAACCATGATTGTTTCTTTCTACAACAATAGTAGAAGGTTTGTATTCTTTAGATAACTGTTGTAGTAGTTTTGGTATCTTATGGAGTGGTTCGTAACCAATCCATTCAGCCACTTGTTCTCCTTCTGCGTCTAGAATTTGAATGGCTGAATAATCCCCTCCAGGTGTTCCAGCGGCGGGGTCAACACCATAAACATAAAACTTATCTTTATCTGGCTGTACATATCTCTGTAATCCAGCATATAAGTTATGATTCTTCTTTGACCAGTTAGCATAGATGTGGTCTATTGGAAATACCAATCTACCTTGTAGTAGCCATCCTGATAATGGGTCTTCTGGGTACTCTGTACGAAAATTCCCGCGAAGTTTTGTAATCATACTTCTACGCCACGCTATTTGCGCGGGATTCCAAAAATTTTCTTCTATACCTTTTTGTTCATCATCAGAGTAAGGTTCTAGTCCAAACTTTTCATCGTCTTGGTACTGAGAATCTTCCCACCAAGGAAGGAACACAGCCCTATAAGGTGGACGTTTACCTTCTTCTGTTGATAAACATTCCCGCCAAGTCTGATATGCCCACGTTCCAGCTAGTTTAGGGGTTGTTTCAAGGCGGATAATTCCATCTGGAACCAGCGCACCTTCAATAGAAGCCATTAAATCCTCTGCACCAGAAGGCCACAAGGCTACTTCTGATACATGCACCATTGTTAGAGTGTTAGAACGAATGGCATCGGGAGAACCCGCTGTACCAACAAAAATACGTGAGTTTGTTCGTGGAATAATTAACTCACGTTCATTGAATACATCTGGTTTATCTTTTCCTCTATTGAGATATATAGCTGTTTCTTTTGGAAGGTTTCTATACCATGTAGCTATCTTTTTATATAGCCCTTCTGCGGCTTCTCTCTGGTGTGCTATAATAGCTAAAGTGTGGTGTTCTTCTAGACAAGCACGGGCAAACATCTCACCTAGTAGAAGCGTTGACATACCAATCTGGCGAAACTTTACAATATAATCACGATTTGTTCTAGTTTCCCAGTACTTAGCTTGGGTTTCGTTAAAACGAAAATGAACTTTATGACGTTTCCCTTTAGGAACAATCATCAAGTTCTTTTCAATCCACTCTTTTAATTCATCACTAGTAGGCTTTTTGCCTATAGTCTCTAATCTATCTAGAAAATTTTTGTTTATTTCCATGTTAGTTACCTAATGCTTCTTTAATAGTCTCCAAAGTACTAGGGTCAACCTGCTTTAAGACATCAAATAACTTTTCCATCTCATCTTGTGACAAACCACTACTTTTTTGTGGTAGTTTATCCATGAATTTTGAAAGTAACTGGAGGGCAACAAAACCCTCCTTGCTACTTGTCGGGTCATCTGCCCATGCGTCTATTATTTTTAGAAGAGTTCTAGTAATTTTACTCGCGGCTTTTGGTATGAGCATTTCATCGGGTACATTATCCCAGTCAACCACAGCACGCGATTTATTAACGACGTTATCATTTATTTCAAGCATGTACAGACCACCTATTAGAGATAGCTATTTTATTGCGTCTCATTTTAGAGAGACAAAGTACTTCTGCGTTCTCTGTATATTATAGTGTGTACATTGTATAATTATACCGATTTATCATTTTTTATTAGTTTTTATTTTATTTTCCAAAGAAAACCCCTATCTATAGGCGTGGTATGCCTTGAGGTAGGTATGTTCACCCCGAAATATTACCATCTCTTTAGGAGAATTTGTAATATTATATAAAACAACAGGAGCGTACTACAGTTTACATAATTTGGTGGGTTGAGTTTTTTGTGTTTTAAGCTATAATTATTTTTGTGGTTGGTGAATATTTTATTTTTGTTGGAGCATACTATAAGTAACAAAGAAAAGGAGAGTGGTTAATATGGCAGTATCATGGATTAAATCACGGAGCAAAAATAACGTATCCCCATTTAATTTTACTAGTAGGAGTTTGTATGTGAGATGGTTGCCACACGGATTAGTTATTCCAAGTTCTTTAATAAAAGAAGGAACCGTTGGGTACATCATAGGTATTGATAACGAGAAATTGAAGATGTACTTAAAGCCAACAAAACAAAGTGATCTACACATCAAAGAGGCTTATAGACTCTATATGTACAACAGCAACACCAACTGGTTTATCAATACAGCTACACTCACTAAAAACATTAATAAGGAGTTAGGTGTAGAGTTTAACCCGCGTGGCGGGATGAAGTACCCTGTTGAATTCCAGAATGACGGGATGATTGTTATGGATATATCAGAAGTAGTAAAAAAATCCGTTGTTTATCAGGATTATATTTCTTCAATGTCGGTATTAAAGGAGAAGAATTATGTCTATAATGAATAGACACTTTGATACTATTTATAGATAGCAACACACGTTGCTATCTATTTTTTGTCTACATATAGACAATACTTAATTTATGTGATATTATACTTGTACAAAGAAAGGAATGATAAAAAATTGGCTGTTTTAGACCCTTATTTAGACCTTATTGAAAAATCTAGTAGTGGATTAAATGTAGATACTCATGCTTTGTTAGATACTTTAGAGTATGAAATTGTTGACGGGATGAGTGATTCCGATATTATTAAGTCTATCTCTCAAGTTTCTTCTGAGAAAATGAGTATAGATGACCTAGATTGGCAATACTTTTCTTCCCGCGTTTTAAGTCATTCTCTTAAAAACAAAATAAAAGCACAACGTGGTGAAAAGTCTTTCTATGAAGTAGTTAGTGGTTTAGTAAAGGATGGCATTTATTCCCCTAAATTACTGAAAAAATATACAGAAAAAGAGTTAAATACTGCATATTTATTCATTGATGAGTCTAGGGATAATTCTATTCCATATGCAGGTTACGAAATCTTAATGGATAGATACTTAACCAAAAGTAAGAGTGGAGTTATTGTAGAGACTGTACAGGAAAGATTCTTAGTTATTGCCTTATTTTTGTTTATAAATGAAAAAAAGAATAGGTTAGACTATGTTAAGAACTACTACGATAAAATGTCTAACCAAAAATTTACTACAGCTACTCCTACAACTGCAAACGCGGGGAAATTACATCATCAGTTATCTAGTTGTTTTATTGATTCTATTGAAGATTCTATTGACGGCATCTTCTCATCTTTCCACGATCTAGCTAAAATATCTAAAATGGGTGGCGGGATAGGAGTTAATTTATCTAACTTGCGTTCTAGTGGTTCTTTTATTCGTGGAGTTTCTAATAAAGCAAAAGGCGTTATTCCGTGGGCAAAGGGTTTAGATAATATTGCTACTTCGGTAGACCAACTAGGGGTACGTTCTGGGGCTATTTCCCCCACACTTGCTGTTTATCATAAGGATATTCTAGACTTTATTAAGGTTCGTATGAACAATATTGCTGATAAGATGAGAGCACCTAACATATTTCCTGCTATTTCTGTTCCAGACTTATTCATGCAAACAGTAGAACTTGGCGGGGATTGGTACTTATTTGACCCTTATGAAATAAGGCAGAAAGGGTATAACTTTGAACAACTTTTCGGGGAAGAGTTTAATAAAGCCTATTTAGATTGTGTTGGAGACGAAAATATTTCACGCACAGTAGTAAAAGCACAAGAGTTAATGGAGTCTATTCTTACAGCAGTAAGTGAAACATCTTCTTTGTTTTTCTTTTTCAAAGATAGGGCGGCTGAGTTTAATCCTAATAGTCATATAGGAAATCCAGAATCTTCCAATCTCTGCACCGAAGTCCTTCAGAACATGTCTCCTTCAGAGTATATAGAAGAGTATTCAGAGGATGGTGATATTGTACGCATCCGTAAGGCTGGAGACTTTGTAACCTGTAACTTAGCAAGTATTAACCTTGCAGACGTTAAAAATTATGAGGAATTAGAGAATACCATATCATTAGTCATTCGCGGGTTAGATAATGTGATTGACTTAACACAATCACCAGTCGAGCAGAGTAAATTAAGTAATAGCAAATATCGCCCAATCGGTTTAGGTTCTTCTGGTCTCTATAACTATTTTATTAACAGAGGTATTGAGTGGGATTCATGGGAGCACATTAGAGCAGAAGATGAACTTTATGAAAACTTTGCTTACTTTGCTATTAAGGCTAGTATGGAACTAGCTAAAGAACGTGGGGCTTATCCCGCGTTTGAAGGCTCAGATTGGCACACAGGTGCTTATTTTGAAAAGCGCGGGTATACATCTGAACGCTGGTTAAAGCTAGCAAAAGATGTAAGGGAGCATGGAATCCGTAATGGATACCTTATGGCTATTGCCCCAACAGCATCTACTTCTATTATATCCAACTCCACACCCTGCATTGAACCACCACAGAGTATTACAGGATTCTTTGACAAGAAAGATATAAACCTGAAATATATTGTTCCTGGGTACACAGAGGATAACAAACACCTGTTTAAGACAGCCTTTGAATATGATCCTATCTGGGCAATTCGTGCGGCGTCTATGCGTCAAAGGCATATCGATCAGAGTCAGTCCTTCAACATGTTTCTCCCACACTCCAGTAAGTCCTATCAATCCCTCTTAGAGCTATATATGCTAGTATGGAAATCGGGATTAAAGACAACCTATTACACATTCTTTGAAAAAGAGAACTTAGATGATATTAACAAAGAAGAAATATCTTTTAAGTTTGAGTTTGATGTTGACAAGCCAGAGCTTGACATGGACGATATTGGTATGTGTTTTAGTTGTAGTAGTTGACATTATTTCTATATTATAGTATACTAATAGCAGAGTAAGTTTTCTCTGCTTTTATTTTTTTACATGGGGAGGTATTTTTATGTTGAAAGAAAGACCACTTTTTAATGTGGGAGGGAACTATAACAACCGTACTATACTCAATGGTAACACAACTGGGTTAAAAGATTTTAATAGAATTAAATACGTAAATTATGATAAACTTTATGATGCCATGATGAACAACCATTGGCGAGCAAATGAAATCAATATGGTGCAAGATTCTCAAGACTATAAGTCCCTCGATCCAGACATTAAACGCGCATTTAACAAAACATTTTCTTTTTTAATTTTTTTAGATTCTATTCAAGCCGATAATCTTTTTCACATTAATTCAGTAGTGTACCTTGAAGAAATACAACAATGTCTTTACCTCCAAGCGGCACAAGAGGTAGAGCACAATAAAGCTTACGCTTACACTCTTGCATCAGTAGCTAGCCCGTTGGAAATTAACAAGATTATGGACGAGTGGAGAACAGATCCTGTACTTCTCAAGAGAATTCAATTAATCACTAAAGGTTATGACACCTTTAAGTCTCACAAAACCAAAGAGACATTTGCTAAAGTTTTACTTTCCAACTATTTACTTGAGGGTATATACTTCTACACAGGGTTTACTTTTGTATATAGCCTTTCCCGCATGGGGTTGATGCCAGGAACTGTAAACAATGTAAAACTCATTAACAGGGATGAGAACACACACCTATCCTTATTTCAGATGTTATTTAATGATTTTGTGAAGGAAAATAAAGGAACGTTCATGAAGTCTCTTGTTAATGAGATGCACTTACTTATTAAAGAGGCAGTGGAGATGGAGATAGAGTGGGGGAAACATGTGTATGGGAATAAAATCAAGGGTATGTCTGATAAAGCGATGGAGGATTACATCAAGTACCTAGCTAATAAAAGATCAGAGAAGATTGGTTTCCCGCCCATTTATCCAGAGGCAACAAAGAATCCTATGGTCTGGGTGGACAAGTTTGCGAACACAGATGGAAAGGCGGGGAAAATGGTCACAGATATATTTGAAAAAGAGAATACTGACTATACTAAAGGTTTAAAAAGATAAACATAACCTGTTGACTTTACTATATTTTTAGTATATAATAAGGAGTAGATAAACTTGTTGAGTTTAGCTTCATTAATTGCATTTGGCATACCAAAAGAATTTAATCTTTCACACACAAAACTAGCTCCAGTAAAGGCTGTATGGTCAAGCCCATTTAAAGCTAAAGTATCCGCTTATGAATCCGTATTTAAAGAGGCAAGTATGAAGTATAAAGTGCCTTGGAGACTGCTAGTAGCCCAAGATATTATTGAGTCAAGGTTAAACCAATATGCAACGAATTATAATATTAATGGTTCGTGGGATAGAGGAATAGCTCAAATAAACTCTTTAGCTCATCCAAACATATCCATGTTTCAGGCTTTTAATCCAGTGTTTGCTATAAACTGGCAAGCCAGACAGTTAGCTAAATGGAACGGTGATTGGTGGGATGCCTTGGCACAGTATAATAGTGGACAACCTTATTCAAGACTATATGGTCAGGAGAAGGTTCAAGTATATTATTACATCTCCAAGGTGTGGCATGTGTGGAAAAATATGGAGAATAAGAAAGTTTAGGTGTTTGAATGAATAAGAAGAAGTTTCTAGAGAATGAAATGGATAGAATGAATAAGGTGCAAGACATCTTACTAAGTAGTATTCATAACAATGCTATGGCTAAAGAGGCTAATGGCTTATCTATTTTTTATACTTCTATTAAAGAATTCCGCGAAAATTTTATGGTTATTCACCACGTAGACGCTATAGGCGAATTCATAGATGAAGATGAACATATCTTTACTGGGGGTGAACAGTAAAATGAGGGGGATTGTTAATGATATAAATACAGTCTCTTTTGATTTGGGGATACTGACTCAAATGGTTGTATCCTCATTTAACGATCAAGAAAAGTTAGAAGAAACCACTTCCTATATTGATCAAATCGCCGTGGATTTAGACACAATTAGTATAAAAATTAAGAAGTTATCTAAAGAAGTAAAATGTGATAAAGATTTAATGTTACTTTTTATTTCTAAATTATCTTCAGCACTAGGTTACAGGGTTGGGATTCAGGAAAGTGGATTCCCAAAAACTTTTTCTCTTGTTGTTGATACACCAGATGGACAAGCAAAGTGGGAAATAGATAATGTAGAAATGTTTAATTTACCTGAATATGTTGGGGATGTGTTCGTATAGCTTCTTTTGAGAAAATAGCTATAGAAATATCTAAATTAGTAGAAGAAAAAAATAAGGCTTATGGGGATTCATATACTAAGTCAGCAGAGATTATGGAGATACTTTATCCAGAAGGTATTAAACCAAATCATTACATGGATGCCCTAGCTATTGTACGATTATTAGACAAGCTAAATCGATTAGCCAATGATAAGATGGCTTTTAATGAAAACCCTTGGGAAGATATTATGGGTTACGCGCTTCGTGCTGTATATCAATCCCGTGTTGAGCAAGAAGAGTTCATTATAAAAATTAATAAGGAGGGAATTTAGCATTATAGAACTCAATAAAATATACCATATGGATTGCTTGGATGGCATGAAATTAATCCCAGATAAATCTATTGATATGATTTTATGTGATTTACCTTATGGTGTTAGTAGAAATAAATGGGATATCATTATTCCGTTTGAACCTTTGTGGGAACAGTATAAACGAATTATAAAAGACAATGGTGCTATTGTATTAACAGCCCAAACACCATTTGATAAATTACTTGGCATGAGCAATATAAAGATGTTAAAATATGAGCTTATATGGGAGAAATCCATTGCAGTGGGGTTCTTAAATGCTAAAAAAATGCCTCTTAAAGCCCATGAGAATATTTTAATTTTTTATAAAAAATTACCCACATATAATCCACAGATGGTTGAAGGAATACCATATATATCTAAACACAAAGAGAATGATACTGGAGAAGGGTATGGTTACACTAAACCATACTTTAGTATTAATAATGGCACAAGACTACCAAGATCTGTTCTTAAATTTAAATCTGTTTCTAAAACTATACACCCAACACAAAAACCAGTAGCTTTGTTTGAATACTTGATAAAAACCTACTCCAACGAAGGAGATGTTATACTAGATAACTGTATGGGTAGCGGTACAACCGCTATAGCGTGTGAACTAAACAACAGGAAGTGGATTGGGTTTGAATTAGAAGAAAAGTATGTAGATATAGCCAATTCGAGAATAGAAAAACTTAAAAGTTCGGGGGAATACAGTGGTTAACATACGCTTTATAAAATCTAAGGATAGTCACTTTGTTGGTTCTATGATGAACTATAAGGGAGATGCCGGTATTGATCTTCCCGCGTCTGTGTGTTCAGATGTTAAACTATACCCAGGAGAAACAAAAAAGATGGATACAGGCATCTATCTACAGATACCGGAAGGATACGAGGCTCAAATACGCCCACGTTCTGGACTTAGTAGCAAGGGGATTCTTGTACAGATAGGTACGGTTGACTCTGGTTATAGAGGCATGGTACGTGTTGTTATCACCAACTTAAACTTTCAGAGTGGGTGGAGAATGTTTTTTCCTAAACCTTTTATTATTAAGGACGGGGATAGAATTGCTCAAATTGTATTTAAACCACTATTGGATTGTGTACTAGAAGAAGTGAACGTTTTGGAAGAATCAGAGCGTGGAGAAAATGGTTTCGGTTCTTCGGGGGTTAGCAAATCATAGACCCACAGGCTAAAGCCTGGGGCTTGTAAAAGCCCACTATGATTAGCCTAAGCACTTCGAGTGCTACGTTGGGATCGTCATGACACCCTGGGATGCGCGTCCTAGTCCCTTGCACTGTCGTCTGTGGTTAAAAGTCCTATTGGGTAGGGGCGGTGCTACAAACTTGACAAGCGGTTCCAACATTGGCGAAGGACAATTCACTCTGAAGGGAGATAGACGCAATGTTCGTCTACGTACTAAACAAACACGGCAAGCCATTGATGCCATGTTCACCACGCAAAGCAAGGTTGCTACTGAAACAAGGCAAAGCAACGGTGGTCAATCGTACACCGTTTACAATTCAGCTTTTACACGGCAGTAGTGGTTATAAGCAGGATATATCGTTGGGTGTGGATGCTGGTACAAAACATGTTGGTTTATCAGCTACCACCGAGAAAAAAGTGTTGTACGAAGCAGAAATATTACTTCGGACTGATATTCAAAAATTATTAGCCGCTCGTCGCGCGTTTCGCAGTAATCGCCGTAACCGCAAGACCAGATATCGCCAACTGCGATTCAATAACCGAAGAAGGCTAAAAGGCTGGTTGCCGCCGTCGATTCAAAACAAAGTGGTCGCACACTTGAATGTCATCAGACAAGTTGTCAAGGTACTGCCAATCCAGAATATTACTGTGGAAGTTGCACAGTTTGATACACAACTCTTAAAGAATCCAAATATTAGTGGCACGGATTACCAGAAAGGTGACCAAATGGGATTCTGGAATGTGCGTGAGTATGTGCTGTTTCGAGACAAGCATGAGTGCCAATGGTGTCATGGAAAATCAAGCGACAAGATTCTCAACGTTCATCATCGAGAGAGCCGAAAGACGGGCGGAAATTCACCAGATAACTTAGTAACGCTTTGTGAAACCTGCCACCACAAGATTCACCGAGAAGGGCTAGATGGTCAAGTCAAACGCAAAACAGCTAGCCTTCGTGATGCAACGCAGATGACGATATTGCGGTGGTTTATCTACAACGGGATTAAAGAGTTCCATCCATCCGCCAAGTTGACTTATGGCTATATCACGAAAAATACGCGGATTACGTATGGATTAGAAAAAAGCCATACAGTAGACGCACGGTGTATTAGCGGGAATCCGCTATCAATGCCAAGTGAAGCCATATACCTGATCAAGCAAGTACGAGGTCAGAATCGTCAACTTCATAAGGCAATGATTTTGAAGGGCGGTATACGTAAGAAGAACAAAGCACCAAGATACTTATTTGGCTATCAACTGTTTGACAAAGTACGATACGAAGATAAAGAGTGCTTCATTTTCGGCAGACGATCCAGTGGGTCGTTTGATCTGAGGCTTCTTGATGGAACAAAAATCACAGCCGGAATTAGCTATAAGAAGTGCAAACTCTTAGAGCGAGCATCCACATATCTAGTAGAGTTACAAAAATCACATTAAGAAAGGTAGGTGAAGCGCCGTTTCCTCCCCATAGATAAATCTAGGGGTATCCACGGCGCGAATTTGATGATAGCACTAAAGGATGTTCTATTATTTTTCCGCGAAAATGCCTTTCCTATTATGATTGGATTCATTATTGAGCGTGTGTGGTTTATTTTTAAGCTATTCTTACCTAGTATTGATCATTTTAATATTAACATAAGTAGTGAACCCAATGTAGTCATTCCAGAAGGAAGTGTCTTTCAGCATGAAGATATTTATGGAAACCTAGAACTGTTTGTAACATTGGTTCCAACACTGACAGATGAGTCTGGAAAAAGTAACGTTTTAGTGCGTAGAACATCACTTTTACATCATCTACTTATTGTGTTAAGGAGGAAATTCTAATAGATATTTTACTTGGAAAGTATAGAATTGTTAGTGACAAGCATAATGTAGAAGTACAGTCCAGCTATTTTTCTAAAAAGACTGGCGAAGAGAAATGGAAAGGAGAGAGTTGGTTTTCCAGCTTGGAACAAGCCTTAAATGAAGTTTTAAGTAAGAAGATAAAAGATTCAGAAGCAACAACATTGAAAGAAGTTATTAGCCTAATAGAAACAACTAAAAAAGAAATAAAAGAAGCATTAAAAAATAATGACATTACTTGAAAAAAGTAGTGTCTTTTTTATTGACATTCTAGTTATGTTACTATATACTTAGTGTATAGTAAATGAGAGGAGCAATATAGTTTGCTTAGAAGTAAGAAAAAGTTTGCCAAGCTGTTCATTGACACCAAAGCCACTTGGTATGGTAGTGGGGATGTACACAAAGATGGGGAACATGGTGTACAATCTGTATTCTGTGATTTAAGCAAAGTGGAGGTTTTAGTTGGGTATCTCACTACACACAACATTAGTTTCTGTGTACTAGAGATAAACGATCAAAACAGTATTGAGGACTTTCAGATTCCTAAAACACCTATGAATTATCTTGTTCTTTCTTACTCACCATCATCAAAAGATAAGATAACCTATCCAGTGTGGCGGGAAAAAGCCTTACTAAAGGCAAGAAAGACGTTTGATGATTCGGGTAGAGATAAAGATGGCTTAAATAGGGATGTTAGACCTTGGGCAAAGAGGCTTAATCTTGAGACTATCCCACCCGAAAATGGCCCAGGGCAAGTGAAAGTTCACGGTGATTTAGATTTTGGCTTTACAGAGTTGGATGGGGATAACTACAGTATTAAAATTGAGTATGGAACCCCGCCAAAAAAGAAAACATGGGCTAGCTACTTAAAGGGAGGAAAATAAATTGAACTTTGATATTGCAATTAAAACAGGTACACCTATTCTACTCATGGGTTCCCCTGGAGTGGGGAAAACGTCTTGGGTACAAGCTAATGCCAAGAAACACGGATTACACTGTGAAACGGTATTAGCCTCTATTCGGGAACCAGCAGATATTTCAGGGCTACCATTTATCAAAGATGGTGCTGTAGAGTTTTCCCCGCCACGTTGGGCTAAAAACCTTGTTGAGAATGGTGGAGGTGTATTATTCTTTGACGAAATCACAACAGCACCACCAGCGGTACAGGCATCCCTTCTTCGTGTAGTATTAGATCGTGTAGTGGGTGATTTACAGTTACCTAAGAATACAGTAATTATTGCGGCGGCTAATCCAGCAGATGAAGCCGCTGGTGGGTGGGAATTATCACTTCCTCTATCTAACCGTTTTGCTCATTTTAACTTTAACCTAGATGTAATGGAATGGGCTTCTAACTTCGCATTTTATTGGGGGAATCCCCCTTCACTAGGACAAGGAAATTCAATAGTAAAAGAAAGCACATGGGCAACTGAACGGTCATTTATTTCATCATTCATCCAACGTAACCCCACTGCGCTCCTTCAAGTTCCTAAAGACGACACTACTAAGGCGTGGCCATCCCCGCGTAGTTGGGATAATGCTTCTCGCATGATTGCCGCATCCATTTCTTCTGGGGATTCTTTTGACGATATGATTGAATACACAAAGGCGTGTGTCGGGGAAGGACGAGCATTGGAGTACATTTCATGGCGTAGGAATCAAGATTTACCATTACCAGAAGAATACTTCAAGAACACAGAGAAAGAGTTACCTGAAAAGCATGATGTCCTTTATATGTTATCCAATTCTATAGTTAGCTATGTAGCTAATAACTTTAACAACGAGAACTATATAAAGGCTTGGAGAGTCATAGAACGGATTGTAGAGTCTCGTAGTCTTGACACAGCCGCTGTCGCTGGACGCCAGTTAATGAGACTTCATCCAGATGGTACTACCACGCCAAAACAATCCCGTGCCTTAACAGATTTATTCAAGGAGGCAATAAGTTGAACAGGAAACTACAGATTGTGCGTATGGGGTTGTTTATCAAACATCCCTATTTCGCTTCTGCTTTATGGTCTTTACGGATGTATAAAAGTGATAAAGTTCCCACTATGGGAGTGGATAAAAGGTGGAATCTATACTACAACGAAGAATTTGTTGAGAATTCTACGAAAGATATTCTTATTTTAGCTTTATATCATGAAATTATGCACCTTCTTTATGACCACCATAGACTTCATAAAAACCTAAACCAAGTAGTAGCTAATATATCTGGTGATTTAGAAATTAATGATGATTTAGCAAGAGATGGCTACCAAGTTATAGAGTCTAAATTCCTTCACCCAGTAGATACATTTGGATTCCCAGAAAATTTATTATCATTGGAATACTATAAACTACTTATGGAGAGCCAGTCTAAGGGGGATGGTAGTAATAAGTCTAAAGAAGGCTTAAAAAACCCCCAGTGTGGGAGTTGCTCACATGGTGGTGGGGAAGAGTGGGAAGAACAAGAAGGGGGAATATCCGATGGTGTAGGTGACTTAATACGGTCTAATGTAGCTAGGGAAGCAAAAGAAGCTGGTAATGCCCCTGCTGGACTAAAGCGTTGGGCGGAATCCTTTGGTGTATCTAAGGTAGACTGGAGGAAGGTGTTATCCGCGAAGATAAAAAGAAGTCTAAATAAGGTTAGTGGTCTTACAGACTATACTTATTCAAAACCTTCCCGCCGTCAGGGTGGGAGTATTATCTACCCTTCTATGTACACTAATGTTCCTTCTGTATCTGTTGTGATAGATACTTCTGGTAGCATGAGTGAGGACAACCTTAATAGTGCCTTGCGAGAGGTAAATAAGGTGCTCACATCATTCAATGGCAATATGACTGTTGATGTATTATCTTGTGACGTTGCATCCTCTAGTGTACAGAAGGTATTTAAGGCTAGCCAAATCAATTTAATGGGCGGTGGGGGCACTGATATGGGTATTGGTATTGCAGATGCTGACAAGCTAAAAAGATCAGTGATTATCTGTCTGACAGACGGTTATACAAACTGGGATATTCCAAAACCAAAAGCGGACTTAATCATTGGATTAATTGGTAGTAATGTTAAAACCCCAGAGTGGGCTACTACTGTTTTGATTGATTGAGGTGGTGGGTATGCGTAAGAAGCAGTTTACGGAGGATATGATAGAGTTCATTATTGTTATTAAGGATTCAAGTAAATGGGGAATAACAGACCATGCTTTGAGTCGCTGTGTTTCGCGGGAAATGGCAGTTGATATACAGGATGCAAAGAACTTTATAACTACCACACTCAATAATTCAATGGTTTCTGTATTTAATCATGGTAGTATTTACCACGCATACTCAAGAGTTAGAAACATTGTTTTAGTGATTGACTCTTCTACTAAGAAAGTAATAACTGTTTACAAAGCTAGTATTAAAAATAGACTAAGTGGTGAACTAAACAGAAAGAACCACGTTTTTCTACAATTATGAATGGAGAGATGAGATGAACACCCTAGTATTAATGTATGGTGCACCAGGAAGTGGAAAAAGCACCTTTATTAAAAAACTTGAACTAAACCAGTTTACTCTATCCCCCGATGATATTCGTTCCATGTACACCTGTCCACAGATGAATGTAGATGGAACAATGGGAATATCTCAAAAAAACGATAAAAAAGTGTGGGAACTATTATTTAATTTACTAGAGAAGCGCATGGCTTCTGGGGAATTTGTAGTGGTTGATGCTACCCACTTCTCCCCTAGAAGCATGCCTACTTATAAGAAGTTAGTGAACAAATATCGTTACCGTGTTTTTGCTGTAGATTTTAATGTTCCTATGGAGATTGCAATTAAACAGAACTTTACTAGATTCCCCGCGTACAAAAGAGTTCCTGAAGGTGTAATTCGTTATAAGTATGAAAATAGACAGGACTTACCAACTTGGATTAAACTGGTAAAGCCAGAGGAATTTTGGGAATCTATTGTCTATGAACCAGACCTGTCTGAATGGAAAAGGATTCACCATATTGGTGATATTCAAGGGTGTGCTACTCCACTTTTAGAATACATGAACAAGAACTGGAGAGACGATGAGTTATTCATCTTCACTGGGGATTATTTAGACCGCGGGATTGAAAATGGGGAAACACTGGAGTATATGCTTTCTATTTATAACAAGCCAAACGTAATTCTAATTCGCGGGAACCACGAAATACACCTAGAGAAATATGCCAATGATGAGAGTATTGGTAGTCATCAGTTTAATGAATATACTATCCCGCAAATTTCTCATATTGACAAGAAGGATATTCGTAACTTTGTTAGGAAGATGAGACAAGCAATTCACTACACCTACTTAGAAAAGAATATTGTGGTTACTCATGGTGGTATTCCCCGCGTTCCTGACCAAGGTTTAGTGACTCTACCAACAGAGAGGCTAGTAAAAGGTGTTGGTGACTACGAAGATGATATTGATGCCTTCTGGTCTAAGCTAAATGGGGATAATTCCTATCAGGTGCATGGGCACAGAAACATTAATAACCTACCTGTGGTTGCTTCACCAACATCTTTTAACCTAGAGGGAAATGTAGAGTTTGGTGGACATCTAAGAGTACTAACCCTAGACAAGTATGGGTTTAATACTTTTGAAGTTAAAAATAACATTCACCAAAGTAAAGAGTTTTTTAATATAGACAAGTTGGTACGTGACATGCGTCATAGTCCACATGTCAAGGAGAGTGTAGTTAATGAGAGAATATCTGCATTTAACTACACAAAAGAAGCATTTTCCGAAAGAAAATGGAGCTATATAACACGTAAGGCGCGGGGTTTATTTATTGACCATACACGCAACGTAATTGTAGGTAGAAGCTATGATAAGTTCTTTAATGTTGGAGAAAATGAGTCAACACTAGAGAACGTTCTAAAGACCCTAGAATATCCCGCCGTTGCATCCATTAAAGAAAATGGGTTCTTAGGGGTACTAGGTTACGACGATGTAGAGGATAGGCTTCTATTCTTCTCTAAAAGTGGGGAAACAGAGTATGCCAAGATGTTTGAGGAATTAGCGTCTTCAATGGACTTAGTAGAAGCTAAACGCTTCTGCAAGGAAGAAAATGCTAGTTTAACTTTTGAGGTTATCCATAAGAACGACCCACACATTATTAAGTATAATGAGTCTAAGTTAGTCTTACTAGACGCTGTGCGTAGGACTTTAGATGAAGAATATCTCCCCCTCCCTAACATAGGGGTAGAAGTTCGCGGGGAAGAAATCATCCATAACCAAGACGAGTTTCTAGCATTGTTTGATCGTAAGGATGAGATTGAAGGGTTTGTAGTGACTAGCAACCTAAAGGTAAAGATTAAGCTACCATACTATATGTTCTGGAAGAACATGCGTTCCCTTGTAAACAGCTACAACAATGGCACTTCCATTTCATCCTATGCACTGCAGTTAGACGGTGCAAAGGAGTTCTTTAAGTGGTTTCGCGGACAAGAAAATAAGGAGTTGGACATTATCACACTAAGGGAATTATATCTAGCAAAGTAATACGTAAACAAAGTAACTTGGGGGTTAGACTACTAACTCCCAGAAGGGTGGGGAAGGCGCTGTCTAGTGCAGTTTATTACCATGAGGGTTCTTGTAGAATCTGTCATGAAAGCACAATCAAAATAACTGGTAAAATAATAATCAATAGAACATACATTTATTCAATGAATGTTGGTGAGACCCTTATTAATGTATCCATTTGTTGTAAGTGCTTTGATCGCGAAATTGAATTTACCAAGAAAAGCAATGGCAAAGAAGTAAGTGACCTTGTTTTAAAGGTTAATGAACTCCATGATGAGATTATTATGTGGGAGAAACTGGTTGGTAAACGGGTTGATACAAAAGAGTTTGAAGAAGTAAGAAGAGAGCTACGTAGTAAAATTGGAGAATAACACTTATCAAGGGAGGAATGTTTAATGTCTATTCAGAATTACTGTAAGTACTGTAGATCAACTGATGGTATAAATACTCGTACTGTCCTTGGTAACTATACTTCCTTTTACCGTTTTTTATTTGTTACTAATCTTACGTTGTGCGATAGCTGTTATTTCAATGCCATTAAAGTAATACAGGAAGAACATGGAGATGAGATTTATAACCTCATTTTGCACATAAACAAGCTAGCCAAAGAGGGTAGGGAGTGGCAAAGGATATGTGGAAAATTCATTAATGAAAACGAGATTGAGATTACGGAAAGACTAATTAATAGCAGGATTAGAATGAGATATAAATAAGGTGGGGGATAGGTGTTTAAAATGCACACATTAGTTTATATTATACATTCTTTATTTCTAGCTATTATTTTTTCATCTATTACGTTCTTTGTAACTATATTTTTAATGTTTGTAATTTTTATAGTCATTCCTACATTTACTGAATATATTTTCCACAAGCACAAACTAAATTACTATTTAGACAACATAGTTTGTGTTGAGTGTCGCAAAACAATGCCAAGAAACAAGAAATATGCTTATCACTACTCTTTACTTGACCAATACAAGCATATTGTATCTGAGCAGATTGTTTGGTATAAAATGACTGGAAAAGTTATACTTACTGGCGAATTGATAGACTGTAAAAGAAAAATACGGGAAACTAGTGAAGATGTTTTTCCAAATATGTTTTTTTATACTGTTTACAGTGAGATTATAAAGTAAAAATACAGTGTTTACACAACTACTAAGTTATGGTATACTTAAAATAAAAGGAGTTGTTACTCATAGGAGTGAAGAAGATTAATGTTAAAACCCCGCTTTTTCTCTTAGTGGACAGTGACGAGAATGGTTCTTTCCCACACAGTATTGAAGACTCGGACGGGAAAATTATTTTCAGTGTAGACAGGAATAACATTAGTATAACTGATGCAGAGCTACTAGTAAAAACAATTAACATGTTTGGTCAATATGTATTTTAAGTAGGAGATGGTGCAAGTTAAAAAATTAATCTTGGTTTTGATACTCTCATTGTTGATTTGGCTTATGACAGTTTCATTGTTTATAAGTATTTTAATTTTTGGGGTAGTATCTTTTGCTCAATCCAATCCATCCTTTATTCAGTGGCTTAATACCACCACCGCTTTTTATGCTACTTCTACAGACGCATTTACAGTGGCTGGTTTTATGTTTTTCGTTATGGTAAGTATTTTTTCTTTAACTATTGTTGGTACTTTTATTTTTATTTTCTACTATGAATTCATCGAGAGAAAAGTAGATCATTTTATGAATTGGTAATACAGGTGTTTGCAAAGAAAAAAGAAGGTGGCTGGAGTTTCTAATTGACAAATACTTAGATATGGGAGATGATAGTAGTGGGCATGTATACACAGGTTCGCGGGTGGCTTGAGGGTATGATAACTAATTTCGTGGATATTGGTAGCTTTAAGGATAGTGTTCTATCATGTGACTCTTGTCAACGCGAAGGATGGATTAGCAGAGAAATGTTAAAGGATGGGGAGGGGATGAGCAACAACGCTGGTTACTCTCAAAAAATACGTAACATTGTGTGGGAATTGACCCAAGTGTGGTTGAAGATGAGAGACGCAGACACTATTTCCGGTAATAATATGTTTCTTGAACAGTGCAGAGCACTTCTTAATCTAGCGGAAGAAATGCTAAAGGGGGAAGATGAATGATTGGCATAAAGAAGAGTATTATCCAAAAGAGGAAAGAACAACTAATAAAAGCCTTAGAGCACGACTTCCCAGAAGATAATTTTTCAGGGGTGGAAAAGATGATTAAAGAGGCAGTGCTTGAAGCGTTTAGAAATTTTGTTCTGTACGGAAAAACAACGAAAGATGTAACAGTAAAAGTTTCATTGAATGGTAGCATGTTTGTTGTAGATAAGTCAGGAACAAGTGAGATGTACTTAGAAATTAACGAGATGGGAGAAAGGACTAGAGGGGCAAGACCGTAGAGTGGGAAGAAGTAGGAAGGTTAATTAATGAGGAGTCATAAGTGCTACCATACTTTTTATATCTCTGAAAACTTTGAAGATGTTTTAAAAGTTAAGTGCTACTATAGATGTAACTACCTCATAGATTTTTCACAAGACGATGTTTATATGACTATGAGTAAAGAATATTCTATCTTGTTAAAAGAACGTCTTGAATGGTTTTCTATAAGTGGTGTTTACATTCATACCAAAGCAATAAGAGAATTAAAAGACGTATTAAGAAACTATATCGTTGAACGTATAGCATTGGATACGAATGCTTTGGAGTATACAATTATGTATACTATTAATAACTGTGTTGATTTAGTTATACTAAAGTATGGAGATAGAATGGAGCGACTTATTTGAATAGTTGTAAACCAGACAAGCATAGTTTAAGGATATATGGCATGAGCGAAAGAATTGTTAGATGTAGAGTGTGCTATGATGAGTTAAAGGTGGGAACAATCCCTGTTATTGATGCTATACTAGATAGTATAGTGACTATAGATAGAGATTACGAAAGAGCTTTAGTAGCCTCATTTTATGTTCAAATTTTCTACGAATCTCGTAGCAGTGAGTTATCAACGTGTCTTAGAGGATATGAGAAATATCGTGGTAAAGAGTGCAAGCACAGCAGACTGAAACTAACCTTGCCATTATATGGCACTTCTAGGGCAGTATTAGTGTATTGTAGTGCTTGTATCAAATTGATGGATAAAGATGTTCTACCAAAGACTTACGCTTTAATTGATGAATACACAGACATGGTAGAGACAGAAAGAGTGTGGAAGGCTGTTTCTGGTAAGAAAGTATCTCTTTCGGACTCAGATAAACTTATTAAAAAAATTAAAAGATATATCTCTAGGAGGGTGTAAATGCCTTATATAGTCTGTACACGTTGTCACATGGAGTTCCCAGTGGGGAGTGATTCTGAAATTGTGGTTAACTTTCTGAAATATGGGGAGGTAGTTGCTGAAAGGCTCTTATGGCTCAAAATAGCTAGTGTTGAAACTAGTAGAGCAGAAGAGTTTAAAGCATACGTTAAATATTGTGACAGCATGATAGAAATAAAAAATAGATGTGAGTGTTTATTGAATTATCACAGATTTGTCAATAGGGAGAGTGCAAAGTGAAGATAAAGTGTACCAAATGCTTAAAAACATCTATTGTAAACGCAGAGCTATTTTCCAGTAATATCCATTATTATTTTAATAAAATAGAAGAATATAAGGTCTGGGAAAAAGTAACAGAGAAGCCAATGGATTCTATAGAGACGAATCGTTTACTATCAGACTTAATTGAAATCTCTATACTTATTAATAACTGTTTTGAGTGTGACATAGATTCTATAAACTTAAAGGGGGAAGTAGTTTATCTTATCCCGCGTTCTGCTACCTTACTGAGTAGACTAGGCGTTCTGCTACCTTACTGAGTAGACTAGCAGAACACTTAAATTCACTTTCTTATTTAAGGGGTATAATAGGTATAAAATAAATACAGGTTGGTGATTATGTGAAGCACGTAGTTTTTATAGTGGTAGAATAGGTAGTTGGATGACAGCAAAACGTGTAATAGAAAAACACGGGAAAGAAAATAGATGAGGAGGATATAAGTGAATAAGATAGAAGTATATACAAAAAGCGGGGTTCATTACACTATAGAGCATACTACCATGAACAGCCTTTACAAGGTTATTAAAGTATTAACAGTTGGCGGGATGTTTTTAATTAGACCAGACTATGCAATCACAGTAAACGATATAATGTATATAGGAGCAGTAGAGTGATGGAGTGTCTACATGAAAAAATCAATTTATTTGATATTGATTATAGTAGATATGTAAAGTATAAAGACTCTACCATTAATTACTTCAATATTTTTAGGTGTGCTGAATGCCTCAAGATAATAGAATTCGGGGATATTCCAAGTCTAGATAATCTATTTTTATCTTTACTAGATATAAATAAGCAGTATCAGGATTATACATTAGTATGGAAAAAAGTTTCTGGAAAAATCATAGAGGACAGAAAGTTATTATCTCTGGTGGACTCTCTTAAACACAGACTAGAAGATACTTCTTGTATAATCCGCAATCTAACAGTATCACCTACTATAGAACTTGCTTATGACCATTATAGAATGTACTTAAAAATACCTCTTGGTGTTATGAGAATTACTATTTTATCCTAATTGATACCGGAGGGTTGACAAATGAGTTGTAACCATAGTAAACTTCTGTTAAATAACAACCTTCCCGCGAGTGTTACTATTACACTAAGTGATTATAATACTCCTGTTGGAGCATTGTTCTATTGTTCTTATTGTGAGAAGCCTATTAATTTTGGGGATGTTCCCGCCGTTGATGATTTCTTTTCATCTGTAGTAACTTATAAAAATACTTTGGAAGAGTCCACTATGTGGGAAAGAATTTCTGGGAAACCACTGTTTAGCCTTAATTTTATTAGAGAAATGCTGGACAAGGTTTGGAAGAAAGCACTTTTTGTTGCTGATCTTCTTAGTGGTTTTTCTATTAGAATCGCTATCTATAACTCTGGGCATCTAATTATTGGTACTAATTATATGTATACTATTAGCGTGAGGATAACTTCATAGCACACAATCCATTCTAAGGCTTTTACAGGCGTGTGTGAGTGCTTCTAATTGAGAATAGGTATCAGAACACCTACACAGCCTATAAACACGTTAAAATGGGGGAGAAACAAATGAAGTCCATCGTCGAATTGGTATATGGTTGTTCTCATAAAGATATTGTTTCAACTATTACCATGTTCCATCATACCATTATCTACAGGGATAATGTTCTTAACTATGGCAAAGCATTTAAGTGCAAAAAATGCGGGGTTTCTATACGGCATGGGGATGTTCCAGATCTTGATGATATGTTCTTATCCTTACTAGAGGTAAACAAAAAGTATAGAGCACATTCCTTCCTCTGGTGGAAAGTCACGGGGAAGGAAATCATTGATAGTGACTTACTTGTTTTAATGAATAATCTAAATAAAAAACTAGAGCATAGTATAGTAGATTGGCTTAGGTTCTCAACAACATGGACTTCTTTGGTTATTGACAATAGAATTGGGGTTGTTGAAATTTACTTTTCTACCAGAGCTGGTAATCTTATTGGTTTTACTGTTTCAGAACCGGAATGGGTTCTTTAAGTGATTATAAAAGGGTGGGATTATCATGGTAAAAGTATTTTGTAATACATGTGCATCATTAAAAGAATATAATGATCAAGAAATTTCGGGTGTTTTTAAGCATTATATGGAGTTGCTGGATAACGATTTTTTGTGGGAAAAAATCACGGGGAAACATAAAATACCATCAGAAGAAAAAATAAATACATTCGATAGGTGTGTAGAAGAAGCTAAAAAATTAAATACTTGCTCATGCTTACGCAAGACATTTTATCCACAGGATGGTTTAAGGTGGGTTAATGATAGTAGGGACTCAATAATTATTGTTTTTAATACTTATTATTTTTAGATTCTATATGAGGGGTTTGGAGTAGGGATGATACAATTAGAAATGTGTAAAAGAACAGATAAAAGATACCAGGAAATAAGAAATAGACATTACGTAGACAATAAAGGATCACATGGGCAACAAGTACATTTTTTAATTTATTATAATGGGACTATAGTAGGTATTATATCTGGTGCTTCTTCTGTTTATTCAGTGAAAACGCGGGATGAATTCTTTCATATACCAAGAGATAAGACGAGTAAGGAAACACTTTACTTACCAGCTATTATTAACAATACGGTTTTTAGACTAGAATACCATGAAAAGAACTTAGCTACCCGCGTTTTGTCTAAGTGGAGGAAAGTAGTGTCTACCCTATGGGAGGAATTATATGGAGTACCAGTTATTGGCTTTGAAACATTTGTTGTAGAGGAAGATTGGCGGAAAGGAACCTTATACAAGGCGGACAACTGGGTGTATGTTGGAGATACTGTGGGTAGTACTAAGCATCACGCAGGAGGGTTAAAGAATAAACATACTAGGGTAGATGTAATTAAGAAGATGATATACTGTAAATGGCATAATAAGTCTAAGCCAACCACAGTATACATTTCATCGTGGCGCGGGAAAACATTAGAAGAAAAGATTAGGAACAAAGACTTAGCTTATAAGAGAGATAAACTTATTGGTACGATGTTTTAATATTGTCTTTTATTTACCACATTTTTTACCATATAAAATTTTTGTTGCGCGAATTTCTAGCACATTGGATACCGCGTAACGCTGAAAATAGTGGGGGGAGGGATATTAATGCTATTTGTGTCACGGCACATTTTTCATGACCCACTATTCACGCTATATAATACACGACAACAATGTCGCGCTATACTATTCACGCTATATAATACGCGCTATGTACGTCATGTGATTATGTAACCTAGAGTTTAATGTAATGTTAATATTAATCAAGAAGGTATAAGCTTTCTTATGTCGAATTTCTTAACCGGGTGTGTCTTAGCGCGAAAATGAGCACACGGCATTTGTGTGTATTGTGTAAACAATACAATCACCATAGGGAATAGCGACAGCATATCATATACCATAAAATGGTAATAAATAGTTGTTGACTTACTATTAGGTACGTGGTATAATAAAAGGTTACCACGCGGTTTGTTAAGAGTTTATGGTATTGTTTGTACAATATATACAACCACCATAGGGAATAATGAACTTGAATCATATATACCTACACGGGTAAAACGTATACCCATTTTATGTAAAAAATAAATGCTTGACAAAATACTTCTTTTTATGAGATAATAAAGGGTTATACTCTGTTTTGTTAAGATTAGTGTGTATTATACGTTGTTTATAAACTATTTATATACGTTTAACCATTAATCATACCATATAATAAAACACTAAGTCAATAGGTTATTTTATTAAATTTCCCAGACTATTTATAGAATTCGCGGGGGAAATCTGTCCTCACTAATAATAGAACACACTGTACATAATAGAATACAGGGAGCATAAGCTCATGGTAACTATCTTATCGTTCCCGCAAATCTGGGCTCATAATCTGCTTTTCGCGGTGGCGAAATGGCAGGAGAGGCACAGAAAGGGCATTGTGAGCGTGGCAACCTTGTAGACGTATCATAGCACCTATTTTCGTCTAGCTATGCCTTAGCGTCAATATTGCATAAGTATACAGTCGTTTATGCAAAAAGTACGTGTTTTTTGGACGCTTTTATGCAGAAACAGCTTATTCTTGCATAAATATACAGTATGCACTGTATTTAGAGGATAAGCATAGGCACATTATGTAAACTAAAATAAGTTTTATTAAAAATAGATTAGAAAATAAGAGGTATACATACCCTTATGTATAAATATACAGTGTTTATGCAGTAAATAGCCCATTTTAGGGGAAATAATTGATAAAACCCCGTGTTTTTTGAATGGGTAGTCATTATTTTATGCAATAAATGTATAAATATTATATGTTGACACATTGAATTATAGCTGTTATACTATGTATGTAAGGTAATTAAACACTATTGACAATATGAAGCGGTTCACATACCAGAAAAAGGAGGGTAGTCACCCGCGAACCTTGAAAATCACATAAGAGACTCGTACTAAGCGGGCTAAGATTCCGCGAAAGTGAGGAAAGAGCGACTCCCAAAAACGTGGGTGCGTTATGAGCGCACGGCACGCTTGGCAAGGGTTGCGACAACATCCAAGAGACGGCCGACGAATGACGGCCTCTGGTGCGAGTATAAAAAAATCCTCCAAAAAAGCAGTCCATAGCCTCCCTTTTTTTGGGGAGGTATACATACCTAGCTTTTAAGCTAGGATGAAATTATAGGAGGTTTTTGAAAGTGAAAAAAGAGGGCTTAAAAGTGGCGGGGTATTATGGAAGCTGGTACGTAATTGATGAAGGTTTTTTTAACTCATCCCCGTGTTACCTTTTGGAACATGAAAAATACGGGGATGAGGCTCCTTGTCTCATCGTAGATAGCAAGCTACACGTCATTGCGGAGGACGTTTACAACGGTTTCAGCGATCTACCAGACGAAATTCCGATGCGACTCTGCGCATCGGGGGGGAATGGAAAAACAATATTTTTATTATAGCATTTCCCGCCATTTTTTGGCGGGTTTACATACCTAGCTAAAAGCTAGGATGAAATTTAAGGAGGTTGTACGTATGGAGGAAAAGCTAAGAGAAGTGAAAGATATGATGGTCATTGGGTTCTTTGCGGGCCGTGATATTGATTCAGAAACAAAAGATGAGATTAAAGAATGGTATGCAGATATGGAATCAAACTTTAAGAGTGGTAGGTTAGACTTGTATGAGATTGAAGAATTCAAAGAATACCTCTTTGAGGTATTTTCTTAACCTTTCCCGCGATTTTCGCGGGTCTACATACCTAGCCGTTTTTGCGGCCAGGGTAAAATTAGGAGGTAATATGTATGAAAAAGACGACAAGACTAACTGATGAAGCGCATGCTATGATTTTAGACACCTTATTAGAAGCGCGTAGTATGGCGCTCCACAACTTGCATTGCTACTCAGTGGGTTATTCTTCCATACCCAAAAAGGGTATGGAAGAACAGCACCAAAAAGAGGTGGAAAGAGTAGAAAGACTTAATGAGGCTATCCTTGATTTTACTAATATTTAATTTCCCCGCCAAAAATTGGCGGGTATACATAATTCACTTCTACCATTATTATGGGGAATGTGAATTAAATTCAATTTTAGGAGGTAATAAAAAATGTATATCTATATAGTGTGGATTAAAGCAAAAAATGATATCGATGGAAACCCGCAAAGAGGGTTTTTGGTGCACTTTCCAAATGAAGGAAAACCGCTTTTTGTTAAGGAAGGTTACGAAGGTTTTAGTAGGATAAAAAAACTGGAAGATGAAGGTGGTAACGTGCTGTTTAACCCAGACTTACCTATCCACGTATCAGTGGATGAGTACAAAAGATTAGTGAAAAATTACTCTGTTTAGTTCTTTCCCGCGAAATTTCGCGGGCTTACATACCTAGCCGCATAGCGGCTAGGATGAAAAAAAAGGAGGTTTTAACATGTCAAAAACCATTAGTATTGATGAGATCATAGAAAGGGAAAAACTGGATACAGTATTTGTTAAAGAGTTTTTGCGGAGCTACTTCTCTAAAAATCGTGTAACTCGTCTCATAAATGGTCGCCATGTTGTAGCTGATTTCGTTCCTTCAGCTGAAGATTTAGAGGTAATAGTTGATAATTTTCCGAGAAATGTAAGGGTGGAGTTAAATACAAATTATTATGGTTCACATAGTCATAATAATGTTCTGTCGAGCTACCTATTTCCAGAAGAGGTCCAGATGGAAAGGGATTATTTCTCTAATTTTTTGCGAGCAGGTGAAAAACTAGAAGATGGTGACGCATATCCTGCCATTTATTTAGGTCATTATTGTTTGTACTGGTTTATTCCCTAGTTTTATCCCCGCGAATTTTCGCGGGTTTACATATCACCGTGAAAATGAATGACTAGATGTTATTCTTTGCTATGGTGATAATTCCCCTTTAAAAAATTTTTCCATAAATTGGAGGTTACAACCTTGAATGAGTTATTATCAGTACACATGCTTTACTTTTATTTTATATGCCTTACCCCGTTTTTTGTTCTTATTTTCTCCCATTTTCTGGAGTGAGAGAAGTAGGCAGGTATTTCATCTGCCTATTAATTTAATCAAAAATTAATCATAATTTATCTTGACACGGAATTTCAATTCATGATATAATGGAGGGTTACACATATTTTGACACATCGAATTATCTCAATGTGTCAAAAAACAAAACAAATGTGTAGTTTCAAAAAACAAGTTTGTTCCTACAATTAATATATTAGGCCCCCACCTATATGTACCCCGCAACAAAAAGATTGACACATATGATTTGATAGTTTATAATGTATACATACCCGCCCGTTATGGGTTGGGATATGAAATTTGAATTGGAGGTAGTAAAAAATGGATTATATAGCAACGTATGTAAAAGCACCGCATGACAGCAACGGTAACCCACAAAGAGGGTATTTGGTCTATGGCGTAAACACTGGAAAAGTGCAATTTTTTGACCAAGACTTTCGGGGCCCGTCCTTTCTCCCTGAAGAATTGGAAGGAACTATTGGGTATGGAGCGGTTATGGAAGTAACCAAAAAAGAATATAAAAAGCTAAAAAGTGAATATAGTAACTATCATTCGCTGTCAACCTATCACCCGTACTAGCCTAGTCTTTCCCGCGAAATTCGCGGGTTTACATACTCACTTTAATTAGTGAGATGAATTTGATTGGAGGTAGTTAAAATGAAGTTAGACTTTGACTTTGGTCAGTTTTCAGAATCAAGAACCTTACATTGGCATATATTGGAAGTAACCGATAGTGCAAATGGGAAAAAGTTTTACTCTAGCATTAATACATTAAGGTTACTGGAGTTACCGCAGATTGTAAAATACCATAAACTAACTATAAGCGAAGTAAGGGTTATTAAAACCCTATCAGACAGGAATGAGGCTAGAGCTATAGCCGATGAATTCCCGTTCTCTTAACCCCCCTCTGGGGTACATACCCATTGAAATTAAATGGGGTAAAATTAATTAGGGGGTTTTTAGGATGGATAAAAGAACTATGGAATATGTCGGGGTTGATAACTGGGAAAGACCTGTCTATAAATGCACTGAAAATGGGAGTTTATGGAAGGACATCACCCTAGGGAGTGAAAAACCTGAACTATACAGTTGTGGGAATGAGTTTGATGGGGAGCCGTCCTCCCCTATTAAGAGTAACCTAGACGTAACATTCAAAACCAAAAAGCCTGATGAAAGTCCATATAGATTTAATTACATGATGCTAGCAAAAATGCAAAGTGATTGTGATTATTATCTCGTATGGGGAAACAGAAATAATTCAAGATTATGGGATGGAAGTGTTCTTTCACACATCAGCGAAATGAAACGTATCTACGACTCGTTTCCATGTGATCAAAAGCCCGAATGGTTGAGCCTTGATGGTATACTAGAGTATGAAAAGAAGATGTTAAATAGCGATGATTAACTACCCCATCTTGGGGTACATATCCTGAAAAGGAATGTTAGATCATCTGGAAGGCATCTAGTCTTTACGGTGGCTATGTATACGCCGTAAACAAAAGGAGCGTTGAAGGTTCACTGGTTGAACCTGTAAATAGCTATACTAAATTAAGTATAGCAAAGAAGGAATTCAGTAAAAACCAAGAACTTATTAATGCTATTGTAGCTTGGTATCTTAAATAACTTCCCGCCCCCTTGGCGGGTACATACCCTTAATGGGAATGTCACAGCTACGCTGTGTAAATTGAAGTGGAGGTTATAAGATGAGTCAAGCAGAAAAGGCACTAAAGGCATTAAATGAGTTTATCAAAAACTCGGCTAGTGAAAACTGGTACGAGAAAGCAATGACCCTGGATGGCTTCGATGAGCCAGCTACAGAAAAAGCAAACGAAGAAGCAACGGAGGTATGTGACATCATAGCATTTAAGGATGGCTCACAGGCTATATATAAAGGCTTCGGGTGGGGAGTTGTTACAGAATAATCTTTACCCCGCCCTTGGCGGGTACATATCCCGAAAGGGAATGTTTTAATAAGATGTTGACACATCTTATTAAATGAAGTATAATATAGAAAAGGGAGGTTACAATATGTACGTACCGAACAGATTTACAAATATTAGTTATCAAGAATTTATCGAAGCCGCTGTCAGGGAGGGTATGGCATTCCTCTCCACCGTGAAGGATAGAGACGGAAGGGAGAAGGTTGTCTTGATGTCAGCCCCGCCAAAAGCTATTGAGTATTTCCTTGCCAACCCTATGGGTAGTGGGGAGACTTACGGAAGCCCCGCCCGTGGATACGCTGGAGTCTATATTTCTTAGTCTCACCCCCTCTGGGGTACATATTCCTAAATAATTTAGGAAATGTTTTAATAAGATGTTGACACATCTTATTAAATGAAGTATAATATAGTCAAAGGAGGAATTAAAAATGAGCGGGTATTCAGTGTATATCACGAAGAAGAAATGGCTGGAATTGCCAGAAGAAATTCGTGCAGAAATAAAAAAACACTTGACAATATCGAATAGCATACCAGGTTATGCAGGTAACCTGGTGAGTAAACTAAACAACCTACGCGAGTTCGACATTGCTAGGGAGCTTATTTCAGAACTTGAGAAGCTATAGAGCTTCTCATGTACATACCTAGTGCGTTTAGCTAGGGAAATTAATTAGGAGGTTTTTAGGATGACTGAGGAAGATGGCAGTGTTATGGGTGTTGTGGATCAAGGCTTTCGGTTCCAACAAAAAACAGAGGGCGGAATTAAGATATTTTACAGCAATATCCATAATCGAGTATATTGTTACAAATGTGCTAAAACCGCATTTGATGAAGCTGAATGTATCTTATACGGATTATGGAACCAAGCGTTAGAAAATGCTGAGCTACACTGCTCAGACTGTAAAATTGATCTTTGACTAGCTTCTTGCTAGTCTTACATACCCCCCGATTTTCGGGAGGGAATTAAAGGGAGGCTAAGGAAATGGATTTAAGCGAAGCGGCAGGAATAGTACTGGAATTTTTTGAGAAACACCCAACCAGAAACACACACATTTTAAGTAATACTACCCCAGATGGGGTTCGGGATATGGTGTACAGAGCCCACGAAAAGGAAGCACCAGACGATATAATTTATAACTATATCGTAGAAGCCCTCTATTTAATTAGTATTGATGGGGATGAAATTGAGTCAAAAACGTACTATAATGATCTTATGTTATGGTTGTCCACCGTAGAAGTTGCACCAGGATATGTCAACGAAGCGATGGCTAGTGGTTGCAATGTGAGTTTTTGGGATGCAGTAAGCTTGGGGAATCAATACCACAAAAATTACATTTATAGCGTTGTCTACTGTTATTTAGAGGATCATAGTTAGATTCCCCCCTCTGGGGTACATACCAACTAAAGTTTTAGTTGGATGAAATTTAATTAGGAGGTTTTAAAGATGGCTTCAATGGCGACTTTTGGTGACGGTTGGTATATTAATTGTAACTACTTTGTTAGTGGTAAAGAGGTAGAGGTTTGGCACGGGTATGACAGAGAGAAAGAGTTGATCGTATCAATCAAACCGATGGGCCACACAGAACCAGGATCTGGATTTTACACGTGGGAAGAGGCCGTCGAAAGGTTCAACGAGGAATTCGGAACCTAGAACACTGAAGCCCTGACGGCTTCTTACATACCCTAGGAACTTACTAGGGAATTAAAATTAGGGGGAATTAGAAATGACGTATGCACAAAAAGCCTTAGAATCAGGGAAGTTAGATAATATTGATACCAGCGTGAATTGGTGGGATGAAGTCATTTCCTGCCTCGATGGGTATGACGAACAAGCTATGGAAACGGCTGACCCATCTTGCAATAATGATATTGTTTGTTTTAAGGATGGTTCGGAGTTGCACAAATGTGCCACGGGATGGCACGTGGTAATGGAATAATTTCCCCCCCCCCTTCGGGGCGGGTACATACCTAGCCTTTTGGCTAGGATGAAATTTAAGGAGGCACACATTATGTACAAAAAAATTGGTTTTTGGTGGAACGACAAAAATGTTGAGCTAGTCGAGGTAGACGATCACATCTACGCGCTCAACGGGTGGAATGGTGAGGAATATACGCGGTGCTGGGAGTGTTTAGGTGCTCACCACATGGATTCTAGCGCCGAGCATTACACTTTGCGGCCAGTTTTTGACGGTGTTGGTGAGCCGGACGAAGACGGCTCCTATGACCAGTACGATGTTGTCGATTATGAGCTGTTGGCCCGCTAGGGGGCCTGCACCTTACATAGGCCAAAGGCCATGTCCGCTGTATAAGCGGTAAATTGAAGGGGGTAACTAGACATGACAGAACGCGAGTTTAATCGCCGTCGCGAAAACGGATACATACCCGGTGGCAAGTGAGCTGGGGATGATAATTAAAAAGGGAGGAACTAAATTATATGTACACACGTGAATTTTTTGAAAGTGTGTCAAAATACGGGGAACCGTATGTTGGAAAAATTGTCGGTGTAAAAAACGAAAAGTTTCTAGAGGAAAGATATCCTCTAGAGGTGAAAGATAACGGTCATTGCGTGACCGTATCAGGGAAATTTTCTTACGATAACGGTGACGTTATCTTGATCAAGCGCGGGCGGATGCATAGCGGAGAATCAAATTTATATATCGCCATTAATGGTGATTTATATCATTTATTTCAGGGCGAGAACACTCATTTTATGTATGACTTGAGATCATATCTGAATGATCGAAAGTCAAATTTAAGTAAAAGAGTTGACGTGAGAGTATTAACGCGTCTATATTGTTCAGATTATCCTGCACCTCTGTAGGTGTGGGCCTTACATACCGCGCGAAAAATGGCGCGGATGAAAAAATTAGAGGGGGATTCTAAGATGACGAACTGGTTTGCACTAATTTCTGAGGAAATGATGCTTTATAAGGAGTCTTTTTCAGATGTTGTTTCATCAACACTACAAGAAAAAGATTTATTTAATGAGTTTGAGGTAGGTTTTGGGCCCTCTCCTTCCGGAGTAGAGTTTACCGTATGGACAAGAAACAGAGTTTATTTCCCCTTAATCGACCAAGGGTTAGAGGGGGTTGGGTCTGTCTCTCGAAATCCAGACGGCAAAAAAACGGCTCACATTGGTCATTGGTAATATCCTATGTATGCGGTAGGTATCTATCGCATCCCTTACATAGCCGCTAAAGCGGCATGTCCCCCCATGTGGGGAGAGGAAAATAAAGGAGGTGTCTAATATTGATAATTGAATTCAATTCTGTGAGAAGCATGCTTAAGTTCTCCAGAAAAATAAGTAAAGATGGTTATAATATCCGTGTTGGTCTTACAGACTCACAAATGATAATCAAAGCAAGAAAGGAAAATATTTCTCTGATTCTTATTTTAAATGCTTGACACATCTTATTTTTAGTGTTATAATCAGTCTAATGGCAGTTGCAGTAAGGCAACGCATTATAGGAGGATATTATGTCAGCTAATGTAGAAACTATGTTTTCCCGCGAAACACCTTGGCACGGGCTAGGGGTTCGTGTTGACCACGCATTAGACAGTGAACAAGCACTTATTGCCGCAGGGCTAGATTGGTCAGTTGCCCTGGAAAATGCCTACACTCAAGATATGGTAGCTATCCCCGACACAAAACTTGTTGTGAGGTCAAGTGATCGCACAGTATTAGGGGTTGTTGGAAATAGGTATACACCAGTACAAAACAGAGACGCATTCAATTTTACTGACTCATTGTTGGGCGCTGGTGTGCTTTATGAAACGGCTGGAAGTCTAGCAGGTGGAAAAAAGATTTGGATGCTAGCACGTCTGGAAAAGTCAGACTTCATCCTTGACGAGGAAATAATTCCATATGTATGCTTTACTAATTCTCATAATGGTTCTAGTGGGGTGACTGTGGTAACTACCCCCGTCCAGGTGGTGTGCCAAAACACACTATCGCTAGCATTAAGCACCGCAAAGCGTTCGTGGAGCGTGCGCCATACCAAAGCCATTCATGGGAGAATGGATGAGGCGCGGGAAACACTAAACCTAACAAATGTGTATATGCGCCGCCTCAAGGCTGAGGCAGAGGAACTGGTAAAAAAAGAAGTGTCACGCGCTAAATGGGAAAACATTGTAAAACAGCTTTTCCCCATTACAGAGGATACTGGTCTTCGTGGTATAACCACACGCACACAACAACAAGAGGGACTACTAGCGGCTATGAATGCTGACTACATGCAAAACGTAAAATATACAGGATGGGGCGCTGTCCAAGCGGTGACTGATTATGAAACCCATTTCAAGTCCATGCGTGAGACAGAAAACAGCCAAGAAAACGCTTTTGCGGCATTGTTAAGTCGTGGAATGCCACTTACACAGAGGGTGTTAGAGTTAATTTAAGGCCCCCCCTCTAGGGGGCCTTACATACCTAGCTCTGTTAGCTAGGATGAAAAATAAAGGTGGGCTTTCAAATTGAAAATAACAAGTAAGATGCTAAATGTATGGGGTGCTTGTTCTGATGGTATTGATTTGTTCTTAAAGCATTTCCCAATTGGTGAGGCCGATTATCAAGATATGCTGGATGCACTAGCAGAGGCGGATATGTACAGTAATGCTCATTGGCTCATGAATCACGCAGGCCCTACCAAGGAAGTGAGAGAAGTAGATGAGATAAACACAGAAAACCATGTGTTTTTCGCTGGGAGTCTTGTCGTAAAACGTGGAATTAATGCCAAGGATATTAGAGCTGGTGGGGAAATTAAGGCTGGTTGGGGTATTGTGGCTGATTGGGATATTAAAGTTTGTTTGGGTATTAAGGCAGGGCATAATATCGTGGCTGGCAGGGGAATTAAAGCTGGTTGGGATATTGTAGCTGGTCATGAAATTAAGGCTGATAATGGAATCAATGCCAAGAATATCGTGGCTGGAGAGGGAATTAAAGCTGGTGAGGATATTGTAGCTGGTCATGATATTGTGGCTGGGAAGGGTGTTGTGGCTGGGAGGGGTATTGTGGCTGGGAGTAGTATCAGGTGTGGTATAGACTGGGGAATTTATGCTGGTGTGGAACTTAATCTATCCCGTCAAAGAAGTTATGGTATCGTACATGCAAAGGAACTTTCGGGGAAGGTAATGTACGGTTTATTTGAAAAAGTTGAGTAACCCCCTTTGGGGGCCTTACATAGCCGCAAAGCGGCATGTCCCCCATCCCTGTAGGTGTGGTGGAAAATAAGAGGAGGTAGTAAAGATGATTGGATTTATTATTCAAGAGTTTTTTATACTTTATGTTGCCACGAAGTACAAACTTAAACCATTTCCAGTTATTAGCTTAAGTCTGTTAATTCTTATTTTAAATTTAACTATTCAGGGTATTGGTGCTAATTTTATAGTTGGTGTATTAAATGGGGCAATACTGTTCTATTTAGTAAGTAAAAATTGACACACTTTATAATGTGTGTTAGAATTATATTGACTATGATAAATTTAAGGAGGTAGTAAAATGAGTTTAGAAGAAAGTATAAAAAGTTTACCCATACCTTTATCACTGTTTTCAGAAAGTTACATTACCAAAGTAAAAATTCAAATTAAGAAATTAGAAAAAAAGGGCATTCCAGAAGATGTAATATTTGCAACTATAAGACAGTGTGAGGATATAGAAAGGGGAATTTATATTTTAAATGAGCACTTGTTTGTAGTTGTTCCTGGTAATAATATACATGATGTTGCCATAAATTACTTCTACACCCTTATTTACTTTGACGGTGAGGCAGAAGAAGCTATATTAAACTTCTTTGATTTCCAAAAGTACGGAGAACACCTCCTTAAAAAATGTCAAGTTGTTGACATAGGAAACTACTTTATAGGGTTTGTGAGTGAAGTATGATATACTGTAAGTGTAAAAAGTGTGAGGAGTTTTTTATAGATATGCGTCCCCCCGCGCCTGTGGCGGATGGTATGAGCATAGAAGAGCGGATACAAGTTATCCAGCTCAATAATAGAAAATATCAGAAAGGAGAAACATCATGAAGTTGACAGATACGCTTATGACCATAAGTGAGGCAATGGAACTGTCTCATACTAATAGGGCAACCACAATAAGCACTCTTTTGAGTGCTTCTGAACGTGGTGAGATGTTCAAAGTATCTGGTATTTGGGTTGCAGAACGTGAACTAGTAGAGAGGGTGTTTGGAAATGGAAGATTTTCTAACAGTAAAGGAGATAGTTAAGAAGTATAAGCTATCTCAGCATAGCGTAGTGTCTAATGGGCTTAAAAGGGGTTACTTTGCCCCCGATGAGATACGCACCATTGGCCCACGATACTTGATTAAAGCATCTGCCGCAGAGCGTGCATGGGGGCAAAGAGAACGCAGAAAAAAATCCTATGAATGGGTGGTGAAAAAATGATAGATAATTTATTAAGTAATGTGTTATTCGGCAGTCTCTTAAATTCTACACGTCTACCAGCGGTTAGGCTAGCTTTTGATGGTCTTCGGTATGATAGATACCTTACAGAGCACGACACCATTATTATGTGTGAAGAAGGAACAGTAACTGTTAGTGCTATTATGACAGCAGAAATCTATGAGAGTCTTAACTTTAAGGAGGAAGAAAAATGATAGAAGTTAAGAAAGAAGGGGAATGGTTCCTTCTCAGATTCAAATACAGTGAAGAAATACTAGAACAAATCAGAAAAATTCCAGGAAGGAGGTGGGATGGGGATAATAAGCAGTGGGCTATCCCAGTAGAGCACGAAAGGTACTTCATGGAATTAGGAATTGATCACCTCATGGTAGGGGATGTTTCTAGTATTATTAAAACAGATACTAAGTTACTTGCCCCGCCAGAAGGTTATGTATACCCCGCGAAATACAAAACAAAACCATTCATCTACCAAGAAGCGGCTCAATGGTGGCTATCCGAAAATAAGACAGGTATCCTAGCCGACCAGCAGGGCCTTGGTAAGACAAAAATCATGATTGACCATATGAGGCAGGTATGGACAAAAGAGAGTGGCAAAGTGCTAGTAGTAGCAAAAGCCTCTCTTATCTATAACTGGAAAAAAGAAATAGAGGTTCATGGGGATAAATGGGATGTCACTATTGTGCATGGCACTGCTAGTAAACGTATTGATCTTTGGCTTTCCCCCGCCGATATTTATATTGTATCTTATGATTCTATGAAGAGAGACGTTGAATTAGTGAATGACTTAGACTTTCTTATGGCTATCACAGATGAAGCTCATACCTATAAAAACCCCTCTTCCCAAGTAGGTAAGGCGGTTCATAAAATAAAGGCTAAATACCGTTATGCACTAACAGGAACACCTATTATAAACCGCCCACAAGAAGTATATAACCCCCTTAAATGGGTTAAAAAGGAGGGTAGAAGTTACTATGTGTTTATGAAAACTTATTGTACCCAAGATAGTTGGGGTTCGTGGAAGCCCAAACTAACAGCATTACCAGAGTTAAGAAACCATATTCAAGGAGCTATTCTTCGTAGGGAAAAAAGTGATATTGAGGGGCTAATTCCATTCCCGAAAATTCGTCAAAACCTCTATGTAGATATGACCAAAGAACAACGCAGGGTATACAACCAAGTTAGAGACAATATGATTCTGAAGATAGACAGTGACCCTGACTATGTGACTAACCCCCTAACGGCACTGCTACGACTAAAACAAGTATCAGATGGTCTTGTCACAGTTGGTGGGAAGGTGGAAGATTCTGGTAAGCTCAAGATGGTCAAAGAGCTACTAGAGGATATATGCACTGAAGGAGAAGAAAAGATACTTATCTTTTCTCAGTTTACTGCTATGGTTAATAGTGTATTTACTATAGCTAAAGAGATGGGTCTTTCCCCAGTGCTTGTAGATGGTTCTGTTAAGCCTAGTGACCGTGCAGAGCGCGTAGAAGCCTTCCAGACGAACCCTAGTATTAAGGTGTTCGTGGGGCAAAGCCAAGCCTGTAGGGAAGGTCTGACGCTAACAGCGGCATCCACAACGATCATGATTGATAAGGAGTGGGCTCCCGCTTATGTAGAGCAACTAGAGGACAGAAACCATCGTATAGGTACGAAGGCTACTGTAAACATCATTAACCTGATTAGTGAGAACTCCGTGGACAGCTACATCGAAAAAATACTAGAAGATAAGGGTGAGCTTGTAAACTCCTTAATTGGTAACGGCACACCTAAAGACAATAAATCCATGCTGAATGATATACTAAGGGGTTGAAATATGCTAGAATTAACTATGTTAGGTGTACAGACAGGAATGGAGAAGGTCTACTTAGAACTTCTCCAAGGTTACTCCCCTATCCCAGTGGTGATGGCTACTATAATAGCGGACAAGCCAACCTATGCTATCACCAATGGGGAAATTATTGTATTAAATAGACATATGTTGAAGCAAGTCCTAGATGAGGATTTATGGATTATTGCCCACGAACTTTCCCACGCCCTCTATGGGCTAGATGATGGTACAGAAGAGCATGAAAATAAAATCATGGAAATACTAAAGGAGTGGGAAAATGGAAATCATGTCCTTAAAAGAAGCTATTGAAATCTATGGTATAGATTATCTGTCATCTAAAATAAAAGTGAATAAAAATACAATATTACTGTATTCTAATGATATAAAATCACATGGGTACAGTAGAATAGTAAAATATTTTAGAGATTTAGGTATTATTATAGTCACCAAAGCACAGCTTGATCTCTATCAAATTATAGAGGACTCCATAGGACTTCAAGAGTTTAAGATGGATATAGAGGCTATGTACATTACTTATGATGACTACCTAAAGTTTGCTAGTGGGGAACTGGAGGCAGGAAATGCCTTCCTATTTAATATGTACTACTTGTTTCAGGTTAAATACAAAGTTGACATAAAGTTTACATCATTACTTAAAGCGTTCCCCTTCCTAGCCACAGACCTATGGATTACAAATTTAACGGAAATGGAAAGGAAAAAATGGGCTTCTATTTATGATTTCCCAGATTTCTATACTAGCCTCACAAAACTAGTCAAGAGAAGCATGAGCATGTCGATTCTAAGGCACGTATAAGCGTGTGTGAGCGATTCTATATGGAAATAGGTATCAGAATACCTAAATAAGAGAAAGAGGGCTTAAAATGCACATTAGTGGTAGATGTATTATTGAACTTTATAAAAAAAAGTTATAGTAAAAATGCCTGTCTGAAAATATACTGCTCAACATGTGAAGAAGATGTATTACAAGATAATGATGAGTTACTAAATTTAGCAGTAAATAAAGTAAAAGAGTTTAACGAGAAAATGAAGCTCAATAATATATGGGAAGTAGTTGCAGGGGTTATAATTAATGATAAAGAAATTGATTTAGAAAAAGGAGAAATAATACACTTAATAAGAAAATTTAGAACACCTAAAGAATTTAGTTAATAAACGCACATAGCATCAAACGAGAGCCTGTTTTAGCTGTGTAGGGAACACGGAAACAACGAATAGGTATCAGAATACCTAAACAAAAAAAGACAGTGCTTAAATGCGCTGTCTTTTAGTTTAATACCCCAAATATAGCTACGCAAAACCCAACGGCTGACATCATAAGTGCTGGCTTTATTTGCTTTATGGTTCCCCCGTCCATGATAGAGTAGACGCCATACCCGCCAATTCCTAGCATTAAAGTAGCTACATAAATATCAGAGACCTTTAAGATTAGTGTTGCTGTAGATAACACGGACAATCCCCCTTATAACATATTGACCTTACTGGAAAATCTTTACCAGATACTTTAAGAATAGACTTTGATCTACCTTCTAAGCCTGATGTGATAAAAACAACGGGCTTCATATCATGGCTAAAACCATACCGCTTATAAGCTAAAATCTTATTCTCTATCATAGTTAAAGACTCTGTTCCCCGATCAACCTCTATGAACGAATCTACTAACTCTATATCTGGAGCAATAAGATACTCTTTGTTTAGGTACTTATAGCTTAGAGAGATTTCCCGCCTTCCATGTTCTTTGTGGTGACGGAAGTAAGCAACCATAACATCACTCACAAATAAGGCATGGGATATATGAGATTCTCTAGGGTGATAAGGAACCCCGCCAACCATCCTAGCCCCCTTTAGTGATAGTGTTACATAAGAGCCTTGAATTCGTTTCTGTACGTGGCGTAGCAATAACCCTTCTTCTGCCATGCTCCTAAGATAAAAATTCAACAAACTTCTGCCTCTATTATTGATATAGGTTCCAGTAAGCAAATAGTAAAGTTGTTCTGTGGAAAGTATCTTATATGTTAAGAGTAGCTTTAGTACATCATGTTCCCATACCTTTGCCATGTTTCCTTATCCACCTCTTTTACTGGTCTAGTCCATTGACTAGCTAGCTTGCTCCAATCATCCCCGCCAATCTTACGAGCAGGAGGCGGGAGATTAACAATCATAGGAGTAGCATTATCTACCATGAGCCTAGTTAGTGCTGTAAACTTCTTGAGTGCTTTCATATCATCTGGCGTGAATGGTGCTGTTATGTCCTTTAAGTCTCTCCACGTATCAAAGCTACTGGAGCCTACCATATAGTGCATCCCGCCTGCCTGTATTAGCTTATGCAGGTTGGGAGACATTTGTTTTAGCTGTTCAAAGGAATGGATAAGCCACGTAGGTACTAACCTATGCTTTCTCCCCTGCACGGCAAACCTTCTTGCAAGGTATTCGTGCATAGGGAATTGGTGTGGTTCATCCATGATAAGCAAGCAAGGGTCATCTATAGGTGTTCTATGCAATACCGCTGTCCATATCTTCATAATTATAAAAGTAACTACTAGGTCAGCGGCATCCCGCCCTAATTCATCAGCAGGTGCATGAATAAGTGTCATGCGTTTATTCTCTATACTTTTGGAGAAGTTATAACCTTCACCCTTTGGGCGACATGAGAACATCCTTCGTAAATTATCATCCTCTAAAAAGATACTAAACCTATTCATAACAGGTTTTAAGTCCTCTGCTTGCCCACGTTTACCTAGTTTATCCCACTGTTCCCACTCTGTAGTAATATAGGGGTCACTAATATCAAAACGTTGAAATAAGTTGTTACGTACTTCATCACTGAGTAAAATGGCAACCACATCATAGAACGTTGCCTGTGGGTCAATAAGAGCCGTTTTAGCGGCAAGTTTAATCCACCTCCTTGTTTGTAACCCCATAGGGTTAGATTTTGATGTTGCAGAAGATATAAAATCAACAATTTCAGAAGATACACGGTTTGCACTAGCATCTCTATCTCCCCTCCTAGCTTCTTGTATAGTTAATGGAATAATAGAATCTACATCCGAAAAGTCTAATACGTCCACATGCTTCTTTTCTTCCTCTGTAAGCGAAGATAAGATGTTGTGTAAAGATTCCCCCGTGGTTAAGTCAAACACAATGGATGGATACCCTTTCTTTAGGAACTGTATTGCCATATTAGCTCCCATCGTGGTCTTTCCACCACCCTGACGAGATACAAGTGACCAAGGAATACATAAATTATCCTTATCACCCCAAGGAAATCTTACATCCTTTTTACCGTTGCCTGTGTTTGTGCTCCCTAACAGAAGACCATCATTAGAGAATAACCATGATGGGGGTTCTTCCTGACCTAAGCCCATGCTTGCAATATCAGGAAATCTATCTTGTGTTTCGCGGGAAGGTAACACTACTAGATTAGATAATTCCCGATCACACAAAACCATATCAGTAGATGCCTGTCTATTCACCCACCTTTTCTTAATTTCACTATCCTTTAATTCCTTAAATACTAGTTTATTCTCATCAGATAACTGCAAGAAAGTTGCCTCCATAGCGTTTAATAACTTATGCCTTCTCTTACTACTGGCATGGACAAAAAGGCGGAGAGATGTATAAAAAGATTGTTGCTGTACTTTAGCCCGCGCGTTCGTTTGCAATGCCTGCCTAACAGTAGTTACCTCACCCTTTTCCTTCCCACCAGCATAGTTAGAAAAATCCTCTCCACCTTTAATAATAGCGTTCCCAAACCCTAGTAACATGGAGCTTGCAACTCCACGAATACCGCCTACATCCTTCTTTAATGGTGTTCCAGTAGATGTTGCTTTCTTTAATTCTGAGGATGAATAGGCAGACCATCCCGCCTCTACTGGATAGCTAACAATCTGTATTCCCACCCTCTCTCCTTCCTCTAACTGAATAGAGAAGAAAGATGTTAGGAAATTATCTCCTTCTTGGTCTAACTCTAAAGGTAAAAACGTATGATTCTCTAGGTATGCCTCCCCGCCAATCATGTCTAAAGATGAATTAAACTTATCTTCTCCTTGAATAAAACCACAAAGTTGCCAAACCGATTTCGCGGAATTAACAATAAGAGAATCCCACTCTTTATTAACCACAAGATTAAAAGATACTTCATTTCCCCTGTACACCTCCCAAGCTATAATAGGTAAAGGTTCAACCACAATCTTCTTTTCTTCAATGGATAACCTTTTTCTTAATGACGTACGAAGCATCGCCCAAGAAGATATAAAACCAATGTGGTTACTCCCCCTGCCTCTAAACATTGGGTGATATTCTGACCTATCTGGTAGTACAGATATAAAACTAAACTCTGGACTTTTTCGTATAAGCAATTAAATCACCAACCACCACAATAAGTAACATATAAATCATACTTTAGACCTCCTTAATTTGTTATGGATGAACCAACAGAGTTTAGTATCATTAAAATGTAAGGAACAAACTGAATGCCAATGAACGCCATTCCTTTTGGTAGCATCTTCTTCCACCCATCCTCCCGTTCAATGATAACCTCCATGAAGTTTTTTGATAAGTAGAAGGATGTTAAAGGTACTGCGATTGCCTGTAGTAAATGAGCAATAGGTACTTGTAAATGAATAATCTTACTAAAATTCTGGGCATCGTTCAATGCTAAATATACTGGTTCCATGTAGTATCCTCCTATGCGAATTGTAGTGAAAATGAAACAATAAGTATGAACAACGATATGTCAAATAGTTTCTTAGATTGTTTATCAATTTCACCGATTTTAAGTAGTAGTGATAACATAACACCAGTTCCACCTGCAATAAACCCAATAGATGAGATTGTAGGAAAAAAGTTTGTGGTTACATTAAAAGCAAACTCGCGGATATGGTCTGGTATACCAAACAAGGTATAATTAAACACATCATACAACGTCCTACTCAATGGACTCTGTAACTTGTTCCCCGTCAATGCTACTAGCACTTTTTCTCCCCCTTTTCTTTTCTTCTTCAATCTGTAATTGAACATCCTCTAGTTTTCCGCCAATAATGATGCTTCCGTCTGTAAAACGAACATCTAAGTTCTTTCCTGTTAGTATAACCTTCATTTCCTCACCCCCATGATTTAGTATATGAAAGTGGTATAAAAGTGTTACAAAAATAAAAAAGACCCTAACGGGTCATTTCTTTCTTTAACTTATTAAGGGTATTATCCCGCCTTTGTAAAGTGTTTTTTAATCTGTGCTCTTAGACTCTCTACTGCTGATGTCATGATAGAGTCCATCACATCAGCAATATTATCCCCGTCCTCTACATTTACCTTAATTTCCACCCCAGGCTTTACATTCTGATAGTTCCCCGTTGGAATTGTAGAGTCAATCTTAATAGTTATTTCTGCAACTTTCATCTTTATCCTTCTTTCTATTTAATAAAATACTCCAATTGCATGTAGACTTGCTAAACAGATAGCCTCTTCAATAGATGGGAGAGAAACCGAAGAGTACACTAAAGACATACCGCCCTCAGTACGTGGTGTCACTTGATAGACGTCTGCAAAAGTCTCAATATCAAGATAGTAACCTATGCTACGCATCTCATTAACAACTATCCAAGCATGTTCAAGCCTACTAAATGGTTGCCAATGAGCGACGACACACTTAGCCAGATCGTCCTCATCCATCCAAAGACCTTGTTTTTCGTGCCATTGCATAACTTTTTTAGCCAATAAATCATTTATGCCATCTTAAATCACTGTATTTTCCCCTTTCCTAATTTAGATATTAGAGATTTACTCATTTAGACTACCTCACTAAATAAAATATCTTTAACAATCGCTGGAACTTTCTTACTAACTCTAGCATACATATCATTGATTGTAAACCCATCTGGCATTTCTTCTTCTTTTACTACATCATCTGCAACCCTTTTATTTAAGCTACGGAGAATTAATCCTAAATCCTTAATTGTGTATTTCTCTTGTATAATTCCTTCATCCACTAATTTGTATAATAGTTTTTCTACCCGCGCCTTTACTACAAAAGATGAAATGTAATAATCTAACTCATCAGCAACACGGGGAACTTTAGGAATCTTAAACTCACTAAATTTCTCATTCTTGTACTTTAAGAATTTGTCATCTCCTTCGTAGTTATAGTTACGTACTACAACACCTTCGCCTTTTCCATCCTCAACAAAAAATGACTTACCAGCAAAAGAGTTAATATGATCATCACTAACAAACTCACCACTGTAAAATAATGGAACAGTTAGCAACCCAATTCGTTCTGCTTCGTTTTGAACGGTTTCCCATCCTAAATATTTCTCTGTTGTTTTTTCATACACGTCAAACAAGTAAAACTTGTTTAAGTGCTCACCATAGTCTATCTGGTGTTTTACCAGCCATTCCCCGAAATAAATGTAGTCTTTATTAATAAGGTTAGAAGGTATAGAATTAGCAAACCCTAAAAACCCACGTAATGTATTATCAGGTGACAACTCTGTCTTTCTGCTGTAGGCATGTACAACTCCATCAACCAAATCAAAAGAAGCATTTGCACCATCAAGTTTCTCTTGAATGTAGATGGTATCAGCACTATCAAAATAATCTAACATGTACTTATTCATCCTGACTACATTCGTATATTCCTTCATTTACATTCCCCTTTCGTTTTCTTTTTCACTATCTTCTTGCTGGAAGTTCCTGTACATATCATCTTGATAGCACACCTTAAAAACCAACTAAATTCACCACCACTTACTCACCGTTCCCCTGACCTCTCTTTTGTTAGTTTGCCACCTGTTAAGCACTCAAGTGAGCAATACTCCTCTGGATGACCTTTATAGTATTTTTCACCTTCATCTATCCAGCCACCACAGTTAGAGCACTCACAATCTTCTAAAGTGGTGGATTCTTTAACCTGTAGATAATCTAAAACACATTTATCTCTATAGCAAAGCATGACTGTATCATTGTAAAAGTAAGATTCCCCCAAGTTAATAATATTATTACAATTTGCACAAGAATAAAATCCCCTTAAATCAGAATCATCATCTACAAGAGGAGTAAAAAATATCATTTAACCACCTCCGGTTTGATAGTATCAACCCATACAGGGTCAATACATGTTGCTAGCTGTTTCTTTGTAATATATCCCATTTTTTCCAGAATAGCAATGTTATCAAAATCGGGAACCTCTACTGTCTTGATTCCATCTGCTAACTTTAATTCTTTGAGAAGAGAAACCAACTTCTCATCATTCATCTTGGAGCGATCTTGCCAACTACGGATAATCACAACACTTCCATACCGAGTCTTTACTGTGGTGTGTTTCTCATCGTCCATAGGACAACGAGCCTTTAACTCTGCCTTCATTACCTTAAGTGCTTCTTCATCCTCTTTAATCCTCTTGTTTAAGATATAAAACTGTTCTGCTAATACCTCTAAGTTTACTTCTTCTTCCCCCGCGTTTTTTTCAATCATGTTTGTAACCTCCCTTTTTCTATATTATAAAGGGTTAAATAAGGTTTGTCAAACGTTTAAAAGAAAAAAGAACACTATTTTTTAAGTGTTCTCGTAAATACTTTCATACCCGTCTACATCATTAAAAGTCTCAAGAGATTGATAAATGTTAGGGGCAACGTCTTTAGCAATCGTAAACATTCTACATGCTAATTCCCTGATTTCTAAGTCTGCATGGATATTCCCGCGTTTTGCAAAAAATTCTAGTAGGGCACGGTGGTTGGCTGTAACTACAATCTGTGTTTCTGTCATATTTGGTAAAACAGCCCGCGCCGCTTCTCTTACACGTTTTCTCTTCAATGTGATAGAAACATCCGAAGCATCAGTCTCATTAACTAATTCATAGTAAGCGTTCTTTGTGTATAAATCAGCTAAGCGTAATGCCTCTATAGCCTTATCATTTCCACGAAAGATAGGGGGTATAACCATTTCCCCCGCGTCCTCATCTACAAATCTCTGACTACGTTGTGAAAAGGAAAAATGTCTATGCCTGATTAACTCATGAGTCAACGCGCGGGAAACACCAGTGATATAAAAAGTAATGCTTCCATGCTCTAATACAGAAAAATGTTTATGGTCTAAGATATTACCTAAATACTTTTTATTACTTTTCCCAGACTTATTTTTCCAACTTTGGTAACAAGCCCTTCCCGCGAATTCACTTAATAAGTCAGAATCAGCACCAAACTCATAATCCCACTCTGGAATAATTTGTTTGATCTTATTTAGGTTTAGTTGTGTAGTAGCAATCTCATATACGTTTATAGGGTTACACTCCCCGCCGACTTAGGCTGAGTAGCATAGTCTACGAACATCATTTTTTCATTGTGTAGCCAATACTTATCAGTAGGAGTCCAACTAGGACGTGGTGTTGGTTTTTCTTCGTAATTTTGAACAGAAGGTAGCGTTATCTTAACTGACTGTAAGTCTAGAAACCTCTTTATTTCTTCAGGCGTACCTTCTACGGTTCCATCACTAAATAGTTTCACTTCAATCCCTCTCTCCAAATACATAAGAATCATAGTTGTTGCTTCTATAACCAGAATATTTCACTGTAAAACCAAGGTTCTCAACAATAGCCTTTAATAATGGTAATGGATATGGTCTAACGTGTGAAGTATCTAACCAGAAATTACACAGACCTACGTTTGCCTCTGCAAAATTTGGAGTAACAATCAGTAGTTCTTTAACTGTAGTATTATTCTTTAATGGGTAAAGGGCTCTTAATATTTCATTTGGATGAAAATGCTCTATCACATGGATTAAAGATACCCCGCCAAACTCGTTAAAATCGTGGCTATCTAAGATGGAACCAAATTGCGTTCTATTGCTTGTATCATAAACCAATGACTCATCGTTATCTATACCAGTGGCGTTTATGCTCTGCTCTGAAAGACTTTCTAAAAATATACCACGACCACTACCGAGATCAAGGACAGGGGAGGCAGAAAAAAGGAGTGAATAAAAGTCGGCTTCTACCTTAATATGCCTATCTGAACCTTCAAAACTATGGGCAATAGACTTTTCAAATTCAAGATAACTCATTACTGTAAAAAACCTTTCTTGCTTTTTGATTCTCCAGATTGTCTTTTATAGGTATCTCCAAGAATATATGGGCGGATAGACTTAATTTTATCTCTTGTACTATCAACCATAATAGCTCCATACGAAGCATACATATCATTCTCTTTAGGTAAAATGGAGATTAGACCATCACATTTCCCATCCACTAATGGCTTCCAATACTGTAATGGGTTTGTTGGAGGGCCAGAAAGACTGACAACAACCCCCACATGTTCCGTGTTATCCTCATCTAGCACATATACATACATGCCAACATACAAATCATCATAGATAAGTGTTCCATAATCCTCATGCACTTATACATTCCTCCATTATTTCTAGAATTCTTTTAGCCCCTTTATCCCACGAAAATTTTAGGGATTGATTTATACAAGTATTTTTCATTGTCTCTTTCTCTTCTTCACTAAAACTGTATACTTTATTTAGGTATCCAACCATTTCCCCCAAGTTTGGATAAGAGAAGTCAACCATTCTTGTACTCGTCCATGTAAAAGCTGGACTAGCTAAATACCCCGCATCTCCAACTACTTCTGTAGTTGCGCTGAAATCTTGAGCTATTACAGGAACTCCTGCCGAAATAGCTTCTAAGTCTGTAAGACCAAAACCTTCGCCAATAGAAGTTGATAACTTTACGTCTGATAAATTATAAACTATATTTACAAATTCATGTGGTAACTCGTTTTTACTGAAAAAAACTTGTCCCTTTAATCCTAATCTTTCTACCATCTGCATCATATCCCCACCATCCCCACCTTTGGGTGAGTGGATGTAAAGAATGGCATCTTCTTTATCTAAAGAAAATTCCTTAAATGCCTTTAAGGTGTCTGGATGATTTTTCCTTGTTGTATTACTATTGATATCTAGTACAACAAATTTCCCGCCGAAACCAAACATTTCCTTTGCTTCTTCTTTAGAAGTTAATACAACAAACTTGCCATTAACCGTTACCTCAATAGGTTTTTCCTTGGAAACAGGGAAAAATTTAGTGTGGTCAACCCCAAGATGAACAAACTCCACACGATCATCTTGAAGTTGCTTAGCTCCCCATTCTGACTCTACTAATACCTTTCCAACGTTTAATGGGTTTTTCCAGTGGTTAGGAATGCCAACTGCATCAATGGGAACGTGCATCACAATTTTTTGTCTCTCTAAAAGACGTTCTTTATCGTAAGGGTTATTATAGATAAAATCATTGATAACTGGCAAATCATTAATGATAAACACAGCATCAGGCTTTACTTTGTTGATTAGTTCTACGATCCTAGACAACCCATAAAAGTCATGTGGGTTAATACAAGAAGCTGGATATAGTTTATAATTTGATTCCCACGGGTCTCCTTTGTAATTTAGAGCTAAAACGTGAACTTCGTTCCCTGCATCCACCCATCTGGTATACCATTCATGAGCAACGGTTCCAAAACCTGTGTAACACCCTGCATCACTTAAAGCTAATATTTTCATGCCAGTACTCCTTTAAACACATCTAGAAAGTCATTAGCTACTTTATCCCATTGAAAATGACTAGCATGTTTAATTCCTTTATTCCCTAATTCCCCGCGAACTTTTCCATTTTCATATAAATAAAATAACTGTTTTACAAACTCATCATTATCAGGAACAGCTAAATCAGTCATTAAAGAAGTAGACCATTTTCCTACTGGTTTAATTAATATACCTCCATCTCCAACTACTTCTGTAGTTGCGCTGAAATCCTGTGCAATCACTGGAACTCCACATGCTAAAGCCTCTGCATCTGTAAGACCAAAACCCTCTCCATAGCTTGTAGACAACTTTACATCAGAAGCGTTGTACAATAGATTAATCATATGGTCTGGTAAACCAACAAAGGTATCTAAATCTTTTGGAAAGATGACTTTATTTGTTATTCCTAGTCTTTCTGTTAAGTGAAATAAATCCCCACCAACATCTTTAATTTTGGTATGAGCATATAAAATAGCTTCTGGAACTTTTTTAGAAAACTCAGCAAATATCTTGAAAGTGTCATAGTGATTTTTTCGGGGGGAATTTCTGTTTATATCTATAATAACAAACTTGTCCCCCCACCCAAGGAATTTCTTAGCTTGTTTTTTAGAGGTTATGGTGTGTTTTCCTCGTAATTCTACTTGAATAGGGTGTAAAGAATCAGCCCTATAAAACTTATCATGACTAACACCGTGGTGTATATGTTGTATGTCTTTACCAGTTGCTTCACTTAATTGATCTGCCCCCCACTTTGACATAGCTACTACAGTACCTGCTGATGTAGGCATTAAAAACTTGGGGGGAAGTCCATCTGAATCTACTGGAGCATACATAACAACCTTATGACGCAATGCCTGCTTCTCTACATCATAAGGGTTGTTAAATAAAATATCAGAAAGAACAGGCAAATCATTTAACATAAATAAGATGTCAGGCTTGATTTTATGTAGCATCTCTACGACTCTTGCTGTACCATATACATCTTGCTGATTATATTTAGCGGCAGGGTATAATTTATAATCCGACTCCCACGGGTCTCCAAGGTAGTTAATAGCTATTACGTGGACTTCATGCCCCGCGCCTACCCAACGGCTGTATAACTCATGCGCTACACGCCCAAACCCAGTAGTACATCCAGCATCACTCAAAGCTAGTATTTTCAAACTTCCCAACTCCATGCAGAAATAAACAGTCCACGTGTTTTCAAATACTCAAATGGAAGATAGAAATACCCTTTATCACCCCAACCCTCTCCCCACGAAGTCAGGCATTTAAATGTATTTGTTGTGTGTTTTTTACCTACAATGTCAACAGCATGATAACCAAGAAATTCTTCGTGCGCCATATCAGGCATCTGGACTTGCCCAGAATTAGCAACAGCTTGTGACTCAAAAGAAGAATATATAGCAATACCTAATTGAAGCGGTGTTTCAGTTTCTAAAACATTCATAATAGAATTAAAATCTACATAACGAGTGGCTTTTTTAATACGCCACGGTTTTGCGGCTTTAAGCATAGCGTCCGTTGGCTTTGTGAAGATTGATGTCTTGTCATAAGACGACATTGTAGACGGACAATCACCAATTTTAGAAACAACGCTAGCTGTATTTGATAAGCGTGCCCCAGCATCAATGGTTGTCTCGTTTTCTTCTTCCCTTTCCCAAAAATAAAGCGGAGAAATAGCAAAAACTGGTGGATTTTTACCTGCTTTATTATGTAAGGCATACAACAATGAGCTACCAGATGCGGCTGTACAGGAACCAAAATCACCTTGATTTACTACTGGCGGGAAGTATTTAGATAAATCAATATCAACATTTTCAGGTTCTTTATTAATAGACTTAAATGCCATTGTATTATCTGGATTAAGCGTATACCTCATTATATATTTTCTCCAATCTGTTTATGATTATATTCTTGTGGTTTGTTATGTAATCATTTGATCTTCCCGTGATTTCCCGAACTTTTGCTCTGGTTATATCTCCAACTAAATGATTAAAAATGTACTTATCGTCATTACTTAAACTACTGTAATATTCATTACTTAACTCTACAAAACTAGACTCAATCTCTTTATTTCCTAAATTCTTATCTAACAGATAAATAATTAGCTTATCACCAGTCAAACTTTCCTGTGTGCTTATCTTGGAAGTATCATTCTTGTATAGGTTATGCCTAAAAAATAAAAACGCCGCTGTGATAATATAAGAACGTATATTCTTTTCAAAGTCTATCTTTTCACTATAAAGAAGTTTAGAGTAGAAATACACCCAAAAATCTTGAAACATGTCATCCACTATAGAGGTGTCTACATACTCTCCCGCGGCTCTTTTTTTAACTAAGTACTTAATAACTTTTAATACAGAATTATTAAGGGAGAGATAAAGACCTTCCTGAGCGTCCTTATCCCCACTAACTGCTCTCTTAAACATAGTATTAAATTCTAGTAGTTTATCTTCCATTGATTAACCTTCTGACTTGTCGTAAAATTCCTCTTCTGGTTTTTCTTGATTACTATGAGTTTTCTTAACAGAATCTAACTCTACAATAGAACCATAAAGGCGTTCTAAATTAACTTTTGCAACCTCGATATTTTTAGCTAATTCCTCATAATTCTTACGAAGCTCATTCAACCTATTGTCAATATAAGTAGCGAAATCCACTATTTTTCCTCCTGAAATTTTGTAAATTTTTCTTTGATGATGTCGTTGAAGTTTTCTGGTAAAGTTCCATCTTTAATAAGAGTATCTACAACCTCTAATAAAGTGATATTAACCACCGTCTGCATGTAATTCATCTGCTGAAGAACGCCCATGATGTTGTTCTCTGCACGTTTTTTAGATACCCCCTTGATTTTGTTCAACCGCATACTCCTTATCTTGGCTACTATTAATATAAAAAACTTGTGATACAACATTCAAAGCATCCATAAACTCATGATCTCCATATTCTCCAGAAGAGAATGTAGACCTGTCCACAGAAAATTGATTATCTCTAACTGCTTTTTCATAAAATTTTAATACATTTTTTAATTTGGACTCTTTTAACAAATTAAAAATACCTAAATCCACCTTTTCACCCATGTGTTCCAAATATACGTCTACAAATACAGAACCATAATATAGAGTAACCTCATGGAATTGAATGGGAATGGAGCAATAAGACTTGATTCTTTCTACTAAATTATCCAGTGTGTTAAGTCCTTCTTTAGCAAGAGCCACGTTTTCTTCTCTAATCTTTGTTAGAGGAACGTTTTCATACTTCTTATTACCTTTATTAATGTTAAAAGTAATAGAATCCATTTTACCATAAAAGTAAACACCTGTCACACCAGAAACTTCTGTTAAATCACTAAAACTATCCTTTAGCGCAGAATCTTCATACCCTTTATACTCTTTTTTATTAGTGTGATTAACCATATGATTATCTATATCGGAAATGTTTGTGCTAATTAAATTACATAGCTCACAAGCAAAGACATTCATGCTAACAAATCCTTTCTTTTATTTTATTTACTAGTTCTTTAGGTGCAGAATCTTTCCATTGATTCCACTGGTATAAAATACTTTCCCCGCGCCTTAACCAATCCTCATCTGAAACACCTTCTGCTAATTTAATAGCAGTACGCAAGGCTCGTTCTGTGTAGGAGTTATTAATTGCTTCATTCAACCAGAGCTCAGGGTCATTAGAAGAAGCACAAATCTCATGTATTTTATAGCTTAAATCAAGTGCCCTTGATTCTTCGGGGAAGGTTTCTGATGCTTTACAAGCCTTTCTAACCGCCGACTTACTCATCTTATACATAACAGCTAACTGTGAGTCTGTGTATCCTTTTGATAAGCTAAGTAACTTATCTGCCTTTTCCCACAAAATGCTTTCACTGTAATCTATTACATCATAGAGAGAATTTACATTGTCTGTGTCCACTTTTCCCGCGCCTTCCTTACCTTTAATAATATATCAGGTAAGCTACTTTCTAGAAGCATAGCCCCGCACTCTATAGAGGCCCAATACTGATTTTTACGCCAAGTAACCCCATCACCCCAGTTACCAATCCTAGTCCTGTAAATGTGTGCCCACTCATCAATAGATTTCTTCTTGAATTCATCTACTAATACTTCTGGCATGTGACCATAGTTTTTCATTAGCTTAACTTTCCACAAGTCTACTGGTGCTCCAAAAGGTATCCACCGATCTGTTAAGGTGATAACCCTAGCGAGTGCCCCGCCCGGCATTCCCTCTGTTACTAATGGTGATTCCCCATTAGAAATTAGAACGGATGGGGATTGACCTTCTGAGGAAACACCTCTACCTAAATGAAAAATAGATGAAACCCTATCTTTAAGAGGTTTATCTGTGGAATCGTCTAAAAATATGGGATGATCTGCCCAACTATCCAGCCAATCTTCTAAGTCATTATCCATCCAACCATGTACAAGTCCTATGGTTTCTGAAGGGTCTCCCCACATGCTTGCTAATATTTGAAGAGTAGTTGTTTTACCTGTGGAAGTTTCACTAGAATAATCTACAATAAAATTGTTGATACCAAAATACCTAAGAAATAAAGATGCCGCTGTTGCCGATAATCCAACTGAAAGATAGGGTGCTTCTTCTAATACTTCTGCCATAGTTGAAATCCATATTGACTTTTCCCCCAAGGCTCTCTGTCTATTGAATAAATTTCTCCTAGTGCTGGATAGGGAACTCCATGATTTGTCACTGCCAATGACCTTAAAACCCCAATAGTAATCATCCTCGTGCCAGCCTGTGGATTCCGCTAGGATTCCCTCTGGTATCTCTGGATTATCACGAATCCATGCCTGTACAAAGGCTAATAGCTCTTTATGGGAACCTAATGCAAAAGGAACTCCCTGACCGATCATACTTCGTACAGACCTAGCATCACCTAGCCTATCAATACGAACAATGGTACTTATCCACTCTCCACCTGCTAAGTAGATAAGAGATACTGCTAACCCATATCGACTGCTTCTAAAAATCTTATCTGGTAAAATGGGGGAGGTGGATATTTGAGTTAGTTTATTATTATAGGTTTTTACCCCGTCAATTTCCACGCGATACCCAAAGGGTACTTTTGGTTCCCAAGACAGGGGAACAGTTATAGTGGCTATTCTATCTTAATCCTTTTTAAGGATAAAAACCTAATACCTAAAAAACTTCCCCCAAAATAAACACCATTAGCCCCATCCATAATACTAGAAGATATTTTCACCCACTTAGAACTAAGGTACTTTTTATCACTTACTTTTTTATTACCATACCCATATAGGGTATAAGTATCACCATCCTTGATGATTAAAAAGAATCTAGAATATAAAATTAATTCATGAATCTCTTGAAGTAATAGCATTTTATTCAACGTAATTAAGAAGTATTTCTTGAAAGTCTGACACATGAAACATTCCTAATTCCATTTCCTCCCACTTTATAGAATACATAACGATTTCCGATATTTCCCCGTTTTTCTTAATTGAGTTGTCAAAGGTAACGGAACGATGCCACGGTCTAGAATTACTTTTCCAGATGATAGGAATCATCTCTATATTGTAAGTCATGGTCATAGCTAATGCGTCTGCTATGCTCAATATAAACCATGTTGGTTCCCCGCGCCCTGAACCCAATGATAGAATAGGCACTTCTAACCCAGTCTCTTGATATAATTTAAGAATCCACGAATCTTTTACTATAATTTGTCCATCTTTATTGAAGTGGTTTTTACATTCAACACGAATGCCACTTCCAATTAAATCACTTTTCTTTCCTGGTCTAGAACCACTAGCAGGCTGTCGGTGAAGGAAAGGAAACATATTAGCTACGTTTATTTCAAGAAGTGTTCCATACCCTACTAAACGATCTATAACTCTTCCCTCCTTACACTGTATATTATACCATAAAAGCTACATTATGTCAATACTTATCCACTTATTAACTCATTTATTGCTAAATGAGTTACATTAGAAGTAGCTGTCAATGTTGCCACAAACCAAAAAGCAACTATAAAGATACCAAGGGATTTTCCTGTCAGGGTTAAGGCACTAAAAACATAAGTAAACCTACGTAAAAATACAACAAAAAAGTACCAAACAGACAAAAGACCAAGCATCATGTAGAGAAATATCGTAAACTGGTTTGTTAATACTATTGACACATTATCACTCCTTTATCTTATTGGATATATCACTAACCATAGTGTCATAAACATCTGTGTTCTCTTCAAAGAATGCCTTTGCATTGGCAATACCCTGCCAACGATGCTCATTGTAAGAAAAGTATGCTCCAGCCCTTTTAACAACCCCAAACTTAACACCAATCATTAAAGTATCCTCATATAAATCAAACCCTGAGTCATAATTAAGTGGTAATTCAGCGGTTAGATTAGGACGAAACACTTTATTTTTTGTGGTGGTAATATGAAGTTTATGCCCTATCACCGTAGAAGCAATAGGTTCATCCACGCCGTCCACGTAAATGTCACCTTTAATCTTCTCCTTGTTCTTTACCTCTAGTGCTACGGATGCAAAGTAACCAAGAGCATCCCCACCTGGACGAGAAATAGGCTTGCGTGGGTCTAAAACTTGGCGTGTCTGATTGATAAAGATAACCGTTAGATTATGTTTACCAAGTACATTAGTGCCTACCATACGCCTTAAAGATGCGGACATAAGACGTGCTGTGGATGCCATTGCCCCACCTGTATAAGCTATATCTTCTTCAGTGATCTTACTAACCATTGCTGGAATAGAGTCAATGACTACAAGTCCATCCCGCCAAACTTCTGCCATGCGTTCTATTAACTCAAAAACGGTTTGACCGAACATAACCTCATCTTCGCCGTGGTGTGGCAACCATACAGGGTTCTCTACACTCTCCCCAGTTTTTACACCATAAAATTCCAGCCTTTCCAAATCCCCTGTATCCTCTAAGTCAAAGTAAATTACTGGTCTACCTAACTTTTGGAATTGAGACATAAGGTGGAAAGATAACGATGTTTTACCAACTGCTTTCTGACCATAGATTTCAATTACACGTCCTGTGGGTAATCCACCCCCTAAAACCATGTCTAGGGATAGAACACCTGTTGGGATACGTTTTATAGTCATATCCCCATGATGCCTGAACACGGAGACACCTAACTTTTTTTCGACATCACGAATGATCTTCTGCTGTTCCGCGTTCAATGGCAATCAACTCCTGTTTGCATATTTTCTTATACTGACACCAAGATGAGCAGTTTCCTTCACAATCTGTGGGTGCTGTACCTAGTTCTAAGTATTTCTTTAATGTAATTAGTTTATCTTTTACTTTATCCCGCCAACTAAAATCATTAAGTACATAATGCTTCATTTCGTGTGTGTCTTTGTTTTCATATGTAAACAATACTGGTCTATCAAATAGAATCATATACCCACCACCTTGCCAATGGTGGTCAGGGAGTGGTGCAAGTAAACGTGAAAACTGATTGCTGTTAATTGTCTTAAATTCCCAAACATACTCTTTACCGTTAATTTTCATGAGGGCATCTACCGTTCCAGATAGCATCCATTCTTCTGAAGATGCTCTCTTCTCTAGTTCCTCTAACTCAAACTCTGGAATGCCAGAAAACGAATTGCAAATATCCAAGGCTTCTTGCCTAGACTCATGAATTCTTGTTCCTACAGTGAGCCTGCGATCAGACATGGACGTGTTTACTTGAATATCCTCATCTGTTCTAATACTCTGGTAATAAAGCCTTCGTGTTGACCAATAAAGCGAAGAACAGCGAACCCAACCAACTTTTGGTAGTGCAAATTCAGAACGAGATTGAGAGAGACCAAAATCAATAGCCCTCTCAATGATAGTTCCTTCATCATTCTTCATAGTCTTTTTTACTTCACTCATCAAGTCTTTCCAAGGTGTGTTAATGCTCGTCAGAATTCCCCCATCTCGTATATACAGTAGCTTCTGCCACTAACGGTATATCCAGTGTCATAACATGTTCCATAATATCTAATACTCTTTCCCGCGCTTCATCTAAATTGTTTTTTGGGATTGAAAAGATAAGCTCATCGTGAACCTGAATTCGTGGTCTAACCCCTAGCTGTGTTAATCTATTGTCTTGTACAATACCTAGTAACGCCGCCTTAGTCATATCCGCGGCTGTAGACTGAATCACATGATTGACTGCTTGTCTTAAAGCTCCGCGTGCTTCTTTCTTAAAATACTTAAAGTCATACTTCTTGCCTTTGTATACACGCAAATCTGGGAATCTACGCTTCCTGCCCCACATACTTGCTGTATAACCTTTATCTAGTGCAAACTGTTTTGTGGTGTTAATAAAAGTATCTACACCTTTGATACTCTTGAAATATTTATCAATAAACTTTTTGCCATCTTCAACAGTGATAAGAGGCTTCCCGTCTGAATCCACAATATTTCTAGCTAGACCATACTCTGAAATCCCATAGATGATACCGAACCCGACAGACTTAGCTAAAGTTCTTTCTAGGCTAGAGACTCTTTCCATAGGCTTATTAAAAATTAAACTAGCTGTCAACTTATGCACATCAATGTTTTCTCTATATGCCTTTAATAGAAATTCATCTTTTGATAAATGAGCCATGATGCGCATTTCTTGCTGTGAATAGTCAACAGCTAACATAACATGTCCCTCATCTGGAACAAATGTTCCCCGCAAATTGAACTCTGCACCCTTAGTTTTTGGTAGTTGTTGTAGATTTGGCTCTCTACAAGAAAACCTACCTGTCTCTGTGCCTACTTGGTTAAAAGTCGGGAAAACACGAAAACCATTCTTATCATGGAAGTTATCAGCATACTTATCCACAAAGGCTTGCTTTAGTTTAGCAATCTCCTTATATTTCATAAGTAAGTCTACCTCATGAGATTCTTCTCTGTATTCCTTCATGATTTTAGCGTTTGTAGACTCCACATTAATTCCGAAGTCTTTTAACTTAACTAGAACTTGTTTAGGGCTATTTAGGTTTATTTCCCCCCAAACTAAGGCGGTTTCTTTCTCTGCTCTATGAAATACTTCTGTTACTTTCTCTTTAGCCTTTTCATAGTAATCTAAGTCAACTGCCACACCTTCAATATTCATAGAAGATATATAAGGAATCAAAGAAAACTCAAGATCAACTATCTTAGATAATCCAGCGTTTTTCACATGCTCCATTTGATATTCTTTAAGTAATTGAAGGTACTCAACATCATGGCATCCATAGTATGCTTGGTTAAGAAGTGGTGCTTCCCAAATCCTAGCAGAAGGAAAGGCTTCTTTGAAATCCTCTGCTGGTATATTGAGGTAATCACGAACCCATCCTTTTAAGTCTGCCCCGTGATGCTCATTAAGCAGTCTACTGAGTATATACGTATCCCCGAATTCCCCTGAAAGACTCCATCCATGCTCACTTAGAAATGGAATATCAAAACTAACTCCATTGTGAAACCATTTTCTATGCTTATAGGATTCTGCCTGTCCTAAATGACTTAAAGCTCTTTCCCACTCCATACCATTCTTGTAAGCACCGTAGTGAAAAGGGATGTAGGCTTGAAGTCCGCCTACTCCCCACCCAAGCCCTACAATAGAGTCCTTAAAACGATCTAATCCTGTAGTTTCAATATCTAAATACCAATCATCGTAGTCATTGGCGCGATCAATCCACCTAACCAACTGTGTCTCCGTGGTTATAATGGATGAATACTTGTCCAAAGAAACACACGGGTACACAATCTCTTCTGTGATTTTCTTCTTTGCCAATGACTACGCCCCCAATTAGAAAGGTAAACTACCAATATCTGCTTGTACACCATTTACTTCATCAAGGATTTGTTGCCGTGTTTTCAGAGTATAAAAGTTATCTAATGAAATAGATGATGCTAACTCAATATCTTTTTCTGACATTGGATATGTATACTTCGCCATAGTGATTGCGGTGTACTTCTTTGTTAACATGGAACCCTTTGTAGATATTTTGACATCATAATTATCCACACTACTATCATAATCTTCCTCAAGACCTCTTAGCTGGTCTGCAACCATTTTACCAAATGTGAAAACAGCGACTTCTGCATCCAACGATTCAGGCTCCCGATTAATAACAACCGCCGCTACTTGTGGCTTTTGTTTATCCCCCATTTCACAAAGGGGGCAATCATTTGTACCACCACGTTGATTTAGGCATACATACATACGTGTCTTTCCCTCGTGTGTTTTAGGGTAATGAACAAGTGCACCTGTAAAATCGCTAAGTGGCGTGGTAAAACGCAATACTACCGAACTGTTATCTTTAATCTTTAATACCGGGGTGAAGTCCGCTGATGGTGTGCTAAAAACAGAATCACCTTTGTAACCTACTGACATTTAAGTCCTCCTAGTTATTATTTACTAACACGTATATTATACCATAATTTCTTTGTTCTGTCAACATTAATTTGTAATTAATTTAGATATTTTATCGTGTGTTTTCTCTATACTAACTTGAAAATACCCATATAGCTTATCCTTTATTTCCTTACTTGCTTTGATTCCCGCCATATCATTATCAAACAACACATGTATATTTTTTATACTGTATTGCTTTAGTATCTCAATCTGATATTTAGAAAGATTGGTTCCACCTATGGCGAGTGACGGAACCCCAATAGACCATAAATGAATGCAATCAAATTCCCCTTCCACCAAATACACTTCATCTCTCACGTCTCCTAAATGCCACCCATACAGGGTTTGTGATTTATTAGCTCCTTTTTGTGCTAAATACTTCGGTTTTTTGCTTTGACGTATATTAATCCACTCAATATTCCCAAAAACACCAACCCACGGAATATAAATCTTACCTTCTTCGGATGTTATCATGGCTCGGATAACCCAATCCTTGGTAATTCCTTTCTCTCTTTCCAGCCACTCAATGGCTTTCTGTGTATTTCCAGAAGGTAATACGATCTCTTGTGGTGGTGTTTCTTGATGGGTGCTCTCATAAAAAAGTTTACTACCACTATCTTTAATACCTAACCTCCGTAAAAGCATATTAAGATTAGGAGACCAATGACAAGTAAAACAAAACCCTACTTGAAGGGATAAGTTAAAAGAAAAGGACGGGGAATAGTCAATATTGCTGGCGTGAGAAGATGAATAAGAAGCATTAGGGCAACTCATTACAAGCTCATCCCCGCTAATATGTGCTCTCCTAGCTTTACTCATAATCTGGCTTAATAAATTAGTCTGCACTATGTTCATCCCCCCATGCTCTCATCTCTCTTTTTAAGTCTGTTTTAGCAATTGCATTGTGTTTCCAGCGTTCATACAGCTTATGTTCTACACAACAATTACAGCTACTTACCAATAGTCTTTTGTATCTTTTTTTCATCCCGCGTTTTCTAATGTGTTTCACAATAATCACCGCCTTAGATAAGATTAATTATTAATATCATCTAAGAAACAACCACACCCACCTATATCTTGTTCGTCCACCTTTTTATTAGCTTCAATATCCTCTCTCAATTGCTTTAATGAGTAGCGATACATTTTTTTATTGACTTGTTTTCTTAGGATGGTTACATCTTTACCAATTGATTCCCTCACTTCTTGTTCTTTTTCCTCAACTTCTTTGAATTTATTAGGAAGTTCTTTTAATAGCTTAGCAAAATGACCTTGACCAGCTTTACAACAAAATGCTCCACAATTATTATGACTAAACCCCATTTTGTATAACCTCGGCACTTCGATACCTATTTTTTCTAACTCCTTAAACATATCACTCTTGTCCATAAATGGCGGTTCACACATAGGAAATTGTACAGTATAAGGATGCCATTTCTTTACTGGCGCAATCTTACGGTGTGATTCAGACCAATCAATCCCTAAATAAAGCACACACTCGTCAGGGGAAAAATTATCAATAACCCAGTCTTCTGATACACGCTGTTTAAGTACATAAGAGCAGGGGGCTTTTTGGTTATTACCTAAAAAATTACTGTCTTTATAAACCTCCCAAGGAGTTCTACCATCAGCAACGCGGTAAAATTTAACACCCATTTCTGCTACTGTATCGTCAATAAAACGATATAAGTCAACATCTTCTATAAGCGTGTCTGCAAATAAAAGAATTACATTCTCTTTACCGTATTTTTCTATAACCCGTTTTGCAGTCATCCAACTAACAATGCCACCACTATAAAATACAATGTGTTTCATTTACTGCCAACACCACCCCATTAAATACATTAATCATAATAAAATCAAAAGATAGAATCTGTATCCGTCATCTCCGATATGTCTCCTTTTCCTGGGTTCCAATGTAGCTTCAACGGCTCATCCGAACTTTTACCTGTACGTGACTTTCGCACCTTAGCCGTTAACTGCTCCATCCCATCATATGTTTTGAACATAATAAGTTTATCACAGTCTTGAAGAATAGAATCTGTATCATAAATATCCCGCGCCTCTGGAACATGGTCTGGGTCTTTGGATGTAGCTTGACGATTTGCTTGTACAGCTACAATCACCATGTAATTATAGTCTTTTGAAAGCCTAAGAATGGACTTCGATATATTTGCCATTTTCCTTCTACTATCTCTCTCATTAGAAACGTCTTGAAGAAAAGAAAACTGGTCAATTACAATTACCTTTACGCCGAGTTGCTTTGCTTTGGCTTCTATGGAATTTACATTAAGACCACCAGATAAGTCTTTACCCTCTAAAACATAGAAAGGTGGTCTCTTATCTTTGCTATCTGCGTATTTCTCTAAGCTCTTTTTTTCTCGCAAATTCACATCAAAGTTACCAAGAGAGATTGTATTAAAATCAATGCGCCCAATTAATGAGTGCATTCGGTTATATATATCTCCTTTTGGTAACTCCAAGGTTACAAATAAAATTGGATTCCCTTGTTTCCATAGGTTAATGGCAAACCACAACATCATCCATGTTTTACCTTGTCCTGGTCTTGCAGATACCGCAATGTAATCTTTTTCAAAAAAACCAAGTACCTGTTCGTCTAACCCGCTCCAGCCAGTCTTAAACCTATTCTTAACGTTCTTACCACTTAGTAAGTCGCCAATAATATCAGGAAGTTTACTCCAATAATCCTCTGTTTCAGATGAGAAACTAATCTTATCACGAAGGTTTTGAAGAGATTGTTCTAAATTAGTAAGTGTTTCAATAGGGTTTAAAGACTGATCTATATTAAATTGGCCAACACTGTTTTGTGTAAATTTAGCAGAATCAGCTAATTTTTCGGACAACCATGCCTTACGTGCCTCATCCGCTATAAACTCAATAGGTTCATTCGGGAATGTATAATCAGGTCTAACAAACTTAAATCTCGTTTTTATAGTTTCTAATGTTGGTGTTTTCTTATACTCATTCCAATATTCACCACAAAAATCATAAAGTGGCTGTACGATGCCAACCATTTCTGGGAGGATACCGTGATTACTAAAGTTTGTCCAATCCCCTGATTCTACTATTTTCAGTATATATGCAAGTTCCGCTCTCACCAAGTAATTCCACCTTTGCTCATTACATGTACATATGGTGATTGAAAGGAGGACTTAATTGAAGTAAACCTACCTAACTCTTCTTGTGTTTGAGAAAATAGAACGATAGTTGGCAGAGACTTGTATGCCCTTGAAAGAAACGTAGCATCCGCCAGATGTGCATTTGCGTAGGATATAGATACACCTACAAAAACCATTAAAGCATCTGTATCAAAATTATATCCTGTATCGGTCATTGGCATCTGTAAGCGCGTAACGTTCCCCCAGTTCGCCCACAGCACGCTCTCGTCGCGTGCCGCAAGACCGCTTCTAACTCTTTTTAGTAGCTCTGCCTGTAAGTAGGATTGTGCCCACCTATAGTCATCTTTACTTGGCGGAGTTATAGCTAATGTTACCCCCGACTCTACTAATGCCTCTATATCTTTTCTTGGTTCAATTCTATCCCGCCGATTTATTTTTGGAACACCTACTCTATCCAAATGATCTTCAATATTTCGGTATAAAAAGCACGAAGTAGAACATCCATCTGGTTCCATCTTGCAACTACCTGTCCACTCTTTGGACGCAAAACATGTATGAGGTATGTCATTTCTCCACATTATCTGCAAAAATCCTCTCGGCACAGGATTTAGAATACAATAAATTATCTACATGAAATTCGGGGAACATAAGCGTTCTCCAATAAGCTAAAGCATTGTAAATAGGTTCTTTTATCTTGCTATCAGACACAGTATAAACAGTGCCAAACCACTCCCGAACATCATCTACATACTTGTTTCTAACTTCAATAGGCAAAGAACTAGCCTGTGTATAATGGCACTTCTTTCCGGTTACCACATCGTATGGCAACAACGGCAGTGTATTTAATATGTCGTTGTCATATACCACTGACTTTAAAACAAATGACGCTTGTGTAGTTAACTTTTTAGCGACGAAAAGCATCATCGGCTTAGGAAATTTATCAGTCGGTGTATATGTGTTAAATGCCTCCTGCATAAGAGGAATTACTTGAGAAAATCCATAATATTTTAATAAGGAATCAAACAAGTCCCGTGCTTCCTCCTTGATGAATGGCGGGGCAGGAGCATAATAATGTTTCATATAAATAGAAAAATACGCTGTAATCAAAGGATTGTTTTTGGAGACTTCTTTTTGCCCTGTCTTTACTGAACTCGTTTTCACAATATCACCTCGTTACCGTATTATACCACAATACAAAATCTGTACAACACAAAATAGATATTTATTTTACTGATTGTGTTACTAATGGCTGTACGTGTAACATGAGAGGTGTGCTAGTGAGTAAATACATTCCATTCCACTGAACTAATGTCCCAGAGGTTGTGAAAAAGAAGATTCCACTACCCTGATTTCCGTATACTCCAGAGAGGGACGGTGAATTTACAATATGAGAGTGCCCATAGTGAGCACCAAGACCTAGGCCCGCTACCATCTGTGTCTGTGTAGTTAAATGCTCGTTCAAACTACTGATAGTTCCCTTGATGGGGAAAAATGCCACAATTTGTCCTGCATTGGACAACAAGTAAACATAACTAATGGCATTTGGGTGATTAAGCATCTTTAAACGTTTGATTAGATTTGCTCGTTGGAGAGAAGACGTAAGAACAGGTACAGGTTGCGTTTTGTCTAATATTTTTTGTTGTGCCTCTGTCTTACGGGACTCATTACCATAGGTGTTGGTCTTATAATTTGCTTGGGCGGGTGGAGAACCACATCCTGTGAGTAAAAACGATAACCCAACAACAGCTAAAACCTTCTTCAACATTTACATAACCAACTTTCTTGGTAGATTGTGTGCTTTGAAAATCCCGCGATTTAGTTCACTGGCATGAGCATTATAAGTTTGTACAACATCGTCTAGTTGAAACTGTAACCCTGTCGCAATCGACTGTAGGTTAGACACATTGAACTGTTCCTGCTGTGTCCACTTTGACTTATGAGCGGGAAGTGTCTTTTCATAACTAACTACCGCTTGCTGTGCTTGAAACATCTTAGCACGCAAGGAAACCGAACTATGATACTCATGATAAAACCAATCATAGTTATACAAAACATTAGTAGAGTTGAAAGTCTTATTAACCACACCAGCCGTAGTCTTAGTTGCTCTATTGAAAATAAAAGACACTACAGAAAAAATACCCGCCATAGCTAAAATTAGAATAACGGAGAACACAATAGTAATTTTTTTCAAGTCTGTACAACCTCCTTAAAAGTTTAATATACAAGTATTATAACATAACTACCAAGATTAGTCAACAACTATTTATAGAGAACTTATAAAAAAATTATTTCAGTTTTTTTGCATTTGGGTATTGACATCAGAAAAAAAGTGTGATACCCTTAAAATAACCGTAACTGTGTTTTTTCCCTCTTTTGTAGTTATCTTTTAAGTCTTTTAGTTCTTTTAATTCATTTAAAGATATAATATATTTATTAAAATATTACTAAATTAGTTAAATTTATCTTTAAAACATAAAACGCGCGCGTGCGCGTACATGTGCGCATACGCGCGAATATAATGTAACTTATTTTTAACTTATTTAAAATACAAAAAAAGAGGGAAAAAGACAACATAACATAATTTAAACTAACTCAAAAGATTAACTACAAAAGACAAAAGAGGGAACCAGAAGGAACATGGTGTGTGGGTGTGTCAAGTAACTGGTAGTGTATAAATATACATTTCCCGCGTTTATTTATTACCTAGCATAGAATGAGTGATGCTATGAAAATATTATACTCTGGTTTATTGGATGTTTTTGTAAAAAGTGTTAATTAACTAGTAAATAATAGTTGACTTACTAGCATTTCTATGGTATAATACAGATATAGTTTTCCACTAGTTATTATATTTTCACTGGAGGGTTTATGGGTAACTTAACTAAAACTGAGCGTGTAATGGACAAGCATGGTAGGATTAATATCCCACCAAAGTGGTTATGGTTGTATGGTATTGAATCTCCAGCTTTATTCTATATGGAGCTAGTAGACGATAAAATCATTATTGATATGAAGAATTTCCCGCCAAAAAAACAGTTAAAGAAGCAGGAGTAGGTTTGAGAAATATAATGGAAAAGTATCCAGATAAACTCTTGAAGGCTAGACTCATTGTAACTTTACTCGGTGTTTTAGATTGTTTAGTTGCTACAGTTTATTGTGGTTCTATAGGCTTTATAGGTGGCGAATGGTTATTTTTCTTTGCTGGAGTTACTTTTTCACTGGAAACTGGTAGGGCAAGATCAGAGATGATGCGAAGGAAAAATAAGTCGCTATGAGTGAGATTGTTTCACTAGTGATGACCTTAGTTATTTTCGTTTTGTGGGTTTTGATTAGACGTTATCTTTGAGAGGGAGAAATAGTTGAGTAAGGCTAGGAATAAGGGTAATGCGGGAGAAAGAGAAGTCCTAGCGATTCTCCAGCAGATACGCCCTGACGCACGTAGGCAACCATACTCTGGTGCTTGGCGTCCTACGAAGGATGATACTTCTTGGGTTGGTGATATAATTATTGAATCCCCACCAAAATTTATTGTAGAAGTAAAGAGGCGAAAGGGCGGGAAGGAAAAGTTATATAATCAACTTAAAGAACATGATTGCTTAGTGCAAGGTGATTTAAGAGTAACAACATTGGATAGATACATAGAAAGTGGCGGGTTTAAGAAAAAAGTAAAATGTAAACCTATAGAGACTAAACATATTGGTTCAGATAAAAGCATTCTAGGTTCTTTATTTTCCGGCGTTAGTGATGTAGTATGTTTAAGGGTAGACCGAAAAGAGTGGCTAATCATTTGGAAGGAGATGTATTAGTGGGGGACACATGCTGTTGTGACTGTAAGAAAGATATACAAAAAGAAAATGTTTCTATTAGTATCTCTGATAAAAAATATATTAGAGACAACTTAGTTGGATTACCAATCAAAAGAAACACATCCAGTGTTCAAGACTATTTAAAGAAAATTTTCGATGATTGTAATTTGTTTTTTGAAGATTACAAGTTGTATAATAAAATTGATTCAGGATACTATCTGTACTCTTTTGATGACTGCACATTGTTAATACTAATTAAAATATTATATAATAAATATAACGTCTCAAGACGTATTATAACCGAAGTAGAGTTTAGAGGTATTATTTAATTTTTGAGGATGGAGATGAAAATTGAAGTTTTTAGCTGACTCAGATAAATTACGCAGTATGATTCATGAATTGTATGGCGAAGGCATGAGTCGTGGACAAATTCAAACCGAACTCATGAAACATGGCATTGTACTCTCACTAGATCAAATACGCCATAGGTTGGATTCACTGAACGCGGGGGATTATGTTAGTATCCCCCTTGATCACGATGAAGTGATTGAAAAAGACCTTAAAGACTTTAAGGATAAGACCATTATTAATCAGCAAAGAAGTTCTTATCGTAAAGTTCTTCGTGACCGTTCTAGGTCTGATATTATAGCAGAGGTATTAGCTAGTTCTGTTAAATCTCTTCCCGCGCCTTTAGTAAAAGATATTCCCGCCAAGTTTGAGTACGGGGAAGAAGCTGTTCTTGTTATTTCTGATATGCAAATTGGACAATTAACCATTGCCGAGGAAGTGGGTGGATTAAGTGAATACAGTCTTGAAATTCTTGAAAATAGGATGGACAACCTTATTGTTCAGTTAAAGTCAATTTTAGATAACCATGCTAAAATGGGAAAACCTATTAAGAAGTTACATATTATCTTAGGTGGGGATATTGTAGATGGAGAAACCATCTTCCCTGGACAATCCTTTGAGATCGAGACAAACGTAGTCGATCAAATGTTTTCTGCTGTACAAGAAATATCAAAGCTCTTGCTAGAAGTGGCTAAGATTGTTCCAGATATTGAAGTTCCGTGTGTTTATGGAAATCATGGTAGGATTGGAAAAAAAGGGGAAAACAAGAATCACGTAAACTTTGATTATCTATCTTACAAATTCTTAGAAACTCAATTCAAACAGTTTAAGAATATTAAATTTATTATTCCTAAGACATGGTGGTTAGTGCATCAGGTAGCAGGGCATAACTTTCTTATCATGCACGGTGACACTTTGGGGGGAAGTTCAAACTCACTAGAGTCACAAAATGCACAGTTAGCTCTACTAATGAACTCGGTAAACATCCGCGCAGACTATCTTATTCTAGGACATCATCATCGTCCTCTTAACTTTGACACTCCAGTAGGTGAAGTTATTGTAAACGGTAATTGGGCGGGAGGAAGTTTATTTTCCCTGCATAGACTAGCCACATCCAATAAACCTTCTCAAATGTTTTTCTCTATGGATAGAGAATATGGAATCTCTTATAGATATAAAATACTTTTAGATAAGTGTTAGGTGATTCGTATAGAGTTAAACAAAATCTATAATATGGATTGTATTGATGGTATGAAGCTAATACCAGACAACAGCATTGATCTTGTTATCGCAGACCCGCCATATAATATATCCTCAAAAAAAAACGGGTAATCATTTCTACAAAATCTTTTCACCCAATAAATGAGAGTTGGGATTCTATTGATAACTTTGAAGAATTTAATTTTTCTTGGTTACAAGAGGTATATAGGGTCTTGAAGATAGGTGGCTCTATCCTTGTTTGGGGTAGTAGACACAATACTAGTACCATTTTGCGGGAGTGGTACAGAGTGTGTAGCTTCTAAACAGACTAATAGAAACTTTATAGGTTTTGAAACAAATAAAGAATATATAGAAATAGCCAACAAAAGGCTAAATAAGTGTTGACAAGCCATACTAATTATGTTATAATACCTTTAAGACACGAACAGCAAACAAAAAAAGTCAAACTTGGATATTTGATAAATAATTTGATAAATAGTGTCTTGTTTAATATAATCTTTAATTTAGATACCTACAGCATAAAAAACTACGCAGAAATGCCTTGAAAAACAGGTATACAAAAAACGGTATCTAGTTCTTAGACGCTATCAGCAACCAAAAAAATGTGATTAAACCGCAAAATAAAATGCGTCTAGCAAAGGAGAAATTAAGATGAATTTTGCAGATCAGTTGTCTAATGAGATGAATCCCGCGTTTACACTAAACGGAGCACGTACGAACAAATCTTCTGGTAGTTACGTTTTAGACTTATTTTCTTCTGGTGGAGCTTTACGTTCTGCATCTGAGAAAGCTATTATTGATAAATTTCTTTTGGCATATAAAGAGAATCCTGATCTTGCTATGAAAACACTTTTCTATCTTCGTGACGTTCGTGGTGGATTGGGAGAACGTCGATTATTTAGGGTTATTACTAGACACATGGCAGAATCTAATGATGAAGATTTGACATATTCATTAGACATGAATTTTGATAATATAGTTGAGTTTGGTCGATGGGATGATTTACTTGAGTTAGTAGACACTGATTATAGGGACATTATTGCTGACATTATTTATTTTCAGCTAGAAGAGGATTTACTTTCTGAATGCCCTTCCCTGCTAGCTAAATGGATGTGGTCAGAGAACACATCATCTAAAGAGACACGCAAGAAAGCAACTATATTACGTAAGGCGCTTGAACTATATAATAAGAAGTATACCCCAAAAGGGTATAGAAAAGTATTAAGTACACTACGCAAGAAAATAAAAATAGTTGAATCTCAGATGTCAGCAAAGAAGTGGGGGGATATTGAGTACAGCAAAGTTCCTTCTAAAGCATCCCTTAAATATCGTGGAGCTTTCAGAAAGCATGACGCAGAACGTTACAGTGAGTATCTTGAAGCTGTAAAAAATGGGGAAACAAAGATCAACTCCTCTACTTTATACCCTTATGAGATTGTAGGTAAGTATTTAGAAAGAAACGGATTTGACGAAACGTTAGAAGTTTTATGGGATTCACTACCTAACTATTGTGAAACACCTGAAAACTCATTAGCGGTAGTTGATGTGTCTGGAAGTATGTATGGACAACCTATTAGTGTAGCTATCTCACTTGGTTTATACATGGCAGAAAGAAACACAGGAGCATTTCATAATAAGTTTATCACGTTTAGTGAGTCTCCTTTCCTTCAAACCATAGAAGGTAGAACCCTACAAGATAAGGTTGATAACATGATGGATGCTGATTGGGGGATGAATACTGATATAAGTAAAGTGTTTGATGTTATCTTAAAGACAGCCAAGACTTATAAAACGAAAGCTAGTGATATGGTTAAGAAGATTTACATTATCTCAGACATGGAGTTTGACTCTTGTGTAGACAACTCGGTAACTATTTTTGACAACTATAAACTTAAATACAAGTTGTCTGGGTATAGTTTACCAGAAGTAGTATTTTGGAAAGTAAATGAATTAAGTGAGCAAGTTCCCGTAACTATGCACGAAACAGGAACTTATCTAGTCAGTGGGTTTTCACCTAGTTTATTTTCTATGTTAATTGGTGCAGAAAAACTAGACCCATACGGATTTATGTTAAAGGTATTAAATAGTCCACGGTATGAAAGTATCGCGGCAGAGTAGAGGAGGTACAAAAGAAATAGTGAATTACTATACAGCATTTGATTCCGCGGTTAGTGTAACATCCTTAGTACAAACTAACCTTACTGTGTTTGAGGATGCTTGCGATTGGTATGCAGGAAAACCCAAGGCATGGGGGAGGTATCTTGGAACAGGTGGCGGGGTAGCAACACCACTCACTAAAGTAGAAGCACAGTTCTTACACTCTCAAGGTGTTTCTATTCTTTTAATTTATAATGACATTAATCCAACCACTTTAGGAAATGGCTATGCTGGCGGTGTTAATGATGCTCAAAAGGCTATTAACTCAGCAAAATCCCTTGGTGTTCCAGCGAATGTGCTTATTGTAGGAGATTTGGAAATGGGATGGCCCGTTAATGCACCTTGGATTGAGGGATGGGCAAACACTATGAAATCTAGCATATATGGTGGTGCTGGTGCCTTGTATGGTAGTATAAGTCAGCCATACTTCACCGAACCATTTAAGCAAGCCCTAAGTGCTAATTCATATGTTGGGCAAATTCTTTTGTTTGGAGCGGCATGGAATGCAAGACCGTGGAGTAAAACCACTAAACCACAATGGAGTCCACCTTCTGTAAATGGTTCTACGAAGAACATCTTTGCATGGCAAGCATCAGGTGCAAGCTACGGCGGGATTGTAGACCTAGACTTAGTGGTAGACCCATTACCACAAGTAGACAGTAACCCCATTACCTTGTGGATGCCTCCAGTCCAAAAACCTGTTGAACCTAGCACACCTTCTCAACCAACAATTTCAACTACGCCTATTTCAAATGATTTAATTATCAGGATTAAATCATTAGTTAATCTATTATAAAGGATGGGTTACTATGAAAGCTATGTACAGTGTTTCCACCGCGTGGCAACGTATTCTAGTTATAGGATTCATAGTAACCACCTTTCTTCTTTTTATTTTTTCTTACTTAACAGGGAATCTATACCCACTACAAATAGTTTTCTTTATTTATGCCATTCATAGATTGAGGATACTTTATTATGCTAACAAAGGAAGAAAGAAAGGTTTACACCCAGTTATCTATAGTGACTTTCCTTCCATAACCGCCGTTATCGCGGCTAAGAACGAAGAAGATGTGATTGAAAATTCTATCCTGTCTATCATGAAGAGTGACTATCAAGGATTCTTTGAGTTATATGTTATAAATGATCAGTCTACAGATGGAACACAGTGTGTTGTAGAAAACCTTCTCCCGCGATTTCCTAACTTACACCTCATCAACCGTACAGAGAGACCAGGAAAGGGCGGAGCGTTGAATGATGTCCTAGCTATAACAAAGAGTAGTATCATGGCTGTATTTGATGCTGACTCTTATATTGAACCAGACTTCTTCACTAAGTCAGTTCCTTATTTTTACAGAGGTAAAAACGTGGCGGGAGTACAGTCTAAAGTATCTATCTACAACAAAGACCAAAACCACTTAACAGACTTGCAACATGAGGAATTTTCAGAGTTTGTTAAGGTAGCTCAGAGTGGAAAATCTTATTATAGTGGTGCTGTTGGTCTCGGAGGGAATGGACAACTTACCATTGTCAAGGCAGTTAAAGAAGTTGGCGGGTGGACAGAAGGACATCTAGTAGATGATTTAGACTTATCCATTCGATTAAACATTAATGGTTATAATATTGTTTATCAGGATGTTGTTACAGTAACCCAAGAAGCTGTATCTACGTTCAAGGCGTTTATTCGCCAGAGAACTAGATGGGCTACTGGAAATATACAATGTTTCTCTATGTATTTGCCTAGTATATGGGCAAGCGGGATGTCATTAAACAAGAAAATAGATTGGACATTAGTATTGCTTGTCTCTACGCCCTTTGTTATACTATTCTCCTATGGTAGTACATTAGCTGTATTGCTTCATGCTTTTATTATTAAATCTTCCCCGCCGTTTGCTTTTATTATCTTTAACCAGTTAATATACCTTGGGTATATGTTGTATGTATTCTGGCAAAGTGGTTCGCGTAATCCATTTAAGATAATAGGTAAGTTCTTCTGGAGATATGTCTATTCCCTACACTGGTTTATTGTAATGACATCTGGTTTGTGGAAATCACTAACCAAGAAAAAAATAAAGTGGGATAAGACAGTTCACATAGGAAAAGGCGGGTGATAACATTGAAATACATTGGTTAAAGTATAAATAATAAATTATGTAATTAATATGATTAAATGTAAAATAGGGGGGGCTGGTTTTGTTGAAACATATTGTATTTTTCTCAGGCGGAATAGGTAGTTGGATGACAGCAAAACGTGTAATAGAAAAACATGGTAAAGAGGATGTTGTGCTATTATTTACTGATACCTTGATTGAGGACGAAGATTTGTACCGATTTATTAAGGAAACAGTAGCAGAAATGGGTGTAGAGTTCATTAGATTGTCAGACGGAAGAACACCTTGGGATGTTTACCGTGATGTACGCTTCCTTGGGAATAGTAGGCTTGCACCTTGTTCACACCACTTGAAACAAAAAGTGGCAGATGTATGGATACGTGATAATTTTAAACCAGAGAAACAATATACTGAGTCCACCTTAGATTATTGGGAACAAGACGAACGAGAGCAGGCAGTATTGTACTTGGGCATTGATTGGACGGAGATTCATCGAACTAAAGCTCCAATGAAAAACTGGAAACCATATAGGGTTGAATTTCCAATGTGTGAACAGCCATATATGTCTAAGGATGAGATGTTACAGCAACTATCTAATTTAGGTATTGAAGTACCTCGTTTGTATAAGATGGGTTTCTCACATAATAATTGTGGTGGATTCTGCTGTCGGGCAGGTCAGGGTCACTTCGCAAACCTACTCAAACAACTACCGGAACGGTACGCGGAAGCCGAATTAAAGGAAGAACAAATGAGAGAGTATCTTAATAAGGATGTCTCTATACTGGTTAAGACAGTAAAAAAATCGAAGAAACAGTACACCCTTCGCCAGCTCCGAGAAGATATTGAGTTAAAAAAGCAGATTGACATGAACGACATTGGTGGCTGTGGTTGTTTTGTCAGTGATGAATATGATGAAGAATCACCATTATGATGTATTCTAAAATCTGTAAAAATGCGGGGGATAGCATGAAGAAAGTAGTCTATTTTAGCTAGTATATTCACGCGAGTAGCTCAATGGTAGAGCAGTTCCCTGTTAAGGAATTGGTTGCAGGTTCGAGTCCTGCCTTGCGTGCCATTTTATTAAAATAATTCCTATCATGGCGGATAGGTTTAAACAAACGGTGGGGTGGGTGGTGATGTTTAAAACGAATCATTGGACAGACAGATTTTACAACAAATTGATAGTATTGTGTGAGGAATTAGAGCCTTACGCGGCAGAACACGAATATGTGGAATATGTACATGAGGTGGTTGAACAATTACGCCATGATAGTTTGCGGGAGTCGTTAAGTAATATTAACTCGCCACTTTCCTTGGAATTGAGCAATAAACTCACTGATACTGCGGAGATATTAGTTCGTCAAAACCATAGTGCCGCTGGTGTACGTATTGCGCTTGATTGGGTTGCTTTAGCACCGCGTAGGTTATTCTACATGTTAAATTACCATAATCTTTAGTTATAAAATCAATGTTTGAACGGGTGTGTGGCTGAGTGGTTTAAGGCAACGCGTCAAAGATGTGTAGGAACCTGCTTTGGTTCCTCGTGGGTTTGAATCCCATCACACCCACCTAAAGCTGGTGTAGCTCAATTGGAAGAGCCGTTGATTTGTAATCAACAGGTTGTAGGTTCAAGTCCTACTATCAGCTCCATTTAATTTTTAGTGTTTTACATTTAATAAAGGACGGTGTAGTATGGCTAAGTTTTATGATAGAGATAATCTTTTAGAAAGTGTTTCTAGAGATGAGATGCTTGGGCTAAAAGAAAAGATGAAGGAGTTATCTCAAGATGTGTTAAATCTTTCTTCTGAGATTGATACTATTGCAGGAAATTTAAAGAAACTTATTAGTAAAAAAGAGGACAAAGTAGAAAAGAAATTTGGAATGAACTATATAGAGGCTATGTTGATATGTAGAAATGGTAGTGATGTTGCTATAGATAAACCCACTAAATGGAGTGACGGGAAGGAATATCTAATGACAAGAAATCTGACTTTAGATATTAAGTCAAACACAGTGGTAGACAAGTACTCTTTTGAACAACATAACCCAACAGATGAAGAATTGAAATCACAAGAGTGGTATGAGGTCTAATGACCCCACTTACACACGCAAGGATTTATTTTACCTTTGGTTTTCTCTTATTTCTAGAGTCTTTCTACTTAATAATTTATTTTGCTAGTATAAATAATCAAGTAGAGTCTTGGCTATTTACTATCACGAATATTTTATGTTCCGCATCTATGGCGGACGCCCTTGTTGAAATAAAGAAGATAAAAGGGGGAAAATAATAATGTTTACACTAATCAAGTTTTTTTCTCTTTTGATGTATAGTTATTTTGTAACTATTTTTGTCATGAATATTCACAATGTACTTCTAGGATGTCTATTCATGCTAGTGAATTTGTATGTTTTTAATCGTACTCGCATTAACATTATACTAGAAAAAGAGGGGGAAAATTAAGTTGCTAGGGAAGCACGCAAAAGTTGGTTCATTTGTAGAGATTGATAATGAGGACGGGGTTTGGATGATTACTAAACTGACCCCTTTTGGTAAATTTACAGTATCTTTAACAGTTGTTAAAGCTCCAGAAACACAAGATGAAGCGTTTCATTATCAAAGATTAGTATTTCACGAGGAAGAAATACCTTTATCAATTTATTCTAATAGAGAAAGGATGGATTTAGAAGGTGCTAAGTAAGTATGATATTTATATTGGTCAAGCAGTAACTCATAATTCTTTCGATGGGGTTTTCATTGTTAGTCATATTGATCTTATGAATATTATCGCTGATGACATAAACCCTCTTTATTCAATCAATAAGGATAAACTTACAATGATGGTTTTACTAAGAAAGGTTCCTAAATCAAAGGATGATGAAGGTTTATCTGTTGTTGATAGTACGGAAGATGGCACTACATTTAAAAACCTAACCGCCTATAGCAATAACTCTTTTCTAAAGGAATCCATTGAAAATAAACTCTATATTTAGTTGACAAACGGTAATGAGTGTGTTATAATAGCCATACGGTGCGTATCTCAAATGGTTAGAGAGTTCGGCGCGGGAGTTGATCACCTCACTGAAATAGATGTTAGTTCGAGTCTAACCGCATCGTATGCGTGTGACGTTTAGTTTTGCTTCCGTGTAGCAACTATCGGTAAAATTAACCTAACCGCATTGTGTGTGACGTTTATTCAGGAGGAGAAAGCCACTCTTTGAAGGGTGCACCCTAATCCAAGAGAAAGACACCTAGGTAATCACGTTAGTGGTTCTAGGAGATGTGGAGTTGCGACCACCACACACATTTGATTGGCTTTGTACAAGCCATGCTACTAACTTAAGCTCCAAGGGAGTTTGGTTAGGTTGGTTATGGATTCTCGGTTTGAGAGTCGCCAACAAAAAAGAGAGTATACAGTAAAATGTATACTCTCTTTCTATTTACGCTACTGGTTTTGTGGGGGTAGTTAATGTTCCTAGTTCTTTCTTTAGGTCTAATACTGCTGATTCAATAAGTCCTTGCCATTGTTTAGAGTTTAATTTTACCCCGACTTTTGTTGCTAAACCTTCTGCATATGTAAGAGCTTTATCATACTTCGCGGCTCCGTTTAACCCCATTGTTTTTCCTACTTGTTCCGCAAAGGCAACGGCTTCTTTTGCAATAGCAACACCTTGTACAATTTGATTCGCTGTAAAGTGTTTGTGCATGAAAGCTACTACGTATCCAGCTACTGCTACAATAGCCGCGCGAATACCATCATCGAGAACTGTTTGAATCAATTGTGAATTCATTTTGTTTCCTCCTATATTTTTGTTAATTATCGCGCCGTTAGGCGGGAGATATTGGATCACCTCCTTCCTATTTTTCAAGACATGTTTTTAATTGAAATAATTTCAACATGTAACACCTCCTTAAAATAGGTACGTGGACTTATTTTTTTAGAATAATTTCTTGATCTCTTGCACAGGCTTGCGCTACCCATGCAGGAAAGCTAACTTCGTGGATGCCTGTATACTTTAATCTGTGGCATTTTTTACAGAGTATAATTAGATTCCTTATATCGTCAGGGTCTTTAATCGTAGTTTTTATTAACTTCTGTGAGTAACCATAAGGGTCAAATACCCGTAAGAGTTTTTTCATTTTACGCTTACTTATCTTATTGAAGTATGCCCACTCTACAATGTGATGAGCTTCTAACTTTTCTTTACTCCCACACGAAAAACATGTAATTCCCATAGAGATTAATTTCTTTCTATTGGACTCAAATTCTTCTGTCTCTGTTCTTTCATCGTGCGCGGGATCATCTGTAATCTCTACGAGAGTCCTTTTAATAGTATGTTCCTCAACCATAAGTACCCTCCCTACGGCACATGCCCAGAATAGGCTACCATCACCCAGTAAATAACAGAACCAATTAAACCAAGTATGCTAAAGACAAATGTATAGTTTTTTATATGAGTTTTCCACGGGGTAGAGGCTATTTCTATGCCTTGCGTCTCTATTTTGTCATTAACAGTACGCATAACAGACTCAATTTTATCTACCCTAGAGTGAATAAAGAGAATGTCATCGTCATGCTTTTTTTGACTTAGCTCAAAACGTCTATCAATTTCTTCTCTAGGAACGTAATTCATTAAGTCAATTTTTGCAGAAATAGAGGCTATATCTTCTCTTGTATCTTTGGCAGTGTTCTGTAATACAGCCACACCAGTTTTTATCTCTCCAACGTTTCCTCGGAGTTCTTCTATTTTATCATCAGTTTTTTCCTGTGATTTTTTAAGAGAGTCTACCTCACTATTAACAAAGCTCAATTTTATATTAACATCTTCTTTTTCACTCAAATTTTATTTCCCCTTTTCAATATCCAGTAGTTTTTGGGTTATGACCTCTAAGTGGTCTATTACCTTTGCTTCATGCTCTTGGCGTTGTTCTTGCGAACGTGCAAGAACCTGTTGACCAACGCCTAACACAATCATCATGATAGCTTGATAAAGATTAACCCAATAGAGCATTACAGGATATTGGGGGGAAGTGTCCAAATGTAGTGATGGGGCAAAGACCATCCACCAACCAATAAATAAAGAGAATAAATAGAAGAACCACATACTACTTGTCATTTTGGTAATAAATACAGCAATCCATTCATTAATTTTATTTATGGGATTACCTCCTTCAACGCTCCAATATAATTAGGATGTGGTGAGTATTCTATATCTACAGGAGCTGGAAATGGTGCCTTGGTTAATATTTCTCCGCCCTGACTAAAACACCAATTAACATACTGAGAGCAATCTTTCCAGTGGTTAGCGAAATGAATTGGTGGAAAATGCAAAACAAAACGTAGAAAGTCATTAGCCACACTATCTATCCCATATGGCTGACCAATAAGTGACTTTGCCGCCTCTAATATTTTTTCTGTTTGGGCGGGAGTAAGATTAACTCTATATACATAACCTGTATTTATATACTTGTCTAATCTGACAGTTCCTATATTTCTACCAAATTGAGATTCAATACCATAGGTATCATTCAATGCTATGAGCACATGACTATACTTTGACGATGTTGCCCACTCAATGAGGTGGGACATTATACCTTCTCCAGAAACAAGGATAATATCTCCTGCTTGAATCACGCCTATCACCTCCTACTCCAGCCCAGGAGTATTCGCAACAAACGTAGCGTAGTCCTGTGCCGATTTCGTGACGTTGGGGAGCACAGTTTTTACACTCGCATATTGCAGTACCTCCGTACCACCGCTTGGATAGATTGTGTCCAACGTATAGCCGAGATTGGGTAGTAGGTTGGTTTGGATGTCGGGGAGAGCGTTCTTCTCGTTGGCGCTTAAAGTGATGGGGGTGTAAGTGGATTGCGTCAACGAATTCACAACACCCCCCGTGTTATAAAGCGTGTGGACAAGCACCTGCACCAGCACCTGCAAGTCGCTGAGTGCCTGTGCCATGCTCGTTAGATTAGCCTGTCCCATGTAGTAGCCCTGTGCGTAAGCCTTGGAGGATGTAGTCACCCTATACGATGTCGAGGACGTGTTGCCCGCTGTGTTCGGTGCTATCGCCTGTAACGTGGGTGTATCGCTACCCCCTACATTGATTCGCCCACGCTTAAAGCCTGTTGCTGTAGCAATCACGTCGATCTTTTGCGTAGCGACAAGCGCGTCAATGGCAAGGCTAATCGAAGCGGAACCGCTTGAGATAGGAGACGATACGGTACTGCCTGCTACGATAAAATCTAAACTTGTAGGGGGCGTTGCAGGTGGATTCTCCAAAGTCGCCGTGACGGTGGTGATGCCCGATGCAGTGGCTTGTGTGAGCGTAAAATAGGGGCGCAATGTAGCGACTCCACTCACGATGAGGTAGCTATCTTGTGCGCTAAATAGGGCTTCACCTGTGGGTGTATCGTTATCGTCGAATGTCGCGGTGGAGAGTGTGCTATCCCATGTTGTGGATGACGTAGACCCCTGTGTCGCGTTGAGGATGCGCCCTGTACTGTCGTAGGCAAAGGTGCAGGGGTGTAAGTTCTTTGTTTGTTCTGCCATATTAGTGTCCCTCCACGAAGATAAGTCCGCTGTAGACGGTGGTATTATCAGGGTTAATCGTTAAGGTGGTAGTACTTGCACTGGTTCCTGCTACGCCAATGACGTTATTAACCCAAGGCGTGTAAGTATAAGCTGTCGGAAACGAGATGGTCTGTGCGGTCGTCGTGGAATTCTCATAACCAGCAAGATAGACCACGGTACGCTTGTAACTGCCTTGTGAATCTTGGAACCAGTAGATGGTTCCAGCGGTTGTCCCTGCGATGGATTGAACGGAGATATCGGATGAGATACTGCCTGCCGCCGAGAGGTTGCCTGAGTTGTCTACTTCAAAAGGCGTGGAACTAAAGTTAGTGTTGACGAATTGAAAGCCTCCACCGGGTCCGGCTCTTAAATAAGCTGTTGCGTTACTAGTGGAATCGTAAAGTTGCAACGAATTGGTGCTACCACTGCCATATTGTGTAGTTACCTTAATACCTGTATTGAATGTTGAAAAACCACTTGCTGTCAGACTGTTGTTAATTGTTAATGTTCCACCGAACGTCCCTGATCCGTCTGCAGATAAATTTCCGTCACTCACCTGCACCTTGGGCGTGGAGGAAGAAACCGTAGATCCGTTAGCGGTCCGCAAATTGATCACGCCGAGTTCCCACCACTCAGCGACGTTCGTACTAGGCATGAATATTTGGTGGTTGGTGTCTGTGCCACCGTTGAGGTAAAGCGATTGTCCATTTGGTAGAGATGCGGAAGCATTGAATGTGGCGAGACCAGCAATAGTCTGAGCACCTGAACTGCCATCATCTAATGTATTGTTTTTTGTTTGCACTTTATTTGTTGAAAAAATTTTAAATTGGTCGTTTCCTAGATAGTCCGTTACCCAAAACGAGTCCGCTGTAGAGTTTCCACCACTTATAACATAAGTTTTCCCGCCACCAAGAGTAGTTAACTTAGCACCGTTGTTCCCTTGTAAAGCCCCAGTGAAGTTTTGTGCTGGCGGTGTTTGCGTGGTCGTGGCTACACTACCTGCGTCTGTGTAACTCGTTGTCGTTCCCGACACTTGTGCAAGAAAGTCACCATTCTTGTACACATTGACAAACTGTGTGTCTGTCGAAGGAAGTGTCCAAGACGTTGTGATGGGGTAAGCAGTGGCTCCTTCTGTGACTGTAACCCCTGCAGTAGCGTTAGTTTCTACGCCATTCCATGAGACAGCAGTTAAGCTGTACGTATAAGAAGTCGATGCGACTAAATAAGTGCCTACTGTGCCTGATGTGCCTACAGTGACTGTCAATCCAGAGGGGTAAGGAAGAGGATTGATCGTTAGATTAGTGCCACCATGCAGTGTAATTGTGCCGTACAAATCAGTTAAGGCACCATTAGTAGTTTGAATACCCCCCATTTTTGAGCTACCACTAAAGTAGTTATCGCCAGCAACGGACATGCCGTTTGCGTGGTAAGCACCACCTTCGTTATCTAAACGATGAAGGATTGTCCCGCCAGCACTTTCAATGAGAAACACAGGTGTTCCAGCACTAGCATCAACCGCTGGTTGAAAGGTTAGGGCCGTTCCTGAATAAGAAAATAGATTGGGGGAAAGGTTCTTAAATCCGCTTGTGCTACCTTGCAAATGTAAATAGCCATCAGCGTTGTCGTGTAGATACGCCGTAGCGCCAAAGTAGTGTTGGATATTGGCGATTTCATGCAAGATTGGGGAAGAGTTTGGTTGTGTATCATCCCTGTATAAAATTCCACCCGTGACATTCGATAACCACCCACCTGAAGTTTTAAGGGTCGGTGTATTATCCGTTATATCCGAAGAAGTAATGACCGTAGCATTCGCCGGAACCGCTACGGTAGCTACTAAAAACCATCCAGATGGTACAGAGGGTGCAGTAGGAGTCGCGGCTGGAGTACCGTGAATCACATTGAAAGAATAGTAATCACTTGTATAAAGATTCACATTTTGTGTATAAGTCGAATTAGTAGATGTATTTTCAAATGTTCTAGTTACTGAGTTTGTTTGTTGTGTATTGTATTGGCAAACGACAATATCTATTCGTGGATTTGTGGTGTCTGCGGCTTGACCAGTACCCCAAACTCCAGATGATGGACTAGATGTACCTGTTAGTATATTCATAGTTTGTGCAGAGTTTACCATAATTGCTTGACCCATCTGTGTTGCAAAACCTATGCCAACAAGGGTAGTTCCGTTTGCAGTGGATTGAGCAGAAGGTGTTAATCCAGACAGAATAACAGTATTCATCCCATAAAAGTAATTCATGGTATAATCCATCATACCATTCATATTAGCATCTGACATAGCATTTAGGTCACTTGCTATTAGTTCTTCATCTGAATAGAAATTTACTGTTCTTATAATATTTCCCCCCTCGTAAATGGTAGCATGTAAAATCCAGCAGGAGATTTCTTAATCATTTCATAAGTGATAAAGTTATTTATATTAAATACAGCACTTGGATTAGTTGCTTGGATTAAAAAGCTGTTATCCAAGAAGCTATTATCAATAAAAAAGGTATTGTTTGATGTACTAGACACAAATGGGGAGGATGGAATGTTACTTCTCCAGTAACCTTGATAATCATATACCCCAGATTGAAAGCCTGTTAAATTATTGTTTACGAAAAATGCTTGGAAGAGATTAGGTGAAAACACAGGGGTTATGGTGTTGTATAACCATTTAGTAAGCTCACTGTCAGGGTATCTAGCAGAACTAAATACTAAATTTGTTATGTAGCCATTGATTTGATTAGCACCTAAATAATTAGAGCCAATATATCCTGTTCCAGAAGTTGTGGGGATCGTCGGGGAAGAGCCAGTAACTAAAACACCATCTATCATAAACCCAGTTAAGTAATTATCCCAGTATAGGACAAAGGTATGCCACCCACTACTTAACTTAGTAGATTGCAAAACTGTTACATTCCCAACAACAGCATTCCATCCATTGTCATAGTAGATAGATATACCAGTACCTGAATCAAATACATAAGATATTTGCTCTTGACTTATATCATTTAAGTAGACACCAAAGGATATAACACCTTGGTTTCCTTGATAGGTGTTATTGTTAGATAATGATAATGTCATTACATCTCTTGAAAGACTTCCCGCCGTTTGGTTTGGGATATAGAGAGTCGGGTAAGTTCCAGACTCTAGTTGCCACATACCTGTGTATAAATCACCAGTTATACCTGAAGGCATAGCAAGCTGTAGTTGAATAGAGGTAGATGCAGTAGTATAGGAACCATACCATTGAACCCACCCAGATGCACTAGTAGGTGTTTGAATGGTTGTGGTGGTTGCTCCATCAATAATCTGCATATCCACGGGTGAAGATGTGTTTTCATTACTATAAAGTGACCAACAATAAGTAGCACCAGAAGTAACCGCAATAGCATCTGTAGTTATAAGAGAGGATGTTGTAGAACCAGAAGCACTACTCCAATAAATATTATTTCCAACAGCAGGCATAGTTTCACTAGTTACAGACAGTGTACTTCCTGATGCTGTTGTGAAGGTTATATCTACTGGAACTCCACTTGTTGTTGCTGTCCATTCTGTGTGTGGGATTAATTGGGTTGCTCCTTGCCACAATCCTACCCCTGTTTGATAGTCTGTTGTAAATGGAACCACAGAATTAGTAGATAGGAATGTTGGGCTACCAGAAGGAACTACTGTTCCTGTGTACCAGTCTAATGCTGGAGAATTACAGGTGTAGGTTAGTGAAATATTCTCCCTAAAAGGTATCCAATTCGGCGGTAGATTCCAATTATTAAGACTCAATCCCCCAGGATTCCATATATCACCAGTGTTCGTTGTTATAAGCTCAAGAACATTTTTGAAACCATTCATAGTTTCACCAGGAATAAGAACACTAGCCATACGAAGCATAAGGTGGTTATCTAATTCATTAGGCAGTCTAAATAAACCTAGAAAGGATGCTATTAAATCAAGAGCCGAACCACTAGCCCCAATGACATTTAGCATTTCGTGGGTTGTCATTAAATTAGAATAAGCATCTGATAAGTTACTATCAATAGCTTGAGCCAACAAATTAACAACCGTATCATTTTTATCTATGTAGGGCGGGAGGCTTCTTAATAGTAAATCAAGTGTATAGCTCATTCTAATCCACTCCAGGAGTTATGGTCACGGTAATAGTACCTATGGTTAATAAGGTATCTACCCCAACGTAAATACTATATTGGGGGGAAGTAACATCAACAGAAGCAATAGCGGTTCCTTCAAAGATAGAAAATGCCGCGTAAGATATTTGCGCTAAGGTAATACTTTGTCCTATATTTAAATTATTAAATAGATTAGTTATATTATTTTGGATAGGAGTTGTGATGTCTACGGATTGCCCAAATGGAGTTGGAGTAACAGATAAAGCAATGTCAGTAACTACTACATTAGGTTGTTTTACGTTAGGTGTGTAGTAGGTAGCTAGATAATTAGGTGCTTCATTTAGAACATTTTGTAAAACAACACTACCAGAAGAAGATGCTGTTGGGTATACATAAATATCAACAATGGGCGGGATAGGGTCTGCTGGCATGAATTGAAACCAAGTAGGCATGGTAACATAGGAGCCACTGGTTAAAGATAACCGAAGCCAAAATGCTCTCACATTATTTACTACAGTAGTTCCCCATCCACTAGGAGCAGACCAATAAAGAGAGCCATTGACTTGCCCATTGAGTGTATTGTCTGTAAGTGTTAGGCTATTCCACCCACTAGTTGAATCATCCCAGTATTGCCATGTTGCATAAAGTCCAGAACCAGCAGTTTCTACATCAAGATAAGATTTAGTAAATTGTCTATCTGCACCTATATAGAAAGCATCTCCAACACTAGGTGATGGAACGAATGGGGAGAAGCTAATTCCTTTTGGACTATTTAATGATCTTGAATAATCAGAAAATGTTCCACCTGCATCTTGAAATCCATAATAGTAGGGTGGTGTAACTGTAGATAACTTACTTACACCAGATACTTGGGATAAATTATAGGTAATACTTGAAACAGTGCCTGTACTGATAGAATCTAAGTACTGATTAAATCGGTTTAATTGATTGGTAGCATTTTCCGCGTTTGCACCATCGTAGGCGGGAGATAAGTTTGTTATACTAGAAACACCTATAATAGGTGTTATAATGTTTGTTATAGAGTTTGCTACCACGTTTGTATTTACTCCTGTAGTGGTAGATACTGCTTGAATGGTTGTTGTTCCAGATGAACTAATAGTAGCTGATTGGGTGGTTTGAAATACAACAGCAGGATTGGAAGGAGTACCAGAAGTACTAAATTGAGCACCAATAGGTATTGGGGAACCAGAAGTACCAGTTACGGTTATGGTAACTACTGAAGGAGTTGCACTCATACTAGAAAAGTTAAATAAATCATACAATCCTTGCAAAACAGTGGACGGGAAAGAAAGGGTTAAATCATTGTAGAAGTTAGAGATGATACTAGCTACTGCCTGAGCAAAACCTATTAAAGTGCTTGTATTACTTACAGAGGTGATTGTAGAGTTAGCTATTACTGCATCTATAAAGGATTGTACTAACTCTTCCCGTGTTTTTGGGGTTATATTTGCCATAATTCACCTTCTTTACTCCTCGTTTTCTTGCGCGGAAGCCCATGCCTTTAGGTATGGGGAGGAAGCGCATCTAATTTGCTTGGTTGGTTTGGTATTGCCAACCATTAGAGCGTTGCAATACTCTAAAAAATCTGTGAGATACACCTTGGATCATTCGCTCGCCATTTGCTTTAAGATCAAAGTAACCTGATGAGCGAACGGCTACTTGCCCTTTCCAAACACCCTGATATTTGCCCTTCGGTACTTTTGCTACGACTAAATCGCCTGTTTGAAACCCGAAGTGATTTTTCTTTCTTTGTCGATGAGAAATAGGAAAGCCGTACTTGTTTGTTCGACACATCTGTCTTGTTCCACGCCCTTTTGCACTCCATATCTGAACGATCTTTGGCAGGCTTGTGAAGTGTTCTGGTGTGCTTTTACCTACACAAAGTGCATCGTAGTAGTGTTCTTTTGGAAGGTTATGAGCAATGCGTTGCATTTTTGTTCTTGCTCCACTACCTGCTTCCACTGGTAGATTTAATTCTTTTAATTTATAAAATAATCTCCACCTAGTTGCATTCATAATGGAGGCATCTTTGAGAGACTTTTTAACCTGTCTCTGTACATCTGGGAACCCGTATTCTTCTGCTGTTTGTGAACCCTTCTTTTGGTTACACTTTCTACATGCTAAGGTTAGGTTTGAAATTCTATTACTGCCACCACGACTTTTAGGAATAATATGCTCAATCTCTAGGGGTATGTTTACTGCGTCACAATAAACACACTTTCTTTCCCATTTTTCAAGAAGGTATTCACGTACTTCGTAGCCAACTAATGTTCCTTGTTGGTACTCTGTTCCTGATATATCTTCTTTTTGCATTTTCTGTGTATCAAACTTAACAAGTTCAAAACTTATGTATTTAACAGGCATAGATTTAATTATTTTTTTAACTGCTATAAGTGTTTGGCTAACCCTAGATTCTAGGCTTGGTGGCAACCATCCTTTTTCTTTTTTTCGATTAAGGAACCGTGCTTTTCGGTAACGTGTTTTTCTATTTCTACGATTACGGCGCAACATTCTTCGTGAGTCCAGTTTTTCTTTGATTCCTGTCTTGTGTACAATCTCACCAAGTAAAATAGCTTTAGTTCCTGTAGCACCGTCAAGTGTAACAGCCACACCAGTTGTCTTACTTCCTGGGTCTAGCTTAATCCTTGTTTCTTGTAGACCAGAATTTTCTTGAAGTCTGTCTACTAAACGAATAGTAAATGGATACATCTTGTGAATCCGTGCTCGTCCACGTTCGAGTAGTAAGCGTGCTCGCTTTTCTGTGCAAGGCATAAGCGGTTTGTGGTGCTTGTCCAATACGAATACCATATAAATTTAATCTCCCTTACGGAACTTGTGACTCCTAAAAGGTATCTCCTCGCCAAGGTTTAGAAAGCTTTTTACATGGGACGCACGGCTGGCAACTCCCCTGCTCGCTGTTTAACGCCCCACGACAGGGCTACAGACTGGAGAAGCATCTGTAGGTGTCGTGACCCTCTAAACGTAGTTGCTTTTATACAACTGAGGCTGGTCATAGGTGGGCTTTTACAAGCCCCCGCATTTATGCGTGGGGTCTATGACCTTCTTTACAACGATTTACTTACATTCATATTTAACGAGTTTGGCATCCCTGACAGAGTAACATCCAAAGACACAGAAACAGTAGTATTGGTTAGTAATGTTGCGGTTGCTTTCGCTGATTTAACATTAGCATTCTGCATTGCCGCATCTTCATCTAGAATTTCTATTTGTTTTAATAATGATGTGGAAAATGGAGTTCCTGGGATGCTTGGTAATTTTGTGCCTACATTTTTAGCCCACCATAGAGAACCTTTTGTGGTTCTTAGGGTTGAAGCAATATCTTGTAAGATGGTGTCTATTCCACTTATAAGTTGGAGGTCATTGTTGGAAAGGTACATCCCGCCACTTGGTGTTAGGTAGATGTCTGTACCACCCTGACTTTGAATTTCTTTCACAGACATATTTGGGGTTATATTGGTTACATTAGGTAGCCATAAAGGGTCTCCAGGTTTTAAGATATTTCTTTTAAATCCACCATAAACTTGAGAAGCATTAGTTACAGTCAAGTTACTAATAGGGATGGATGTAATTACGTTCGGTGGGGAATTAAAGTTATTTCCATACTCAGTAGCTTGAATATTCACAGTAACAGAAGAAACAGCATTTACGGTTGTTTCAGCAAGAATATAATAGGTTCTAGTAAACCCTCCACTTACTGTAGGGAGAGCAGAAACAATAGTATTCAATGGAACTGTAATAGGTGAGTTAGTTGCATTGGTTATGGTTACTTGCCCTGTGGCATAGGAACCTAAAATACTACTAGGGTCTTGTACTAAATAAGGAAAAGTTAAATTATTGTCAACAATAATCTTTTCTTTAATGCTTGACAAGGAAGATGGGGGATAGTATTTAATAAGAAATTCATCAAAAGTTAAATTAGAAGGAACATTAACCCACATATTTACACTTCCTTTTAAGGTAAGAACATATTAGGATAATTTGTGAGAGTTTCAAGATTAACCACAATATTATTCATCATTCCCGATAAATAATATGGGTAAACCCCTAGACTGTTTAAGTTAGTTTCAATAGATGTAGCATAAGATAAATTGTTATTGATTGTCGTCATGCTATATTGGTAGGGAACAATTAATGTATTTAGAACACCTTCCAATGATGTTGCCATGTTTGAAAGTGTAGGAATATTAATATTCCCCCAGTTTGTTGCAAGCACATTTCCAGAGTAGCTATAGATAGTGGCGGGTAGTGTGTTTAGAAAAGACTGTGACCAAGCATAGCTTTGAATGGAGGTTAAATTTGTATTTGTACCATAGAGCATAACCTTTATAGATGCTACCGCTTTTATGATTTCATTGATTGCATTATTTACAATTTGACTAGGTGCATTCTGCATACTTAAATACCAATAGTTAGGCTTCGGATAATTAGGTGTTGATAATCTCCTTATCCCAAGCATATCTAGGTCAAAGGTGAATGCCATTTGTCTTGGTATAGCTACACGCCAAACAATTTGGGCGGGGATGACTTCAAAGAATTCTTCTAGTTGCCAATTATAGAAATGAAGTGACCATGTAACAGGTCTTACTAATGTATTTGTTTGATACTGCCTAACAATATTATCTAGGAACTGCTTAAAGTGTGTGTAACCGTCTGTATTTCCTATTTGTGAACTTATCTTAAATGTTTGGACAGCTTGTAGTTGGATTTGCACAAGGGCGGGGCCATATAAATCAACATATCCACCATACTCCCCTTCTTGGATATTTGCCCTTGTTATTTCAGTTTGTTGGTAACTTTCTGGCGGGATAAGAAGTGTACTTGTCCATAAGGCTTTTCCATTGTCGTAGAGGACAAGTTGCATGGGGGAATCTAGATTATTTACTGTTGAGCTTAGAAGTCCTTCCATTAAAACACCTCAAATATTAGCACTTCTTGATCGCCGTCCATAATATGTAAAATACCCCATGTAGGTACGGTGTAGTTTGTAGCTCCCCTTACCAAAACATTAGAGTAAATAGCCCCATCTCTAATGGACTGACAGGTTGTTGTATAGATATTATTTTCGTTTAATGTGGGTGGAGTAATGGATGTAACCCATACAGGCCCCACGCGGGATTTAAGAATGTATCTACCATTTTTAGCAAAATGTAAGTTTTGTTCATTGTTTTTAATATCTACTTTAATAGGTTTTATGACTGACCAACTCCCCCACTTTTACTAGAAACATAGTCAGATTGTGAAGGTGCTCCATTGGTTGTTACAACACTAGAAACTTCCACCATATCCTTTTCCCATAAGGTTTGTGTGGTTGGTGTCATTCCCCTAGAATAGGTGAAGGTGGTTGTATAAGCCATAGCACCATTCGGGCTTAACGCTCCTGTATCGTTGATAGACTCCACATAAGCCTGCATATTCCAGCTTTCAATCCATACTCTTTGCCCTATTTTAATGTTAGGGTTTCCCATTGTTGTAACAGTGCCAGAGTAGAAAAGATTATTTCTGTTGTACCATCCCCATAAGATAGTGGATAAATCTTCTAGAACTTGAGTAGATGTTCCAGCACCTTTGGCATCAAAAACCCAAGGACTTGCCGTAAGTGGTTTAATTCCATACTCTAATGATTTAGATGGGTCAATAATTGCGGGGAAGTAAAGAGCCATGTTTGTCAACATTCCCGCGTTTTTACCACCAGATTGAAGTAAGTATTCAGATATACTTTGATAGTATGTAAACACATTGGATGCTGAACGAACCCTAGTTTGATTGACTACGTGTTCTGCATACACAAGGGTCTGAGGAAGTTGATTCCACGTAGTTACAGAATATGGAGTATGTCGGAAGTAGATGTAGTAAGCAGAGCCACTATCATCAAGCGGGATATAGTTAGACACAGCACCCAAGTAACCTTTTTGTCCATTGTCCGTCATATCTTTACTTTGTGGTGCTTCTCCAAAGGTGACACTATTTTGTACCATATTCACTGAAGTGTCTATTAAATTATCATCTGTGAAATTAGGTATGATTTCATCTAGTTTTCTTACATCCCCGAAAAATTCATAGTATGGTCTATTGAACCATGTGTCCATGTTGTTGAACCATGAGCCATTTTGAGGGTTAAGATAAGAGCTAGAATATTCAAAACCACTAGACTTAACTAGACCAACATTAATTAAGTCTTGGTATCCAGCCACTCCAATATCTAGATTAAATCTTGGATTAAAATAAAAAGGGATAATAAACTTTAGCAACATCCATATAAGGGATGAGGGCGGGGAAAGAACACTGCTCATCATATTATTTGTATTGCCATTAAGACTTTCCGCTATAAACTGTACAAAGTTTCTTATGGGTTGACCATTGACAGAGAATCCAGACATATATTGATTTAGGGATGATACTAAGTTACTTAGACTTTGGGCGGATGTTCCCCCCGAATTTGCTAATGTTCCAATACTTCCATTAGCTACAATACCCATTTCGCTAGCAGTAATGGACGGAACAAAAAATTCTGAATTCGTCAATCCATACATTAAATCAACACAATCCATTTGAAAAAACCTTGATACTTTCCCTATGGCTTGAGTATTAACAGCCTCTACTAGGTTAATCGCAAATCCTATAAAGCGGGTAATCATACTTCCTTCTAGGTCAGTAATTCTAAAAATCACTAGCGACATTGTAGGAATTAACTCTATTAGTTCTTGTCCTTCTTCATCATTTGTGTTAAGAATAAAGGTTGAATTTCCATCAGGAGTCGCTAGTGCATTCTTAACATCAAATTGAATTAAGTTTCCAGATATATCAATCTTTTGTCTAGTTCCATTAGAGGAAGGTGGAAAGACATGTAGTTCCCATGAAGTGGTTTTCTGTTCTGCTGTTCCAGTTTTTTCCCATACATTCTGTGCAACAGAACCATACTTTAACATGTCTTTACCTCCTTAATTCGTTGTGTGGTTATAACTTGGCGGGGATTTCTTTGTTAAATTCTTATTAATATCACTCAAGATGGATGTCTGTGATTGTAAGTGTTGTTGTACAATTCGATTGTGATTAGATTGATGCACAATGCTGTTTACTGTACTTATTCCATTATTTAATGATTTAATATAACTTCCAGAGGTTGAATACCCAGACTGTGCCATAGCCATTTCTAGCTGACTAATAGAAGCTCCTTGTTGAGCCATACTTAGTACTCGTTTATAGTGTGGATTTTTTTCTAAAAAATTTATGTATCCTTGTACGGATGAATTGATACTTGAGTATCCCGCGTATTTTTTATCTAAGCCAGCACCTCTTGTTCCCCAAGGTTGAATACCAGCAAAGTTTAGGTTAGCGCGCGCGGCAGTTGATGTACCCCATCCACTTTCCATACCCCATTGTCCTAGAACAAAGTTGGCGGGTAATCCAGTAGCTTTTTGCACTTTTATAGCGTATGGCATCATCTTATGAATAAAACTAGATGGATTTCCATTGAAGTTAGCAGATGGGGAAGGACTATTAAAAGATACATGATGAAAAGTGGGATTAGCAAAACCAGAAGCATTGGCTACTCCACCACCAAACAACATTTTACCAAAGGAACTAATAGCACCTAATCCTGCCATAGCAGGCATTTCTACGCCACTAAGTAAGGCAGACAGGATTCCACCACCTAAAGAGTTCATGCCTTTGGTTTGGTTCATGGTGTTTTTAACCATTTTGCTAACTTGATCTGTAGCATTATTCATAGCGGTTGTTGGTGATTCTGTTGGAACAGATGAACCACCAGAAGGCGGGCCACCTCCACCACCTTTTCTGTTCTTGAATATGTTTAACAGTTTTGGGCCTAATTTCTGCCACAAAAGAAATGATGCCATACCACCCATACCAACAGTACTCATAATTCCACCAACAGCACTGGCTGTTATAGCACCAGCAGGCCCTACAGCACCAGCTACATTAAGTGTTACTTTACCACCTTGTATACCGATAGTTTGGTTCTGTGCTTCTATTTTAAGTGCTTGTGATGATGAGGTTTGACCAAACAGCTTTTTAGCATTATTTAGAATGTTACTATTAGTTTTTAATGCATTTGATGTCTGCCCATTCCATAATTCATGGGCTAATGTATTCCAAGGTTTTGAAAACGCGGGTGCTCCTTTAATAAGACCAGATTGCTGAAGCAGTAAGGCTCCCTTAGAGTAACTACCTTGTGTGTGCATCATCTTTCCTAGGTAACTTAACCATTGAGGATTCATGCCAAGTTTAGGGTTTTGTAGCTGTGTATAAACATAATCTAGGTATTTAGCACCCATTGAAGGGTTTAATCCTTTTTTATTAGCTAAAGTAGAGATATAATTCAGCTTCATTTGAGCACCAATAGGACTACTCGCGGGGGATGCCCATCCTTGGGCTAGCCCAGTAGCTTCTAATACAGCCTGTTGCCCCTGAAGTCCTTTAGAGCCAAGACCTTTCTGTACCCCTAGAAAGTTAGCATAATTACTCAGAACACCTTTTGTGCTTCCATAACTTTGTAAGCTAAATGCTTGTAGTGACTGTAATCCACTTATATATTCTTGCATAACAACGTTAGATTGTTTTTGGTAAGACAATAGCTTATTTACCCACGGTCTCTCATTCGTCATGGAGGCAGACCCGCCAAGTTGAGCCATACCAACAGAGCTAGCAAGTGCTTGGGGGTTATTCCCTAACCCAAGGTATTGAGCAAACCGAAAAGTGTCAGATGCTGACTTAAAGAACATAAGACCACCAGATATGCCTGATGACATTTGTTGTGCTATGGCAGTTTGTTCTGTTTGAATGGGGGGCATACCACTACCAGTCATTGTTTTCCACATAGAGTTCTTAAAACTTTGTGTGCCTATTGGAACACCATGAATGGTTTGCCTGTTTCCATAAGAAGGCATAAATCCTTGACTTAGGAGTAAAGAAGTATTGTTGTTAGCCCATTGAAGGGTTGGATTTGTATTAAGGATATTAAACCCCTTAATAGGGTTGAGGGGGGCTGTTAAGGAATTAAAAGCCTTTCCAGCTAGCACTGTGGCTCCAACACCAAGACCCATAAGAAGTGTCTTTTTCCTTGCATTATCCATATCTATTTTAGCTGTTTCAAGTTGTTTTTTTATAATGCCATAATTAGACTCTAAGCTGGAAACATTAACTCTAGCTGTCTCATTGGTGTCCATAATACTTTGTGCTTTTCGTTGATGTGATTCTAATTTTGTTATTTCATTATTTAATTCTTTAATTTTTTCAGTTACATTTTTTAATTCCACTGTTAAAGATGATGATTCTTTAATATCGCCAGATTCCTTAGCATTTGATAATCTAGTACTGATGTCAGCCCTTTTTTTAAATAAAAACGTGTGACTCGCTCTAAGTGTCTGTGCCTGACTTTCCCAAGCCATAACATCTTGGGGATTGACACTCTGCGTTTGAACAAGACTTGTATGTGTATTTTTAGCTTCAATTAGTGCATCTTCTACAAACTTCAGTGACCTTTTTAAATCATCATAACCTTTTTGAGAGGTTACACCATATAGTTTTGCCCTAGTAGTAATATCTTCCGCTCTACTGGTGTATGAATTGACTTTCTGCATAGACATGTGAAGATCTTTATTTTTATTAGTGTCAATATTTAACCCTGAGAATCCCCCCATACGGTTACTTTCTTGCCATCTTAACATTTCTGCTTCTGTTGCATTGTTGGTTAATTTACCAGACTTTGTAACTTGGGGTAAACTATAAATACTAGTACTGTTATCATTATAAGATCCATTAGATTTAGGTATTTCCACTCTTCTATTTTGAGAATAAGTAGGCATAGAAGGGGCAGAACTGTTACTAAAATTAAGTTTAGCTAATTTATTTAATTTAGCAACATCTAACTTGTTGATTGCGGTTACTAGACCAGCTACTGATGTAGCTAACTCTTTTGGATTTGTCCAATTAGCAAATGGGTCTGTGCTAAGTGCTTTTATTTTGTTTTCTTTTAGTAAGTTGATACTGTCTACAACTTTTGTTATACCATCCACTTGACTTTTAGAGAGTTTCCAATTAGAGAATGGGTTTGTGGGCATGGATAAAGTGCTTTTAACTTCTTCTGCAATGGTTCCTAGCTGTTGCTTAAACTCTGTTGGGTCAAGTTTAATTTTTACATTTACCTCATGCTCACTAGCCATTACAATTTCCCGCCTCTACTCTTAGTGATTGCTTTTTCTACTAATTCACCATACCCTTTTATTGAAGTTGGTAATTTTCTTTCTAAGTATTTGTCATCCACGTTTGGGATACTCCCAGAAAATGATTTAGATGTTTTCCCGTGACTATCCTCTTCTTGGATAGACTCAATTAAAACAGATAAAGCATTTGCAGGTAGTGTTTCCCAGTAGTTAGTTTTTACTAGGAACTTAGCTGTTCCACCAATTTCTTTTGCTAAAATATTAATAAGATTGTGGTAACTTCCACCTTTATTCACTTTGTTGTTCAGAGCTTTCACGAAAGGAATCTTCTGCCTTATTAACCTCACTAACGTATTTAATAAGAAACTCCATACCTTCATTACGCCCACCATTTAATAGTTTATCTAAACTAAACCCAGTAGGTAGTGGTTCTTTTACTGTCTGTTTGAAAAAGGCTACAAATGTAGCAAGATTCCTTACATTTTCTGATAATCCCTGAATAGTCATGTTAGAATTTGATTTGTTCAATGTTTTTTGAGTCTCTAATATTTCATGAAGGATTCGATCTGTCTCTACTTCAATGGCAATTTGTTGCCACATTCCAGGTAATTCAGAGGTAAATTCAAAATCATCTACTTTTACTTTAACGTCCATAAATACCCCTTATTTTCTTTAGTTGGTATTTCCATACCTATTTACTATAAAACGTGCTCCTACACGCTTATAGAAGCCTTAGAATGGATTATAAAAATAAAATGGAAGGGGGGATTATCCCCCAACCTTAAACACTAGAAGTCTTATATAAGAATGTTGCATCTTGAATGGTAAATACCCCGTTTGCCCATGTTGCGTTGTAGGTTTCTACTACGCAACCATATAAAACAACGTCTGCTTGATTAGTAACAAGACTCTCAACAGCAATGGATAGTGCTCCGCTTTTTAAGACGGCTTCAGCACTTTCCCATAGTGTACCTATCCACCCACCTATGTATAACCGACCACCTGATACGGATACCGTACCACTAAATTGCATAGGCTGAATATCTTGCGGGCCTAGTTGACCAACACCATAAAAGGCTTGGGTTCCATAGGTTTCTGACATATTAAGATGTTGAATATACCCAATAGGCTGACCGTCGATGACAAAGTATACTTGACTACCTTGTTCAACCTGTGCTCCATATCCCGCCACATTAATAGCGGGGCCAACACTATTAGATAGTTGTGAAACATTGGGCGGTGTAGAAGGAGTGTAAGAAATTGCCAATTATTAAACCCCCCTTATGTCAATGACAGTGGAAGCTGTAAGCTCACTGTACTAATGATTCCATTGATTGGAGATGCTACGTATAAAACTAAGGGAACTAAGAAAGTAGTTGAGCTTAGTTGTTGTATAGATGTTTCTGTTACAGGAACATACCCCGCCAACCACTTGAAGGTAGCTGTCTCTTTTTGAAGTTCTGAGTTGTATTTAGATACAATACCTTTCAACGAGTTTTGTCCGTAGTTACCTGTACCAATAAGACCATTGCGCGGGGAAGAAATTGTATTTTTCAAGTACAATAATGCACGGTCTACTGAAGCACCAACAGACTCTTCTACGTAGTAAACATTGTTCTTGTCTTTAGGGTTAATATCCGTAGTACAACCAAGTGACCAGATAGTCTCTCCTGCGTTGTTTACAGTAGCCATAGCTACCCCGCCTTGATTTAAAGCGGCTACAGTGTTACCATCAAAAGTTCCATTTAGTTTAGACACTACACTAGGTAGAATTTTATTGGTTAAGGGAATAGCGGGGTCTACACTAGCACGCATTGCGGCGGCTATAACAGCTAATTGATAGGCGGGGAAGTTGTTGTAATTCCCATTTACACCATATCCATAGAAGTCAGGGCCAGCTTGTAAAATACGGTCATTGTTTATTCCGTAAGAAAGTGCTAGCATGTCCGACTCAGTAACAGCAGTAGAACCACCCACATAAGCGCGGGTTAATCTTTGACTACCAGAGCTTGCAAGACTCTTAACAGTAGAAGATAATACCTGTAAATTAGTTAAGCTACTAGTTAAAGCTACTATGTATACTGGAGATGGAATCATGGTCTTTAATAGGTTAAAGGCACTAATCCAGTTTGTGGATGTAGCTGTTCCCGTCGAACCGCCAATAAAGTAAACGTTTCCATTGGTTGGTGCGGGGGCTGAAGCAGTAGCACTAGATACGGTAGCTGTGATAACTCCAAGCGAGTTAAAGAAAGCAAAGACAGAACCATTGTTGCTTGTTAGTGTTTGTGCAGTGAGGATGCTAGCACTACCATCATCCATCTGTTCCGCGGGAATAACACTAGCCAAGCTAGCTGTGTTTGTTACAGAGTAACCAATTTGTGAGGCTAGATATAAAGCAAGGTCAGACACGTAAGGATAGTTAGTACCAGTACCAATAGCTAAATCAATGGATTGACTACCATCTGTTTGTCCACTAATTTGAGCCACAAAGTCAGCCCCACTCACTTGTGCTGGAACATAAGCACCAGATACTAATGCGGTAAGACTATCAATGGTGTAAGATGTAGAAGTGGTAGATGCTAAATATTCCTCTTGATTTGTGGCTGAGGAAGCATAAATGTCATAAATGGTCGCACCAGTAACGGCGGTAATTGCGACAGCAACGGATGCACCACTAGCTGTTGCAGTATAGGTTTGTGCTGTACTTGCGGCTCCAATGTTTGCCGCGTTTTTAGCTACTACAATAACATTAACAGTTTCTCCAGATGCAAGAGCACCACCAGTGCCACCTGTTAAAGTGACTGTAGGCGCGGGAAGGCTGTGAACAATAGCATAAGTAGCTGTAGTACCATTTCCTGTGTATTGTAAGTCATATACAGGACCTAACCCAGATTGTGTCTGTGAAATATTATCCACGGGGTCATTAAAAGTAGCTGTAATATCACCAGGACTACCTTGGATGCTTACACTAAAGGAGTTAGTTTGTACCCCGCCGTTTATGGCTGTAAGTTTACCAGACACTCCTGAAGCACTAGCTAGGTTAAGGTAGCTTGGGGTTAATGGGTTTGTGATAATGGTGTAAATATTAGTTGCTCCCGCTTTTTCGGCGAAGTTAATAGCTTCTAACACATCGCCACTTACATAAGTAGCCTTAGTGTTGCTTTGGGTAACTTTATTAACAGAGTTACTACCACCATTAGATGTTCCGATAATTACAAGAGGCTGTTGATTTGTGGAACCATTAAAATTTAGTTGGTTAGCGTTTACTTCACTATAGACTCCAGGAAGTCCATAAGATAAGGTTCCTAGTGAAGTAACCCCTGTGTTTGCCAATGATTATTCCCCCTCTATCCCTATTGTTACGTCTACGAATATTTCCGTGATTATGAATTCTTCAGCGACAGGAGCACCTAGGATTGGATACTCAGCTAACACTTCTATGTAATTCTTATAGATTGAGTTACCTGACACTTCATCTGTGGCTACTGAATCTGCCCCAACATCCCATTTAGGGAAATATAACCCTAAGCCTTTAGGGGGCGGGAAAGTCCAGTCATAGATAGAATCCATAAACACACTTAATATTTTATTAATTAATATATCTACTTTGATTTGACCACCTGTTGATTCTGTTGTTTCTATATCAATTCTTACTTTATCTCTATAGTAAGATATGGGCATCATGTTTGAACCTATGTAACCCATCCACGGTTGATGAGAGCCACCACCAGACATTCTACGTACAGTAAGAAGTGGTCTACGCTGTATCTGTTGCCCGCCATCTCTCACAACGGTTACACTGTCAGCAGACGGTACACTATTTGGCGGGGCGGAAGAAACAGCCACATCAAAGAGAGGTAGTTTATTTATTAGAGTAGATACTACAGCAGTCTTTAACATGGCATTCTCCTATTCAAACATAGTGCTTATTATCTTATCTAGTTCATCCAAAGAAATACTGTCCGAACCTTTAACAAACTCTGGCTTTGTAAACCAAGCATTTGCTTGTTTAGGGTCAAATGGGTTTAGGGTTCTATACTCTGATTTACCTACTGGAATAGGTTTTTTCCAAGTGTAAACTTGGGGAACGGAAGAACCTTTTTCTTCTAATTCCCTTTCCATACCAAGCCATTGAGAAGCAGAAACAGACTTTCCTATATCTGGAGTTAGAAGGGTATTCCATCCCGCGTAAGGGTTATATCCCCTACTACTTTTCCCCTTAACAAGAACCTTAGATTTTTCGGGGTATTTCTCTTTTAAGTCCTCACCTAATTTAATAACACCAGAACCACTCGTATTTTTAATTGTTAATTCGTATGTACCTGTATCTTCTGCTTTTAAATTATTTTTTTCAAAATGTTCTTTGGCGTGTTCTTTTAATCCTTGCATAACATCTTCTGCTAGTGCTTCAAAGTCAAATTCAATCACAGTAAATCACCAAACACTTTAATATCCGCTTGCGTAATAGGAGCACGTTCTGCTAAAAGAATAGTTCGCGGGAAAGATAACCCACCGTAGTTAATAGCAATAGGTAAACTAGTAAGCACCGTATAGAGGGGGTAATAAAGATAAGAAACACTAATCAAGGAACCATCAGGCGGTTTTCTTTGTGTTTGCCATATGAGACTATTTAAATGTGTAGTTACTTCATTCCCGACAACATATGTAATTCCATTCCAAGAAACGCTAATTAACTGAGCAGGTATTCTCCTTAAAAGCGGGGAAGAAGAATTAAGTATTTCTATATCCTGTAGCTGAATATCCATAGAAACAATTAAATCTTGTAATCCAACATCTAAATACATATCAATGGTATTGCCAAGAACATCTTTATCTGGTATAATGAGCGTAATGTTTCCAGTAGGGTTTATACCTTCTTCTGTCCATTGGACAGCTTCGTGTAAATCAGTAAAAACCACGGGAAATTGTTTTTTAGGTTCTGTATAAATATACCCACTACTGCATATCTTACAATGTGGGTCGGGGGAGTTTGTATTCTGCTCTACACCATCAACTTTACCCCAACAAGAACAATAAGAGGTTTTAGACCAGAAGGCTGTCATTCCTTGGTCTTGAATCAACTGTCGGACTGGGGAAAGACCCCAAGATATTCCAGCCTGCATAATCTAAACCTCCTATAATCCAATAAAACTACGTCCAGACGTGGAAAATAACCACGCTCTAGATTGTGACACAACTCTATTTATTTCTTTTTGATAGTTATTTATTCTTCCTTGAAAAGCCTGCAACTCACTTCGTGTTACATAAAGATTCCGTTCCTCAATGGTTTGAATCTTTGCCACTGTTTCTGCTCTACCTTGTGCAACCGCGTCTGAAAGGACGGGAAAAATGTTGACAGCAGTTTGCATAGCAATAGCATGGATGAGTTGTTGAGGAATCGGCCACATCCCACTTATGTAATCAACGAAAATAAGTGCTGGCATCGATGTCAAACTCATACTTGTTATAGTAGGCTCTTTATCCTACTTCTCCTATCACTAGGAGTATCAGACTATATCTTCATCCACTAAGGATGGTGGGGTTTCGTGGCTACTTTATATGATCTTTCGACGGTTCAGTAGCTAGTCGTTCGACCTTCCCCGCCCATTCGCGGGGCTTGGTACGGAATAGCCTATTAGAGATTCTTCCGTTTATCCCACTTTTTACACAGTTATTACTAACTGGGGTGGCATTTAACCTACCACCTATCAACATCACTAAAAATCCCCCAGGGCCTAAAACCCAATTTTGTTAATCTATTAGTTCATATTCCTAATAGTTCAGACTATCCCTTTACCTGTTCTAGGTATCTCCCGTCTAGTCGTTGCACGTTCCTTATAATAAGGCTTCGCTCAGGATTTGGGTTCTCACCATTCCCTGAATTTGAGAGAGTTCACCTTCAACTTTCCAGAAGAAGGGGGCGATTTAATGAATACTATTCACCTGTGAGAGCGCACCTTGCGGGGGAACGAGACGTATTTGCTTATTATCTGTTCTTTCATCTACTGTTTATGTAGACTCTCCTATCACTAGGAGTGTCGGACTATCTCTTCGCCATGCACTAAGTGTTTAGGCGGGATTCGTTCGTGGGGCTTCTAGCCCTAGTCTCTACGCACGCATATTAGCATGACACTAACGCTGGCACGGGATTGTCTTTTTAAGATTTCCCCGTTTAGAATCCTTTTCATTGAATAGTTTACTATTCACGGAGCCAAATGTCAACCCGATAACATCTGTGGTTTACATAATATATCTCCTATCACTAGGAGGATCGGACTATCTCTTATATCTTTCGATATTCCCGCGTCTATGGGTGTCTTATTAGCTACCACACCTCAACACCTAGTCTCTAGCGGTTCCTAACTACTTAATTGGTATCGTTAGGCTTCCGACGTGATTGCCTTGACACCAGTTAATTTATATGTCATATAAGGTGGTGTAATATCTATTAGAGTTTCATAAAGACCACTACTTTTAGAAAACCCTAAGTTAGTAAAACCTTTACCATTCCTAGACATTTTTTTAATGTGTGCATTTATATTTAAGTTTTTTAGTAAATAGAACTTAGCCATTTCGTTTTCTTCTTCTGTAAAAGACTCCGAACTAATAACCCATTGGCTTACCCTTCTATTTCCTCTACTATTATCAATGCCAGCACTACCATCGTCTAGGAACCATATTAGTAATCTTAATTTTGTTATATTTGAGACAATACTTTCTGGTAAGATTTTTTTATTGTTTGGGTAGAAAATATCATAACTTTTCTTAATATCTGGTAAAGATGCTGTACTAAATCTAATTGTTCCATACACTTTATCATTTAGTTTAACATCACTCTCATATGGATATTTACTAACACATTTACTAATGAGTGAGTATTTCCATAATAAGTAATCTTTTTGTTTAATGCTATGGGCAATTTTTAATCTAGCTGAATCTTTACCTGTCTTTTCTAAGCAACCGTCTCCTATAGCCATGCTTTCAATATTAGCTTTTTCTATTTCTGTTAATGCCTCACCACTACTAAAATTTTTTTGAAATGGTGACTTATAATAGTCTAAGCTAATACCTAATTTATTAAGTCTGTATACTACAACATGCTTAGAGTAATTAAGTGTTTTTGATATTTCATTTACATTTTTACCCTCAGTAGCTAATCTTACTATTTCTTTTTCATCAATGTCTCTATACAAACAAATCACCCTATTTAATTATATAAATAATTGTTACTTATGTCAAGGGTTCCTCGTTTTTACGGGATTTAACGTGAACCAAACCCAATCCACGATGCAGGAAACTGCATAATCATTTCACCAGTTGGATAAACCATAAAGTAGTTTAATATACTCATAACTGGTGTATACCTTAACTGCGTATATCCCCCATTTTTCTTCTATCTTCTGGCTCTTTATCCAGAAACTACACTTTCGTGTAGAATGAGACTATATCACTACCCTGTAAGGGTATCGGACGCTCGTGGTGGAATTATGTGATTTCCCTTTCAGGGAAACGGTTCATCCACTAGTCGTTAGACCTTCTACTCCCATTTGAGTAGCTTGGTAAGGGATTAGCGTAGCTAAAGCCTTAGCTTTCCCCTTTTAATCCGATTTTTCAATTTATATTGCTATAAAAAGTCGCTGATATACAACGAGTAGAATTCCCGCGCATCAAAATCCATTTCTCTGAGGTCTAAATCATAGTCAATTCCTGGTCTAAATCCTCTCTGAAGCCCGTCTGTGAGACAGTTGTGACTGGCTATATGGTTGCCCGTATAAGAGTGATCTTCATGGGCTACAGTGAAATTATACACAGGTTCATCTATATCTTTTTCTACTTCTATTTTTCTAATAAGAGTAAAGATTCTCCCATTTTCTATCCACTGTTTTTTCCTTTGCCCTCTTGTTCTTTGGTCTATTTCATCTTCATTAAGAACTTTTTCACCAAAACCAAGCCCAAACACTAGTGTGTATGTTTTTTGTTGTGTAATTTCTTTGCCTTTCATGAATGATTTTCCAGCCTGTCTTAGTAGGTTAATACTAGAGGTCAGACCTAGCCGCCATCCAATTCTTTGCATAGACTCTAAAAGTGGTAACGACACGGAAACAATGTTAAATTTCCTTTTATATTTATTTCCGTCTGCATTATAGTACCCCTTTAGCATTTCACTTTGGTACTCTAGTGGAAGTCTTTCCATCCAATAATGGATGCCTTTATTACCTGGTAAATCACCAATGCGCAAGGACTTGAAAAACGGCAGTATTTCTTTGAAACTAATTTTACACCCAATAACATGATTTGGTGCATATGATGTTTCCGAGGCTTTTCTATTGAATTTACTAGCAATAGCTTGAATATCCTCAATATACTCCTTCTCATGTTCACCAAACGCAAATGAAACACCGTGTTTATGTAATGTGCCATCACCAAGATAGTAACCGACTAAACGCCAGAAATCTTTATCATGTATATACTCAACATCAGATGGAGTTAAGTCTACAAATACAGCACCTTGTTCGGTTATTCTACCTTTGTCATCTCTGTCAATTATTTGTGTTTTAGCTTTACTTTTACCACCAACAGATAAGAGAAACATTTTAGTTATCTCGTCATTATCTATGATAGTATTGTCAATATGGTGTACAACAATATCCCCGCGATTTAGTTTGTCTGCCTCTATAAACTCTTCTGTGTAGTCTGTGTAGAATTTTGCAGGGCATCCTCTTCCTTTTGTTCTACCATCTTTTTTACCGCTTGCTTCTCTGCATGGGCTGTAACAAGCCGCACCAGTGCGGATACATGGCTCTGTTTTTATTGCCCACACCTTATGTTCTGGTGTCATTTTTATCGGGTTTGTATTTCCAGAAACAAAGATGCTATACATATCACCAACATGCTGTCTTTTACTTACTATAGATACTTCAGCGAAGTTACCATTATGTGTTAATATGGTATCACCAACTACAACTTCTGAAATATCCTTATAACCATCAGTAGTTAGTACAGAGTTTCCTTTTGGCTGACAAAGCCTAGGATAGATAAAATTGCCTAATCTAGCCTCTAAATCAGCTACTGCTGTGTCCCAGAAATAATGAAATGTATCATCCCAAGCTCTGTTTTTATCTATTAAATGCCCTAATCCCATAAGATAACGGTTTTCAAATTCTTCCCGCGACATGGGGTCAGGGAAATTCAATACAGGTTTCTGTTTATTAAAGTACCCAGGAACATAAGGGTTAATTAACGGGGAACCGTTTGTACTCCAGTCATATCCATTAACACCAGTGCCAATATTACCCCATACAGAACCATCACTATCTTTGTCACCATTCCCAAAGTTAAAGTATCCACCTTGGATAACCTGCTGTTGGATGGATGTACTTGTATTTTCAGCGCTAGCCGCTTTCCAAGCAGATTCAAGGAGTGTTACTTTATCATATTGTTTTGGTTGGTTTAATGATGTTTTTAGGTTCATACTTCCCGCGATTTCTTTCACACTACTAGGTAAATTCGTGGATTGATTAAAACCACCACTAAAACCGCCCACATGGGGAGGCATCATACCCATCTTATATCAACTCCCACATTTCCTGTTGCTGTAGTAGCAGACGCGAATGTAAAAGTAAAGGCAGTAGTTCCAGTGCCATAAAATACACCACTAATCACTTCTGAAATGGCTGAGCCTGTAGCAACCGTTATACTAACACTATTCAATTCAGAAGCTACTTGAGTAGAACCAAATGAGATTGTATTAGAAGCAGTTACTGTTGCACTTACACCACTGTTGTTATAAAGTGTGACAAAGTATTGACTAGAAACATCAGGAGAAGAACGGTTCGGGGAAGTTACTTGGTTAAAGGATGCAGTTACTGTGGCTGTGGATACTCCAGAGGCGGTTGCTAAAGTAGTATTAAATGCTACTAAGTTTTTCCATTGAGAACCATATTCACCAGTAGTCCACATACCATTTCCAGTTGTACCTTCTTCATAAGCCCTTTGTTGTAACTCTAAAGGATTAAGGATTCTTCGGTTATTATAATCTTGTGGTTTCATTTCTTTCTCCTTTACAATGAATTAAAGGAGGGTGTGAGGAAATACCCCACACCTTTCTTTTAGTAGAATAGTTCGATAGTTACAGAATCGTTTAGAACAGTAGAGTTAAGGTAGATGTTAGTGCCGTCAGCGGCTTGGTACTGATTTACAGCGCCGCTTGATACAGGCAATCCCGCGAAAACAGGCGGGATTCCTTCACCTGCACTATTGGTGATACCATGAGCAATAACTGTATTCCCAGAAACAACAGCTGTTACTGACTTACTAATTAAGGTGGTTGCGTGAAAAATACTCTCAATATTGAGAGGTATCCCGTTTAATGCCTGAAAACCAACTTGTGTAGAACCAGACTTTTCATCTACATAGTATGGTTGCGGAGCCGAACCTTGCGCTCCATAAGTACCAGTGTTTGCCATTTAATGCCCTCCTTTATTTGAATGAAAACGATACGATTGCATTCGCTGTTAAACCACTAGGAGCAGTTAATACAACTTGATAATTAATAGAATCATTTGGAAATGCAATACTAACACTACCCCCACCAGAAGGTGTTGAAAGTGATTGAAAATCTTGCATTGGATAAAAAGTTACACCATCAATACTTGCATTTAAATCCAGAGTTACACTACTATTTGTGGAGTTTAGAAATACTCTTCCATTTTCCCAAGCCCCGCCAAAAACATTCTGTGGCGGGGTAACTGTACCAGAAACAGTAGAGTTAAATGCCACCACAGAAGCGGGCTTATCAAGGGAATCCCAATCAATATTGGGTGTAGTTTGTAAAACTAAGTTTCCAATTAGTAGTTGTTCAATTAAAACAGCGTCTTCTTTGCCAGATTGCCAAGGAACTATAGCAGTAGTATTTGGGGAAATACTACCTGCTATAGAAGCAAGATAAATAGTTTGGCTAGACTTATTAAGAACTAACAACTAATTTAACCTCCTTTATTTAGGAAGCGTAAGCGGCAGGTTTAAAGCTGGATGGTAACAACTGACCCTGTACGTTTTTAATAACTACGTGCCACTGAGGGGCTGGCATAATAAGCATTCCGTAGAAGAAAGTACCAAACCAGTAGCTCATGTTAATAGGTGCAAATTCGTATTTACGTACTTGACCCATTTTACCTAAGTGAACAGCATTCTTAGCTGTATTGACGAAGAACACGGTGTATGTACCTGGGATGTCCTCATTTTCGTCTGTGTAAACAGTAGTAGCACTACCTGCTGTTACATTAATATCAGTCATGAACTGCATACCTGTGTAGGAAGCCGTAGCACCAGAGGCAACAGCCTGACGGTAAATACGAATACCAGTAGGAACTGGGGTCACATTAGTAGGAATAGTAATGGTTACGCTATCACCATTAGCAACAACAGTAGTGGTAGTTGCAATCGGGGATGCTACACCTTCACCAGTAGTATTAAGGTAACTGAAGCAGTAAGCTAGTTGGGTTGTACCACCAATGGTGCTACCACCAGAAGGTGTGTTGGTGTTAAATAAAGAGTTGGCGTCACTTGCATTAACAGTTAAAGTCGGGGCAACCGTAGGAGTAGATGGAGCACCTTGGGGAACATTTTGTGGTGTGGCTGTGAGTGGTTTCCCGCCACCGTTCATGTAGACGGTTCTTTCCGAAAAACGGTCATCCCGCATTTTAATGTCACCAAACTGCGAATCCCACCCACTAAATGGGTTTCCTGACTTGTTGTTCCACATGCTAGGAATAGTCATGAAGTACTGTTGGTATGCAATGTTAAAGCTCGACATTACAGCAGGAGGTGCGTACATTTTTAGTAGTGCGGTGTCTCCCCAGTTTCCACGTACAATTAAGCTAGCTTCTTCAACATTAGTTGGGTTAAGTGGGGTATTACGGTTGTCCAAGATGTTAGAAGTAGCATAGTCCGAGGCTTTTAATTGGGTGTAAATACCATCGAAGTTATATTCATCGATAGACGAGTTACCCCAGTAAAGCATGTGCGAAGTTTTACCAGTAAGCGTGGACAATGAGTCGCGGGTTTGCTCACCTACGAAGTCACCGACAGCAGACTCAATTTCTAGCATCTGTTGCGGAATCATACGCAAGTCACCAAGGAAGCGAACGTTTGCATACCCACGTTTGAAGTATGAGTTATTAACAGGCGGTAAGGCTCCAGCACCTACACCAACGGGAACATTACTACCATAATCTGACAGCATGTTGAACTCATGAATCCAGTTGTATACAGATACTTTATCTAAGTCATTAAGTAATTTAAATTCACGATTTCCGTATGTAAGTAAGTATAAATCAGTTTCCATAGACTGGACACCAATTTGACCAGGGCCAGGACTACCACCCAAAGTACCAAACTGTTCCAAACCCATAGCACGTTGTGCCGCCATAATGTTTTGTAGAACGTCCATATTACTACCTAATGCGTTTGTACTTAACAATTATTTATTCTCCCTTCTTAATACATTTGACTTTTAATTTTATTTTTTCCTTCTTGGAAAGCATTCATAATGTCGTCCTTAGAAGGGAGTCCGTGTTCTTTTGCAAGAGCGGCTAGCTTAGGGTGAGAAATGTCAGGCGGGAAGAACTCTTGACGACCAGAAGCAATAGCAGAATACTGACCTTTAATGGACAAAGCCTCGCGTTTAATACGCTCTACTTCTGGAATATCACCGCGACTTTGGGCTTCCTCTACTAACGATAAAGCACCTTTTAAGAACTCATCAGCACGTTCAGCTAAGCTCATAGATACCCCACCATTTGGGGGAGCAATAAACCCATCTTTGTTAGATGCAGACACATTTGTTGCTTGGGCAAAAGGACTGCCTGATTCAATAGAACGTCCTGCGCCTAGACCAGGAGTACCAACGGAGGTTACAGGAGCAGTTGCATTGGCTTCTACCTTTTCAATACGCTCAAGAAGGGGGGCAAGTTTAGAGTCAAGTAAAGCGGCTAATGCTTCTGTTTGCTTTTCGTCAGCTTCCTTTTTAGCCATTGCTTCTTTTTCTTTCTTTTCCTCATCATCTTTTTTCTTCTTATCTTCGTCCTCTTTAGCTTTCTCTTCTGCTAAAGCACGGGCAACTACCGATAGAGACGACTTGATGTTATTTAATTCCCGCTCAAGGGCATAAGCGCGGTTATCCCCACCAACATCATAGGGGGTTTTACCACCATCCACATTCTGTTTAATGGTTGAGCCATCATCAGCAGTTACACTTACCAAGTCATTGATAATTTTGTAAAGATCACCTAAAGAAGTAGCCAATTCAGATTCAGCTTTTCCTGCATCACGGTCAAATGGTTCATTATAAGCGTTGCCATCGGATGCTTTACCACCAATGATTTCTTTTTGTCCACGATTCCAGCCGTCATACATAGGGCCTGTGGAGTCACCACTTTGCAAACCTTGCAAAGCCTTGATAATTAAATCAATCTTATCCAACTATTTTAACCTCCTAGATTATTCATTAGATTAGTCATATCAGTTCCTGTAACTGGGTGAGGGGCATCTTCAATACTTGAAGGATTTCCACGTAAGTAACCCATGATAGTGGCTACTTGCTGTCTGTTAAGACCTTCACAAGTTCTAAGATGTTCAATAGCATCATTCCATGACCTGATAGACTTTGAGCTTTTTGTGAAGTGAATATCGTCTGGATGAAGCTCTAACCATTGTTGCCAGTGATTTAATATTTCTTCTCGCATGGCATTTGTTTCGTCTGTATTTACAAATAGATTTTTGTAAACTCTATCCCAATTAAATGCTTGGGGAGCAACTTGTAGTGTTTCTTTGTAAGTCAACTTATTTACCCATACAGATAAAGCAGTAGCTAGAATGGGGTCTCCCACTTGTTCAGCGAAGAATGAATAACTATCGAAATCTTCCCCGCTGTTTAGTTTAGTAGCCAATGCACTCATTACTGCTAATAGCCTACTTGCTGTAATGGAAGATAAAGCTACAGCACCTGTTCCAGCATGTATCGGGAATCTACTTATTCCTGTGGACACAATCTGCCAAGAACCATCTCTTGAAAATGGTTCTTTTTTAAGCATTCCAGCAATAGAGAATCCAAGAACTTTGGGGTTATCTTTTAGATAAGATTTAACGTCTTTTGCCTGTTGGTTATTAATTAACCGAAATGTACCAACAACACCATCGTCATAAATATCAACCTGCTCTGGAATACCAATAATGGCATCTTTGGCGTCTTTATTGTAAAAATAAAGGTGGTCAATATCTAAATAACCAGTGGATAACATTTCAGTGAAATCCATTTTCTCTGGTGAGAATTGGTTCCCTTCACTATCAGATGTTTTTTTAGAAATCCATCCAGAAATTTTATCATTTAATAACCCGCGGGAAGCATAGGGGTTACGGCTTGGGTCAGCCCTTAACGAACTTAGTAATTTCATTTGGAAGCACTTCTTTCAGAAAATTCAATAAAGTCTGCCCAAAGACTGAGTGCCGAGTGCTCTTCTTTTGCTAGGCTTAGTTTAGAATCCTCTAAAGGGCACAATGCACCAGTACATTGACTAACTTCTTTTTCTTTATTATCATCTACTGGATTAGTTAGTTCATTAGATACAGCCACATGAATTGAGTTTGCTTCCCTAGAGACTGTTGAACCTTTATTAACTACGATGTTATGCTTTAACGCCGCATTAAGAATTAACCTCGCGGCTTTCTTCCTAGTGGCAGGGTCTAAGTTTTTAGCATACTGACCAAAATAAGATATAGCCGCTCTTATGTGTTCAATATCATTTAGTGGGTACTTTTTATCTTTTTTATCAGCGAACTGGCTTCTTTTTTCCAGTGGGTTTCACCACCTTCTTTTTTACTTCTTCAATCTCAATAGGTTTTTCATCTTCTACTTTTAATTCTTTAACAGGCTCTTCTTTTGGGAATAACTCTTCAAACACTTTTAACCATAGGTGATTCTCTTCTTCTGTAAAGAGTGTAACTTGTTTATCTTTGAATAACTTACAAAAGTTACTTAGAATAGGTTTAATATCTTCTTCTTTAAAAACAGAAGGATTCTCTACTGGAAGGGTGGAAAATATGTGGGTAAACCCAAGCTCATTTACCCGCGCATACGCATGTTTCCAAGCACTTTCTATCTCTTCCCATGTTGGTTTACCTTGTTGCGGGGATTGATTCACTGGTACAATAATAATATCCCGCGTTTGTAAATAAGAAAATACAGGAATTCTTACATGAACGCTACTTCCCCACCTAATAAGGTGGGAACTTTTTTGAACAGTATCCATTAGAATAGGCCCAGTATGATTAACTAACCTCTGAAGATTTTTACCATTCAATAAACCAGCAGTATTACTTGCTATTAGAAGGACGTTTGTTGGTTGGCTTGGGATTTCCCCCATTAGCATTTTCTTGCTGTGCAACGTTTAGTAACCCCCCTTTCTCTGCTTCTTCTGGGCTAGCAAATACAAGGGCGGGTTCGTTCTTTAAGGACTCCATAACAAGGTTTATGGGGTAATCTGCCCACCATTGTTCATATCTAGGAAGGTTTTTAATGGTTCTAATCTCATTAAGAGTAGCTACACCATTTTTTAGCATCTCTACTTCGTAATTTAAGCGGTCTTGTTCTTCTGTTAAGTCAATTCCCCGCCACATAATAGAGAAGTTAGGATTCATTCTCCATATAATGGGGTTAAGGATTTCATCTGCAATAAATCCTAAAAGGTTTACTAAACCCTTACTTCTACCTAACCGAATTCTAGAAGAACGCGCGTCAGAATCTATAAACGAAGATTCTTTTAGAGAACCCATCACCATAGATAGTTCGCTAGGCTCTACATTCATCCATGCACAAATGATGTTCTGTGCAACTTCTAACATCTCAATAAACTGCATATCACGCGGGGTTCTAGTATTGTTAAAAAATTGAGCATCTTCTCCGATGCCCAACTGCAACATACCAACCTTACCAGCATTTTCTGGGCCGCTAAATTCGTTTCTCCATCCACGTTGAAAATCTTCATTTCCTTGTTGAGACGGGGAAGTGAATATTTCGTCAGTGTCCCCATTTGGTCTGTTTGATTTAACCACAATCAAACCATCTGGCATAGAGCCTTGTGATATTTGCCTATTAGCGTATGTAGTAACATTTATCTCAATTGTAATCATTTTAACTAAGTGGTTAATTTCAGGGTCTCCATACCCGCGCATCCCTAAATATGCAGAAGGGTTACGAATAGCAAACAACATCTCTGAACTATGCCACTCTGCTACAACCTTATCCATTTCGCTTTGAACATATCGAATAGGAGCCATGAGTTTTCCAGCAGGTGTTTGTGGTTTCCACTTTTCTGGGTCAACTAGATTAACACTAGAACCATCTAACACAATAAACTCTTTTAGTTTACCTAATTCATCTCTTACAAGTTCTACTGGCAGAGCGTCAAATACCAGCGAATTAGTAATCATTTTATACAGGGCACGTCTTAGTGTATCTCGTTCTGTTGGATAGTCGTGTGGGATACCAGTCTGAAGAAGAAAATCCGCTATTTTATTAGCCTCAATAATTTCAGCAGGACTCATTTGCCTGTGTTGGTTATCCCTTGGCACAATGTCAAACCCACTATCACCATCAAACAGAGGGCGTTTAGCAAATGCCATAGCCTGTCCAGTACGAAGCCGTAGAATAGCTCCGAAAGTCGGGGAACGATCAGCTAGGTTTTGTATAGTAGAGGAATCCATAAACCCAGGCTGTTGAACAGAACCATCAGCCCCGCCGAATTGACCTGGTGTTGCAGAGGGAGTAAGGATACCTCTACCCATATCTACAGCAGGGTCATCAACGTATTCAAAACGTCTACGCGCTTTTTTGTTTACTTTTGGAAGTTCAGTTAGTATCCCAGTTTGCTTCATAGGTTGAGGGGGGTTGTTTTGTTGTACTTGTCTATTTTTCTTTTTAGCTATAATATCTCACCTCCTCGTTTTCTTGCGCGGAAGCCCATGCCTTTAGGTATGGGGAGGAAGCGCATCTAATTTGCTTGGTTGGTTTGGTATTGCCAACCATTAGAGCGTTGCAATACTCTAAAAAATCTGTGAGATAC
>JAEHJW020005078.1_pt1 | contig 108063 bp, 98 predicted proteins | sample 9271431 | NCBI WGS metagenome assembly JAEHJW02
AATGACTGAAAAAACTGATTATAAAACAAAGCCTAAATGGCAAGAACTTCTTAATTATGCTAAATGGTTATATGAACCTGATGATGTTCCTTTACCTGAATCTTGTTTGAAATATTTAAATCATAAAATTATTATTTCTTCATTTTGTCAAAATAAAGAAACAAATAATATTTTTAATTTTTTATTGAATAATTCGTATGTATATAATATTAAAATAGAAGAATTAGCTTATTTTATTAAAGAAGTTGTAAAAAGTAAAGGAATAACTTATAATCAAATTTGGTGGTTTTCAAATTTAGATTATGTAGAACCTAATGATAAAGAAACTTATAAATTATGTAATCAATATGAAAAAAATTTAATTTCTGATCTAGTTAATAAAGGTATATTGAATGAAGAAGATTCACCTAGATTTAGAACAGAATTAAAAAATTCTTTAAGTAAAAAGAAATCAAATAATATAGCTAGTACTAAAGAAAAGAAAAAGGAGAATTTTATGACTTTTGATGAAGAATCTATTAAAAAAGAAAAAAATGTAAAAATTGTAAATAATTTAATTACTTTACCTGAAAAATATTATACTGATTATTCAGTATTAGATATACAAGAATATGATAATAAAATAATATATATTTTTAAAAATAATAAAACTAATGAAAAAGAATATTTTAAATGTGAACCTATATATTATTATTTTACAAAACAAGGATTAGGTAAACATGTAGAGAGTATTAAAGATTTACAAATCAAAACTTATACTCATACATTTTATAAAGGGTTTCATAATAACATAACTAATTATGAATCAGATATAAGTGTAAGTTCTAGACATAGAATAGATTATTATATTAATAAACAAAAATATAATATTGAAAATAAATATGATATAAATAAAATGTATTTAGATATAGAAGTATTAAGCGACAGTTTAGCATTTCCAGAACCAAGATATGCTTTATATCCAATAGTTTTAATTAGTGTTAAAGAAGTAATAAATAATACCAATATAATAAATAATGTTTTTGTATTAAATGAAGAAAAAATAAAATTTCCTGAATATACAGACAATGGATATAAAATATTATCTTTTGATAATGAAAGAGATTTAATTTTAAATTTTGCTAATTTAGTAAAAAATACAAAGTGCGAAACTATAACAGCTTGGAACTCTATGTTTGATATGGGAACTATAATTAATAGAATGAAAAAATTAAACATTAATATTAATTTTTTATCACCTTTAAATATAGAACCTTTATTAGATTTTGATAAAAATTATTGTGACATACCAGGTTTAATACAATTAGATTTATTAAATTTATATAAAAATATAACAGAAAATTCTAAAGATTTTTATTCATTAGATTTTATTTCTCAATTAGAATTGGGAGAACAAAAGTTAGAAAAAGGTAAAGATTTTTATCTTTTATGGAAAGAAGATAAAATGAGATGTATTTTATATAATGTTGATGATTCTGAGAAAATATATAAATTAGATAATAAATTACAAATTATAAACTACTTTAATGTTATAACTAATTTTGCTTCATGTCCTTGGACATCAATAGGTAAAGCAACTAGAATATTTGATTCAGTTTTGATGAGATTTGCTAAACAAAAAGGTTTATGTTTAAGATCAAAAATTAAAGAAGATACAGAGCAAAGTGAAAATAAAGGTGCATATGTTTATAATCCCAAACCTGGATTATATGAAAATTTATATATGGTTGACTTTAGTAAACAGTATCCTAGTACTATGAGAACTTTAAATATAGGACCTAATACTTTATATGCAACATTAGAAGATGAAAATCAAATAAAAGATTTATTTAGTGAAAATAAAAATGTAAAATATAATGTCATATTTAACCCTTTATATAATCCTACAAAAAGAATTTTAACTTATGATGAAATTAAATTTATGATGGAAAAAGAAGAATTAATGATATCTTGCATTGGTTCATTTTATTATAAACAATCTAAGTTAAAAAGTATATTGTATGAACCTATACAATTCTTTGGAGATGAAAGAAATAAATTTAAAGCATTATTGAAAAAAGATAAAACAAATATAACTCTTAAAAATCAAGAAAGAGGTGTTAAAGAATTAAATAATGCTGGTTATGGATATTTAGCAACTCCAGGAAGTAGAATTAACCATCCTAAATTAGTTAATTCAATAACTTTAACTACACAAAAAATAAATAAATTTTGTGCTATTATATTTTCTCATATGCTTTCTAATAATAAACATACTTTAACTCAAGAAGAAATTAAACAATTATTTATAGATAAATTAATTAATCAATATTGGGATTCAGTTGTAGATGAACCATTTATAATTTATGGAGATACAGATTCTATATATCCTCATATTAATGATAAAAAATATAATAGTTGGGAAGAAGCAAAAGAAAGAGGAGAAGAAATTAGAAAATGTATTGTAGATGAAGTTATTAATAAATTTTTACCAAAAACATTTAATATTGATAATAAAGAAGTTGTATTATCTTTAGGTTATCAAGGTATAGGTTATGCTTATTTTACATCTGTTAAGAAAAAATATTTAGTCAATTATCTTGATGGTGATCATAAAGGATTAGTAGTCAAAGGTTTTGAAACAAGAAGATCTAATGTTCCTGAATTAACTAGAGAATTCTTAATGAATGTATTTAAAATGTTAATTATAGATTTTAAAACTGAAGACGAAATAAGAAATTATATCGATCAATGTAGAATAATATTAAAAGATAAAATTTCAAAATTTGATAAATCTATAGGTGCTCATATTTCATATTCTAAAGACTTAGATGAATACAAAAAAATACCATCTCATGTTATAGCAATGGAATTTTGGAATTTAACTCAATATAAAATATTTGCCCAAGGTTCTAAGGCATATAAATTTGATGTCAAATATTATATTAATAAAATGGATGAAAAGGATAAAAATGCTTTAGATACTTTAAAGAAAAAATATAATTTAAAATCAGATTTAAAAATATATGTTATACCTGATGATTACAAAGGTGAAATACCCAAATACATAGTTCCTGATGAAAAACATACAATGGAAGTTATTTGGGATAATATTATTGAAGGTTTGTTTCCTTCTAAAGAAGAAAAAAGAATGACATTAGATGATTTTATTTAAATAATTAATATAATTAAAAACTAAAGGAGATTTTTAGAATGAGTAAAAAAATTTTATTAAATGATTTATTCGATACATTTCAAGGAGAATTTCCATATCAAGGTAGAAATGCAACTTTTGTAAGATTTGCATTATGTAATTTATCTTGTGAATGGTGCGATACAATGAGTGGTAAACAAAAAATTGAAGAAAAAGAATATAAAATATCTGAAATTGTAAATAAAGTTAAGAAAACGAATTTCATAACATTTACAGGTGGTGAACCTACATTATATTTAAATGAAATGAAAGATATAACAAATGAATTAATCAGTAATGGGACTTATTTATCAAAAATTACAATCGAAACTAATGGAACAAAATTAGAAGTAATGGATGATTATTATGATTATCTTATTACATTAGGTTTATATAATATTAATAATTTCGTTACTACTATATGGAGTCCTAAATTTTATAATGATAAATTAAAGAATATAATGTTAACAAAATTATATGAAGTTTATAATAATCTCAATACAGTGATAAAAATAGTAATGGATGATAATGAAATTAATTTTATTGATATGTTTATTAATAAAGCTATAGAACTATATGGAGCTAAAGTAAAGAAGAATATATCTTTACAGCTTAAAACTGTAAATCATAATAATAAAATAGAAACACCTACATTATATAATGATAAAAATATTATTAATGCTTTAACTTTAGCTGAGAAATATAATATAAATATATCTACAAGAATGCATTTAGATATCAATATAAAATAAGGAGAATATAGTATGGAAAGATTTGTTACTGCTACTGTTCCTTCAGTTATTAAAACTATAGAAAATACAATACCTGAATACATGGATGCTATGATAGAAAATTTTATTCCTAATGGATTGATATCATTTGGTGGTTCTGTAGTGCCTAAAAAGAAATTAATCGAAAAAGAAAAATATTTAGAAAATATTTGTAAAACAATTGAAAAAACAAGAAAGTATAAAAAATTAAATTTAATGATAGACAGTGGTGGATTTCAAATAATAGTAGGGGATATACTTTTAGAAGATGCAGATAAATTTTTAGATTATTATACTACATTTTTAAGAGATTATGGACATTTATTTGATGAAGCGTTTACTTTAGATTTAGCTTCAGTGTTCGAAGGTGGTCATCAAGAATTATATGATAAAAATTTAAATTGTTTAACTAAAATTTCCGAAATAGGCAAAAATATTAAAAAATTATTATTTATTACTCAGTATGATGATTATATATTTTTTGATGCTTGGAAAAAAATAATATATGAAGATCCTTATATTATGGATAGATATAATATGTATTCTATGTCAGGATTATCATTTGTTCCTACATTAGAAAAAAATGTTCCTGTATCTCATTATTCTATAGGTCTAAGTTTAATGTTATGCAGATTAATTGAACTTAAAGTTAAAGGTAAACGTAGATGGCATGTATTAGGTACAGGTTCACCTAAACAAATATTTATTTTATATTTAATAAAAGAAATAGTAAAAGCTAAATATGGTATAGAATTTTTGGTAAGTTATGATACATCTGCTACTGCTAAAAAAGTTATGGTTGGTAGATTTTTTGAATATTTTAATGAAAAAGATAATTCAGTTATCAAAGTAAATCTTAGATATAAAGAGTTAAATAAAAGAATACAATATATGAGTCATAAAACTAATAAAACAATTTTAATGGAAGAAATATATAAGATGGCAGATCTTATAAAGTTAGATAAAAATTCTATATCTGATAAAATATATGAAAGTGAAAAAGGTACTTTTTGTCAAGATATAAGACCTTTAATTACAGTTATAGATAATTATGAGCAAATGAAAATAGATAATTATTTACAAACTATATCTAAACAAATAGTTAAGAATTATTTAAAAGATGATAGTCATACTTTAGATGAAATATATGATGTGATATTTAGATTAAATCATTATAGTAATTCTAAAGAATGTCATAGGATGGCTAAAAGATATTTAAATACATTGAATTTTTTATATGCAGATATCAATATTAATAAAGTAACTGAATATATGAATAAATATAAATTTTTAATGGATCATGAAAGAGATTTATATAATCAAAATTATAGTATAGATATTTAATTATAAAAATGAAGTTCCTATTTATATATGAAGATAATGAAACTCTTTTTGAAGTAGAATCAGATAGTTTATTTAATTCAATTATGAAATTAAAAAGATATGAAGGTAAATTTATTAATATGAATAATAATATAATTTATGATATTAATAGATGGAGAATTAAAAGTTCAATATCAATATCTGATGAATCAAATATAAATATCCAAGAAAAAATTAATATATAAAAATTTTTATACAGGGAGTTTATTTTTTATGATGACGATAGATTTAAATAATTTATTAATGCCTTTAGTTGCAAAGACTAGTTCTGAAGATAGAAATAAACAAAAAATATTAGCTAGAACTATAGAAGAATTATTTAAAAACTTTGAAACTAATCCGGTTGAAAATGAAATAAAAAATTGTTTAGCAACAATTATTAAATTACATAAAGAAAGTGATTTATCAGGTAATATATTGGTTAATAATTTAAAATTTGATTCATTTCCAAATTTTAAAGATGTAATAGATAATTATATTAAAAATAGTGTAACTTCTGAAGAATTAAATGAATATATTAATTTAGTTGAAGCTAAGATTAAAAGTAAAAAAACTGATTCTAATATTGAAGAATTATTAAAAGATATATCTAAAATTCAAAGTGCTTCCTCTATATCTGATGCAGAAAAATTATTTAAAGATACAATAAGTAAAGTTTATTTAAACTTTATGAGAGAAAAAATTGAAGATACAACAGAATTAATTTTAACGTCAGACAATTTAAATGAAAAAGTAGTAGAATTAAAAAAGTCTTCTTTAAAGAAATTATATGTTCCGTCAGGATTTAATATGTTTGATAATACATATCTTAAAGGAGGTTTTGAATCAGGTAGATTATATATGTTTGGTGGAAAACCTGGTAGTGGTAAATCTGCAGTTTTATTAAACTTATTTTTAAATTCAGCTAAAAAAATAGCCAATATTACTAAAAATAATAAAGATAATGCTGTAGTATACATTACATTAGAAAATGATATTAGTGAAACTTTTGATAGATATTTTAGTTGTATATTAAGACAGAGTGTTAAGTCAAAAGATTTAACACCAGATTATATAACATTCATATATGATTATTTAAAACAAAATCATAGTAATTATAATTTTGTTATTAAATATATGGAAGCATATAATACTACAACTTTAGATATAATGAAGTATATAGATTCATTGCAAGAAAAATATAATATACAAGCTATATTTGTGGATTATTTAGATTTAATGAGATCATCACAACAATTAACAGAAAGAAGATTTGATTTAGGTCTTTCAACTACTGAATTAAAAATTATAGGAAAGAAAACAGGTTGTCCTATGATAGTAGCTACACAAATAAATACTGCAGGTTATGATGGAATACCATCTATGGCAAATTTAGATGAAAGTAGACAAAAAGGTCATAATGCTGATTCAGTTATATTAATGTTTGATATACCATTTGATTGTTTACCTGAAGAAGATAAAGGTGAAAGAGAACCAGATAAATATGAATTAAAAGGATTTAATATTGATAAAAATAGAGATGGTAAAAAAGGTGTTATATCATTAGGATATTATTCTAATTTATTTTTATTTGAATCATTACCAAAAGGTAAAGTAGATAAAATAGTTAATAATTTTTTAATAAATAAACAAACATATTACAAGCAGTAACTTTTCTTATTGTTATAATTTCAACTTTTGAAAAATTTTTATAAAGTTTGAATAAATTTAAATGTTATTTTTTTGACATTTAATAAAAATTTTTTAAGTTGGAGGATAAGAAATGAAAAGCGATAAGTATAATGGAATAGTTCCAAAAGTAAAACCGAAAGCTAGTTTTACTAATGTTGAAGATTTAGATTTTGAAAATGGTATTGTTCCAACAAAAGATCAAAAAAGAATTGAAACAGTGGATTTTGATGAACCAGATTATGAAAAATCCAATGGTATTGTTCCAACAAAAGGTGTAAAAGGTATTAATGCAAAAAGTGATGGTGAAGGAGTTGGTCAAGTATCACTTTACGATGGTCCTAATAATGATATTAGATATTGGGATGGTAAAGATGAAGAAGATACATATAAAAAATTAGATAAACTTTCCAAAAAACTTAAAGAACAAATAGATGGTGGTGATTCTGATGATGTTTCTAAATTAATCCTTGAACATTATAATGATAATGGAGAAGATAAATCAGGATACATAGCATTTTTAGCAGGTTCTTCTGATTCAGATATAGAATCTTCAAGACAGAATTTATTATCTGAAATGGCTTTAAAAGAAAATGAAGATCCTGTTAGTAATACTGAAAGTGAAAAAAATGAAGATGAAGTTTTTGTAGGTAATGAATCTCCTTATGCTGATGTAAAAGAAGATTTAAATAATAGTGCTGATGAACAAGGAATTGATTTAGATGCAGGTTCAGATTTACATAATAAAGATACAGAAAAAGATTATTCTGACGAAACAGATAAAAATAATAAAGATTATTCTGATGATAATGATGGAGAACCACAAAGTTCTTTATTCTCTGAAGATAATCCATTTGGTGGTTTTGATCAACAAAACTTTGAAGATACAAATGAATTAGAAAAAGAATTACCGATAGTTAAAGATACTATCGGTGAAGAACTTGCAGGTTCATTTTTTGATGAAGGTGATGTAGATCCTGTTATAGGTGATGCTCAAGAAGCAGAATCTGAAAAATCTACAAATGGTGCTTTAGATCCTTATGCAGATAATTTAAAATCTCAACAGCAAAATTTAGTAACAAGTAATTTAGATTTAGATGATGAAGATAAGACTAATTCATTTTTATTTGATGAAGCTGGAGAAGAATTAAATAAAACAGCAGCTGATTTTGATGATGAAACTTTTGGTAATGGTAATAAAAAAGTAGATGAAACAGGTGATGACTTTTTAACTTTCATGAATGAAGGTTCAGATAATGATATAGTAGATTTTAGTGAAGGGGAAAAAGAATCTAATGGTGAAGATAAAAATGAATTACCTGGATATGAAGATAATTCTAATGTCCCATTAAGTGATACTGAAGAAGAAATGTTTCTTTTAGAATCTAAGAAATCAAAATCTAAAAAGAAAGAAGTTTCTAAATTAAAAGATGTTAGAGCTAAAAAATTAAAGAAATATAAAAATTTAAAAAAGTCATATTTAAATCAAAGTTCAAATAATAATTTATTAGAATTTAATGTATTTGATGATGAAATGAAACCTAATGCTGATAATACTTTAAAAGATTTAGGTATGGATGATAATGCTATGTCTCCAGAACAATATTTGTTAAATACATTAAAAGAAGCATATGTTATAAATAAACAAATTAAAGAAATGGAAGATCTTTCTGGTATGAATGATGAAGAATTTAAAAAATATACAGAAGAACTTCCAGATGAATATGATAAAGTAGAATATTCAAATTCTTTAATGGGTGAATGTGGTTGTAATCTTGATAAAGATTATGAAGAAAATAAAGAATCTGAAGATGATAATGATTCTGATGAAACAAATCCTACTGATGTAGAAACAGAAGTAATAGCAGATTATATTTTAAATGAAGCAAAAAAGATTAAGAAAATTGTTAAAAATAAAAAATCTAAAAAAGTTTCTAAAAAAGTAAAAGAAGAATTTAGTTTATTTAATGAAGATAGTGATTTAAGTGATCCTGATTTAGGTGATACATCTACAGATCCAGATTTTGAAGATAATGATTTTCAAGATGATACTAAAGATCCTTTAGGTGTAGATCCAGATCAACAAGATTTAAATAAAGATGATGAATCAGGATTTTTAGCTGAAAATGCTTCAATATTTAATGATTCATATAAATCTGAAGAATCAGCAATAAATCATTTAGTTTCAAATATATCAATATTTGAAGACAATAAATAAGTAGTATTTAATTCCATTTACTGATTTGAATAAAATATATAAATCAGTAAATGGAATTTTTATAATTTAAAAGGAGAAATACAAATGGCTTATTCAGAAATTCTTTTGAAATCACCTGGAGGCAAAAGTGTTAGATTTAATGGTATTTTATATAAAGCACCTTGTTCAATACCTGTGTTCAGCGAACAAGATTTAAAATCATTAACTTTATTTTTAGATGCTAGTAATTTTGAATTTGAAGTCAAAGGAAGTTTGCAAGTTACTAATCAAGTTAAGAAAGTAATGAAAAGAGGTAGAATACCAAATAAAGATAAAAGTAAAGAAACTGTAACACCAATAGAAAAAAAGAAAGAAGAATTTAAAGAAGAAGATCATTATAAAAAAAGAAAAAAAGAAGAAATAGAAAAAACATTAGAATCTGAAAATAATATAGAATGATAATTTTAGATTTTGAATATTATTTATCTTCTTATATGGCTAATATAGAATATTCTAAATTATCTCAATATTTAAGTCAATATCCTGAATGTGTTTCATTGAATGAATTTGGTGATTGGAAACCTTTAAATAATTCTATATTTAATTTATTCTTAAATTATCCCAATTATAATAATGGTAATATATGTTATACATTTAAACGATTAACTTCTACAATGGAAGTTAATACGATATTTAAGAATACATTTTTTAGAGAAAGAGTTAACAGTTTATTAAGAACATCAAAGATATATATTGGTGATGTAAATGGAACTAATATATTAAATTTTGATAATAATGATTTAAATATTATAAATGAAATAATTTTAAATAATATAAGTTCATTAAGTTCTTTTCAATCGACTAATCCTATTATTAATACTTTTATAAATTTAGTTAATTCTGTAATTAATTCAAATTATGTTCCTCCTATGATACAAGAAAATATGGATGATATATCACAAATAATAAGTTTTATAGCAATGAATAATCAAAATATGTTATTACTACAAAAAAATATAGAAGTTATAAACTAAAATTTATTGAACAAATATAAAAATAATTTTTAGTTTTATAGAGGAGATATATGGGAACAAATAATTTATTTATAAATTCAACTTCACCTGTTCTTTCTTTGAATGTAGCAACTTTTAATGTAAATCAAAATATATTATTCTTTAATTTAATGCAATTAAATCAGGTAAGATATGATTTATTTTATAATCCTACACCTATGAATATAGAATTACAACAATATGATGATCAAGGAAATTTAAATACTTTAGAAATTCCTAATATAGCCATGTTATATCAAAATTTAAATCCCCAAATAGCAAGTTTAAATGATGTTGTTTCTTCTTTACAAAGCCAAATAGGTAATATACAATATTTATTTAATGCACCTGTTGCTTCTACTGAATTTACTGTAACTCATAACTTAAATAATATGTATGTAGATGTAACATGTTATGACCAAAATAATAATATAATAATGCCTGATAATATACAAGCGTTAAATTTAAATCAAATACAAATAACATTTGATTATTCAATTCAACCTACAATTAAAGTTACAATATGAATATAGTAGATTTAGGTCAAATAGGATATACATTACAACAATCATTAACTAATCTTCAGCAATTTCAAGATCAATATTTTGATATATTTATTAATCCTCAACCTAAAATGATTAATATACAAAATATAGATCCAACTACAGGTGAAATAGTAAATCTTACTATACCTAATTTTGCTCAATTACAATTACAAGTAGCACAATGGGTTCAAGCAGAAAATGGAACTGGTGGTTATATGTATTTACCTTCAGTACATATAGCAGGAGATTTAGTTGTAGATGGTAATAGCATAGTTTTAGATTCTTCTACAATGAATGTAGGAGATAGTTTTATAGAATTAAATACTAATATGACTTCAGGTCAAGGTATAACAGATGCAGGAATGATGATATATAGAGGTTCTGAAAATCCTACTATGTTATTTTGGAATGAACAAACGGATAGTTGGCAAGCAACTGATAATACTGAAACTGAAAATATAGTTTTAGAAAATACTAATTCTATATTAGAAAGTTTAACTTTAACAAGTCCTATAACTCAATCATTACAAGCAACAACTAAAAGTTACGTAGATAATACTTCTACTACTTTACAAAATGAAATCAATCAAATAAATATTAATTTAAATAATACTACTACTACTTTACAAATAAATTTAAATAATACTTCTACTACTTTACAAAATGAAATCAATCAAATAAATATTAATTTAAATAATACTTCTTCTCAATTACAAACAGAATTAAATAATACATCTAGTCAATTATTATTAGATTTAAATAATACATCTACAGAATTAATTAATTTAATAAATAATACATCAAGTACTTTAGATACAGATATAAATAATACATCTACTCAATTAGAAAATCAAATACAAAGTTTAAATTCATTTACTAATTCTTTACAAAATCAAATAAATAATTTAAATTATTTATATGTAGCAACTTCATCTAATACAGTATTTACAGTTAATCATAATTTAAATAGTCAATATGTAAATGTAACTTGTTATAATAGTGCTAATAATACTTTAATATTACCAAATTCTATTGTAGCAGTGGATGCTAATAATATTAATGTTAGCTTTACAAATGTAGTTCAACCAATAATAAGAATAACTGTATAAATTATTTAGTTTTTACTCCTATCCGAAAGGATAGGAGTTATTTCTCTCTATATATTTTTTGAATTGAACAAATATAAAGTAAATTAAGGAGATAAATATATTTGAATATAGACGGTGATGCTTTAATATCTGGTAATACAACTTCACAAATATATATATCTATTAATCCTGCTACTTCTGATAATGAAGTTCCTATCTTTAGTCAATTAAATAATACTTCAACTGATTTACAAACTAGTATTAATAATACTTCTAGTAATTTACAAACACAAATAAATACCAATAATACTAATTTAAATAATACATCAACAAATTTACAAACACAGATAAATAATACTTCAACTGATTTACAAACTAGTATTAATAATACTTCAACACAATTACAAAATCAATTAAATACTACTAATACTAATTTAAATAATTCATCTACACAATTACAAAATCAAATAAATAATGTATCTACACAATTACAAAATCAAATAAATAATTTACAATATTTATTTCAAGCATCTAATTCTACAACTCAATTTACTATAACTCATAATTTAAATAATATGTATGTAGATGTAACATGTTATGATCAAAATAATAATATAATAATGCCTGATAATATACAAGTTTTAAATGCTAATCAAGTTCAAGTGGTTTTTGATTATGCTTTACAACCTATAATTAAAATTACAGTATAAAAAGGTGAATAAATGAATATAGACGGTGATGCTTTAATATCTGGTAATACAACTTCACAAATATATATATCTATTAACCCCGCCAGTAGTGATAATCAAGTTCCTATATTTAGTCAATTAAATAATGTACAAAATCAATTACAAAATAATTTAAATAATACTTCTACTCAATTACAAACAGATTTAAATACTGTTAATACTAATTTAAATAATGCATCAACAAATTTACAAACACAATTAAATACTACTAACACTAATTTAAATAACACATCTAGTCAATTACAATCTAATATTAATAACACATCTAGTAATTTAACATCTAGTATAAATCAATTAAATTTACAATTAAATAACACATCTAGTCAATTACAATCTAATATTAATAACACATCTAGTCAATTATTATTAGATTTAAATAATACTTCTTCTCAATTACAAACAAATTTAAATAACACATCTTCTAGTTTACAAACAGAATTAAATAACACTTCTAGTCAATTATTATTAGATTTAAATAATACTTCTTCTCAATTACAATACACCATTAATACAGATGTTACTAGTCTACAAAATAGTATCAATAATACTTCATCTAGTTTGCAAACTAGTATAAATAATACTTCTACTAATTTACAGACTAATATAAATAATACTTCTAGTCAATTACAATCTAATATTAATAACACATCTAGTAATTTAACATCTAGTATAAATAATACCTCATCTAATTTACAAACTGATATAAATAATACCTCTAGTCAATTATTATTAGATTTAAATAACACATCAAGTCAATTATTATTAGATTTAAATAACACCTCATCTAGTTTACAAACTGATATTAATCAATTGCAAACAAATTTAAATAATACATCTTCTAGTTTACAGACTAATATAAATAATACTTCTACTACTTTACAACTTGAAATTACACAATTAAATACTAATTTAAATAATACCTCATCTAATTTACAAACTGATATTAATAATACTTCTACTACTTTACAAGTAGAGATAAATCAATTACAAACAAATTTAAATAATACTTCATCTAATTTACAAACTAATATAAATAACACATCAAGTCAATTATTATTAGATTTAAATAATACTTCATCTAGTTTACAAACTGAAATTAATAATACTTCTAGTCAATTATTAAATGATATAAATACAGTAAGCAATAATTTATCTAGTAATTATTATACAATAGATCAAACTAATACTACATTTTTTCCATATTCTGGTGGAACAATAATTGGTAATGTATATATAAAAGGAAATATTGATGTTCAAGGTTCATCAACAATTCTAGATTCTACGACTATGAATATAGGTAATAATTTCATTACCTTAAATGAAAATTCAACTGCAGCAAATGATAATTCTGGTATTATTATATATAGAGGTAATTCTGAAAATCCTGTATCATTATTTTGGAATGAAATAACTAATTCATGGCAAGCAACTGATAATACTGAAACTGAAAATATAGTTTTAGAAAATACTAATTCTACATTAGAAAGTTTAATTTTATCAAGTCCCATAACTCAGTCATCTCAAGCTACAACAAAAAGTTATGTAGATAATCAATATAATGAATTATATATTAATTTAAATAACACATCTTCTAATTTACAATCAGAAATTAATCAGATAGATATTAATTTAAATAATACCTCTACTACTTTGCAAGGAGAAATAAATCAATTATCAGTTAATTTAAATAATACTTCATCTAATTTACAAACTGATATTAATAATACATCAAGTCAATTACAAACTAATATTAATAATACATCATCTAGTTTACAAGGAGAAATAAATCAAACTAATATTAATTTAAATAACACATCTAGTCAATTGCAAATTGAGATTAATAATACATCATCTAATTTACAAAGTAGTATAAATAATACATCATCTACTTTACAATCTGATATTAATAATGCATCAAGTCAATTACAAACTGAAATTAATAATACATCATCTCAATTTAATTTAAACACATCAACATTTCAAAATACATTTAATTTAGTCGAATCAGCAGCTGGAATACAAACTACACCAACCCTATCCGGGAACATCATATCTAACTCAATCACTACAGGGCTAACCTTTTCTGCTAGTAACTTCACTATTACTTGTACTTATAATGGAAATAACTTAGGATCTATTACTCTAAACAATCCTACTTCAAATTCACCTTATTTCACTGGTTCTATTACATTGAATAATACTGTTCCTTTTAGTCTTACTACTAGTGGAAATACTATAATTGGTGGTAGTGGAGCTGCTAGTGGAACTATTACCTTTACTAATGGATTATTTACTGGAAATATATATATACCAAATGTAGTTGATTTAGTATCTAATAATAATATCATACAAGGATGGGATGTTGGTGTTTATAATGGAGCTATTGTTTATGGATTATATGATGTAAACAATAATACTCATTATATTAATGAAGCATCTTCTTTGAATGATGCAGATATATTATTAGATGATGCTATATATAACAACAGTAATAATTTACAAACACAGATAACTAATACTTCAACTCAATTACAGACTAGTATAAACAACACTTCAACTCAATTACAGACTAGTATAAACAACACTTCAAGTAATTTACAATCAAATATTAATCAAATATCTACAGATTTAAATAATACTTCATCTCAATTACAGACTAATATAAATAATACTTCTACAAATTTAAATAATACTTCATCTAGTTTACAAACTAGTATAAATAATACTTCATCTAGTTTACAATCAAGTATTAATCAAGTATCTACAGATTTAAATAATACTTCATCTAGTTTACAAATTATTATAAATAACACATCTTCTAGTTTACAGACTGATATTAATAACACATCTAGTCAATTACAGACTAATATAAACAATGCTTCATCTAATTTAGAATCTAGTATTACTAATACTTCAACAAATTTACAAAATAATATAAATAACACATCTAGCAATTTACAAAATCAAATAAATAATCAAGAATATTTATTTCAATCAACAAGTTCTGGAACAAATTTTACTATAACACATAATTTAAATAACATGTATATAGTTGTTACTTGTTATGATCAGAATAATTATATTGTTATACCTAACAGTATACAAGTATTAAATGTAAATCAAGTTCAAGTTATATTTAATAATTCATTTCAACCAATAATTAAAATTACTATATAAAAGTAATATAGGAGAATATGAATATCAATGGTGATGTAAATGTAGAAGGAAATTCAACTTCTTATAATTTTGTATCTTTAAATCCTGCTATAAATTCCAATGAACTTGTTATATTAAGTCAAGTAGCTACGATACAAAATCAATTATTAAATCAATTAAATAGTATAAATGTAAATTTAACTAATAGTGTTAATCAATTACAAAGTCAAGTTAATAATATAATTTCAGCATTACCAAATTTATCTACTACTACTTCTATTGTAAATTCTAATAATCAAATAGGTATTTTTGGTGGCGGTGATAATAGTCCTATAACTAATATATATAATTTTTATCAAAATACAACTATGATAGGTAGTACTTTAACATATATAGGAACTAATACAGCTGCTACAGGTAATGGAACTGAAGGAGTATTTGCAGGTGGTTATATGGGTAGTGCAATGATCAATACTTGTATATATAATTACTTAGAGAATATTACAACTAATGGAACTAATTTGACTTATCCGGTAAATCAATTAGCAGCTACAGGTAATGGGAGCATTGGAGTATTTGGTGGTGGAACTGATGGAACTAATATTTTTTCTACTACTAATATATATAATTATATTTCTAATGCAGTAACAACAGGAACTAATTTAACTTACAATGCTTTACAATTAACTGCAGTAGGAAATCAAGATGAAGGCATATTTGCAGGTGGTTATACTAGTTTAAATTTAAGTACTACTTGTATTTATAATTATACATCTAATACTACATCTGTAGGTATAAATTTAAATCAAAGTAATTATAGTTTTGCAGCTACAGGTAATTTTGAAGAAGCAGTATTTGGTGGAGGAACAAATTCAATAACATCAATATATTATTATGCATCTAATACTATCACAACTGGTAGTCAATTAAAATATAATAATAATTCAGGATTAGCAGCTACTGGAAATCAAGATGAAGGTATATTTGCAGGTGGTATTAGTACAATATCTATTTCAACAACTTCAATATATGATTATATATCTAATATTACATTAGGAGGTGTTAACCTATCTTATGTATTATCTAATGGATCTGCTTGTTCTCCACAAGCTAATGGATTTACTAATATAGAAACAATACAAACTAATTATGAACCTGAAATAGGAGTATTTGGTGGTGGTTCTAATAATAATTCTATATTTTATAATATAACAAATATATATAATTATGCTTCAGGAGTTGTTAATTCTGGAACTAATTTAACTTACAATGCTTCACAATTAGCTGCAGCAGGAAATTTAGAGCAAGGTGTATTTGCAGGTGGTATTAATAGTTCTTCTGCTTTATCTTTATCAAGTATTTATAATTATTTTAATAATACTACATTAGCAGGAATTAATTTATTAAGTAATAGTCAATTATTGGCAGCTACTGGTAATAATATTAATGGAATATATAGTGGTGGTCAAAATGGTCTTGATACTACTAATATTTATAATTATTCCTTAAATACTGTTTTATCAGGTGTAAACTTAAGTTATCAATCATATTCATTGGCAGCTACTGGAAATCAAATACAAGGAGTATTTGGTGGTGGATATAATGGAACTAATATTTTTTCTACTACAAGTATATATAATTATGAATCTAATATTACTAATGTAGGAACTAATTTAACTTACAATGCTTCACAATTAGCTGCTACAGGTAATTTTGTAATAGGAGTATTTGCGGGTGGTTGGAATGGAACTACTTCTTTAAGTAATTCTAGTATTTATGATTATTATATTAATACAGTAAAAATTGGAACTAATTTAATTATTTCAATTTCTCAATCAGCAGCTACAGGTAATTCAACAGGAGGATTATTTACTAGTGATTATTATAATTATAGTATACCTTTAATATATAATTATAATAATTATACTATTACTGGAGGAACAAGTTTAAATTATAATGCTCAATATTCTGCTGCTTGTTCACCAAGGTCTAATGGTTTATCTATACAAAGTTTCAATATTCAAAATACAATATCTCCAATTGGTATATTTGGTGGTTATAATAATAATGGTTATAATAATGGAAGTACTAGTATATATAATTATACTTCTAATACATCAATATTAGGAACTAATTTAACTTATTCAAATACAGAATTTTTATATGCTACAGGTAATGGGAGCATTGGAGTATTTGGTGGTGGATCTAATGTTTCTACAACTAATATTTATAATTATGCATCTAATACTACAATAGCAGGATATAATTTATCATCTCCCATGTATGGAGGAGCAGCTACTGGTAATCAAACTGAAGGAATATTCGGTGGTGGATGGACTAATTATGGTTATAGTATGACTTGTATATATAATTATGAATTTAATACTACATCTATAGGAACATATTTATCCAATAGTCCTGCATATTATTTATCAGCCACTGGTAATCAAACTGAAGGAATTTTTAATCAAGGTGTTAATGGATATACAATAAGTAAATATAATTATTCTTTAAATACAACAGTAAATGGTGGATCAATAAATAGTTATGAATATTATGGAGCAGCTGCAACTGGTAATCAAACTGAAGGAGTATTTGGTGGTGGATGGAATCAAGGTAATCATACAATGATATATTATTATAGCAATGATTCAACTACTCAAGGAACTACTTTAACGTATTCAGGATATTATTTAGGTGCTACAAGTAATGGAACTGAAGGAGTATTTGCAGGTGGTGCAGGAAGTGGATATTCTTCTAATACTTGTATATATAATTATGCAACTAATACTACTACTACTGGTGGTAATTTAGTATTGCAAATGTTATACATGGCAGGATGTTCTCCTTATGATAATGGATTATTAACATCTTTATTAAATACTGGAGTACAAATAAAAGGTAATTCTAATTTTGGAAATGGAGTATTTGCATATAATTATACAACTAATATATATAATTTTTATGATAATGTAGTAACTACAGGAACTAATTTACCATATTATACCAATGTTTCAGCAGCTACAAGTAATCAAAATGTAGGTATATTTAGTCAATGGTATGGTCAATATACTAATATTTATAATTTTTCAACTAATGTAGTAACTACTGGTGGTTATTTAAATTATTATCAATCTTATTCAGCTGCAACAGGAAATCAAACTGAAGGTGTATTTGGTGGTGGATATAATGGATATGGAAGATATCAAACTTCAATTTATTATTATAATTCTAATACATGTAATACAGGAGCAAATTTAACATATTCAGGAGCATATTTAGCAGCTACAGGAAATCAAACTGAAGGAGTATTTGGTGGTGGTAGTGATAATCCAATGGAAACAACCATATATACATATTCAACCAATACAACAAAAGCTGGAACTAATTTAACTTTTTGGATATTTCAAGGAGCTGCAACTAGTAATTCTTTATTAGGTATATTTGCTCAAGGTCAAGAAAATACTGTTGCTTCTTGTATATATAATTATTCAGCTAATACTACTATACCAGGAATTAATTTTAATTATAGTAATTATGGAGGAGCTGCAACAGGAAATCAAAATGAAGGTGTATTTGGTGGTGGTGCATATTATCCACAAAATTCACATATATATAATTATATAAGTAATACTATAATTCCAGGAACTAATTTAAATACTAGTATGCCTTATCCATTAGCTTGTTCACCTACATCTAATGGATTAATATAATTTACAGAATAAATATATAAACTTTTATAAAGGAGAATTTAAAATCTATGAACGCTAAAAACAACAGATTGAATCACAATTTTCAAATTTTGTATATGATAGTAGGTAAATGTCATACTCCTGATGCTGCATATGCAATATTAAAAGATTTACAAGAAGATAGAGAATTAGCATTATCTAAAGCTAAATCTTCAAAATTAAAAAATGAAGCTAAATTATTATCTTTTAAAAAGAGAATAGAAAATGCTATTAGAGAAAATGATAAAATTGAAGAATTAGAAGTTAAAGCTGAAATAATGGATATGGAAACAGATGTTAAATTAATGGAAAAAAATGTTAAATCAGCACAAGATGAATTAGAATTTATTAATAAATTAATAGATAAAGTTAATCCTTATAGAGAATTTAAAGATTTATCAGATAGAGAAGCATTTGAATTATGTCAACATGATGAATGGAAATATGAATTATTAGAAAGAGCTAAAATAAATTTATTATTAACAGGAGGATTGACTCCTGAAGATTATAAAAATATTTTAAGACATCCAGATTCAAAAGAAATGTTAAATCAAATTAATGAAACTAAATTATTAATAAGAAGTAATCCTAATGTAATGATAGATGTTAAACCTGAATTTCAAATCAAATTAGAAAAAGAATTTAAAATGTTATCTAATGAAGAATTAAATGAAAAACCAAAACTTACTTTAATTAATAACAAGGATGAAAATAATGAGTAATAAAATAACAAAATTATTTATAGGAACACCATCTATAGATCAAAAAGTTAATGTAGGATATACTTTAACAATATTTAATACAGCAAAATTACTTCCTGATATACAAACTAATTTATTTATTTTATCAGGTAATTCATGTATTACAGATGCTAGAAATCATATAGTAACATTTTTTTATAATACTGATTCAGATTATTTATTATTTTTAGATTCTGATGTAGAAATTAATACAGATGATATAAAAATATTAATTTCTTTAAATAAAGATATAATAGGCATTCCAGTTGCTAAAAAGAATTATATAAATAATAAATTAAATATAGGAACAATTTTAAATGTAGAAAATATTAATGATATAGAATTAGCTGAAGTAGATGGTATATCCACTTCTTGTCTTTTAATATCAAGAAAAGTTATTCAAACTTTCATTGATAATAATTGTGAAACTTATTTAAGTCCTAATTCTGATATAATTAATAATTCAGATATAAATAATAAAATATATAATATATTTAAAACTAATATTCAAGATAATAAATTTTTAAGTGAAGATTATGAATTCTGTAATCAATGTATAAAATATAGATATAAAATATATTCTTTATTAACTACATCATCTAATCATTATGGTGTAATACCTTTTAATTATACTAAACCTAAAAATGTTATTACATCTATTTATAAAAAATAAAATTATAATATTTAAAAATTTTGTTGAACAAATATTAAATAAGATATAGTTTTTAGAGGAGAATATAATAATATGAAATTTGACGGTGATGTAGAAATATTAGGTAATACCACTTCTAATTTATACACATCTAATAATCCAGCAGTTAATGATAATGATACTGTTATACTAAGTCAACTAAATGCAGTTCAGGCTCAATTACAAGCAGAAATTAATAATACATCTACTCAATTAGCAGCTAATGCAACCTGCAATGGAAGTTGTTCTTGGACATGTTCTGGAGCATGTAAAGATACTTGTACTGGAAACTGCACAGGAAGTTGTACAGGAACTTGTACTGGTGGATGTACTAGTTGTACAGGATGTACTGGAACTTGTTCCGGAAGTTGCACTAGTTGTACTGGATGTACTGGAGGATGTACTAGTAGTTGTGGTAGTGGTTGCAGTAGTACTTGTACAGGTGCTTGTTCTGGAAGTTGTGATACTACCTGTACTAGTAGTTGTGGTAGTGGTTGCAGTAGTACCTGTTCTGGAACCTGTTCTGGATGTTCTGGAACCTGTTCTGGAAGTTGTACTAGTAGTTGTGGTACTTGTTGCGGTACAGGATGTACAGGTGGATGTAAAGGCAGTTGTACTGACAGCTGTGGCTACGGTTGTGATATAGTATGTACCAGCGGTTGTAGTAGCACCTGTGCTACCAACTGTGGTAACACCTGTACTGGATGTACTAGCTGTACAGGTGGTTGTTCCTAATCTAAATATAATCATTTCAAGGAGATAAATAAAATATGTATTATAATAATTTTATAAAAGGTATATTAATATATGGAATTTAATGGTGATGTAGAAATATTAGGTAATACTACTTCTAATTTATACACATCAAATAATCCAGCTACTATTGATAATGAAGTTATTATACTAAGTCAACTAAATTCAGTTCAAGAGCAATTACAAACAAGTATAACTCAATTACAAACAAGTATTAATAATACAACATGTAATGGAAGTTGTTCTTGGACATGTTCTGGTGCTTGTAAAGATACTTGTACTGGAACATGTTCTGGCGGATGTACTAGTTGTACAGGATGTACTGGAACTTGTACAGGAACCTGTTCTGGAAGTTGTTCTGGAAGTTGTGATACTGCATGTTCCGGATGTTCCGGAAGTTGTTCTAGTTGTACAGGATGCACCGGAACTTGTTCTACAGGTTGTTCTGGTTGTTCTGGAAGTTGCACTAGTAGTTGTGGTACTGGATGTTCTGGAGGATGTTCTACAGGTTGCACAGGAACTTGTACTAGTGGATGTACTAGTTGTTCCGGTTGTTCTGGAAGTTGTTCCGGAACCTGTACTAGTGGTTGTACAGGAACCTGCTCTACTAGTTGTACTGGATGTTCTGGAACTTGTTCAGGTGGTTGTACAAATGGGTGTACTACAGGATGTACTAGTTGCACAGGAACTTGTACTGGAACTTGTAATACTAGTTGCACAGGAACTTGTTCTAGTGGATGTACAGGATGTACTAGTTGTACAGGAAGTTGTACTGGATGTACTGGATGTACTGGAACTTGTAACACAGGATGCACAGGAACATGTACAGGAACTTGTAATACAGGATGTACAGGATGCACTAGTTGCACTGGAAGTTGTACAGGAAGTTGTACTAGTAGTTGTGCAACTTGTTGTAGTACTGGTTGTAGCGGTGGATGTAGCGGTGGTTGTGACGGCAGCTGTATTGGCAGCTGTGTCGCCAACTGTGCCGCCGGTTGTGTCGCCGGTTGTGGTGGTGGTTGTGCTTTCGGTTGTGGTGGTTGTGGTGGTGGTTGTGGTGGTTGTTCTAACAGCTGTGCTGGCGGTTGTGGCGGTGGTTGTACTTAATCTAAATCTAATTATTTCAAGGAGATAAAATATGTATTATGTAATTTATGATATTTACACAGGAAGAATAACTCAATGGATAGATACTTCAACTAATTCTACTACTATTACATTTTTTAATCTTCAAATAACTCAAACTGAATATGAAAATCAATCATCATATCAATATGTTATAAATGGAACTACTTTATCTTTAACACCACCTACTACTTATTATATAGATTCTAACGGAATTAAATATTCTAAACAATTACAAACATCTTGGCAACCTTTACAATGTAATTACAATGATTTAATATTATTTGAAAATGGACAATGGGTTGTAGCTACTTCTTTACAACAAACAATATATAATATAAAAAGTTATAATTCAAATGTAGTTAATACTTCTTTAAATAATGGTTATTACTATTCTCAAAGTTTATTAACATTTTTAAATTTTAGTATTTTAGCTATAAATAATATTGATAACTTATTAAAAATTAATACTTCTACTTCTACAATTAATTTACGTTTATTAAATAATACATTTATAAATATTACATATACAGAATTACAAAATATATATAATGAAATGTTAACTTTTAAATCTAATCTCTATAATGAAAAATGGAATTTAGAAAATATTATAAATAGTATGAATAATTTACCATCTTGGCAACCTAATACTGTTTATAATTTAAATACTATGATTATAGAAAATAATCTTGTTTATAAAGTTATAATTTCAGGAACTTCTTCAAATACTATACCTAATTTTGATACTCAGAATGGTACTAATACTACTGACAATACTGTTACATGGATATGTTTATCAAGTTTAACAAATGCTATTAATATGCAGAACTTATTTATAAATAATAATCTATTAAATATATCTCAATGGAAACCTAATTATAGTTATAGTTATTATCAATATATTTTAAATAATGATAGTTTATATATATGTCAACAAAATGGAATAAGTGGAGCTACAGAACCTACATTTAATACTACAATTAATACTATAACTTCAGATAATAATATTAATTGGTTAAATTTAGGAAATTATTATAATTATTTAAATAATTTATTAAATAATAATTTAGTTTAAATTATAAATATAAAAAAGTATTTTTCTTATAGAATATTGATAAAAATATTTTTTTATTCTTTACATAAAATAATTGAACAATTCTATTATGGAAGAAATAAAAAATGAACATGAATTTAAAGAATCTTTACAAGTAGATGTTTTTTATCCAGATCATCCACCTAGAACTGAATCAGAAACATTTGTTAAATCTAGAAAACATTTAATAGATGAATTAAATACACCATGTTTTATTTGTGGTATGACCTTAGAAGAAGCTAAAAAACAAAATACAGATTTAGAATTACATCATTATTATGTAGAATGGGCTTATTCAGATGCGGTAGATTGGAATGGAGAAATAAGAGATAAACATAAAGATTTTGATTGGAGTAAATTTACCAAAGCAGAAGATTTTGTAGATAGTGAATATAACACTATGGTTTTATGTCAAGAACATCATAGACATAAAGATAAAGGAATACATATGATACCATTTCCTTTATGGATAGTTCAAAATCTATTTATTAAAACATTTGTAGATACACCAGATCAAATAGTTATTAATTTAGATAATACTACTTCTGTTTAACAAAGGAGATATATATTGTCATATTCTGATATATTAAATCAATTTAATAATTATCTAACACTTGCGGAAAGTTTAAATAGTTCTAATATTCCTATACCTAATGTAAATAATTCTTTACAAATATCTACAGTGCAAAATAATCTTCAAAGTAATTCTAGTTTTTATTCTAATGTTTTATCTCAACCTTATTTTAATACTTCAGATGTTCAAGTTGTTAATCAAGTATTAAATGAAAGTAAATCTGCAATAGATACAGCTACTCTATATAATTCTAATACATTACCTACTAATCAATTAACTAATACTATTATAAATAATTTATTATTAAGTTATGGATTTAATATATTAACTTTACCTATTTATATTAAACAAAGTGTGTTAAGTAATTTAGTTCAAAATTATCAAATAAAAGGATCTTTACAATCAGTAGAAAATATGATAGGAGATATAGTTAATGTTCCTATATTAATATCTGAATTATATTTTACTAAATGGTGTCATCATGATATTTTTAAATGGTTTAATTTAACTCAAGAATTTCCTCAATGTATGAATGATAGTTTAAATGAATTAAATATACAACCTTATACTGAAGATATAATTATTAAACCTAAAATATTTAAACCATTAACTCCTATATTAGATAGTAATGGTAATCCTTATAATTGTGGTGTTGAAAATATTCAATTACCAAATCAATATAATCCTAATCAAACTTTACCATATACAGTTAATGGATATATTGATATGGGATTTACATATTTAGAACCATATAATACTCCTGCAAGTAATGGAGTTTTAAATAAATATTTACCTTATAATCAAGTAGTAGATAAATATTGGTTTTTAACAGAAGATTATTGTGCTACAGAATATCCATTTAATAAAGCTATGTCACCATATTTCATTACTAAATTATTTTATAATTTTGGTGATTATTTATATGGTAGTCAATTATTAAGACAGTATGCTTATATACAATATATAAACTTTATTAATTCTCCCAATACTTATCAAGTTACAAGAAATATTACTTCAGAATATTTACCTAATCCATATAACTTTTTAGAAGCATGGTATATAATAAGATATTTATGGATGGCAATAAATAATATACAATACGATAATACTGATGAAGTAGTAAGAGGTAGATATCAATATTTTTATACAGGAACTATATTAAGTTATAATAACAATGGTAATATAATATTTTATGGTGGTGCTTATTGTCAACCTAATGGATTAAATCAAAATACTATTATTATGGTAGGTATGGATAATAATACTATTACTATTAATTCATCTAATATAAATATACCTCAATATACAATAACATATGATTCTATTAATAATCAATTTGATTGTAATGTAGATTTAGCAAATTTTGTTTTAAATGGTTCTCAAATAACTGAAACTACTCCTGTATATTTATATGGTAATGGTAATCAATTATTAGCTAATCCATCTATTACTACTCAAAGTAATTTAGCTAATTATACTGGAACTGTAGTAATTGGTGGTTATGGTCCAGGAATAACTTTTAATCCTACTACTGGAACATTTACAGGATATTTAGATTTATTATTATCTTATGATTTCATAACAGGACAACAAACTTTATTATCTTTAATAGGACAAGAAAATCAAATAATAGTTAATTTAAATGGATTAGGAACTTATGCTAATTTAGATCAAATAAATCAAGAATGGTTATTTCAATTTGCAACTAGATATAATACTTCATTTAGTAGTATACAGATAAATCAATTACCTACTACACAACAATTTACTACTGAAGAAAAAGTAGTATTAGATTATCAAGATACTGGATTAGTTAAAATGATTGATTTACAAAATAGAACTAATTTCCAGATAACTTATTCAGGTAATAAAATAATAGTATTTGGTGGATATTTGAATAGTCAAATAACAGATGAACTTATAATAATAGATCCAAATCAATTTAATGTATTAAATATAATACATACAGGAATATTTCTTATTAATCCTTTATTAATATCTTTAGGACATAAAGTAACAATTTATGGTGGATATAATTCAGATAATAGTCTTAATAATCAATTATATATTATACATATAGATAATTATCAATTAATAACAGTTTTAAATTCAGGATATATATTTCCTTATAGTGATAATAATTATGTAACTATATCTCCTAATTCTAAATTAGCTTATATAACAACATTTGATACTACTAATAATACTGCTAATATTTATAGAATGAAATTAGAAGGATTTGATACAATATTAATAGGACAAATAACTAATATAAATCAAAATAGTTTTAGTGCTATATGTGATGAAAATAATAATTTATATATGTCATATTTTGATTTAACTAATAATTATCATATTAGTTATTATGAAAACAATCAAATTAATATAGAAGTTAATTTAAATCAAAATCCTCAATCTCCTATACAAGAAGAATTAGGTATTATAGATATAACAGAAAATTATTTTAATAGTTTACCAGATATTTATATTTCTAATATATTCCAACAATTATGTAAATTAAATAATCCTTTACAACATATATCTATATCTCAAAGTTTTATAAATAGATGTAATAATATATTAAGTAATTTTATAAATCAATATATATTTAATAATCAACCTACTATACAAACATCTACTATTAATATAAGTAATACTTTATTAAATGATATAAATACAATACCTGAAATATCAAAGTATATTAATGGAACATTATTAAATTATATTATTAATTATACTTCTACTCCATTAAATTTAGTTAATAATAATTTACAATTAGATAATCAAGATATAGAATCATTTCAACAATTATTTAGTTTATTATGGTATTATACTACAGATACATATTTTGATTGGAATAATATACCTAATATGTATTATAACTATATGAATAATATTTTGATATCACAAAATATTAATAATTTATTTATAGATTCATGTAATTATATTAGTAATAATATAAATAACTGTTGTGATATAAATAGTTTACCTGAAAATTTATTAACTCAAGTATATAGTAATTTTAATTATAATGGTTTTATTACTTTATTAAATAGTGCTTTAATTAATAATCCAAATATATTAATTAGTTTATTACCTATACCTGCTAATAAACCAATGATAAGTATGATTAATAATATTAATCCTTATACTGAAAGTAGTATTCAAAAAAGATATATAGGTAATTTAAGTCCTTCTATTGGATTAATATCAGATCAATATAGTGATGGAACTAATTTATATTTAATGAGATTAAAACAAAGTATTACTAATGCTATTAATACTGTTCAAACAACAGATCCTACATATACTCCTACTCTTTATTCTGCAAGAACATTTAGAGATATTCTATTAGGTTATCCTAACTCTGATATTAAAATAGGAACTAGAGATTTTGATTTAGAATGTAGTTATCCTATATTACCTCAAAGTAATACTTATGAAGGTGTAGGTAATATATTAAATACATTTAATCCTCAAAATTTTCAAACTATATATAATAGTCCTAATAAACAACAAATATTATATGATGTATTATCAGCTGCTTCTAAATTAACTCAAGGTGTAGACTTTACTTTATTATATGCACCTTATACTTTAAATTATGTAAAAGAAATGGCTGATATGTTTAAACCTATTCAATCAAGATCTATTTATTATTTACCTACAGTAAATGTAGAAGATGCATTAGGAGAATGGGTTGCATTATCTCAATCATATCAAATTAATTTATTAAAACAATTAGATAGTTATTTAACATTAAATGAATCATATCAATTTGCTTTAACTATGGATATAGAAGAAACTGAGAAATTAACTGAATATGATATAATCCAAGTTACTGCAATAGAAGATATAAATTTTGCTAATTTAGGTAATGTACCTGAATGTTATGCTTATTGTGAGGCTAATTATTTATGATAAATTTTTCTGGTTCAATTAATTTAACTTATAAAAATAAATTTGAAGAAGAACTTATAGTTACTTTAACAGGTAATGGAAATCAGATTATTGGTAATAGTAATGGTTATAATGAATTAAATATTACTAATAATGAATATAATTTAGGTATTATTACTTATGATGAAAATGAAGGATTTTCAGGTAATATAAATTTTGTATTACCAATATCAATAGCTACAGGTTCATATCAACAAATATTACCTGAAGTAAATAAAAATGTTTCTGTAGATAATACATATATAAATCAAATGGCTAATACTCCTCAAGATGAATTATCAACTGTTATATATAAAAATAATGTAGGATTAAATAATCAAACCGTAGAAGATATAATAAGAAATTATAATATATATTATACAGGACCAGCAGATGGTGGTTTTATAGGTATAAAAAATAAACTTGTAATGTATGGACCTAATCCTTTAGGTTTTGAAAATGGGGAAATATTATTTGATTATGATACTTTAACTTTTTCAGGTTATGCTTATTTAAGATTAACTTATCCTTGGGTAACTCCATTTAGAAATTTTATATTTGAACCTACAGATAGTGGTTTAGAAAATGCAGTAGTTCTTGATTATAGTTTCAAAGGACAAAATAATAGTATTATAGCTTATAATGGTGCTATATCAGGAAGTATTACAGTTAATTTGATTTGAACAAAATTAAATTATATTATAGGAGATAAAATAAATGTTTATACAAGGATACAAAGTACCTACTGAAAATATATATACATCATTAAGAGATGTACAATTAAATTTAGATGTATTAAACTATATTTTAAATATAAATTTAAAACCTTCAGGAGTATTAGAACCTGATATAGAAAGTCTTTTACCTAGTTTTGCAAAGATAAATGATAACCAGATTAATACTATAAATACTGATGTAACGCAATTAACGACTCAAATAGATAATATACAATCACAAATTTCTAATATATTTGGAATATTAAATGTTTTAAATCCTGAATTATTAACAGATAATCAAGATATAGCAAATATATTTACTGATATAGATAATTTAACTAGTCAATATATTAATTTAGAAGGTTTAACTAATAATTTAAATACTGAATTATCTACATTACAAAATGCTTTAACTATATTAAATAATCAATTAAATAATGATGTATTAAATATTCAAAGTAATTTATCTACTTTAAATAACAGTTTGAATACAGATGTTAATAATTTAAATACAACTATTAATAATACATCTAGTAATTTACAGAATGGAATAAATCAAACTAATATAGATTTAAATAATACTTCTACTATATTACAGAATGAAATAAATGAATTAGAAGTTAATCTTAATAATACATCTACTACTTTACAAGGAGAGATAAACCAGACCAATAGTAATTTAAATAATACTTCTACTACTTTACAATCAGAGATAAATAATACTAATAATAATCTTAATAATACTTCAACTCAATTACAAAATGAAATAAATCAAACTAATGTAGATTTAGATAATACATCTTCTAGTTTACAATTAGAGATAAATAGTTTAATAAATCAATTAAATAGTCTTACTAATCAATTATCTATAGATGTAAATAATTTAACTACTATTATTAATACAGATTTTAATAATTTACAATTACAGATAAATCAGACTAATACTAATTTACAATCAATTGATAATTCTTTATTAAATGATATTAATAATACTTCAACTACTTTACAATTACAGATAAATCAGACTAATACTAATTTAAATAATTTAGATAATACTTTACAATCAGATATATCTGAAATCCTTTCAAATTTAAGTAATACTTCTTCTATTTTACAATCTAATATAAATAATACTTCCATACAATTAAATAGTTCTATAGAAGCCCTGAGTAATGATTTAACTAATAATTATTATACCATTAATGAAGCTAATACAACTTTCTTTCCTTATTCAGGAGGAATAATACAAGGTAATTTATATTTAAAAGGAAACTTAGATGTTCAAGGTGCATCTACTATTGTTGACTCTACAACAATGAATATAGGTGATAGTTTTATTACTTTAAATGAAAATTCAACTGCAGCAAATGATAATTCAGGTATTATTATATATAGAGGTAATGATAGTGAAGTAACTTTACAATGGAATGAAATAACTAATTCATGGCAAGTAACAGATGAATATGGAAATTTTTATAATATAGTAAAAGAATTTGATAATACAACTTTAAATACATTATTTGTAACTAATAATATTACTCAAAATTTACAAGCTGTAAATAAACAATATGTAGATAATGAATATAATGATTTATATGTAGATTTAAATAATACATCTACTACTTTATTAAACGATATAAATAATCTTAATACTAGTATTAATAATACATCTTCTATTTTACAATCAGAAATTAATCAAGTTAATATTAATCTTAATAACACTTCAACTAATTTGCAATCAGAGATAAATTATATAAATATAAATTTTAATAATACATCTTCTCAATTACAAAGTGAGATAAATAATACTAATACAACTTTAAATAATACATCTACTTTATTACAAAATGATGTTAATAACTTAAATATAAATTTAAACAATACATCTTCTACTTTACAATCAGAAATTAACCAGACTAATACTAATTTAAATAATACATCAAGTAATTTACAAAATCAGATAAATGTAGTTGATAATAATTTTAATAATACTTCAAGCAATTTACAATTAGAAATAAATAATTTAAATATAAATTTAGATAATACTTCAAGTCAATTATTAAATAATATTAATAATACATCTTCTCAATTACAAAGTAATATAAATACATTATCTAATAATTTAAATCAAACTAATATCAATTTAAATAATTTAAATAACAGTTTAAATACTGATATAGATAATTTAACTATTGATTTAAATAATACATCTACAGATTTACAATTAGAAATAAATAATTTAAATTTAAATATTGATAATTTATCTACTAATTTAAATGATGATTATTATACTATACAAGAAACAAATACCACTTTCTTCCCATTCTCAGGAGGAACAATAATTGGTGATGTTATAATGTTAGATAATACAACTATGAATAATACAACAACAGAAACATTATATATAAATCAAAGTATAGTAACTCCATTAAATAATATTAATACTTCTATTAATTTAAGTATTAATAATATAGGTCAAACATTTATATTAGGTAATATAACTTCTAATCAAATTATTACTTTACCTAATATACAATTTATACCTAAAGGTTCTAAATTTATTTTAATAGGTAATAATCAAAATACAACTAATAGTTGGACAATAAATACAACTAATAATCAAAATATAGTTAATGGAAGTATTAGTACTACATCTATAAATAATAGTTTCTTAAATGGAACTTATGTATTTATTACTGATGGTAATAATTGGTATACTAACTATAAAATAAATGATTTAACATTTAAAGGAACTTATAAAACAGGTAATGGACCATATGGTATTGCAACAGATTTATCAGGTAATATATGGGTTACAAATATTAATAGTAATAATGTAACTAAATTTTCAAGTAATGGTTCAATTATAGGAACATATAAAGTATATAAATCAGGAGGAAAATTTTCTAATAATAATGTTCAACCTTATGGAATAACAGTAGATCCTAGTAATAATATATGGATAACTTTAATGAGTACTAATCAAGTAATTAAATTATCTAATACAGGAACTATATTAGGAACATATCCAGTAGGTAATCAACCTATAGGAATTGTAAGTGATAGTTCAGGTAATATATATGTTACTAATTATGGTTCTAGTAATGTATATAAATTATCTAATACAGGAACTATATTAGCTCAATATAATGTAGGTAATAATCCATTAGGAATAGCTTTAGATCAATTAGATAATATTTGGGTTTGTAATGAAGGTGATAATACAGTTACTATATTAAATAATGCAGGAACTTTAATAGGAACATATGATGTAGGTAGTGCACCTTATAATGTTGCTATTGATAGTAATAATGTAGGTTGGATAACAAATTCTAATTCTAATAGTTTATTTCAAATAACTAATACAGGTAATATATTAGGTATATATGAAACAGATTTATTTCCTACAGGATTATCTATAGATAAAAATGATAATATATATGTTACTAATAGTAATTCAAATACATTAAATCAATTTTTAAATAATGGTTATAGAATAAATACTTATCCTACAGGAAATCAACCATATAATATAACTATTAATAGTTCTAATGATATTTGGATAGTAAATAATATAGATGGCAATGTAAGCAAATATACAATTATTTAAAGGAGAAAATAAATTATGGCATTATACGCAATATATAATCAAAATTCAGGATCTATAATTCAATGGTTAGATAGTTTGAATTGGATATATCCTCAAATACCTCAACCAAATGTTTCAGTAAGTCAAGCACAATTTAAAAATCCAAATTTAAAATATGTAGATATAAATGGTAATATATCATCTAATCCACCTAATCAATTTTATATTGATAATGATGGTAATAAATGGATTGTTCCTATAGAAGAAGGTTTATTATTATTAGAATGTTTATTTGAAGATATGTTACAACAAACAAATACAGGATATTCTGTAGTTCCTCCTATACAAATTACAGCTAATAAACAAATATCTATATTATCTGATCAAACTAGTAAAAGTATAACTAATGGTTATACATATACATTAAGTAATGGCCAAACTTATACTTTTAATACTTCAATTACAGATCAATTAAATGGTGCTAGTGCTTTTAATACTTGTCAATTTGCAATGTTAAAATCTACACCTTGGCAATCTAATACGAATGTTATAGCCAATGTTACAGTTATTAATGTAAATAATAATTTTTATATATGTGAACAAACAGGTGTTACAGGAAAAAATATTCCTAATAATTTTCCTACACAGTTTACTGAAGTAACTCAAGACGGAACTACAGCATGGGCTTTATTTGGATTTATATTATCTACTAGTGAAGGTGATATATGGTTTACACCTTTACAAATTGAAGAAGTATATGTTAATTTTGTAAAATTTGTAATAGAACAAAGAGAAATAAAATCAAATTTACAAAATCAAATTAATAATATTGTCAATGCTCCAGTTGTTACACCTAATTTAAATATAACAACTAATCCTTATATATTAGATAATTTAAATAATTTATATATAACATCTATATTACCAACTAACATAGGTCCTACAATTCCTAATTTCAATACTACAATAAATTCCATAACAGGTTCTTGGACTTGTTTAGGTAATGTATTTAATTATATAGTAAGCATCAGTTTGTAAATTTTTGTTTTAGATTTTGAATAATTATATTAAATTAAAATTTAAGAAAGGAGGATATAAAAATGCCAGCAGTGCAAGGATCAGCTCCACAGATGAATAATAATTCTGGTGATTATAATTCATCAAATATTTATACTTTAGGTGCACAAATTTCTAATGGAAATAGAGTTAATATTACAGGTGCTGTAAGTGGAACTCTTACATTATTTGAATCTGGTGGACAATCTAATGTTTCTGTAGATGTTGAATTTAGTAATTTCAACAACGGAACATCAGGATTAGAAATTGTATTACCACAGTCTTTCAAAAATGTAAATCATATTATAGAAAATACCTCAGGTTTAGCAGTTACATGTGATAATAACAATATTTCAATTCCATCTACAAATGGATCTGTAGTTAATGGTTTTGTTTATTTAGTAGGATTTTAATAGAAAAAAAGTTTGCTAACGCCATAGCAATTTACCTCCCGAAGGTTAATTATAATAACCGATTATATATAAACGGAATATATAATCGGTTATTATTTTTCTCTCTCTTAATTTCCGAAAAGATTATTTATATTATCTATTTTAGTTGTAGGATCTAAAACTAGTTTATCTTGATTATAAGTACTAGTAATAATTAATTTACTATTATTGGTTATAATATTACAACCATAAAATACATAATTAATATTACCTATTAAATTTCCATATTGATTATTTTGATAACCTGAAGTTCCTAAATTAGTTTGATTAGAAGCATTAGAAGATAAAGTTATTTCACAATTATTAAATATAACATTACTATCTGAAGATTTATGAGATAATATTAATGGATTATATAAATTACTATTATTATTTAAATCTATATCTAAATTAATATTTAAATTTTCAAATATTAAATTTGAATTACCATGTAATATAAAAGGATTTAAAGTAATAGGTGTCATTCCATTATTAGCATAACAATTTAATATAGTTTGTGATGATGTTATACTATTTGAAGGACTATTACTATTATAATATATACCAAATAAACTAGGATTATAATTATTATTACTATTAATAATAATTGTATTCCATACTACCACAGCTAAATATTGTGTATATTGTGGAATAGTAATATTAGTAGTATAAGTTTGTCCTGTAGTTTGTCCTTCATATTGTGTAGCATTTGATACATCACCTTGATAAAAATTAGGTGTTTGATAAATCATATTTACATTATTATTTTCTTGAGAAATAGTAAATATTTGTAATGCATCATCAGCACCTATTAATATATTATTTAAATTAATATCTAACATATTATTTATAGGTAATAATGCTATCCAATATCCTGGAGATACACTTCCTAATTGATATGTAATACCTACATTTTCAGATACTAATTGAGATCCTAAATTACCTGAATTTTCAGATATAGGAGTAGATAATTCATTAATGTAATTATTTACATTATTTAAAACATTTAATACATCACTATATATATTAAAATTTTGAGCTAATACTTTCCAACTTTGATTATTAGTACTTATATCAAAATTGAATGAAATTGGTTCAAATATAAAATTTTTATCATAAATATTATGAGATTGATTAATAAAATAAGTATTATCATATTCCATCATATATCTTACATATTTAAAATATTTATTTCTTTCAATAGCATAATCTAATGATGCTAAAGGCATTACATAGTTAGTTCCTTGAAAGAATCCATTGTCATTACCTATTATAGGACTGATATAAATATTTTTATGATTATTATTAGAATTTTTAAAGTTATAATAATCATTATATAATGTATCATATTTTAAATTTTTATTTGATAATTGCCAAATTCCATTTATTAAAGATGCTTGATTATTAAGTATAATTAAATTTTCATCTTCTACTGACCAAGGTATATAATTAAAATTAACTATTTGACCTAAATTTTGGAATACTATTTGAGTTTTAATTACTTGTCTCATACTTGGTGGTATAGGACTACTTGGTTGAGACAAAGCAAATAAAGTTCCATCATTTAAAAAGATACCTATAGTAGCTGCTACATCAATACTTTCTTGAGGTTCAACTATACAAGTTAATTCAATAGTATTATTGTTAACTAAAATTAATCCTGTTAAATTTTTAGTAATCCAACCATTAAAAGTAGTTAATGTAGGATCTAAAGTTATTGTTTGATTAGATACTGCAAATGTTGCTATATTTATAGGATTAGATATTGTAGCATTAGTTAATGCGTTTAAACCTAAATCAGTTAATATACTTGAACCTATTTGCATAAATATATTCTCCTTAGCTTATTTGATAATTTATATTGTTCAAGAAGATTTTTTAGTATTTAAATTTCTTAATAAATCTTGCATAGATTTATTACTATTTTTATCTTTAGTATTTTCTTTATTTTCATTTTCTATTTTTTTATTTAGTAAACTAGTAAATAAAGGTATAGGATATTTTAACAATTCTATAGGATTAATATCAAAATATTTGTGAAATATTAACATATTATCTATAGTATCATCAAAGATAACTTTAGTATTGAGAGAAGGATTTTTTTTATAGTGAACGAAAAAATTGCGTAACAAAATCAATATTGATAGTGTTCGTTGCCCCACAACTTTTACAATTTGCTTTATATGTTGCTTCTACTTTATATTTTAACATATTATCCATAATAAATTTATTAAGAATTTTTTTATCTCCACTTGGTAATGTTTTTATAAAATTAACAAAATTTAATAAATCATTTTTTACATCTATAGTTTCATTATTATATATAACACTATCAACATAAAATAAATATATTTCTAAATCATCTGTAATATTAACATTATCATTTATTTTTAAAACATTTTCTTCTTTATCAAGAGTTGGATATTTAATTATAAATTTAATATTAGATACAGGTAATAATACTTCAAATGATTCTTTTAAAATTTCAAATTTATCTTTAGGATAATAATCTATTGTAAATCCTTTACTACTTAATTTTATTTTATAAGAACTTAATTTATCACATTCACTACAAACATTAGATACAGTATATTCATCACCATAAGTTGCATGATATAAACCATATATCATTGCTTGTCTATCTTGGAACGTAGTCATACTTATCCATTTTTCATAACTATCTATTTCTTCAGGTTTTTTGATTATACAGTTATATAATACTTTATTTAATAATTTTGCAGCATTGTTAGGATTAATAGCAGACGATTTTAAATTTAATTCATCATTCACGGTTAAACTTCTTAAACTATATTCAGCTAATGTTTGACACGTTTTAATTTCATAATTAGGATAAGTTATAACTATTTCATCTAAAAGCATTTTAAAGTTCTCCTTTTTATTAAAATAAAATTAATATAAAAAACAATTAATGTAAAAGTGTTTTATTTATTCAATAATTAAATTAAAAGTTCATTAATGTTTGTTTATAGGATAAAATGGTATTTGTGAATCCTTGTATTTTACCTAATAAACTAGTACTACCTGCTAATTGTTCTTGAGAATAAGGATATAAATTATCAAAACTAAAAGTTATATCATGTCTTACTTCTTGATTATTAGCAACATCAGTATCAAATTGATTAGAAACATATGTTTCAGGAAATACACCAGTCATATGCCACGCTGTTTCTATAGTTTGTAAATCAGGTTTCGTAGTCCAGTAATATACTGTAGATGTGTATTGTGATTTTCTATATTGAGTTCCTGTTAAATTAGAACCACCTGTTCTTATATCTTTTAAAGCATTAATCCATCCATTAATAATAGATTTAATTGGAGTTCCAGATAATTCAAGGAATGTAATATTAAATGTATCACCTATATTTAATCTTGAAGGTGCACTAAAATGTGTTCCACCTAATGCTTGTATAGTAACTTTTTCTAATGATATATTAGGTATAGTTATACTAAATGATAATGCAGATAATGTTTTCTGTATATCATTTTGAGACAGGGAAGTATAATTTCCAGATAACATTGTTGGTATAGTATTAAACCAAACAAAACCATAACCTGATATATATGGGTCTGCTACACCAGGTTCATTTGTTCCACCAAATGATCTATTGAATAAATTATTTTCATACGCTTTATTTAAAACACTCATTTTATATATTCCTCCTCTTTATATTTTAATTTTATTGAACGTAAATTGGAATTAATATTTTATATAATATATCTGTAGGATTAATTATTACATTTACCATAGCAGAATTTTGTTGTATTTGATATTGTGAAGCTGAAACACTTACTGAACCACTAAATAATTCTCTTTCTCTAACTAATTCTGCTATATAATTTTCTAATGTATTTTGTATATTATTCCAAGTTATTTGATCATTAAAATTAAATACATAATTTCTACATAAATTTTTAATATCTCTTTGAACTTTAAATGCAACTCTTACTACGTTAATATTTTGCATTATATTAGGTTCTCTCTGAGTTGTTAATTGTCCATATAATATTGTATTATCAGTTGTAGTTAATATCGGATTAATTTGATTTTCAAAATATTCTATTAAACCTGGTTGGTATAATGTTTTATTAATATTATTAACTACTCCATTAGTATTAGCAACTGCGTAAGCTACATTATTTATTTTATCATTTAAAGCATATAAAGCTCCTACAACATATATAGGACTTACCCAAATATTTTTACCTGAATATATATCAGATATATTAACATAAGGATCAAATATTGCTGCATAGAAAGTATCAAAGTTTTCATTTTGTAATCTATTTTGTAATGCAGCTGAAGAACTTAAATTTTTACTTAAATCTAATAATGCTAAACAATCCATTCTTAACATTGATGTTAAAGTGACTATAGATTGTTTAACTCCTAATGGATAACCTGCATCAAGAACTAAATCTATAGGAACACTATTTAAATCTAAAAGCGAAGAATCTATTAAACCTTGATAACCTTGTTCTAATAATTCTGAAGCTGTAGTTGTATCAACTACACCTGTAGAAGTAATTAAAGAACCTTCAGATCCATTCATTAAATTTAATGGATTATTGATATTAGATGAACTTTGAGTTGCATTGATCATTAAACAATAAGTATATGGATCAAATACCATTATATCACCAAAACCTACACTAAAATACATATTATTTTTTGATGTTATAATTATAGTTCCTGATTCAATATTAGTTGTAGTAGTTCCGGTAGGAGAATATATTTGTCCTGCAGTTCCTGCAGTTCCTACTGCATTACAATTATAAGTCACAGGAGTTACAGTATATACTGTTAAACCATTCTGTATACTGCTTGTAATTGTAACAACTTGTCCTGAATATCCAAATAATGGTCCACCAGCATTTGATGTTACAAAAAATTTAGTTGTTCCATTTATATATTGACTATCAATTTGATATATGTTATTTACACAATCTTGAACCTGTATAACATTATACATTTCATTAGCATTAGTAAATATATCACCAGAAACATAATTACTATTAGATAAAATATTATCTTCTTGTAATTGAATTTGAACATTAGGATCAAAATTATCTAATATACTAGTAATCAATGTTGTATTACCAGAATTACTAAGTAAATTAGGATTAAATGAACCATTATAAGAAGTTACTTGGTAATATGTTCCATTTGAATTTTGATATATTTGAAAATTAAATTGATTATTTAAATTTGCTAATGGTGTTGTGTATACTTGAAAATTATTATAAAATGAACCTCTATATGTTGAACTAATAACAAATAAAGGCATAAAATATACAAATTCTAAATTAGAGCCAAAAGCTGAAGCAGGTTGACTATAAAATATTTCATCTAATTGACTTATTTGATTTAAACTTGGTAAATTAAATTGAACAGAAACTAATTGATTTTGTGTAGTTCTACCAATACCGAAAACTATATTAGAATATTGAGCATTAGGAGGCAATAATCTTAAACAATATAAAGAATTAGAAATTTGAGAATATGCACTACCTATATATGGTCCTTGACCAAAAGCTGAAGTATATTTAGCTAAATTAGGTTTACCATATAATTGAGTAAAATTTTGTGTTTGCTGTTGATTACCAGGTCCAGAAAATATATTTGATTGTGAACCTAAAAATGTTAAAATATTATCAGGTCCTTGATCAGAAAAGAAACATATTAAAGCATTAGTTCCTATTTCAGTTATATTATATTGTTGACTTGGTATAATTTGAGTATATACACCAGGTGCTACTGCATTACTTGATAAAGATGTTGTTCCACTATTTGTATTGAATAAATTATTTGTACTCATTTATTTTTTCCTCCAAAATTATTTTAATATTGTTCAAAAATAATTTTCTTTAATTTTAACTATAAATATACCAAATAAATTGTATCGAAATATCTGTTCCTTTTGCTATTGTAGGAAATGTGATATGAGAAAATAAATAAAATTGATTAGCTATAGTAGGATCATTACTATTAGATACCCATAAACCTGCTTCATTTATATTATAACCATTACACATAGTTTGATCTAATAAAATATCTAATCTTGAAATTAGATATTTGTTCATATTCAAATTATCTTGTAAAAATGATATATCAGAAAATCCTATTTTATTTCCATTATCTGCTAAGTTAGGTGCATTAGCAATTATTGGAATTTCATTATTTAAAGTAATATCAGTATTTGTCGGAGGTATTGGACTTAATGGAGATGAAGAAGGTGCACCACCTGTTCCTACACTTAACCAAGAAATATAATTACTTGATAAAGGTAAAATATTAGTATTATCATAATTTAATAATCTTGATAATACCCATTCACGACCTCTATAAACTATAAGATTACTTTTTGAAACTAATTTTTTGTTAGAATTATTATCTATCGTAAAAATTTCTACATAACCTTTTAAATCTAAATCATTATCTTTTAAAGTTAAATTTTCCATTAAAATCCCCTTTGTAAATTGTTTATATTATATTTTTGTTCAATATGAACAAATAAAATAGAAGTTATAAAAAGGAGAATTAAATATGCCAAATTTAGTTGGATATAAACAACAATTTAATTCAAGGGGTTCATTTTTAAAAATTGTTAATAGTGAAACATTAGTTCAAGATTTAATAGCAATATTAAGTATAAAAAAAGGAACATATATAAATAATCCAAATTTAGGTTCTAGTTTAACAAATTATATTTTTATGCCTTCAGATTCTTTAACATATAAATCTATACAAAATGATATTATAAGTGCAACTCAATATTTAAATTCTAATATTACATTAGATGTTAATAGCATTCAATTACAAAAAACTTCTGATAATCAAGGTTTAATAATTTCTTTTCAAGTTAATATTAATAATCAATATAATCAAAATATTAGTTTATTGGTTTCTAATCAAACTATAATTTCAATATAAAAAATTATGTTTAATGCATTAAGATATAAAAATTATACATCTCATTATATAGAATCTTTAACTAAATTATATAAAAATTCTTTTCCATTATATCCTATTGTTTATTATAAAGCATCTAAAGATAATTCTATATATGATAATACTATAATGAATGCAGGTAATTATAGTATAATAGGTGAAGAGTCAGGATTAAAATATTATAAAATATATGATTTTCCTGCAATAAATTTAGAAGCTATGGTTCCTAGTTGGAACGAAACTGACTTTGGAATTAGAACAGAGATAGGAACTACAATGATGTTTCCTAAAATAAACTTTATACCTAACGAATTTGATTTTGTTTCTTTTAAAAATAAACACATATCAGATAGAGAAATATTTCAAATATCCAATATAGATACAACATATTATGATAAAACAAATCCTTTTTATAAAGTTAGTTTAAAAGGTAGTGGTAATTTTATTGAACAAATAGAGAAGCAAGTAATAGGTTCTTTAGGATATATAGATTTTATGGATAAAATTTATAATTATGATGATTATAAATTAATAAAAAAGTTAATTGCAAATTTAACTATTTTATCTACTATGTATGTTAAAAATTCAAATCAATTTCAATTGAGAGATATTAAATTATGAGTTCAAATACACAATCAAGTTCATCATCTACTTCAGCTAATACAACAGTTTTAACTAATAGTAATGCACAGATATTACAAAATCTTTTAACAAGATTTTCTACTTTAATACAAACCAATCAAGAAATATTAGATACTTCAGAAACTTCTTTAACTTATTATTTGTTTAATCAATTATCTACATTAATTTCTGATAGTGTTTTCTATATAGATATGATGACTAGAGAATCAAGTTTAGTTACTGCTCAATTACCTCAAACAATTAGTAATTGGGCTAATTATATAAATTATAATCCTGGATTAGGAACTGCTTCTACTACTAATGTAACATTAAATATACCTGTTTCACAATTATTTAATGCTACTATACCTCAAGGATTTTCTTTTAATACTTCTGATAGTATAATATTTGCATCTATATATAATGTTACTATAAATATGGATAATGGTATTAGTATTTATTATGTTGATCCAACAACAAATATTGAATATCCAATACCTTATCAAGTAATGTATTCAGATAATTCTACTACAGGAAATTATACTTTAATTTTTGATATTCCTGTTATTCAACAGTATTTAATGGAAGAAGAATTTGTAATACCTACATTACAAACATTTCAATCTTATACTCAAACATTTACATTACCTACAGGAACTTATCCTACTAGTGTTCAATTAACTTTAACAGATAATAATGGTAATGTTACAACTTGGCAACAAGGTATTATAGTTCAATCAACAGCTAATATGACTATATATCAAACATCATATGTAGGTAATACTTTAACTATTACTTTTGGTAATGGTATACAAGGTATGCAACCATCAGGTTTAGCTAATTTATATATATTTGTTACTAATGGTATAAATGGTAATGTTAATAGCAATACAATTGTTTCAGGTAATACTTTATATTCCAATAGTAATCCACCTTTACCTGTTATTTATACTGTAACCAATAGTAATCCAGCTACTGGCGGTCAAAATGCAGAAACATTAGAGCAAATAAGAACTAATGCACCTTTGAATTTAAATATGATGAACAGAGTTGTGAGTACTCAAGATTATGAAAATATTTTAAACATATTAAATATTAATACAGTTCAATCTAATTATATGCTACCAGTATTAAAAAGATCTGATTTAACAACTAATGATATATATTTATATATTGTTCCTCTTTATAATAATGAAGTAATACCTGCTGATAGTATTGCATATGATATAACTAATATATATAACACATCTACAAATGAAATAGTTCCTACACAAGTTTTAACGGCATATAATCCTTTAAATATAAATCCTAATCAACAAACTATTAATTGGACAAATTTATTTTTAATACAGTTAGATTATACAAAAAATATAGGAACATATTATTTCTTACAACCTCAACTAGTATTAGGAACTAATTTACAATTAAAAACATCTACAGCAACAAATGTAGTTAATCAAGTTAATCTTAATTATAATATGTACACTTTATATACAGATACATATACTTTAGATGTTAATACATTAATAACTAATTTTAATACTACATATACTCAAGAAGTAGTTATATTGCAAAATAATCAATATTTTACATATCAAAGTAATTATATAACTCAAACTGTTAATAATCAAATAACATTTTATTATAATTTTACTAGAGAGCAAGTTACAAATATAACTAATATGTTAATTAATACTTATGAAAATGGTATATTAACTACTACATATTATACAACGTTTAATATTCAAAATACTTTATCTGAAGTTGCTTATAGTTATATAGTTAATTATAATAATAGACAATATTTATTAGATGTTCCAGTAATATCATCTAATTATATGAATAGTTTGGATTTAGTAGATCAGAATAATTTATTTGATAGTTTAGTAGCACAATTTATGACTGCAGTAAATAACTATTCGGTAAGAATGTTAAATACAAATGTATCTGTTAAATTTGCTAGAACTTATGGAAATATAGTTAATAATTTATTATCTGTTCCACATTTTTATGTAGTTAATGTTTTATATGGTTTTAATGACTCAAATTTACCTCAAAATCCTGTAACAGGATTTTATTATGCAATATCTGATCCTATAGCTACTAATGATCCTTGGTATCAATATGGTGGTTATTTAGCTACTTGGACAGGTAATTCATGGAGTTTTATAAGACCAGGTATCGGAACTATTATAATTGATAATTCAAATAATCAATTATATTCTTCTGATGGTAGAAGATGGTTTATACCTGATAATTTAAGTTTACCTTTAAATATAGGAATAGAAGTTCATCCTACAGTTCCTAATAGTTCTTTATATTCATCTATAACACAAAATATAGTTAATTATATAAATACATTAGGTATTAATGGATCTTTATTTTTATCTGAATTAATTAAATTAATACAAAATATGCAAAATATAGGATATGCAAGAATTACTAATCCTTTATCAGATGTAATATATAGGGATGTAACAACTAATATGACTCAAGAAATGCTTTATTTTTATACTCCTGAATATATGTATACAACTAATAATAATATTACGGTGATGATGATATGATAATAACTGATATGGAATATGATAAAATTAAATACTTTTTAAAAACTAAGATTAATGAGTTAGAAAAAGAAACAGGTCTTTGTCCACAATTAGATGTGTATGGAAAATTATATAAAGATATGGATAAAATAACTGATAAAGAAAGAATTAAAAAATTATCTTCAGAATATTTTATTAATAGTAAATATAAATTATTAACAACTTTACATTTACAATTAATATCTGTAGAAATGTATAATGCAGCAAAAAGAAATGAAAGTATTTTACCATATTTATATTTATTATCTTTAATTTATTACAATTTAATATTAAATAGATATATAAGATATTGTGATAATAACATATTATCACAATCTATTAATGCAGTTAAAGGGACTAATTTATTAAAGAAGTATGGAGTATTAAAAGCATTGGAACATATATCAAAATCTGTAGAAGATTTATATAGTAATTTTTATAATGAATTTGATGATAATCATCAAATATTAGAATTAATGGTTTATTCATTAAGGACTAGAGTAGTACAAAGTTTAAAATCTATTGTAGCTAAATATTATGAACTTAAAGAAAAATCTAAAGAAGTAACTAGTAATAATAATTTAATAAATACTTATATAAATGAAGCTAAATATCAAATATTAATGTTAGGAAATGTTCCTATAAATATTACTTGCAAAAATTATACTAATTATTTAGAAAAGTTAAAAGATGTGGATGAAGAAATATTAACTAAGGTTTTAAAAGAAATATTTGAAACTTTAGGTATAGAACCTACACAACAAAAAATAATAGGACTTATTGATAATTTAAAAGAAGTAGATATATTAAATAAATATTTACATGGACCTTCTGGAATGAAATATTGCTTAATTAAAACTTTAATTGATATAGCTATGAGGAATTATTAAAATGCCAAGACCTATAGTAGTGGATATGGGCGGTCAAATGAAACTTCTTTATTGCCCAAATTTATCTAAAGAATTTATTAAAGGAATTTTAAAATATAGACCTTTATATAAAGTAAGAAATCAAGTTAAAGAAAAATTAATGGATAAAATGGTTATATGTAATAATATAATTATTCCTTCTAAAAAATATATTATAGGAGGGTTTTATAGTCCTATAAATAAAAGAATATATTTTAATTTATCTTTTAATGGATACTTACTAGCAGGATGTGAAATAGTAAAAAACACTAATAATTTAAAAAATACTTCCAGATTAGTAACTCATGAATTAATACATTCTATAGCTATTGAAAAAGCAGATGAAATGTTAGATATATTTGAAAATGTTTGTTATAAATATTATCAAACATTTTGGTCACATATAATATATGATAATCAAGAATATATCGATATTGTAACAAAAATACATTATAATATCAATATGAATTATTTATTTTCTACAAGAAATTTAATTACATTTTTTGGAAGATTAGGATATATGTATAATAATATAAAAAATCTTTTTTTAATAAATAAATTAAAAAGTTTAGCATTAGCTCTTAAAGAAAATAAAGAAATTAAAGTAAATACAAAAATATTAGATTTTTTAATAGAAAATGATTTTTTTGTTAAGTTAACATCTAAAAATTTTGGTAGTGTAAATAAAGATATAAGAAATATATTAGATGATTGTTATAAAATAATATATAAAGATTATAATAGTTCCATATTTACAGGACAAGAATTATATTCTATAACAGAAATTTTAAGTTATTCAGCTAATGTAGATACATCTACTGCAGAAAAAATTTCAATTGAAGTTATAAATAGGTTATAATAATGCAAAAATTACAAATAGATCCACAAAATAATGTTTATGCTTTAGTATGTCCTAATTTAACTAATTTAGTTATTAATAAATTAGTTAATGTATCTCCTTTAAATTTATTAGAACCTAATAAAAGAAAATTTTTATTTAATGACATATTAATAGCATATCAAATAAAATTACATGATGCAAAAGTAGTTGGTATGTATTCTCCTAAAAATAAAAAATTTATAGTTAATTTAGGTATAAAAGATTTAATAGATAATAATTGTAAACTTAAAGATGATGAAGATAAAAATGATTGGAAATTAATGTCTATGGCAATAGTTCATGAATTAATACATCATTTATTTGTTATAAGATTTGATAGAAATCTTATAGAACCTATATCATTGAAATTTTATAAAACTGTATGGAAAAATATTTTAAAAGATAATGTTAATGAAAAAGATTTAAATATTATTGTTAAATTAAATTATACTGTTGCAATACAAAAGAAATTATATACTACTATTAAACAAGATCCTAATATGAATTTTGAAAAAATGTTGTCTTATATGGAACAAGATGGTTTATTTAAAAATTTAGATAATGAAAGTATTAACATTTTAAAAGAAATATCTGAAGGACATATAGAAGTTAAATTGAACAATCTAATAAAAGATAGTTTTGAAAATGGATATAAAGAAATATATAACGCTATACCATTTAATACTAAATATGGACAAGAATTTATTAATGGTTCAGAAATATTTTCAGTAGCTGCACAAACTGATTCTGATGAAGCAAGAAAAGTAGTTAAACATATTTTAGATAGTATATAAAGGAGAATGAATGGGTAGGATTTCATCATTTGTTGGAAAACCGGTAAATTTTATAAAAGAATCTACTAAAAATGCTTATGGTAATCTGACAGATCATAATTCTGCTTCACAAATAATATCTTCAGTATTTATGGGCATAAATCCATTTTCAGGTATTATAGGTGAATCATTAGCCCCTGCATTAAGAAGTTCATATACAAAAGGTTTAGATAATGAATTTGAAAAGATGAAAGTTAATCAATCTATATCTAAATCTTTAGGTAAAGCATCATATAATAATAATCAATTAAGAAGTAGTATGAATAAACAGATAAATACTTTATCTGATATGAGAAGATTGCAAGAAAAAGCTGTTAATATTCAAGAATTATCCTTAAGACAAAATCAACAAATGAATCAAAATCAATATTGGATAGCTCAAAATACAGCAGAATCTACATCTTATTTAAAATCTACAGTTAATGAAATTAAAAAAGGTAATCTACTTTCTTTACAAAATATTATGTCAATGAGAAAATATATTCCTTTAGTTATAGGTGCTGTAGGTGCTACATCTTTTATTTATAAAAGATTAAATGATTATGGTAAATATGAAAAGAAAAATGTTCCTTTAAAAGATGTTGAAGGAATATTTAATAAAATTAAAACTTTTGGTCATAATACTAAAGAAGGATTTAAAAGTACATATGCAGGTGGGAAACGTTTAGCTACAGAAAAATTTGATTGGAGAGATATGTTTCCTAAAAGTATAAGATTACAATTTGAAAAGAAACTTTCCAATATAATATTAGGTAAAATGAGTTCTTCATTAAATATACCTAAATGGATATTAAATCCTTCTATTATAACTGAAGCTATAGAACAAAAATTAAATTTTTATAAAAATGAAAGTTTAGGAAGTTTTTGGGGTTGGAGAAATCTTAGAAATGGTGTAACTCAAAGTAATTTGATGAAAAAGGATTTATTACGTAATGTATCAACTACGGAATCTAAAGATATAAATAGAATTTGGAAAGAATTTGATGAAAAAATGAAAAAGAAATATGGTCCTTCAGATTTTATTGATTCTACTAAATTTGAAGATAAATCTCAATTCATGGATTATTTACAGCATACTAATAGAATGAAAGATGCAGAATTATTTGCAGCAGGTTATACTTTTAGAAATAAAGATAAATATTTAAATAAAAGATATAGTCAATTAGAATCTTTATATGAAAAAGCTAATACTTCGAAATCTGATAGAGATAAACTGATGAATGAAGTTTTATTTCATAATGGACAATTTGATTCTGATTTAATTAAATCTAGATATTATACAACTACTAAAGATATAAAAGATAAAAATGGTAAAATTAATACTGAAACTAATTATAGTATACCTAAAAATTATGAAGAATTAAAACAATATGTTATGAAATATGAGATAATGCAAAAAATTAATAAACTTAAAAAAGAAAATGTGAAGGTTACTAATGAGCAAGTAAATAAAATAAAAGAAGAAGTAGAACTTTCTAATAAAAATCTTACTATAGAAGAAGAAATAAATAAATTAACAAGTAGTAAACTTACTACTGCTAAAAAACATGGTTATGATATATTAAAATTTTTATCAAGTCCTAAAGTTGGTGGTAATATTCTTACAATGCAATCTAGTGGTATGTTAGGTAATGGATTAATAAGTTCTTTTATAGAACCTTATTTATTACCATATGCTTTTAAAACAGGTAATTTTGCTAGTGTAGCTAATATGTTAGCAATGAAAATGTTTCCTTTTTTAAAGAAACCTATAGGTATAACTTCAGCATTTAGTTTAAGAAAAAGATTATTAAATCCTAAAGATCAATTTGGTAATGCTTTGCCTAATATATTTGATAAAGCAACTAATTTTTATGACGAAGCTATACATACTGCAGTAGAAAATAAAAAGAATTCTGGAGATCTTACATCTGGTCAAATAAAAGAAATAGAAGATAATTATGAAAATTATAAAAAAAATAAAGGTAAAAGAAATGAATATTTTAAGAAAGCTATACATGATGTTTCTAGAAATGCTTTAACTCAAAAAATGATAGATGGATTAGCTAGAACTAATATGCAAGCTGCTTTAGCAATACAGATAACTACTGGAAATTATTTAGGTGCTTTAAGAACTGCAGTGTCACAAAATAAAGTATTAGGACCTGTAATTAAATTATATGATAATTTAAAAGTAGCTAAACATATGGGTAATGTAGCAGGTTCTATGATATTAGGTGATAAAGGATTTGGTGTTGCGAAGAATATTGGAGCTGCAGGAATAGGTGGATTAATAGGTATGCATTTAGGAGGTCCTTTAGGTGCTTTAATAGGTGCAGGTTCAGGATTAATTTTACACAATACAAAACCTATTTTAAAAGGTATAGGTGGTATGATAAATAAAAATACAATACCTGGAACTATTGGAGCAGGAGCTGGTGCAGGTCTTGGTTATCTTTTAGGTGGTCCATTAGGTGCATTATTAGGTGGTGGTGGAGGAATGTTATTAGGATCTGGTATAGGTGCATTAGCCAAAGTAGGTAAAAATCTTCATGAAAAATTTAAAGGTAAAAAATTTGGTGATATGTTTAAGAACTTTATAGGATTTTTCCAAGATAAGAAAAATGATACTGCATTTAATATATGGAATTTTGTAAGTAAAATATCAAAATTAGTTACAACTGTTCCAAGAAATGCATTAAAAGGAATAGGAGAATTTGTTAAAAAAGTTAAAGCTATAGGACTTCGAGGTGCTGTGAAAGATACTTTTCAAGGTGGTGTTTTATCTAAAGTAAAACAACTTGGTTTTGCTGGACTTAAAGGAATAACTAAAAAAGTATTAACTAAAATGTTTAGTGTTCCTTATCCTTATCCAGGTTTTGATTTAGATCAGAATTTAAGTTTAGGAAGTATCTTAGGATTAGGAGATGTAACTTCAGCTTTAGTTAAACAAGGTATAAAATTAAGTAAAGAAACTGTTTCTAATCTTAAAGAAGAATTTGGATTTAGTAATAGTGCTGAAGGTAAATCTATAAATGATGCTTATGACGAAACTATAGGTGCAGTAAAAGTTGTATTAGTAAATAGAGATTCTGAAGAAAATAAACATGGTAATGTTAACCCTGATGATATTAACCCTGATAAAAAACAAAAAAATAATAAACGTAATAAAAAACAAAATAAACGTGATGATATTAATATTGATGAAAAAGAAAATCCTAATGATATTAAACCTGGAAATGGTAAATCTGATGAAAAAGAAAAACCTAATGATATTAAACCTAAAGAAAAAGGTATTATAGGAAAAATTATAGATTGGGCAAAGGAAATGAATAATAATAGTATGCAAAAATATATAGATTCATTAAAAATAGTCAAAATGCAAAAACGTATAAATTCATTTAATATGTATCCAAATCATTCTAATAATATTAAACCTGAAGAAAATAATAATATTATTAAATTCGGAAATATTAAACCTGATAAAAAAGAAAAAGGTATAGCTACTGCAAAACAAGTATTAGAAAGTGTTATAAAAAGAATAACAGGTAAATCTTCTAAATTAAAAACTAGTGATAAATTTACTAAAGAAGAAAATTTAATGTATTTAAATACTCAATCTCTTATGCAAGCAATGGGTAATAATGGAGATTCAGGAAAAGAAAAGAAAAGTTTATTTAGTAAATTTACTAATATGATAAAATTTCTTACAGGTTTAGCTTCTAAAGCTACAGGTATTGTTTCTAAAACTTTTAGTATAATAGGTTCAATTCTTGGTGCTGGTGGATGGATATGGTTAATGTTATCAAAATTAAAACAAAAACTTTTTCCAAAAACTACACCTACACCTAATCCTACTGAAGTCAAACCTGGTGAAGTCAAACCTGGTGAAGTTCCAGAAGAAGCAAATGGTTTTGATTTTGATAGTTTAGGTAGTGGTATGGATGCAAGTACTTTAGCTGAAGCATCACCTTTTTTATTGAGTGGTGCAGGTGCAGGTTTAACTGGTGCAGGTTTAACTGGTGCAGCAACTTATTTAGGACCTATAACTGCAATAGTATCAAGTCTAGGAAGTATTATAGGTGATTTTAATCCTGCATTTAAAAAAAAATTTAATAAAAGTCCTATAGCAGGTTGGATTTCTTATCAAGAACAAAAAGCTGGAAAAGGTTTAGGTGATTCATTATATGATTGGTTACATCCTAAATCAAATGTCGAATCTTATAAATTATTTAAAGATAAGTTAAAATTATCACAAAGAAATTTATCTACGAAAAATAAAAATATTACGGATAATTTTAATAATTTAATTAATCATAATAATATAGATACTAATCCTCAACATATGATTAGTAATATACTTCCTAATTTAAATACAAATTCTAATATTACTCCTAGTAACAAACTATCTAAAAAAGAAATAGAAAAAAGAGTCGTAGGGTTTCATTATTCTGATAAAGGTTATAATCAAATGAAAATAGCAGTTAGTGAAGGTGTTTTGCAAGCATTATATATTTACAATAAGAAAGGCATACCAAAAAATATTCAGAATAATAATATTACTAATAATCCCCAAGCTATAAATAATCCAACGGGATTTTTAAATGGATTAGCAAGTTATTTATAAATATGAGGTTAAAATATGGCATCAAATACAACTATTCAAAAACAACTTATTAATTCAAATATAAATAATAGTAATACTACTTATGATGGTTATACATTATCAGGTTCAGGTGCTACTAATGTTAATCAATATTCTTTAAGTAATACTTCATCAAATAATAATCTTTATAACAATTATGCTAATTCTTTATTACCTGAAAGTTCTATAACTAATGCAGGTGGTCCTCCTATAAATTTACAAGCAGAATTAAATTATGTAAATACACCTAATCCTAATGCTTGGAAATTAGGAACTTCAAATAATACACCTACATTACCTAAAGAAAATAATCAATCTTATTCCAATACTACAATATCTAATACTTCCATTATTGAAATAGGTAAACCTTTATATAACCCTATAGATGAAGATAAAGTAACGAATGATTTAATATCAATAGAATTAATTGCTATGGAACCACAATTTGAAACTGATGGATTGATGTTATTTAGTTTACATCCTGCAACTGATGGTCCTCCTAAAATAAGAATATGGTGTTCACCATATGAATTAAATATTTCTGAATCTTTTAATAATACATTAATAGATAGTGTATTTCAAAGTTATATGAAAAGATTTGAAATACCTGCTCAAATAGCACAAATTTTAGGTAATGGTAATCCAGTTGTTGGTGCAGCTAATGTTTCTACATCTTTTTTAGGTAATATGTTTGATAAGGCTACCTTTGGTTACGGAACAAATTTTTCTTCAGATGTAGGTGAAGCATTCGGTGTAATAGCTGAAGGAAGAAGATTTTCTTTTCCTAAATTATGGTCAGATTCATCATATGTAGCAACTTATAATCTACCTATATATTTACAATGTGATAATCCTAATAGTGAAACTCAATATCAAAAACAAATTATAGAACCATTACAATATTTATTACAATATACTTTACCTAGATCATCTGGAGGTTCAACTTATAAATGGCCTTATTTTATATATGCAGAATCTCCAGGATTATTTATTTTACCGGAAGGTATAATTACAAGTTTATCAGTAAATAAAACTTCTGAAACTTTATCTACTACTAATAGACCTGCAATGATAAAATTAGATTTAACAATAACTTCTATTAGAGAAGCTATGCCTCAAGATTATCAAGGTAATATACCTTCAGTTCCTTTAAATTTAGATACATATATATATAATTTAAAACAACAAAAGAATACACCTATTACTCAAATATTTGTAGGTTCTTTAAATGCAAATATAAGTAATAATAATTCTACTAGTAATACTGTTACTGGAGTTATACCTTCAGGATATGTTAATAAAAATTATGCACCTAGTCCAGCAGAGATTCAAAATATAAAAACTGAAGCTGCAGCTGTAGCTCAAACATATAATATACCTCCAAGTTTATTTCTTGGATTAGTACAAACAGAAAGTAGTTTTAATCCATATGCTCAAAATTCTACTTCAGGTGCTTATGGATTAACTCAAGTAGAAGCTAATATGCATCCTACAGAATCAGGTATGTTAAATACTCCAGAAGGTCAATTACAAGCTGGTGCAATGATATTTTCTAATTATAGAAGTCAATTAGCTGCTAAGTATCCTAATTTACCAGCTAATGATTTGAATAGTTTAACATTAGCAGCTTATAATACTGGTATAGGTAATGTTGAATCTGATGTTAGTGCCACAGGTTTACCTCCTTCACAAATAACATCTTATAATCAAGTAGCTCCTCATATTAATACTACTTCACAACAATATGTGGAAAATATAAATAATTTATCAAATACTGTATATAGTAGTTTTAATTAATTAAAATTTAAAAAAGGAGTATATTAATGAGCGATGAATTTGAAAAACCTTTTTCATTATTGAAATTGATAATAGAAGATAAAGAATATAATAGAGATGAGTTATTAACTGCTTTTTATCATTGGAAATTAAAGAATAATTGTAGAATAATAAATATATTAAATAATCCTGAAAAAACTTATGAAGAAAAGAATAAAATTATTTGGAAAGAATTTATTTTATATATGTTTCCTAATGTTGATTTTTTTATAAATAATATTAATTATTGTAGACAAAGATTATTGAAATTTATTTCTGTTGAATAAGTAGTTCACATTTTAATTCTTAAAAAGGAGATTCTAATGGCATTGACGAAAAAATTTAGTAATAATTCTTTATGGATAGAAAAATATAGAGTTGATGATGTAGATAAGATAGTTATTGAACCTAAAATTAAAGAAGAAATAAAACATTATTTAAAAAATCCTAAAGAATTACCTAATATGATATTTGTAGGTGGTCCTGGAACTGGTAAAACAACTTTATCAAGAATTATAGTAGATAATGTTTTAAATGATAAATCTGATTTATTATTACTAAATGGTTCAGATCAAAGAGGTATAGATATAGTAAGAAAAAATATAACTGAATTTGTTAGAGTTCCTCCGTTTGATGATGATGTGATAAAAATTGTTTTTATAGATGAAGCAGATTATTTAACAAATGAAGCATTTGCTGCTATGAGACATTTAATTGAGAAATTTTATGATTATGTAAGGTTTATATTAACGGGTAATGAAGATAATTTTCCTGAAGCTATTAAATCTAGAATGGTAGTTATTAAATTTCAAAAACTAAGTAAAGAATTAATGGAAACTCATTTAACTAATATTTTAAAACAAGAAAATATTACATTTGAAAGAAATGATTTGTTAAAAGTAATAGATAGATATTATCCTGATTTAAGAACTGTAACATCAGTATTACAAAGATTATCATTATCAGGAACTTTAGATATAGAATTATTAGATAAAGATAATACTAATGAATATACTTTAATTAATTTAACTTTAAATTATATAGAAATGTTATTAAAAAATTTAAGTACATATAAAATTAATATGGATATAAATAAAATATGTACAAATGCTTTAGTTGATTATAGACATGTTTATAAAGCATTATATTTAAAGTTAGATTATAAATTAATACCTATAAAAGTTTGTATTTTTAAATTTACTAATCAATTAAATTATTCATTAGTTCCTGCAATGAATTATATAGCATTTATAGATGAATTACAAGAAGTAATAAAACAATATAATAAATTAGGTATAGATAATGATCAATCAGAAAGTTTTAAACCATATAATCAGTAATGTTACGAAATATAAAGTTAGTAATCATGAACTTATAATAAGATGTCCTTATTGTGGAGATTCAGAAGATGAAAGAAAAAGTCATTTATATATTAATATAGATGATGATCAAAATGTTTTTCCATTCCATTGTTTTAGATGTGAAACAAGTGGTTCAATATATAAATTATTAAAAGATTTAAATTTATTAAATTCTGAAATTATTATAGATTTATATATAAATAAAAATACAATTAAAAGTAAATATATAAATAAGAAAGAATTAACTTTTGAAAAATTACCTGATAAATATGATAACAAGAAATTAAATTATATAAAAGAAAGATTGAATATTCCTTTTGATGAAGATATACCTGAATATATTAAAAAACATATAATTACAGATTTTACTAATGTATGTGAAAATATTTTAAGTATGTATACAATAGATATGTTAAATAATAATTATGTAGGTTTTAGAACTTTTAATAAAAGAAAATTAGTTTGTCGAAAAATTAATAATGATGATAAGTTAAATAAATATTTTAATGTAATGATAAATAATGTCAACAATGATTATTTTATAACATCAGAAACAGATATAAATGTATTTAGACAAGGAAGAATAATATTAGGAGAAGGAATATTTACTGCATTATCTGGTTATATGAAATTAAAAAACAAACTCAATTTAAATAATTCAATAATAGTAGCAGGTAATGGAAAGTCATATTTTAAATCATATAATTTTGCAGTATACACTTTTGGAATACCAGATTGGGATTTATATGTTTTAGCTGATAGTGATGTTAATATACAATTTTTAAAATATCAATTTAAAACTTTATCACATAGAAATAATGTGAAAGTTTTATATACAGATAAAAATGATTTTGCCGATGATTGGAAAAAATATTCTATACAAAATTTGTTTTAAAAAGTAGAAATTTTTAATTTTTATTTTTTAAATTTTTATAATATAATAATTTGAATTATAAAATTTCGTTAAATAATTATTAAACTTTAAGAGGAGATTAAGGATGATTGATTACAAAGAATTGATTAAAAATTATTTACCAAAAAAAGTTAACGATTTAACAATTCCAATTAAACCTAGTTCAAAATTGAACTTTATTAAAAATAATGATGTTTATTGTAAATTAGCATTAATAAATCAATTTTTAGATAAAAAGATTATTATTGACGATGATATATTAAGTAATATTAAAACTAATATGGATTATTTTATTAATAATGATCATGAATCATTGGATTTAGGTTTATTTAAAGCTAAAGTATATCAATCAGAAACTCAAATAGGTATAGTTTATATTAATGATAAAACTAAATTATCGGAAAATAATTTAACATCTTGTATAACTAATCTTTTTAAAATTGTTAATTATGTATTTGTAAGACCTAAATTATCAGTAATATATACAGAAATATCTCCTTTATATATATTAGCTTATACGGTTAAACATGGTCCAGAAATAAATATAAGCATTCAAGATTGTTTTGAAAATTATAAATCTATAATTACAAGTGATTATTTAAGTAAAAAAATAGCTTTAGCAGAAAAGAAAAATAAAACTGAAGAAGAAATAAAAGAACAAAAAACTTTAGAAAATTTAAATATTGATAATGCTATAATATCTAATGATTTACATTTTGATAATTTAACTACTAATTTAAGTTTTGCTATATAGTATATGTATAATAATAATTTTCAAAATCAAGAAGTTGGGATTATATATCCTATACTTCCAAAGAATTGTTATTCTTCAGTTTTAAATTATATAAAAGATTTAGAATTATCTATTAATAAAGTTAATATATTTGTAGATATACAAAATATAGCTTCAGTACATAATAATTTAGAATTATATTATAAAGAAACTAATTTTCCAGAAATTTTTAATCAGATATTATATGAGGTAGTGAGTATTGTTGAATCATTTAAAATGATAAATTTACTACCTCATGTTATTATATATACTGATAATAAAAGAAATATTTATAATACTAATTTATATCATGATTGGAAAAGTAATAGAAAGAAAAATTTAATGGATGATAATATAACTGAAAAAGATAAATTAACATATGAATCATCAGTTGTATTAAAAGAATTATTATCTTTATCATTAAAAAGTTTAAGTAAACTTTTTAATAATTCTAAAAGATTATCTATTATAGAATTAGAAAATATAGATTCAGATTTTATTCCTGCTTTAGTTAAATCATTAATAAATGATGAAACTTGTTTAAATTTAATAGTTAGCACAGATCATGATTATATACATATGATAAATAATAAGAATACAGTAAGATATAGTAGAGTACATAAAAAGTTTTATGAAAATTTTCCTGTATTAGAAACTTTATATACAAAAAATATATTTTTAAAAGAAAAAGAAGATATTAAAGATTTAGAAATTGCTAAAAAAATTGCTAAATATTATCAAATATTTCATGGATTAGCAGGTGATAGTACTGATAATGTTAAACCCATAATTCCTAAAAAAGGATTAAAAAAATGGGCTAAAGAATTAGAGTTTAATAATGAAAATACAGATATTATTGTAGATAAAATTTTAAGAAGAGAATATAAAATTTTTGAAGATGAAATTAATAATACAGAATTAATTAAAAGAATATTAATGTTTGATTTTAATATTATATCTAAATTATTTATGTATTATTTGTTAAATAAATCTGAATATCAATATTTAATAGATTTAATGTTAAGTTTAGCACCTCAAAATTTAAGTGTAATAAAAGATAATGTAGAAATTGTTAAAAAAATATTATTTGTTCCAAGACAGAAAATAGAAAATTTTGATATTTTTACTAATACATTTCATATTAAAAATGAATATATAGATTCTTTATTTTTTTGAACAATTTTAAATTGTATAAAATAAGGGGTGATATATTTTATGATAAGTTCTACTTATGTATTAAATTATATCAAAACTAAAATGGGTATGCCTTTTGTTCCTTTAGAATTAATAGATGAACAAATTTTAAATTGGGTAAGAATGGAAACCATACCTTTATTTAGTTGGTATCTTCCATATGAAACAAATTATACTTTTAATACTTCAGATCCTACCGTAAAAACTGATAAACAAACTGAGTTTTATATATCTGATCCTAATGGTTTACCTATAATAGATATACAAAGATTGTTTTATAATGAAGGTAATTATCTTATAATGGATCATCCTATAATGGGTGTATTATCATCTAATGATAGAGAATTACAAAATTTCTTAAGAAGAACAGAACAGTTTGGTAATTCTTGGAAATATTCTCAATTCAGATATTGGTTTGAATTCATTAAACCTAATAGAATAAGAATAATGCCTAGAAATTTAGCAGGTCATTTTACAATACAATATGAAACACATCATGCTCCAGATTTTTCTACTATACCTGTAGAACAACAAGAATTATTTTTAACTATGGCATGGGCGGATACAGTTTTAATGTTAGCAAGAATTAGAGAACAATTTCCTAATATTGAAACACCTTTTGGACAAGTAAGTTTAAATGCTGAATCTTTAAAAGCTGAAGCAGGTGCTAGTAGAGAATGGGTTATATCTCAATTAGAAAATTCAAACCCATCTATTACTGTTTCTGTTGGTTAAAAATTTACAAAATAATTTTTTTTTGAATAATTTTAAAATATATAAAAATAAATTAAAGGAGCATAAAATTATGAATTTATTAACTGAATTTGAAATAATGGAAAATAAGTTTTTGTTTGAATCTTATCTTTTAAGTGAATCTAATGATAAAGCTATGTTACAACAAAAAGTTAAAAGTTATTTTGCTACACAAACAGAAAAAATTTCTGAATTAAAAAGAAATGTAAATAATATCACAGATCAAAGTGATAATTTTATTAAGAAAAGTTTAAATATTATAGCAAATTGGAAAATAGAATTAATTAAAGGTATATTCTATAAAGAAGATGAAAAAGGTAATTATAAAGCTAATAATCCTGTATTGGTTGTTATACTTTTGGCTGTTATAGATAATTTAGTCGAAACCTTTGTAGAAATCATATTCAGAGAACTTTTCCAAACAGGTAAGATAGGTAAAGGAATGATTGATAATCTTATGGAAGATAATAAAGAATTATTTAGTATAATAAAAAGTAATGTATCTGAAAATGATAAAAAAGATGCTTCTGAAGAATTAAAAAACAATTTAAATAGTTTTAAAAATAAAATGTATGCTAAAGAAATATCTACAGCAATAGTTAATTCTATAATTAAATCTTTTACTTATACTACAAGCATAATGGCTCTTAATAGATTAGGTATAACAAAGTTAAAAAGATATATTTTTATGGATTTTATAAGAAATGTATTTACATATTTAGCTTTAATATGGCGTGTATTAGTTATTAAAGTTACTGGAACAATGAAAGCTATATTATTAGCAGCTAATGTTGTTACTAATCTTTTTATTAGAGCTATGGTTAAAAGAGGTAAAGAAACTGAAGCTTTTATATTAGGTTCTATTGGTAAAGGGTTTATGTTAATTATAATAGCAATAGAAATGAGTAGATATAATTCTAAAAATATTGAAAATAAAAAAGATAGTATAATCAATCCAAAACCAGCTTTTAAATCAGCTTATGAATCATAAAAATAAAGGAGAATAAAAAATATGGATATCAAATTAAATATAGAAATCGTTAAAAGTAAAATGCTATTTGAATCTTTTTTATTAAAAGAAGAGAATATAAATAAAAATGAATTACAAAAAAAAGTTAAAGATATTTTTGAAGCTAATAAAGATAAATTTAAAACTTTAATTAATCAAGCTAAAGAAGCAGCATCTCCGGATGCATTGACGCAATTAGCTTTTAAATTATCTAAATTTAAAGTTTTTTTAGCTGCGAAAATATTTTCTTTAACAAAACATGAAAATGGTAAATATGTTGTTAAAATGCCAACATTAGTTTTATTTTGTTTTAATTTAATAGATAATTTATTTAATAATTTATTTATATTTTTATTTAATTATAAATTTATAAAAAATTTAATAGATATAGCTGAATCTAAATCATATGGAGAATCTATAATACAACTTAAAAAACTTATAGAAACAACACCTAGTAAATTTAAATTATATATACAATATGTAATAATAAATTTTAATATTGCTACTTCAGCTGTCGCATTAAATATTTTAAGCGTTAATCAATATAAAAGAACTGTTATATTATATTTTATAGGTGAAATTTTAAAAATTGCTAGAGATATTAATCCTTATGATAATATTACTCAAGATTCAACTCATTTGATATTAAAAACTTTAAATTCTTCGATTAATTCAATACAAAATATGACTATGTTTTTAAATCCTAATAAATATGGTTATACATTTGTAACAAATGTTATTATTAATCCTTTAGTTAAGGTATTAATAATTCCTAGTGAAATTTAAAAATAAAGAAAAATAAAAATTATGGATAGCAAATTAAATTCAGAAATTGTTAAAAATAAAATGTTATTTGAATCTTTTTTAAAAGAAGACACAAATAACGATAATTCAAATAATAAAAATCTTCCTGAAATATGCGTTATATTAAAAGATGGTTGTGGTAAAAAATTAAGTTATCCTAATAATTTAGGAAAAAGAACAAAGTTAGGTGGAACTCCAGATTGGATACAAGATGATGAAACACCTAAATGCAATAAATGTGGCAAAAAAATGAGTTTTGTATCTCAAATAGATTCAATAGGTTATAATGAAAAAAATGAAAATAGAAAAAAATATATGTTTGGTGATGTAGGTATGCTTTATTTATTTTTTTGTTTTAAATGTGAAGAAACAAAAAGCATTCTACAATCATATTAGAATAAAATAATAAAGTAAATTTATAAAAAACTTAATTTTTAAAAAGGAGCTTAAAATGAAAAAAGAAGTGTTTATTACTAAAAAACAGATTAAAGAAAAAATCAATGAATTAGCATTAACTATTAATACTCTTTATAAAAAAGATAATATAGTTATGTTATGTGTATTGAATGGTGGATTTATGTTTTTTACTGATTTAGTAAAGAAAATTAAAAATAAAAAACTAGAATTAGATTTTATTAAAGCTAAATCTTATGATAGTTCTACTAATACCAAAACAAATAATATAGATGTTAATATAGATTTAAAAATAAATATCAAAAATAAAATTGTATTTATTATAGAAGATATAATAGCTTCAGGAGATACAATTAATAATGTTATTAAAAAATTAGAAATTTATGATCCTAAAGATATTATTCCTTTAAGATTAATACAAAATGAAGAAAATTATGATTTTTATTTTAAAGGTAATTTATGCACTAATTATAATGGTATAATAGTAGATAAATCTAATTTTATTGCAGGTTATGGATTAGATAATTCAGAAAGAGATAGACATTTAGAACATATATATGTAGTAAATAAAATAAATCTAATTTAATTAAAAGGAGATTAAAACAAATGGTTCATGTTATTAATAGTATTAAAGAAGTATCAGATATTTATTATGATTTTGATGTTATATTTATTTCACCTAAAAATAAATATTTACCTAAAGATATTACAAAAACTTCAGAAGCAGGAATGGATCTTACAGTAGAAAATATTAATAATGATGATTTTATTAAAATAATGGGTATGGGAGTTAAATATTCTATACCTGAAGGATTTGAATTACAATTAAGGTTAAGATCTAAAACTCCTATTGTTCATCATTGTATATTAGCTAACAGTGTAGGAACTTTAGATTCTTCATATAGAGGTGAAATAAAAGCTGAAATATATTATTTAGATAACACAAATCCTATTAAAAAAGATGATTCGGTATGTCAAATAATTCTATCAAGATATTACAAAAACTTTTTTACTAAATCTAATGAAATAAGAAATATATATTTCATAACTAATGAAAAAGAATATAAAGATTGGTCAAATATAATTTCTTCACATAGAGGAGAAAAAGGTGGAGTTAATACAAAACAATAATCTTTGAACAAATATATAATGATAATAGAATTTCCTGAAACAGATTGTAAGACTGGTGAGCTTAAAACTACTAATGACATGATAATTTATTCTGCTAATACTTTAATGGAAGGATTCAAAATAATAATTTTTCCTAAAGATTCATTTAAAGATATTGTATTAGATAATAATAAATACAAACAAGTTTTAAATAAAATGCAGAATATATCATGTCATTTAAAAGATTATTATCAAAATGGTTTAATATTTACTTCTAATGAAAATTCTACAGGAATATTTAATTCAGCTACAATAGATTTATATATAATGTCAATTAATGAAACAGAAAAATATGAAAGAATTGTTAATCAAATTATTGATAATGTTCATTTAGTTAAAGCATCAAATATAAATATAGAAGAAACTGAAGATTCATATGTTATAAGTAATAATGAAACTAAAATAAAAATATTTAAAGATAATTTATTTTGTTATGATATATGTAAAGTAAAGGAATATATATTTTCTAATAATGAAAATGATATAAAAAATTGTATCGATAATAAACTAATTAAAACAATGAAATTATATAATATTTTTATTTCTCAATTATTTCAAATAAATCAAATAGATGATATAAAGGATATTTTATAATGTCTAAAATAAATCTATTAGATTATCAACAAAAAGCTGTAGATAAATTTTTTAGTAATGATAAAGGATTATTAGCAGGTTTACCTACAGGAACAGGTAAAACTGTAGTAGGATTAGCTATAATAGAAAAATTATTTGAAAAAGATAGAAATATAAAAGTTTTAATTATATGTCCTGCAAATTTAAGATTTAATTTTAAAGAAAGTATTAAAAGTTTTCATCTTAATAATATTAAAGCTGATATAGTGTCAGAACCAAAAGATTATCAATCTGTATATCAAAATAATAATATTATTATAATAAGTTATAATTTTATGATTTTACATCCTGAAATGATAAAAAAAGATAGATATGGTTTATTGATAAGTGATGAATTTCATAGAGCTAAAAATTTAGTATCTAATACATATAAAAGATTATATGATATAAGAGTAAATATCCCTTTAATGTTATCTCTTAGTGCTTCTTATGTGTCTAATACATTACAAGAATTTTTAACTTTAGTATCTATAATTTCTGAAGATAAAAGAATAATTCATTTAGCAGATCAATTTATTAAAATAGGTTATGTTAATGATCCACATATTTTATTAAAACTATTTTTTGGCGCAAAACCTTCAGAACCTTATCCTGCAGGTTTAAAGAATATTGTAGCATTTAGAAATATGGTAGGTAAATGGATTTATATTCCTAAAGATGAATCTATAGAAAAAAGTAGATTAACAGATAAAAAACCACCTGAACCTATTAGACATGTAGAAAATATCGATATAAGTAAATTTGAATATGATGCATATAGATATGTTATAGGCAAATTACCTAAACAATATATAGAATTATTAGATAGAGATAAATTATCTGAAAATGATTTTAAGAAAATAGGTAAAGTAATTATAATGTCAGCACAACAAGTTTTATTAACTCCTGATTATATATTAAATATTAATCCAGAAAATGCTAGACCTGGAAGTAAAATTTTATACTTAAGAGATAAAATAAAAAGTACAGAAAATAAATCTATAATATTTACTCCATTTACAAATTATGGTGCTATTATTACTAATAAAACTTTAATACAATCAGGTATTAAATCTAAATTATATATAGGTGATACTCCTGAAGAAGAAAGAGCTAGAATAAGAAAAGAATTTGAAAATGGTAATTTGCAAAATATATGTTTAACTATGGCAGGAACTGAAGGATTAAATTTACCATCTTGCAACGATATTTATTTTTTAAGTATGACATATAATCCTGAAATTATGGAACAAGTAATGGGTAGAGCATTAAGAATAACTTCATTAAATCAATATGTTAATGTATATTATTTAATTGCTAAATTTCATGAAAAAACAACTATAGATCAAAACATATTAACTATTTCAGAAAGAAAAAAAATAATGAAATTTGCAATAAAAGATGTTTTAAGTGAGAATATGGATGATATTGATGAAAATGGAATGGCAGCAGCAGGTTTGACTTCTTATTCAAGTTTTCAACCTTCTAATAATAAAATAATAAATAGAAGAAAATTGCAATGAAAAATAATATAGATTATGAAAATAAGAAAGCAGGAGAAGAACTAAATATAATTTTTATGAATTTTGATGAAAATTATATTCCTCTTTTTATTAGGAGATTGGAAAGATGGAATAAAAGATATGAAAATATATCTATTCCAATTGAAGTAATACCTGATTTTTCTGATGTAATGGCTAATATAGATTTTTCATTTGAAAAAGGAACAATAGAATTTACTTCTATTAAAATAGGATTAGATTATTTAAAACATTATAAAAAATATAACTCTTCAGGTTATTTAATTGAATTAGGTATATATAAAAATTTTAAAGATAAAAAATTAATACAAATATTAAATTTATTAGGTTCAAGTCATGCTATATTTCTTATGTTTGAATTAATATTTATTAATATGAAAAAAGGTATTACAGATAATAATTCAGATATTAAAGATGATAATATATTAGATACGATTATAAAAATTATAGGTTTAACTATAATAATTGAATTTATATTTTTATTATACACATGGAATAAATTAAGTAGACATGAATATGATTTAAATGCTAAATATTATTTAATAAATGAGACTATATTTTATTATAATAATCATAGAAGAACTGTATATTTATTCCAAAGTAAAAATATTGATTTTATAAAACAAATGTCTCATCTTTTATCTTTATTTATTGATAATGTTAGTTTTACTCAACCTGAAAAAATGTTATGTAGATTTTTAATTGAAGTAAAAGAAGTAGCAATAAAAAATAATAATGAAAGAGCTTCAGTAATAGTTAAAAATAAATATAAAAAATATTGTTTAAATAATAAATATCAAGAATTAGATTCTCAAGAAATAAAAGAATTTTTTAAAGATTTAAATAAAGTAATTAAAAGAGAAATAGAAATAAGTAAAAAGGATAATAAAAATATTTTATGAATTTTGATAATTGGACTGATGGTAAATCTTATGAATATGTAATTCATATACATAATGGTCGAAAATCAGGATTACATTTTGATATTAGAATAAATAATGATAAAAATCATTTATATGATTTTGCTACAAGAAAAAATCCTACATTGAATAATAATGAAACAATTTTATTATTTCAACAAAAAGATCATTCTAAAGAATGGTTAAATATTGAAGTAGATGAAAAAAAATCTAAAGAACAAGATATAGATATGTTTTTAATTTTTGATAAAGGAGTAGTTAAAATTATATCTAATGATATAGAAAGAGTAATAATAAGTTTTATGGGTGATAAAATGAAAGGATGTTTTTCAATTATTCCTTATAGAAAATATCAGTATTTATTTATGAAAATACCATATAAAAATTGTAAATAAATATTTATTTAATGTTGTAAAAAACATATTTATTTTTATCTTATTTTTATATATAATTTTTAAATATTTTTATTAAGTATATTTAATTAATATTTTAAAAAAGGAGTGTTAAATGGAAATTATTTTCGATCCAAAAAAATCATTAGTTTCAATTAATTTTAACAATGGCAAACAAGCAAATTTTGTTATTGAAACAAAAGCAATTTTAAATAAGATTGAAATATTAATTGAAGATTTAAATTTACTTAATAAAAATGATGAAACTTTTGATGAATATTTTTATGAGTTATATGATAAATTTTCACAAAAGAAGTATGAAACTTCTTTATTTACAAAAGCATTAGAATATTCAGAAAAATTAGTAAATTTACATAATTTAGATACAAATAGTTTTTGTGATATAACTAAAAAAACTAAAAATAGTATTTATTTTGATATTAAAGATATTAATGATTTATTAATGTCAATATCAATTTTAAAAATATTTGGTTTATTTTTATATAGTCAATATAAAGATAATACACAAATGTTTATAGATGATTTAGATAATAAATATTCCGATATAATGTCTAAAATATATAAAATAGTTAAAACAAGAGTTTTAAGAGGATTAACTCTTAATGATATGGGTATAATAAAAATAAGTATGACAATGGATTATTTGGTTATGTATAATTTCGAATTTATATATTTGACAGTATTAGTATTTTATAATTGGAAAATGAACCCATTATCATTTATAGTAGCTGTAGCATCAGATAGAACTAATTTTTGTATAATGACATATAACTCAGTATCATTTTCATATTCATCAGAAATTACAGAAACTAATACAGAAGATTTTTTAGATGGTGTTAGTTACGAAATTATATTAGATCAGATAAATAATAAAATGAATGAATTATTAAAAACATCTAATTATAAAATTAATTTTTCAGGATTATATTTAACACAACTTAATAGTTTAATTGTTTTACCTTTAATGTCATTAATTACAGATATCAATTTAAGATATTTACAACAAAAATCTAATTTAGATAAATGGAATTATCAATTAATGATTTATTATATTATTAATGAATCTAAATATTTAAAAAAATTATTTGGTGATTCAAATAAATTATTTTTATATGGATACAAAAAATATACTAATAATAGTTCAATAATTATACCATCCATATTAGAAGTATTAAAAACTGAAATTAAATATTATGAACTTAATAGTAAAAATTTAATATTAGATTATGCACAAGAATTAAGTACAATAATAAGTAAAATAAATAATTTAGAACATTTTATTCAAGGTAATCAAATTCCTAATTCACCAACTTTAATAAAGAAATTAGGTAAAGATATAATTAAATTTTCAATATGTTTATTTGATGAAGAAATAAAAGAAAAAATTAAAGAAGAGGGTAGAGAATTATTTTTAAATTTCATAGGTGAAATGAAAGTATCAAATAAAACATTATCAAAATTAGTTTAAAAAATAATAATAAAAGGAGATATAAAAAAATAAATTTTATATCTCCTTTTTTCTTGAACAAATATAAAATTAAAAAGGAGATATATTTATTAATATAAAATTATTATCAGATACTTTTTGTAATAATCTTCCTATTGTTTCAAGTGATAAATTATTTGCTAATAATAGTGTTCCTGATACTAATGGATTATTTTCTAAAGAAATTTTTGGAACATCTCCAACGGAAACATTAAGTAAATTTGGTTCTATAAAATTAAATGATAAATTTATGTCTCCAATAGTATTTGATGCATTTAAAAAAATTTATAGAACAGAAATAGATTTAGCTAATAAATTACTTCCATATCATTTAGAAAATGATAAGATAGTAGCTGATGAAAATCCTACTAAGGATTCTTTATATGGATATAAAGGTTTATTTGTTAATATTGAAAACATAGTTAAAAAAGATAATAAAACTTCTAATGAATTCTGGGAATTATATTATCAGTCTAAAAATATTTTTATATCTTGTTTACCAGTTATACCTTTAGGGTTTAGAAATTATAAAGATGAAATGCAATTTGACATGATAAACAATACATATTTATCTTTAATACAATCTTCTAATTATTTAGCTAAATTAGAAATTGATATGCATAGTAGAAATTATAATCTTGCATTTAATAAAACACAAAAAATTATTCAAAATATATATGATGAAATAAAATTAAAACTTAGTGCTAAATCTGGATTAATAAGAGGTAATATATTAGGTAAGAGAGTTGATTTTTCAGCTAGATCAGTAATAACTGTTGATAGTGATTTAAAACCTGAAGAATTGGGAGTTCCTAAAAGAATATTAGTTAAGATATTTGAACCTTGGTATATAAGACATTTAACTAAAGAATATAATTATAGTATAAATAATGCTGTAGAATTATTACAAAAAGTATTTAAAGATATTGAAATAGATAAAAAAGATAAAGATAATATAGATAAAGTAACTGATATAATAATACATGAAAAATTAGTAATGGCTAAAAGAGATCCATCTTTACATAGATTATCTTGGCAATCATTTCATATAGTTCCTGTAGAAGATAAATCTATACATGTAAGTCCATTAATAACTACAGGATTTAATGCTGATTTTGATGGTGATACTTTTTCTATATTTACACCTATGTCTGATGAATCTTTAGAAGATACAAAGAAATTATTAAATCCTTATTCACCTGCTAATCCTCAAAATATAAAATATTCATTTGAAAAAGAATTTAAATATGGGTTATGTTTATTATTATCTAAAGATCATGGTCCATTTAAAAAAGAAAAAACATTTTTAAGTATTAAAACTAATGAAGGTAGAATAGAAATATTTGATTGTTTACCTAAAGAATTACAAACAAAAGAATATTTAGAAATTATTAATAATAATAAAAATATAAATGATATATTAACTGAATTTATAGAAAAGATTGATTATGAACATGTTAAAACATTTTTATATAATTTAGAACAGTTATTGAGAAAAATATTAACTATTTTTAATTCTAATTTAACAATTAAAGATTTTATTTCAAATCCTAATATTATTAAATTAAGTAATGAATATAAAGAAGAAAAAGATTTAGAAAAGAAAACAATATTATTACAAAAACTTCAAGATGCAATAATTGAAGATTTAAAAAATTCTGAAAGTATGGAATTTATTGTTAGATGTAAAATAGTTAAATTTAATCAATTATTGCAATTATTAGGATTAAAAGGAATAGTTTTATCTCCAAGTGGTGATACTATTTCTATAGATGAAAATTTTGTTAATGGATTAAATAAAGAACAATATTTCAATGCTGGTCAAGGTGCTAGAATGGGCATAGTTTCTAGAACTAATAAAACTGCAGTTACAGGTTATCTTGCTAGAAAATTAGTTTATGGTTTGGCAAGTGTTAAATTAAATCCTAATATAAAAGATTGTGGAACTACTAAATTTATTACATTAAATAATTCAGAAGATATATTAAATAGATTAATTAATAGATATATTAGAAAAGATAATGATTTAATTTTATTGACTCCTGAAAATAAACATATATTTAAAAATGATAAATTATTAGAAATAAGAAGTCCTTTATATTGTATTAATCCTGATATATGTCCTACTTGTTATGGTGAAGATTATAAATTATTTGATTCTACACAAATAGGATTTATTGCAGCACAATCAGTTGGTGAAAGATTAACTCAAGAATTATTAAAAGTATTTCATGCTGGTGGTGTTATACAACTTAAAACTCCTGATATATTAAAAGAAGAATCAGAGAATACCTTAATAAGTATCGAAAATTTAAATCAAATATTTGAATATCATGATAATATATTATATGCAAGAAAAGAAATAACATTTGCATTAGACAAAGATCATTATAATCTTAATGGACCTGATTTAAATGAGGGACTAATGATAGATATGTTGATTGGTGATATTATTGATCAAGATAAAACATTAAGCCTAGCTATTAATAGTAATGTTATCCTATATGTTTATAATCAAGAATCTGATTCAGAAAAGTATTATATAAAATATCAACCTAATGATAAAATATGCACTTCATTACCTGAAAGTTCTGATATAGAAATAAAGATTAAAAAAATACTTTCAATAGTTGAAGGAAGAACAATACATAGAGATGTAACTCATGCTTTGAATAATATGTATAAAAATTTAAAAGGTTTTGGTTTAGTTAAGTTAGTACATTTAGAAATATTATTATCACAATTATTAAGATGCAAACATGATTTGAGTAAACCATCAAGATTATGTTCTGATGATGAAATTGAGATTGTTTCTATTAAAAAAATACCTATGTTAGAATCTTGGGTAAGAGGATTAGAATTTGAAAATTTTAATAAATCAGTTATTAATGGTTTAATACATCCTGAAAGAATTAAACATTCTGTTTTAGATGATTTAATGATTTCAGAAAATGAGGATGCTAAATTATGAATGAAACGACAATAAATAATGAAGACCAAGAAGTAGATACTACTGAAAAAGATAATAATCTTAATAACGATCTTTATAGAATTAATTCTAATAAAATATTTAAATATGACGAAAATTCAATAGTTAATTTATTATTAGAAAATCAATCTTTAGAAGATTTTGTTTCTAAAAATATGAAAAGATATTTTTATGGAACTTGGTATAGTTTATTTTTTAATAATATTAAAGTTATAAATAAGATACTTATATTTAAACAAAGAGATTTAAATTTTTTAAATAAATATAAATTTCCTATAATTCGTTACAGTCCTAATATTAAAAGAGTAAAAAATTTATTATTTGATATTACTCCTATAATTAAAAATATTGAAAATAGATATTCTGTAACTAATAAATCTTTTGATCAAATATTTCAATATTTATATACACCTCAAAGAAAGAATATTTTAATGTATTCTTTTACAGATTTAAATCCATTGCCTGATTTTATAGATTCAAGTATTTATCCTATATTAAGAAAAATATATTATTATAAAAATAATTTAGATGATTTAAATTTACCTGATGATTTTTATATACATGTATTCTATAAAAATAAACATATGTTTATTCATGTTGTTAAAGATGGTGATTGGTCTAAAATACAATATATAATAAATTATGTAAAAAACATATTTAAAAAATTTCCTGTAAAAAATAAAAATAACACTATATTAAATATTTCTAAAGAGATAGTTAGACAAGATATAAAAAATGATTTATCGGATACTAATAATATCGAAGTAGAAAATGATAATGAAAAATATGATACACATGTAGATAAAGTTTACAATATAATTAAAGATACAAAAGTAACTGTTGATAATAATGAAGATATTCCATTACAACAAAAAATTAATACAGTTAAAGATGATGTAGTTAAAAAAATAATTCCTTCTACTATTAAATCTAAAGATGTAAATTATTCTTTTAATAAAATAGTTAAAAGTGAAAATGTATTAAATGCAGATAGAGTAAATAATATATCTAATGTATTACCTATTAATGATGATATAGATAATAAAGCTATTGTAACTAATCAATATAGGCAATATGAATATCAAAATGCTAATCAAACATTAAAGAATATGTTAGATAGTTATAAATTTAGTGATACTGGATTTGAAATTTTAGAATCTAATATAATAGAAGAAAATGTAAAAAGTAAAAATATTCAAGATTCAAAATTATCTACTTTATCTATGAAATTAAAATTTAAAGATGGTAAAATATATAATTTAAAAGCATATTTACCAGATTTAAAAGATGATAGTACTTTAAGATTAATGGGTAATGATTATTACATCGTAAATCAATTTTATCATTTACCTATTACTTTTCCTAAGAAAGGTGAAGGAAAATTTATATCACATACATCAAGTATGGTTATGGAATTATTAATAACTAAATGTATGCTTACAGTTAATGGTAATAGACTTCCTTATAGTTTAATATATTCATATATATTTGGTTTAAAGAATTTAATGGATAGTTATAATCTTAAATATGAAATATCAGATCAAAGAAAATCTAATTATAGTATACAAATAAGTAAAGATAAATATATTAATATTTTAAATGATACTTTAACTGATGAACAAAATTTAATTTTATCTAGTTTATTTCCATATAAATTATATGAATTTAATTTTACTAATGAAATATTAAGTAAAAAATGGTATGAAGAATTGATTACCGAAATAACAGGTAATCCTTATACATCAGAATCTATTAATAATACTTTTAAAATTGCTTTAGATACAAGAACATTAGAAATATTAAGATCTAAACATCAACCTACTAATATATCTGATATATTGAAATATATGTTTGAGAATGTTAGTAAAGGTTATTTTACATCTAGAAATGATTTAAGAGATATGAGAATAAGAAGTTATGAATCTATTCTTCAAATTACTGCTGATAAGATAAAGAAAGAAGCTACTAATTACAATAGAGGTTTAAAATATGGAACTAGTAATATAAAATTTACTATAGATAAAAATGATTTTGTAAAAGAAATTATTTCATCTCCTTCAGTTAATCTTTTATATAGAGGTAATCCTATAGATGAAATACATCAAACTCAAAAAATAACATATTCAGGTTATAAAGGTATTCCAGAAGATACAGTATCTTTATTAATAAAAGGTTTACATGAAACTTATTATGGAACAGTAGATCCTATAAATACTCCTGAAGGTGGTTCTACTGGTGTTAACCAAGAATTAACTTTAGACCCATCTATTATATCTAAATATGGAACAGTTGTTCCTCATAAAGTAGGTAGTGATGTTAATATATTTTCTATAGGTTCTAGTTTAAGTCCTTTTATATCTCATGATGAACCTACTAGAGGTATATTTATAGGTAATCAGATTAAACAAGCTGTAGGTTTAAAAGAAAGTCAGATACCTATGGTTTTGACAGGTTATGAAGCATTAGTTCCACATTTAAATTCAAATAATTTTGCAATTAAATCACCTTGTAATGGTAAAGTAATAGATGTTAATAGTAAAACTATTACTATAGAATGTATAAATAAAGAAAAAATAAAATTAGATTTAAGTAGTAAATTTACTAAATCTACAATAGGTATAGGAACTAATATCAATTTTACACCTAATGTAAAAGAAAATCAAAAAGTTGTTAAAGATCAAATACTTGCAGATAATGAATTTATGAAAGATGGTATATTAAGTTTAGGTAGAAATATGTTAACTGCATTATTATTTTGGAAAGGAAATAACTATGAAGATGGTATAGTTATTTCTGATGCTATAGCATCACATTTAACATCAACTCATTATACTGATTTATTAATATATTTAGATGAACAAAGTAAATTGTTTAATTTAGATATAGAGAAAGGACAGAAAGTAAAATCTGGTCATATATTTGTTGAAGGTAGTAATACTAAATTATATGAATTAATAGAATCAGGATTAATAGATGATTCAGATTTAATATTAAATGGACCTAAGTTTAAATTATTAGCACCTTATGATTGTAAAGTAGAAGATTACCAAATATATATAAATAGTAAAAATATTTCTTATGATATTAAAAATATTTTAAATAAATATAAAATAGATTTTAGTGATGATTCATATGTTTATAAAAATAATGTTTTAAGAGGTGTATTTATAAATATAAAAATATCTTTTGAGTTACCAATAGAATTAGGAGATAAATTAACTAATAGACATGGTGGTAAAGGTATTGTTACATTAATAGAAAAAGAAGAAAATATGCCTATACTTCCAGATGGTAGAAAAGTAGAATTAATTTATAATCCTTTAGGAATAATTAATAGAACTAATGTTGGGCAGGTTTATGAATTATATTGTGGTGAAATATCTTATCAAATACAAAAAAGAATAGCAAAAGCTAATTCTAAAAATGAAATTATTAAACTTTTAAATTCTATTAGAAATATAGATACAATAGGAATGGTCAATAGAATAATTAATTTAATACAAAAAGATGATACTAATATTATTAATTATATTAAAAAACATTCATTTCCAATTGTTATTCCTCCATTTAAAGAAAGTAATTATGAAACTATATTAAAAATAATGGATGTTTTGAATATACCTAATAGATATAAATTGTTTTTGAATGAATTTGATGACCATGTATTAAGTCCTGTAGGATATATGTATTTTTATAAATTACATCATCAATCATCTATTAAAATTCATGCTAGATCTATAGGTCAATATATTCAAACAACAGGACAACCTACTCAAGGTAAAAAGAAAGAAGGAGGATTAAGAGTAGGAGAATTCGATATATATTCATTAATTTCATATGATGCTAATAATATAATTAAAGAATTGTTTAGTTTTGGTTCTGATAATTCTTATATAAAACAAAAAATGTATAGACAAATAGTAGATACAGGACATACTAATTTATCAGAATTAAAAAATGATAATTCTAAATCTAAAATATATATGAAAGCATTATTTAAATCTATAATGATAGATTTATCAGATGAAAATGAAGAATATAAAGAAGGAGAAATAAATAATGAACTCAAATAAAATAAATAGATATACTTATAATTTAACTGATGATATGAATTATAAAGATACTCAATCTTATCAAAATAGTTGTATAGTAGATTTATTTATTAATAATTTTCCATCTGAATCTTCTATAATATTATATGAACATTTAAAAGATTTTATTAGAGAAAATTATACAGGTGATGATATATTAGAAATGATTAAAAGATTAAATAAATATATTTATGTAGATAAACTTATCAATTATAATGAAAACAGTTTATTATTAGAAAGATTAGATTTATTAATAGATACTGCTAAAAAAATATATCAATTTATAACTGAAAATTTAGAAACTTTGATTATAAATGATTCAGAAGATAACAGTAATAAAAATTTAGAATTAATAGAAAATTTTTTAAATGATATAATGAATAATATTACTTACGGAGATATAGAGAAGTTAAAAGATAATTGGTCATCAATTATATTTAATTAAAAGTTTATAAGGAGAAAATTATGTCTGATGAAATTAAAAATTCTAACTTATTTTATTTAAATCAAAAAGAAGAAAATAATTGTGACACTGAATATTCAGAAAAAGATAATACTGAAATATTGCCTACTATTATACAAGAAGAAAATAAAGAAAATAATTTAGATATAAAAAAAGATGAAGAACTTAATACAAATATTAATAATGAAAATAACATTGTTAATGAAGATTTATTAAATAAATTTGAAAGTAATAGAGATAGTTTAATTAGTAATGTAACAGAATTAGAAGAATTAGCTAAAAAAGTAAATGATTTATTACCTAATGATTATAATTATAAGAATAGAATAATATTATCTGATAGAGTAAAAAATATATCTGAATTATATAGAACTATATTACAATATAGATCTGAAATCTCTTCTGTATTACAAGATGAAATGAAAATTAAAAGTAATAATAATGGTCAATCAAATAACGATATGTTAAACGATATATCTAAATTAGATCTTACATCATTATTTGGAAAAATATAATATAAATAAAAAATTTAAAAAACTTAAAAGAAGGAGATTATTTTCATGGCTAAAGAATCGAAAACTCAAAATTCAAATCCTGAACAAAAAATTGCTGAGGATATGCAATCGGTATTAGAAAGTTTTTTAACTACTACTACTAATTCTACAATATCAGAAGATATACCACTTGTTTCAACTGGAATTGATTTATTAGATTTAGAATTAGGTGGTGGTATAGGTCAAGGTATATTAAATCAAATAGTAGGTTTTCCTGGATCTTATAAATCTACTATAGCTACTCAAATAGTTGCTAATCATAAAAAAGCAGATCCTAATGTTAGTGTGTTATATATTGATACTGAAAATTCTATGACTTATAGTAGATTAGAAGAATTAGGTTTACCAAATGTAAAGCCTAGATCTAATTATACATTAGAAGGTATATTACAAGATGTAATAAGTATTTCTAATCATAAGATAGAACATAAGTTAATTGATAAACCTACATATGTAATATGGGATTCTTATGCTAATACAACAAATGAAACAGAAATTAAATCATTAGATATCAATACAGCTATAAGTTTAAATGCTAGAATATTATCAAGAAAATTGCCTACAGTATTAAGAGAAGCTAGAAAAGCTAATGTAACATTAATGGTAATAAATCAATTTAGAACTGAAATTAATATGTCAATGTTTCCATCTGCAAGAGATTTGAAAAATCTTGAAAGAGATCAAACTTTACCTGGTGGTAAATCGTTAATGTTTAATTCCAGTATGTTAATGCAATGTGTTGTTAAAACTGCTTATGATGATGAAAAGAATGTAAGTCCTTATGGATTTATGGCTTCATTATTAAAAATTAAAACTGTTAAAAATAAATTCTTTCCATCTAATTATACTCAAGAATTTGTTATAGATCCAAATAAAGGTATACATAATTTATTTACCAATTTTGAATTATTAAAGAAACATAAGAAATTAAATATTTCTGCTTGGAACTCATTAGTAAGTTTACCTGATATTAAATTTAGATTAAAAGAATTAGAAACTGTTTATGATACTAATTCTCAATTTAAATCACAGTTTGATTTAGAAGTTAAAAATTTAATTAATGAATTACATGATAAAATTAAAAATAATAAATTAGAAAAATCAAGTGATGACGATATAATTGATTATTCACAAGTAGAAAATTCTACAGATGTCGTTACCGACATATTTGGTCAAAATGATACTCCTACTACCAAAGAAGAAAATTAATTATTTTGAACAAATAATATATTATAATATGGAGGCAAAATATCATGGATCAAAATGAAATAAATTTATTAAATCAAAAATTAAAAACAGATATTGAAGCTATAAAGTTAGTTAAATCATATCCTCAAGATAAAGAATTTAGAAATTTATTTGAAAATTTTTCACAGTCTTTAGTAGAAGAATCATATAAACTTAATAGATTAGCAGGTGTATCAAAAGAAAAATTGTTAGAATCTGTATTTATTAATAAAAATGAATCTCCTAAAAAAATGGCTCAGGATAAACTTAATGTTATTAAACAAAAATTAAGTGAAAAAGCTAATATTGATAAAAAATTAGCAGAATCACTAATTAAACCTAATTTATCAAATAAGATATTATTAGAAAATTATTTTATTAATGATAATTTAGATGAAAGTAACTTAGGTATTAGATTACAGAAAATGTTAGTTAATACATTAATTGAAAATATTTTAGCTATTTAAAAGATATAATAGTTTTTTATCTTTTGTAAATTCGATACCTAAGTGTAAAAACTTAGGTATCTTTTTTTCTTTTAATATAAAGGAGTATATAATGTCAGAAAATATGATAGATATGTTATTTAATGAAGAGGAAGAAGATATAAATCATAAAGTAGAAATATATAAAAGTTTAAATCAAAACAATATTAATATACAACCAGAAAAAAATTCTTCAATGCGTGTAGATATTAATGAATTAAAAAATACATTAAATATAGAAAATAATATTCAAAATATTATTAGTAATACTATTACAAGAGATTATTATAATGAATTTAAAGAATTATCAATACAAAAAACAATAGAAGATTTTTTAAATTATAAAATTAAAGATTATATTTCAGTTACAAAATTAATTTGTTGCCCAATGCAAAATTGGTTAGTTACTACTGAAAGAGTAAATGTAAATTATATAGAAAAAGATAAAATTTTTATTCCATTAATTTTATATGGTTCAATGGGTTCTTTTTTACATGATAAAATATATCAAATATTAAATTTACAGGAGAATACTGAAAATAGACTTAGAGATGATGAAGAAAAAATTTCAGGTAAATATGATATATTAAATAACAAAACGTTAATAGATATAAAAACTACAGTAAATAAATATGCAGAATATAAAGATCAAATGAGTTTATATTATCATTTATGCAGTTATAATAATATTGAATTAGATAAAATAGATATATGGTTTGTATTACAAAATAAAGTTGTAACTTATGATTTAGATGATTTAAAACCATTAATACAAATTTATTTATCTTGGAATAAAGATTTGAGAAATTCCTTAAAAAATGATACACCACCTAAAATATATGATTTAAAGCAATGTAAATATTGCTTAATAGAAAAATTTTGTAAATCTAGAATTTTACACTTAATATAATTTATTGAACAATTTAAAAATATAATGTTTAAAAGGAGATATATTAATGGCAGATATAAAAGATTTTACATCATCAATATCAGGTGGTGTATATGGATATTATTATATACCTACTGTTATAACAAGTTCTATTTCTAGAAATAAATTAACAGAACCTTTATGCAGATATGATGAAAGATTAGCTATATCGTATATATTATTAAGAAGTAGAAATATGAGAGATAAAATAGTTACTGTGGCTCTTGCTTTAGGTATAGCTGGTGCAGCTACTATAGGTGTAATAGGAATATTAAAAGCATTTGGTATAAAAATAGGAAATAATGATATAAATAATAAATCAAATAGTAAAAATATTTCTAATAATACTCCATATATTTTAGATGAAGCAGCAACAGGTGTAGAATTACAAGGAACTAAAGTTGATTTAACTAATTCAGAAAGATTATTTGTATATTCAGCAACATTTATGGTAGATAGTATTGAAGAAGTATTTACTAAATCTCCTGAATTTTATATTAGTAAAACTAAAATGTTAGTTCCTTCTGCTAGTTTCTTAAAAGTATCTATAAGTCAAGATCCATTTTTAATTTGTTTTAGAGAAGAATATGACCATTTAAAACAAAATAGTAAAGTAGAACCTTATTATAATACTATAATTGTTGATTCATTACAAGATTTAGTTACAGCAAATATTAGATTAAAAGATGGTGATAAGATGACAACTGAAATATCTTTAACAAGTTTAAAAAGGAGCGTTGGTGATATTGATTTATCAATCAAAAAATTACCAATGTTGATGAAAGATGTCAGAGTTATTTAATATATCTAAAGAAATCTTATTTAATCCTAAAGATGAAAAGAAATTTTTAAATTCAGTGAAAAGAATGGTAAGATCTTCATATGAATATAATGAATGGGTTAAATTTGTTAAATTTACTTTAGGATTAGATACTTGTGAATTTACTGGCGAAAATGCAGGAGAAGTAACAATTGAATTACATCATATGCCTATTAGTATGTCAAATATAATTAAAACAATATTTGATAAACATATGAATGTTGTTAGTACTGATACTGTTAAATCTACAGATATAGTAGATGAAGTTTTACAATTACATAAGCAAAATGATATAGGTTATGTTTTATTATGCACTACTTTACATGAAAAATTTCATAATGGATTTTTAGATATACCTATTGAATATGTTAAAGGTAATTGGCAAAATTTTATGAATAGTTATGAAGTTTCTGATAATATTAAAGAATTAGTAGAAAAGTATGATTCTATAAAATTAACTAACACTGATATTAAAGTATGGAATATCCAACCTGGCATTTTACAGGAAATTCAATAATTAAGAGAGGTCATACTTAAATGGATATATACGAAATTTTAAATAAGAATTCAGGAAGTTTAGCTACAATTGTTATAGTATTAATATTTATATTAAAAGATTTATATGGATCAAATAAAAAAATTATATTTAAATTAAATGAAATTAAAAATATTAAATCAGATCAAAAAGATGATTTAATTGAAATTAAAGATAAAATAGAATATTTAAAAAATAGTATATCGATTATGGATAATTTAAAAAATGATATTTTAAATTTATCTAGATCTTTGGATAGTTTAAAAAATAATATAGATGAAATAATAGAAAATGGTAAAGATTGTAATGTTGATACATTAAATAGAAGTTCAAAATTAGATGAAAAAATATTTGATTTAAAAACATTAATGTTAGAAATAAAATCAAATATTTCAAATATACAAAGAGATTTAGATAATATGAAGTATAATTTTGCATCAATAATTAATAAGGGGTTAAATCAATGAATGAGATATCACCTGGTATTAAGATTGTATCATCTTTTACTTTATATAAAAGTAAATTAGAATATGTATCTAAAGATACATCGAGAATTTGTTTATATAATACATTATTTAATTATATATATAAAGCAGTTACATTTTATTTTACTAATATTGATTTGATGCATAATGATAGTATGAAAGAAATAATTGAAAAAATATTAAATATAGAAAATAATGAAAATGAATGTACAAATAGTATATGTATTCAATATAATAATTGTAATCCAGAACTTAGAAAAATATTAAAAAATATAACTATTATATTTGTTAATAATATTAAGAAAGAATTTATTTATTATATTGATAATCAAAACAATGAAAATATTACAAATTATTTTGTTTGTTTAGCTGCGTTTAGTAGTATGATATATGAAAGCTTAAATATTGATAATAATACAGTGACAATGTTTGAAGATATAAGATTTGATAAATTAAAATATATAGAAAAAGAAATATTAGAATATTTATTAAAAAATAATTATTCTATAAATGTAAAAATTGTAGGAAGTTTTATTAACGAATATGTATTTAGTCATAATGAAAATATTAATTTTGAATTTGTCAATTATGAAAAATATAATGAATATGTTTCAATAATCAATAATGGAACTAAGTTGTTATGAGTAATGATGCAATAAAAAATAATTTAGTTAATGTTATATCTTCTAATGATATAAGCAATTATACTAAATTATATCAATATAATAATATTGTATTCCCTTCTTTATATATAAATGCTTTGATTAAAGGATATAATACTTTGAAATATAATTCACAAACTATTAATATGATTCAAAGATATATGTATAGACCTGATTATGTATCATATGATTATTATGGAACAACAGTATTAGCTTATATGATAATGTATATAAATGATGTTATGTCTGTTACACAATTTAATATACAAAATATAATAGTTCCTAATGCTTCTACTGTTTCTAAAGTTTTAAGCCAAAATAAAGTAAATACATCTGATATTAATCCTGTAGTAGCAAATAGTTATACTATATAATAAAAGGAGATATAATTCAATGAAATTAAATTTACATTTACAAAAAGAATACGAAAGTATAAAAACTAATATTTATTTATCAGAATCTGAATTAGAGAAATATAAAACAGATGATTTATATTTGATATCATCTGATAAAGAAACTTATACTTCATATTTAGAAAAATTGAATTTGAATAATATAAAATTAAAAGATTTACTTGATGAAAAAATGGATTTTATTTTAAATAATACAAGAATGATAGAACATCATTCAGGAGATCCATTATATAAATTTAATGATAATAAGATATTTATAACTATAGAACAAGTTTCTAATGAAGAAAAATTATTTAAAATATTAGGTTCTATAGCATTTTTTATTACTGGTTCTATGACCAATGAAAGAAAAAAAGTAATAAGTGATACTGTAGTATATCAAATATCATATCTTATTACTAAAATAGGATTTAGACCAACTAATACTGAAATGATGTTAGATCAAATTATAAGATATACTACAGCTATTATAGATATTAATTTAGGTAAAAATTTAGAACATGAATTAAAAAATGATTTATCATATAATAAAGTATCCTATAATAATGAAAATAAATATCAAGAATTTTATGAAATGGTAAAAGATTGGAATACAGAAAAATATTTTGAAGAACTATCAAAACTTATAGGTTTAGATAGTACTGCATTTAAACAAATATTTGCATCTAAATATGGAATAAATTCAATAATGATATTTGAAGATATATCTAATTATTTTTTAATTTTATTTTTATCATATTATTTTAAAATAAAAGAAGTATTATCTTCTTATATTTTATCTAATGATAAAACATCAAATTTAGGGCAAAGAATGTTAAATTTTATGACTTATCATTTTAACAGTATAAGATAATTTTATAATAATTTAAATAACAAAAACCTATGGAAAACTATGTAGAAAAAGTTGGTAATAATTACTTAAATTTTCACAGAGCTTTAGTTTTAGATAATAATGACCCTAAATTCTTTGGTAGAGTAAAAGTTTATATTCCTGATATTATGGCACCGATAGATACTCAAGCACCATCTAATTCTAATATGCCTGCAAATTCTATACCATCTAATTCAACTCCTCCTCCTGTATCACCTAATGCACCAGGTTTATGGTCTTTACCTGCTAATACAGGATTCTCAGGTTCCAATTCTCAAATGTCGAATGAAGGTGGTCAATTTTCTGGATCTTCATTAATACCTGTTGTTGGACAATGGATATGGATATTTTTTGAAAATGGAGATCTTAATAGACCATATTATATAGGTGGATTAAATATTAAAGATACTCCTATTACTTATGAAAATACGCAAGGTTCTCAACCATATAATAAATGGATATTATTTAGATCTCCTTCAGGTAAAAAAATTCATATTTCTGATGATCCTACAGATACTCAAGTTAAAATTACAGGTTCTATGAAAAATCCTAAAGCTATAAGTGATACTTCAGATCATACAACATTTTCTATATTAGAAACTAATGGAACCAAACAAGTAGTAATGCAAGATCCAAATGGTAATTATTTTAGAATGCATCAAGATGCTAATAAAATAGAAATTGTATCTAATGCAAATACTATATTAAATACAGGTCAAACACAAATAGCTATTAATCATGATACTGATCAAGTATTTATGAAAAATTCCACAGGAACAGTAAATATTCAAGGATCTAATATAACAACTCAAACTCAAGGTGTTATAACAACTCAAACTCAAGGTTCAGTACAAACTCAAGCTGTAGGTCCAATTATAGCTACCAATAATGGTGGGGTTGTTCATTTAGATCCTAGTTCTGGTGTTAATATGTTAACATCTCAAAGTGTAAAAATAAATTCTATAGGTAATTCAAGTTTTAATAGTGACAATTTGAATTTTAACGGTGGTGGACTTCATATATTAGCTGCTTTACCTAATATTATATCTACAGCTGCTAATGAAGGAACAACAAATGTTATTGATAATGTAAGCAATATATCTAATAACATAATGTCTTCTATATCTAATATCAATACATCTGATTTTTCTAATATTGGTAATATAGTTAAATCTAGTATAAATAATATGACTAATTTTGCTTCTACAGGTTTATCTTCTTTAAGTTCTAGTGTAAGTAATGTAATTAATTCAACTACTAAAGATATTAAGACATCGATACAACAATTGGATAATAATTTATTTATTTCTAGTATTGAAAGTACTATATCAAATATAGGTTCTTCTTTAGAATCATTTGGTTCTTCTGTTATCACAAATATAAGCGGTGAAGCAGGTGGATTATATAATAATGTTAAAAATTATTTATCTACTTCTACAATAGATTTATCGACACAAAGTTCAATATTAAATTCTGTATCTCAAGCTACAAACAACATGAATAATGGAGTTTCATCTTTAATATCTGATACAAAAAATATTATTTCTAATATAACTGTTAGTAATCTTAATCAAGTAAAAAGTGATATTGTTATTCCACAACTTGCTCCAATTATTCCACCTACTAAAAATATATTAAATCCTATATTAACTGAAATATAAAAAAGGAGAAAAATTCATGATATATAATATCATAATAATAACATTTACTTTCTGCATTTTTATTTTTATTATTGAAAAAATCTTTAAATATTTATTTATAAATAAATTTATTGATTGGAATGCTTATTTAAAATTTGTATTAGATAGTTGTTATGAAGTTGTATATACGAAAGATATTATAATATATATAACTTCTAATGTTTCTTTATCTACTTCTGAAGCTGAATATAGAAAAGTTTTAATGTTATTTATAAATCAGATAAATATAAAATTAGGTAAATTAAGAAAATCTATATATATAAAATATTTTTTTACTGAACAACAATTTTTCGATTATATAAATATTTATTTATATGAAAGAATACAAATGAGTACTACAGAATCTAGAATTATAAATCCAGAAGAACCTTTATTTAATCAAGATATTAACAGTACTAAAAATGAAAAGTACTAAAAATGATATTCTAATTAGAACAATAATAAATTAGAAAGTTTAAAAATTATTACATTCTAATTAGAACAATAATAAATTAGAAAGTTTAAAAAAATTTAAATTATAAAGGAGATTAAATCATGTTAGTAAATGAAAGTAATTATAGTTTTTTAGCACCAATTGCGAGAGAATATTGGAAAGGTGTAAATGAAATGACTTATGTTAATACACCTGCTACAGCAAAATTAAGAGAATTTTTATTACAGAAAAATGACAAATTAAGCAATGTTGCATTAATTGAAATGCTTATGACTGAAGATAAGATTGTAGTTGAACCTTATAAACTTTCTAAAGAAGAAAGAGATGCACATCCTGCTACTGATGGTAAATCTGTAAACGCAAATAAAGAAATATCAAAATATTTCAAAAAAGGAGAATTTGGTGCTGATGAATATACAGAAAAACAATTTAAAATAACAATGTTAAAACAAGCAAGTAAAACTAAGCCTACTGAAGAAACTAAAAAAGCAGCTGAAGAATTAGTAAAAAATAAAGAAGGTTTCTTTAAAAAGATAGGTAATGGATTAAAAAGCTATTATGAAAGTCTTATTAAATTTGCTAAAGAAAATAAAATTTTAACAGCTTCAGTAGTTGTTGTAATATTTGGTTTAGTTATATTAGCTTATTTAAAAATGAAAAACAAATTAAATACTTACAAATTATTAAGAAATATTTTAATAGGTGCTGTAACTGCAGGTGCTTTAACATCGTTAATAATGTTTATTATGAAATTTGTTAAAGGTGGAGAAAAGAAAGAAGAAGCTAAAGAAACATCTAAAGAAAAAGCAGCTTGGATGTTATATTAATTAATAACAATAACAAAAATTCATCAGGTCGTATATTAATTTATATGACCTGATATTTTTCTCTCGTGAACTACTTATTGATAAATCAATAAGCTTCTTGGTTCATCGATAAGATGCTTTTTAGTACATAGATTTACATCTACGATGTCATCCACAGAGCTTATCTCCCCAAGCGTAAATTTCGTCGTACCCGACGTATTTTTAATATTTATAGATGCATTTACATCTCTATCATGTTCAGTATGACATTGTGGACATATCCAGTTACGTACAGATAAATCCATATCCTTGTAGATATATCCACATACTGAACATTCTTTTGATGTATTTCTGGGATTTACTTTTTCTAGATAACAACCAGCTTCTTCCGCTTTGTAGTTTAAGAAAGAAATAAATTGACCCCATGCGGCATCATAAATTGATTTAGAAATATTATTGTTTTTAATCATATTTTTAATCTGTAAATCTTCTACTGCTATATAGCCATAATTATCTACAATATTTCTTGATAATTTATGTTGAAAATCTTTTCTTTGATTAGCAATGTATTTGTATAATCTAGCGACTTTTAATCTTGATTTGTTTCTATTATTAGAACCTTTCTTTTTATTAGAAAGTTGTCTTTGTTTTTTAATAAGTAATTTTTCAGATTTGATAAGATATTTAGGATTATCGATGATTTTTCCATCTGATAAAACAGCAAATGATTTAATTCCTACATCTATACCAATTTGTTTATTTGGGATAGGTTTAATTTCAGGAGTATATTCAACTGTAAAACAAACATACCATTTATCAATTTCTTTTTTGATGTTACATGTTTTGATAGTTCCGTCAATATTACGATGTAGTTTAATTTTAATATTACCGATCTTGGACAATTTAAGTTTACCATCTTTATCTATTTCAAAACCAGATTGAGAATAAGTTATCGAATCGTATCTTCCTTGATTTTTAAATCTAGGAAAACCAGCTTTACCTTTCTTTTCTTTAACACGTCTAAAGAAATTGATGTAAGCTTTTTCAACTCTGAATAGAACATCTTGTAAAACTTGAGAATGAATAGATTTAAGATATTCAATGTTTTTCTTATCTTGAACTAGAATTTTCTGTTGATCTATGCATAATAATCCTTTATTAGTTTCTTCATAGTGTCTATTTCTGTCAACTAAACAGGAATTATATAAGATACGACAAGTTTCCAATGTCCAATTAAGTTTCTCAATTTGATTTTTAGTTGGATATATTCGATATTTATATGTTTTAAACAAATTGTACTCCTGTTTTAGTTTTTATATTTATTCTAATTCATATTAAACAAAATTAACAAAATTCACGATTTATCCTTCCTTTAAAAAAGAAGGAGTTCTCGCATTTTCTCTCTTAAAATTTATTTAGTAGAACAAATATAAAATAAACTATTTGAATAATTTTATCAAAGGAGATTTAATTTAAATATGTTAATAAATGAACAACAAATTTATTTTTTACAACCAATAACAAGAGAATATTGGAATGTGATAAATGAATCAACATATTTTACTACTCCTGCATTATATAAAATAAGAGAATTTTTATTACAGAAAAATGATAAATTGAGTAATAATATATTAATCGAAATGATGTTATCAGAAGATAATGATAATGAAGAAATTAAAAAGAAAAAGGTTAAATTAAAATATATTATACAACATTTAATTCAAGGTAATATTGACCCTACAGTAGAGTATTTACAAAATTTAAAACAAAAAAAATTATCAATTAAAGAAGAAAATAAAGCAAAAGAATTAGTAAAAAACAAAGATACATTTTTAAATAGAATTGGACCTAAATTAGCTAGAATGGTTAATTTAGTAGAAAAAAAAATTTATAAAGGTAATTATGAAAATTATTTTTTAATTGTTATGGAATGTGCAATATTTATAACTGCATCATTATATATGATACATGATATGGTAGGATTTACATTAATGATTACATATTTATTACATTTATTTATTATAGGTTTAATATTTTTAAGTTTAAAATATATATTAATGAAAAAGTATAGTAAAGAATTTACATTAAATATAAAAAATAAATTACATATGAATAAAAGGAGATTAAATTATGTTAATTAATGGTATGAAATTAACTGAATCAGATTATAGTTTTTTAGCACCAATAACAAGAGAATATTGGAATGTAGTAAATGAAACAACATATTTAGATACTCCGGGTATTGCAAAATTAAGAGAAATGTTATTACAGAAGAATGATAAATTAAGTAATATTGCATTAATTGAAATGATGATGAATGAGGATTTTACAAAGCAAGAACTTTTAGATTTTCAAAAATCAGCAAGTGAAGAAGATAAAAATAAAATAAATCAAATATTAGAAAAAGTTGCTAATGGTGAAATTACTACTAATGACTATTATCATTTAACAGATAATCTTATTCATGGTATAAAACCAGAATCTATTAAGGGTGAAAAAGTTGATAATGATGCACAAACTGATTCTGATGAAGAACATATGAATTCATTAAATAATCAAGAACCTGAATCTGATGAAAAACCTGTATTAGGTCCAAATGTAAAATCAGATCAAACAAAACCTGCAGATAAAGGACTTGGTAAAGCTTTAGATACTATAAAAGATAAAACAAAAAAAGATAATATAATAAAATTTTGGAATGGTGCTAAAGATTGGATGAGTAAACATAAATTTTATTCTGTAGGAATATTTGTTATATTTCTTTCTATTGCTATGTTAGCAATTTTATATGTAACAGGAAAACAGAATGGTCCTATAGGTTCTATGTTAAAAAAATTATTAATTGCAGCTATGGTTGGTTCAGGTATTGCAATGTTAGTAAAATATGTATGGGGTTTATTAGGTATTAAAAAAGAAGACAATAATGAAATTAAAGAAAAAACAGGAACATGGATGATTGATGAAATGGTTTCAAATTCTGAATATATATTAATATATAATAGTATAATATAATTTTGTTTATATATTCCTACCCTTACGGGTAGGAATATAATTAAAATCTAATTTAACTTTTAAAAAGAGGATTTTTAATTTTGACTAGTATAATTTTGAAATCTATTATAATTGAAAATTTTAAAAAATTATCTAATTTTCAATTAAATTTAGATAATGGTAATAATATTTATTTAATCAAAGGTTCTAATGGTTCAGGTAAAAGTAGTATATTTGAAGCTATATATACTTGTTTATATGGATCTAAAACAGGAACTACTGATAGTGATGTAATACAAAAAGGTAAATTAAGTTCTACTTTACAACTTAATATAGAAATAAATGGTGAAGAATATATTATAGAAAGAATATTAGGTAAAGGAAGTAAAGTTACTATTACTAAATCAGGTTTAGTATTATCTGATAAATCTAGTACATCTAAATCTATAATAGAAAAACTTATTCCAGAATATATTTTAACTATTTCAATGTTACAAGTTAAATCTAAGAATGAAATTAAACAATTAATTAAAGAAGTAATTACAAGTGTTTTAAATATAGATGATTTTTTTGAAAAATTAAAAAATAAAATAAATGAATTTAACAATATATTAAATCAAATTAATCAAAATAAAAATATAATTAACAATGACATATCTAATATTAATAATAATATTTCTAATTATAATAATAGAATTATAAATATTGATCAACAAATATTATCTTATAATAATCAAATTTCTGAAATAGATAGTAAATTAAATGGTATAACAATAGATTATATAATAAAAGTTAAAAATGATGTAACTAATGAATATAATAAAAGATATAATGATGTAAAATCTAATTATGATATTAAATTAAAAAATTTAAATAATAATATCAATGAATATAAAAAATTAGATTTTGAATTTCAAAGTTCTTATAATCAACTATTAAATGAAATAAAAATACATAAACAAGAATTAGTAAATAATTTACAGAATACAAATTCTACAATAGAAAGAAATATTTCAACAATAGATGCTAATATAAATAGTGTTAATAATGATATTCAACATAAAACTTTAGAATTATCAAAAGATATATGTCCATTATGTAAACAAAGTATTCCTCAAGAATCAAAAAATAAAATTAAAGATTCTATTGAAAATTTAAAATTAGAATCTAAAACATTATTAGATAATAAAAACAGTTTATTAGAAAAGTTAAATAATAATAAAATTATTTATGAAAAAGAAGTCAATGATGCTATATTAAAATATTCAAATTTAGTTAATGAAGTAAATGATAAAATTAAAAATAATAAAATTAATATAGATAATTTAAATACCGAAATTACTAAGGTAAACAATGAAATTTTAAGTATAGATACCAATCTAATATATAATCAAGTCATACAAGATTTAAAAGTAAATTTAGATATATTAAATAATAGTTCTATATATACTAATATGATTAATAATAAAACATCTTTACAATCTAATATAGAAACTTTAAATTCAGAAAAAATATATATCGATGATCAAATTAAAATTTCTAATGATAAAAATATAAATTTAAATAATAATATTATTAATTTAGATAAAGAATATGAAGAATATGAAAGAAAATTAAATATATATTCATATTGGAATGATCAGAAATTATTAAAAAGTATATTATTAAAAAGAATATCTTTAACTATCAATTCTTTACTAAAAGAAAAATATCAATCTGTATTAGAAATAGATTTTGATTTAACTGATAAAGATATAGAAATTATAGTTAAAAATATGAATAATGAAAGAATAAATATTGAAAATTTATCTCAAGGTGAATTTGCTATTACTACATTAAGTATTATATGTACTTTTAGAGATGTATTATCTTCTAAATATAATTTTAATTGGATGTTATTAGATGAATTTTTAGATAGATTAGATAAAGAAAATATGGAACTAGTAATTAAATTTTTAACTGATAAGATAGAAGGTAATAAATTTATTATTACACATAATACATATGCACAAGAATTACAATGTTTTACAGATATAATTGATATGGAAGCTTTTCAATAAAATAAGGAGAAAAAATGAAATATGTTATCATAGGTGATTTGCATTGTAAATTAACTAATTATTCTTTAACAGTGAATGGAATACCAGAGCAATTATATTTTCCTTTAAAAAATTTAAAAAATGCTGCTAAATATGCAAAAGAAAATAATGCTAAATTAATAATAGCAGGAGATATAATAAATTCTAAATTATTAATACATCAACAAGTTATTACAGAAGTAATGGAAACTTTATTAGAAATAAAAAATGATAATGTAGATGTTTATATTTTATTAGGAAATCATGATTATGAAATATTAAATGAAAAAGTATATTCATATTTATTAAATTTAAATATAAAAATAGCTACTCCACAAAATCCTATTATTGAAGATGAATTTGCATTAGTTTCATATTCAAAACCAGAATTAATGATGGAAGAATTACAAAATATAAATACAGATAATTTAAAATTATTAGTTTCACATTTAGGTTTAATAGAAGGAGAATTAACAGGTAGTGAATTTAAAATAGGAGAATTTTCTATTAAACAGTTTAGTCATCTAAAAAATGTTTGGATAATTTTAGGACATTATCATAAACCTCAAAAAGTATCAGAAAGAATATATTATGTAGGTTCTCCTATTCCTACTAGACTAGATGAATTAGATGAAGAAAAAAGATTTTTATTTTTAGATACTGATAAAGATGAAATAAAAAGTATTTCTACTGAATATCCTAAAATAAAACAATTTGATTTAACTATAGATGAAAAAATAAATATAAAAGAAATAGAAAGAGATATTAAAAAATCTTTTAGTAAATATGTATTTAATATACCTAGTAATTATAATTATATTAAAGAATTAAGAAACTTATCTAATAATTATAGAGGTTATGTTTTTTTGAAAACTAAAAATGAAGATATAGAATATAACAAAATAGAAAATATAGAAAATATTAATTTAAAAGATATATTTAATGATTTCTTAAAAATTAAAACTTCTTATGAAGAAAAATATAAAGATGAGTATTTGAATTTAATTGGTGAATTATTATGACCGATATGAGAGAAAGATTATATTTTCTTGTTAAATATGATAGAAATATATTATTACAAAAAAATTATAAAAAAATATATTTTGTAATTAATGATGAATTTTTTACAAATTTTGTTTATTTTTTAAATAAACAAGTAAAATATTTTTATCCTTTAGAATTATGCTATAATGATTTTAAATTTGAAACTAAAATTATATCTAATGATAAAAATAAAAAAATAAATATATTAAATTTTGTTAAACAAGAAAATAAATTTGATTTATATCAAATATATATTACAAAAACTCAAAAAAATAATATCAAAAATAAATTTTTAGAATTTACTAGAATTAATTCAGATAAAAATTTTAATGAATTATTTTTTGAAACTTTAATAAATGAAGGTATTAGGTTAATTAATATAAATTTTGATAGCAATAATATATTTGAAAATTTTTATTATAAATTAACTAATAATTATTCTTTAGATAAAATAGAATATGATATAGCTCAAAGTAGAAATTTTACATTTAATAAAGAAATTATGTATAAAGAGATTATAGATAAAATAAAAAAAATTAATCTAAATAAATTAAAAAATAATGCTTTATGTTATAAATTATTTTCTATTAATATTAGTATGTATGGAATAAATTTGTTTTAAAAAATGATTACTTAATCTTTCTGAAAATACTTCTTCTAAAAACATTTTAGCTTGATTATAACCTTGATCTAACATCTTTTTAACATCTTCATTAGTAACTTTAAATTTAAATGATGGATAATTAGTATAAATAGGAATATTAAAATAATTTTGATTTATATACTTTTCTAAATTCATTTGTATTTTTTCTTGCGAATTAATTGAAGTATTAAGTAACATATCCATATATTCAACTATATTCTTAGGTTTATCATATGTCATTTTATTATCTTTGAAATAAAAACCTAATACAGGATATGATGAATTTGAATTTTCACAATCCCATATATTTGTATCAAAATTAATTGTTAATCCACCATCTACATAATAATTATTATTTATATTGCAAGGTTGAAAAATAAATGGCACTGTCATACTAGCTAGTATGGCTTTATATAATTGCACATCTTTTAAATATTCATAATCATTTTTACTAATATTACTTGTAACAATTTTTAATTTAATTTTTTGTTTATTTACAAGATTAAAAGCGTTAATACCATAATCATGTAATATATTTATAAATTTTATTTCATTCCATTTGTATAAACCTAATTTAAAAAATGATTTCCAATTTAATGTCATTATATCCGTAAATCTAAAATCTCTAGCAAAAATCATTAAGTCTTGACTAGATAAAATATTAGAAGTATATAATCCAGCTACTAATGAACCTCCTGAAGTTCCTGCAATACCTTTTATATTATAATCATTATCTATTAAATATCTTAATACACCTATAAAATAAGGAAATTTAACTCCTGAACCTGAAAAAACAACATAAACATTTTTATGATCTTTATTTGTATACATTGTAAACTCCTTTAAATTTCAATAATTATATTTGTTCTTTAAGTGAACAAATATAAAATAATTTCTAAAAAAGGAGTTAAAAAATTTTTATGTCTAATAAAAACAAAGATAGAGGAAAATATTTTGAAAATCAAATTTCTGAAAAAATAAGATTATTTTTAAATATAAAAAAGAAAGATTTGCATAGAAATTTTGAGTCAGGTAATGCTAGAATAGAATATGGTGATATATATTTACCTTTTAATTGTGTTATAGAATGTAAATATCATAAAAGTTGGACATTTAATACTTTAATGAAAGAAAATAAACAAATCAAAGATTGGATGCAACAACTTGATGATGCAGTTAGTAAATATATTAAAGATAATGATTTAATACCTTTAAAATCTTTAATTATAAGTAAACCATATGAAAATATATATGTTTTTTTAGATTATGAATTTTTAAATAATTTAAATTTGATACCTAAATTTTATATTAAACATAATGATTTAATTATTGTTTTATTTGATCAATATCTTACTATTCTAAAAGATTTTATTTCCATTGAACAATTAAAAATAAATAGTTCAGGAGAATAAAATATGTATACAACACATTTAATTATTGAATCAGCAGAGTTAATTGATCGCCCTCAAAGAATAGAAATAATAAGTAGAGATGCAAGAAAAGTAAAATTTTGTGCAATATTACAGTCTGTAGATGTAGAAAATAGAAATAAAAGATGTTATGTAGGAACAGATATGAAACAAGCAATAGATTTTATTAAACCAAGATTGCAAACAAAAACATTTGGTGGTGAATTAGACCATCCTATAGTTGGTAATGAAAGTGAAAAAGATTGGATTAGACATACTACATTTTTATGGAAAGAATCATCTCATCTTATTACAGATATATGGTTTGAAAATAATTTAATAATGGGGAATATAGAAACTACTTCCACACCTAATGGTTATGCTTTAGCTGGATTATTAAATGATGGTGTTCAAATGGCATTTAGTTTAAGAGCTATATCAGATAATTTAGAACAAAAAGGTGGAGTTACATATGTTAAAAGTCCTATAACAATAGTTTCATATGATGCAGTTTCTTTTCCATCTCATAAAGAAGCATATATTACAGAAATTAAAACCACAGAATCAGAAATAATAAGGATGAAACAAACTTGCAAAGATGGACAATGTTTTTTATATGAACATCAACAACATTTTAAAAGTAATATATCAGTTAATTTAACTGAAAACACATCTTTATTTCCTGGTAAAAAATTTAGATTTTAAAAGGAGTATAAAAAATGATATTATTGAATGAAAATACAAAATCATATCTTCAAAATTCTGTAAGTAAAGATTTAAATATAGATTTAAAAGTATTTTTAAAAGAATCGTTTGAAATTACTAAAGATAAAAATAATTTAATTGATAATAATAGTTTTGAAGATAGATGTAGATGGTATATAGGTAAAATGTGCCATACACCTGTAATTCAAAAAGAAATATTTGATTATATAAAATCTAGTATTGAAATATATTCTATAGATTTTGGAACTAATAATAATATTATAATTAAAGAAAAGAATATTGAATTAAAAGATAATAATAGAATTTTTGTTATGACATTATTTTTTACTTTATTTTCATTTAATAAAGCATTAGCTATTAAAGATGATAGTTCAATTTTTAGTAATAGTAAATTTCCATTAGTTAAATATGATAATTTAATAATAAAAGCTCAAACAGAAATGTTTATTAAAGAATTATTTAGATTAGTTAATTTATCTATATATAATTTTGATGTAGAAATATTTCATAATTTATATAATTATTTAATACAAAATTCAGAATCTATAGCTGTATTATTATCAGTTATTGTAATGATATTATTAATAGATGAAATATACAGTGATACTAATACTGCAATATTAATGATATCTCAAAGAATACCATATTGTTTAAGAGAAACATTATCTGATTATATTTCTAGTTTCATAGGTGTTACAGGTGATTTTTTAAATTTGAAAGTAGAATATTTGATTTCAGAAATAAGAAAAAATTTGAATAATCCTAAGAATGAAGAAATTAAAAAAATAATTGATAAAGATATAATTGTTAATAAACCACCAATTAATAATGATACTAATAAATTACCTAGACAATTACTTGTAGATAAAATTAAAAAAGGATAATAAAACATGGCAGATAAAACTTCATTAGATTCAAATGGTATTATAAATAGAATACAACAGTTAAGTAAAAAAATTTCTAGTACTATTGTTGGTAATAGTGATTTTGAAGATATTATAAACATTGAAAAGTCTATGAAAAGACTTAAAAATGTTGTAAACTTAAATGATACAAGTAGATTATCAAATTTAGTTAATTCATTAACTAGTAATTCTAATAATAAAAATTCTAATAATTATGAAGAACTTTTAAAAAGTTTAGGTATTAATTTTTCTGCATTAAGTGTAGAACAAGATAGAATATCTAGATATAGAGAATATGAAGCTATAACAATAAAAATACCTTATGTTAAAAGAGCTATTGAAGTTTTAGTTCAAAATATTTTGGAACCTGATGATAATAGTAAAAAATCTTTAACTATTATTAATGAAGAAAATGCTAATATAAATGATATACAATATAAAACTAATTATGATAATATAAAAAATTTTATTAAAACATATGAATTAGAAAATTATATAAAAGATATAACTCTTAATGTTTTAAAATTAGGAGATTATTTTGTTGAAATAGTTGAAGTAGATTCTACATTAAAAAATTATAAATTGACTGAAGGAACAATAGATTATAATTATGATAATAAAAATAAAAAAGTAAAATTTATTATTGAAGGTATAGAAGATGGAAAAAATTCAAATAAAGATTATTTTAATATAAATACTAAAAAGCAAGATATATTTTTAAATTATTTATCACCTGCTATGGTAGTTAAATTAGGTGATAAATTTTGTTTAGGATATATTATATTTCCTTATAATTCATCTAAGATATCAGGTGTTAAAGATTCAATGGACTCAGGTAAAGTTCAAATTCAAATGATGAATGATTCAAGTTATCAAATACAAGGTATAGTAGATAAATTAGTATCTAAAATTAAAGGTAATAAAAATATAGATTTAAGTAATACAAAAGATGAATTAAAAACTATAATAGCTAAATTATTAGTACAAAGTCAAAATAAAGAAATAATAGCAAGATATGTTAAACCTGAAAATATGGAACATTTTAATATTTCTACATTAGAAAATGCACCATATGGGACTTCTTTATTATATGGAACTGAATTTTTAGCTAGAATAATGATAGCTATTCAATCTAGTATAATGATTCAAAGAATGACTAGATCTGTTGAAAGAAGAATTATAAAAGTAGAATTAGGAGCTACAAGAGATGCACAAAAATATATAGAAGCATTTAAAGAAAAAATGGAAAGAAGAAAATTTACTGTAGATACTAATGGTAGTGTTGATACTGTTGCAAGTCAATTAGCTACATTTGAAGATATGTATATACCTATGAGAAATGGTAGGACATTAGTTGAATTTGAAGCTATACCACCTCAAGGTGAGTTATCTTCTAGAGTTGAAGATTTAAAAAGTATAAGAGATGAATTAATTGCAGGTTTATATGTTCCTCCAGCATATTTAAGTGTTGAAGAAAATATAGAAAGTAAAAATACTTTATCACAGCAAAATGTTATTTTTGCTAATACTATATTAAATTATCAGAAATCTATGTCACAACATTTAACTTCATTATTACATAAAGCATTTAAAATTACTGATCCTAATAATAAAAATATAGATGATTTTCAAATTAGTTTTAATCCACCTACTGCATTATTTGCTGAAAAACATGCAGAATATTATCAGACAGTAGCAACTATAATTAATACATTAAAAGATTTAGATGTTCCTAAGAAATATATAATAGAAAAATATTTAAAACCTATTGATTGGAATAAAGTTAAAGAAGAAAATATTTCTGAAAAAATTAATTCTATACAAAATAATGATAATAATGAAGAAAATGAAAATAACAATAAAAATCCATTTTAATTATGCCTATTAAAAAACCAAATATTAAAGAAACCGATAACCCTTTTAATACAAATAATCAACAACAAGATAATACTCCACAAGATAATACAACTAATAATCAAAATATTAATCAGGATAATAATCCTTTTAATACGAATCAAGATCAACAAGATAATACTCCACAAGATAATAATCCTTTTAATACAAATGAAGACCAGAATAATCCTTTTGGAAATAATGATGATAATCCTTTTGATAACAATGCTTCTACACCAACATTAAATTTAACTGATTTAGGTAAAATTTATACATTAAATAAAGTATATTCTATATTAAATAATTTAAATAATTATGTTGATGATTTATTAACTATAAATAATAAATCTACTGATTTAGAAAAAATTAAATTTCAATTATCTATGAATTTAGATATTTTTGTTTTATTATCAAATAATTTAGATCAATATGTAGATAAATTAGATGAAATTATTAATGATTTTAATTTATATATAAGATATTTACTTATATATTTAAAAAATAATTATAAAGAAATTCCAGAAAGTAAATAATTGTTCAAAAAAGAAAAAAAAATTAATTTTTAAAATCTTTGAAAGAACAAATAAAAATCTTATTTTTTAAATCATTTGAATTGTTTCTTTTTATTATAAGTTGAACATTTATGAAACAGTAATGTTCAATAAATTAAATTTATAATAGGAGGATTTACAATGTCAAATGATGTTAAGTATATGCTTAAAGAAAGCTATGCTAGCACAAAAAGCATTACAGGTTTATCACCTACTTCACCTACAGATTTTAAAAGAATCTTAGGTAGTAATAAAGCCTTCAATGCTTATGTAGAAAGTTTATCTGAGAACATGAAACCGGAAGTTAAAAAAGAATTTAAAATTCTTGCTGAAAGTACAAGAATTAAATTGTTAGAAAATTCAACTTATGCTTTACAGCCATATGAAACTTTAACTATGCCTGTATTAAGTGTATTTTATCCAAGATTAATAGCAAGGGAATTAGTTACAGTAGCCCCAATTGATAAACCAGATGTTATTAAGGCATTCTTACAGCCAGTATTTACAAAATGGAATGATAAAAATGCTTATCCAGCACCTTCTTATAACAATATTTCATCTGGTCCTAACACAAGTAATAAAACAATATTTCCTAATGGTGCTTCAGTACAAACTCCATCACAAACAAACTTATTACAGTTATTTAATTTAAATTCTGAAACATCTCATATAGAAAGAGATTTATTACTGTATAGTGCTTCAGATGGTAATGGTAATACAGTTGATATAACTGAATCTCCAGATGTTGATGGTAATATTGCATTTTCAGTTTCTATAGGTGGTGCAACTGATACAATAACTGGAACCATTGATTATTACACAGGTATGTTAACTTTAAATTCTGCATCTGGTATTGTTAAAGCATTAGGATTTAGTGTTTCTACTTCTTTGGAAGAAAATACAATTAATCCTTATACACAACTTGTTTTAAATAAAATTAGATTACAGGTTAAAGATAGGGAAATTTCAGCACAATGGACAGTTCAGTATGAACAAGATATCAAAGCATTATATGATATCGATTTACAGGCTGAATTTGTTACAGTTATGGGTCAGCAGGTTCAAATGGATATTGATAGAGAAATTGTAGGAACATTATTTGCTATTGGTAATAATACTAATATGGTTGGTGATTCTCATAGACAATCATTTAGTTATGCTGCACCTTCTGATTTCTATTTAGGACCAAAAATATGGTATGAAAACATAATACCAAAGTTAACATTAGCATCACAGGTTATTTATACAGATACAAATATTCAGGCTGCTAATATTATAGCTTGTAATCCTATTGATGCTTCTATATTAGAATCATTAAATGGATTTGTTTATAATGGTTCAGCTCAAGATGGTGGTGAATTTGGTTATGGAACAGCATCTTTACAGGGAGGTAAATGGAAAGTATTGACAACTCCAATCGTACCTCAAGGTCAAATGTTGTTAACATATAAACCAGATGTGGAAATAAAATCTGTATTTTTATACAGCCCATATGTCCCAGCTGTTTTGATGCCATATCCATTACAGAACAAACCAGCTATGACTATATTAAGTAGGTATGCAACATCAGTTGTAAGACCAAATGGTATTTCAATACTTAGTCTTACTAATTTTAATCAAGCATATGGTCAGGGAACTGTTACAGGATTTAATGGAACTCCTGGTGCAAATCCAACAAATGCATGGTTATAATAGTTAATTAATAAAGTTATAAAAAGGTAATTTCCAAGGTTATAGAAATATAACCTTGGAGTTACTTCTCTTACTATATGTTATAATATGTTATTATTTCTTTTTGAACAATATTAAAATAATATATGGAGGATTTATAAATGCCTATTACATCTAAAAAAGTTAAAAAATTTATAAGTAAAACTTCTAACAGACATAAAATGTTAGATCAATGTGGATCTAAAGCATTTTTAGATTCAAAAAATTTAGCATTTCCTGTAACTACTGGTAATTGTGAAATAAATTGTGGAATGGTATATTCAGCATATTTAAGAGCTAAACAATGGCATAAAGATACTATTGCTACGAAAGCTAAAAATTTATATAAAACACATGGATGTGAGAAAAAAATAAATAAAAAAATAAAAGAAGATATACAATTAGATATTTATACTAATAGTTTTCAAATATTAGAATCTAATGTAGGTAATTTTGCTGGTAATAGTTATATTATAAGCACTATAAATGACAATGCATTAGATGGTACTTTATCTGAAATGTATAACATTACAGAATCTTTTAATCATAAATCTATTAATTCTGTAAATGCAGTAAATAAAGCTATTCCAATAGTTTTAATAGAATTTGATAAGAAAAGTGATTTAAAAAATTCTTTAGTAAATTTTATATCAGAACAAAAAAAGATTATGGAAAATAATATTTTAATTCCTGTTAAAGGAACTATGTATAATGATAGTGAATATATAAATGCATTAAATACCAATTTGAGAGAAAGTTTTGAAAATTTTCTCTCTAATGCAAGTTATGTATCTGTAATGGGACAATTTCAAGAAAATGTTAATGAAATGGTAGATAATATAGTAGATGCTTTAACTGAATCTTCTAATTATATTATAACGGGGGTAGTTTAATATGATTTTAACATATACTGAAATTGAAAATTTAATAGATAAATATTATTCTCAGATATTTATCAATAATGAAATACCTAAAGAAATAATATGTGGTCAAGTTACTAGAGAATCAGCAGGAGATACAAATGCTTTTGCAAATGATAGTAATGGTGGTTCGTATGGATTAATGCAAGTAGATCAAACAGCATTATCAGATGTTGGTTATCCGACTACTATAGATTTAAAGAATTCAAATTTAAATGTACAAGTAGGTATGAATTATGATTTACAATTTTATAATGGTAAACATGGTAATTCAGATATTAATAATCTTACAGGGTCATTAAAAATTGCTATGAGTTTATTAAGTTATAATTGTGGTCCAGAAAATTTTGAAGAATTATATAAAAATCATTTGACTGATGGAAATATTCAAACTTGGGAAGATGCTATTAATAATGAAAATTTAGTTTCAAATTGGATAAATTGTTTAAAATATCCTCAAGCTATTTTTTATTTTGCTAATCAATATTATGGTTTAAAAATAACTAAAACTATAAATAATGATTGGTTTGAATTTCCTTGTGTTATATTTTAGGAGAAAATATTTATGTGGCAAAAAATTAAAAATTTTTTATTACAATATCTAAATTTTGATAATGCATCAATAGAAGAAACAATACTTATTATAAGTCTTGTATTTATAATAAGTATGATAATATTATTATCTTTTGTTTTTTTATTTCATAAAGATATGCCTTCTAATATTACTAATTATATGGAAGCATTATGGACTACAACTGTAGGTGCATATGTAGCTAAAGGTATTTATAAAATATATAAAATAAAACAAAATAATAACAATAATGGAAATTGATGATATAATTTTACAAGAAAAATTTCCTATTATAAAATTTTTTGAAAATGAAGTAATAATTATAGATGAATATGATTGTCAAATAAGTTTAACGAATGATCAAGCAAAAATAATTTCAAATGTTATAACTGATGAAGTGAACTACTTATTAATAAATCAATAAGCTTCTTGGTTCAACGATAAGATGCTTTTTAGTACATAGATTTACATCTACAATGTCATCCACAGAGCTTATCTCCCCAAGCGTAAATTTCGCCGTTCCCGACGTATTTTTGTTACATATGTTTATTGATGCATTTGCATCTCTATCATGTTCAGCATAGCATTCTGGACATATCCAATTACGAATGGATAAATCCATATCCTTGTAGATGTATCCACATATAGAACATTCTTTTGATGTATTTCTGGGATTTACTTTTTCTAGATAACAACCAGCTTCTTCCGCTTTGTAGTTTAAGAAAGAAATAAATTGACCCCAGCCTGCATCGGATATTGACTTTGATAACTTATTGTTTTTAATCATATTACTTATCTGCAAATCTTCTACTGCTATGTAACCATAATTATCTATAATATTTCTTGATACTTTATGCTGAAAATCTTTTCTTTGATTGGAAATATGTTTATGTAGTCTAGCAACTGTTAATCTTGATTTAGTTCTATTGTTAGAACCTTTCTTTTTGTTAGAAAATTGTCTCTGTCTTTTAATAAGTAACTTTTCAGATTTAATAAGATATCTAGGATTGTCGATGAACTTACCATCAGATAATGTTGCAAATGATTTAATTCCTACATCTATACCAATTTCTTTATTAGGTATGGATTTAACTTCAGGAGTATATTCAACTGTAAAGCAAACATACCATTTATCGATTTCTTTCTTAATATTACATGTTTTGATAATTCCATTGATTTGTCTATGTAATTTAATTTTAATATGACCAATTTTGGATAAAGATAATTTACCATTTTTATCTATTTTAAAACCTGATTGAGAATAAGTTATTGAATCATATCTGCCTATATTTTTAAATCTAGGAAAACCAGCTTTGCCTTTCTTTTCTTTAACACGTCTAAAGAAATTAACATAAGCTTTTTCAACTCTAAATAGAACGTCCTGTAAAACCTGAGAATGAATAGATTTAAGATATTCAATATTTTTCTTATCATGAACTAGAATCTTTTGTTGATCGAATCTAGATAATGATTTTTTAGTTTCTTCGTAATGTCTGTTTCTATCGACTAAACAGGAATTATATAAGATACGACAAGTTTCCAAAGTCCAATTAAGTTTTTCAATTTGATTCTTGGTTGGATGTAAACGATATTTATATGTTTTAAACAAGTCTTATACTCCTGTTTTAGTTTATATTTATTCTAATTCAAGTTGAACAAAATTAATACAATATACGATTTATCCCTCTTTTTTTAAAAGAAGGAGTTCTCGTTTTATTTACATTAAAAAATAAAACATTACAAAGTTGTTTAAATAAATTAAATTATAATTAAAAAAGGTAAATAATTAAAATGAATAAAAAAATTACATTATGTAATCCTGAAATAGGTTGCAGATGTCCAATTATCGAATTTATAGATAATAATGATATAATTATTACAGATGATTATAATGGTCGAGTTAAACTTACTAAAGAACAAGCTAAAATGTTTTCAAATGTAATAAATAAAGAATTTAAAAGTAAAAATTTAAAAAATTCGTTAATTCAAAAATATAAAAATAAATGAATATAATTAATTTGACAATTTTTAGTATTGCTTGTTATGGTTTAACTTTTGGTTGGATAGAATCACCTATTACAAAACCAATTAGAGAATTACTAAAAAAAAATAAATTTTTAATATATTTAACTACATGTTATCATTGTTCAGGATTTTGGATTGGTATAATTATTTCCAAATATATATTAGATATATCATCATTAAGATATATTATTTTATATGGTTTATACAGTGCAGGTTTTTGTTTTGCATTTAATAATTTAATGAAAAAATTAGAAAAATAATTTAAAACAAGAGGTGATATAATGAATTTTTACAAAAAGTATATTGAACCACATAAATATCAATATATTACTTTTATTATAATATTAATAATAGCTACAATCTTATATAGATATTTTTGGTATACAACTAAAATTAAAATTGTTCCTAAAGTCAAAACATTAACTAAAGTAATACCTGTTACTAAAACTAAGATTAAATATCAAACAATTAAAGGACCCACACAAATTCAATTTATACCCCAAAAAGAATATGAATATATAACTAAGTCAAAATTACCTAAAGCATTTAAAAATAAAAAAGGTGTAGTAATATTAGATACAGGTAAAGTTCCTCCATATGGAGGACAAACTTTAGTTACTTCTACATTAAATATGACAAATGGTAAAGGTGGATTATATTTTCAACAATTACCATATCTTAAACCTAAACATAGTAGAAAATTCTTTTCTATAAAACCAAAGTTTAAAATTGGTGCTGGTTATGGTTTTATGTATAATAATGCTTCTTATTATAATACTAATCAAATGTCAATATTATTATCAGCTAAATATAGATTTGTAAGAGTTGGAAATTTTACTGGGGCTGTAGTAGATCATTTATATGTAAGTACAAATCCTGTTAATTTTGTAGGAGCAGAAGCTTCCGCTGTTTTTAGATGAAACATGTTTTGATAAAAGAAACTCATATAAACAAATTAGATAAATATATTTATAGTTTACAATATCTACAAAGAAATACTGGTAAAATAATGTCTTCTATTTTACAAAAACAAATAGATAAATTTGAAGAAAAGATTAAAATTTTAAAAAATACAACTTCATAATTTTCTATATTTTATAATAAGTTTTTCTCTTACTGTTATTCTATATATATATTATATTGAAGATGATATAGTTATTATGATTATGTCATTCTTCATATTATAAAATATAATAAAATAAGGAGAGAAAAATGAAAAAGTTTATCTTTATTAGTTTAATGTTAGTATTAACTTCAACCCAATTAATTATGTCAAATAATGTTATAATATATGCAATAGTTTTTGTATATGCTATAATATTTTATTTGACTACTAGGTATTCTGGGAAAATCTTATATAGATTATCTCAGAAAAAAGAAATATTTAATACTAGTTTATATGTCTTTACAGGAGTAAAAGCTAATGCTTTTAGTTATGGTAAAGACATATTTGTTTCATCTACATTGTTAGAAGATGAAACAAATGCTAGAGTAATAATAGAGCATGAAAAAGTACATGTTCTAAAACATAATCTAGTAATAAAAATGTCTGTATATTTGATGGTAACATCAAATATATTAGACATATATGGTATAATAGTAGGTAATTATACTATTATACTACTAGGTATTCTTATAATGATATTAACTATCATCATGAGAAAAAGTCTAGAAATAGAAGCTGATGTTTTAGCTTCTAAAGTTATAGGCAGAAATGCCTATATTAGTATGTTAGAATGGTTATCAAAACATTCTAGCAAATTAAATAATCCTAGCAATATATGGATGAAGATAATAGTAGTTTTATTATCAACTCATCCTACAATAAATACTAGGATTAGAAAGGTTTTAACTAGCAATTAAATCAAATATATATAGAATCAGTAGTTAAGTCCTGCTACTGTTATTCTATATATATATTATATTGAAGATGATATAGTTATTGTGATTATATCATCTTTTCATATAATAAAATATAGTAAATAAAGGAGAGATAAAATGAATAATTACAATTCAATAACGTTCATGAAAGACTTCGGTAAGTCAGTAAAGATTACCGAAGATGTTACTGATTCGAAAGACAAAGATTTTATAAATTTTTATTACAATACTACGGATCCGGTTTTAGAATCTGATCCGGATCAATATTTATTCCTCAACGGAAAAAATTATATGTTTTTTGAAAATTTTATAAAAGCTATGAAGTTTGTTGAATCCATAGCTTTTGTAAACAAGACCTTCCTGATTATAGGTTAACAGGTTGTTTAATATCGACTATGGGATATTAAATGTAAAACACAAAGAAGTCCAGTAATGGATGAGCAGTCATAGTGTAGATAAAGTATGCCTTTATCGAAATAGGTAGTAATACCAAGTCTTGAATTCAAAGGCGGTAATGTGGGAACATATCTAACCACATTTATTTTATGAAGCATTGCCGATATGCGGGTCAAAAGGTTAGACAGGTTTATTGATATATCCTGCTTACTAACTACCTAATGATGTAAAAAATCAATCCGTTATCCATTTATTGGATTCATCGGTGATACGTCAAGTCACTTTGCCTGGGGTGAATATTCCCTTTGCAATATTCCGTTATCGAAAGATTTATGGATAGTACGTTAAACTATCCAAAATATTTTTATCAGAGGTTATAATCTTCCTCCTCTGATAAGAATTAAATTTAAAAAGGAAGATAAAATTAGTATATAATATAAGGAGAGAAAAAATCATGAACGAAAAAATTTTTTATTGCAATAAATTTGCTTCTGATAAAAAAGAAGCAAAAAAACTGTTTAGTATTTTAAAAGTTTCAAAAGGTCCTGTTTACCTTTTTAAAAAAAAAGGTAATGGTGAGATAGTAATATCTCATAAAAACAAACTTATCGAAGGTAAAAAGTTTGTTTTTATGCCTCAAAATTTTGAGGCTATTAGGGTCGAAGACCATATCGATTTATCTAAAGGTCCGGTCGATATAATCCACGACTTAAAAACAGGACAAGAAAAGGAGATCATAAGACATAAGCATTTGTCTTAAATCTCAAGAGGTGCAGGTAAACCTCTATAAAAACCTGATTTTTTAAACTAGAGGATGATGAATCCTAGAAATGATGATGAATCCTAGAATATTATTTAGATGAACACTCTAGCCCTACGGCTAGGGTGGAATATTCACTCACGCTTTTTTATGATGAATATTCTATATTTTATAATACGAAAATCAAAAATACAAAGGAGAGAAAAAATGTTTAAAGTAATATTAACTTCTAATGAAGTTCTAGAAAGTATAAATAACTATTCCATTGAATGTGGAGCACATGATGGTAAACAGCATTTTGACCATCATAAAAAATTTTCTAGTAATAATAGTCCTGCAAACAACGGGTTTATTAAACCAATGCACAATCTAAATACTATTAGCAATTTCAAAAATTATATTTTTGTGTCACATATAGATTGTGATACTTTTCTAGGTCTTAATAGATTGCTTGTTAATAAATATCCTTTACCTATGGGGATAGATTTTAGTATAATAGAAGAAATAGATCTCAATGGAGATTCTATACTAGGTGATATTAAATTTATTTCTGATACTCATGCTTATTATGTGGGCATAGGAGCATTAGCTAGAAAGTTAAATTTTCCTAGAGTATCACATGATAATCAAGATGTTACTGAAGTAGTAACAAAAATGTTTGATACTAGTAAAGAAGAAATAATAAAACTAGGTAAAGGAATTATAAACCAGGAAGAAGAAACCTGGGATAGATTAGAAAAGAATTTTTATAATAGAGAAGTACTTCTAATTAGAGTCCCGAAAGGAACTAATTTCAATCCTTCTAGTGTATATAAAAAAGGAGTTAATATACTAGTAGTATATAGAGATGATTATAAAACTATTTCTATATATGCTAATCCTAGTTATAATTTAAAAACTCCATTAAATACTATAAAATGGGGCGATTTAGAATTTGCAGGTCATGAAAAAGCTTGTGGATCTCCTAGAGGTGAAGAATTAGATTATAAACTTGCAGAAGTAGTGGCAAGTGATTTATCTATTTATTATTAGAGGAAAGATAAAAAGAGGCACAGGCAAACCTCTATAAAAACCTGATAATTTAATTTTTAAAAAGGAGATAAAAAAAATGTTTTCAACATCAATATTATTAATGATGATATTTATATTCTTGGTAATAGTAACTTATAAAGATATAAAGAAATCCGATTCAAAAAACAATGATGACAACTTGGCTGTTTTATCAGGATTAACAATAGTAGTTACTATAATATTTTTGATTGTTGCAGGGACTAGTTATTATGATGCTAGTATGATTTATCCAAATCTATTAGCAAAAAGAGCAATAGCAACTAGTTTAAAAAGTGAAATATCTAGAGTTAGAAAATCTTATTATCCTGAAAAAGATAATAAGATTAAATCATTATTAGTTCATGGTTCTCTAGATAATATGGAGCAATCAAAAGCTCTTAGTATGTATGTTACCAAATATGCAAAAGCTAAGAGTATATTTGATTCAAAATTAGTAAAAGATCAAACAATATGTAGAATGCCTATATATTGGATTTTAGGTAGTAATTTAGTTATGGGTTGTAATGAAATATTAACAACAAAACAATTATAAATTAGGAGAGAAAAATGTCAAAAACAAATAAAATAGTAGATTTAATCTGCATAGATTGTCACAATCTATTTGATGGAAAATGTAGATTAAATAAAGAATTAAGAGATGATTCATGTGAATCATACTCTATAGTTGTGGTCATGCCCGAGATGTATGACCAAAAAGTAAGAGATAATATTAAAGATATTTATGATTTGAAAGGTAAATAAAAAATGTATACTAAATATATAAAAGAAAATTTAGAATTCTTTAATAGTAAATCTGATTGTGAAATATATGCAGTTGGAGGAGCTGTTAGAGATTTCGCACTAGGTAAAGAAATTACCAAAGATTTGGATCTTATATTTAAAGGTCCTGAATCTAAATTAGTAGAAACTTTAGATAGATTAGAATTAGAATATAAAAAAATAGATCCAACTTCTGGTTATCCTATATATCAATTTATGTATAATGGATATATAATAGAAATAAGTTTACCTAGAAAAGAAAAAAAGATAAATAATTCTGAAAATCCACATAAAAATTTTGAAATGGAATTTTCAGAAAATATATCTTTAAAAGAAGATGCATTGAGAAGAGATTTTACTATCAATGCTCTTTATATGGATAAACTAGGAAATATTTTAGATCCTCTTAAAAATGGATTAGATAATCTAAAACATAAATTATTAGTTCCGTGTTCTATAGCCTTTCTTGAAGATCCGTTAAGAATCTTTAGAGCATTGAGATTTTCTAGTAGTGGTTTTATAATATCTTATACATTATTAGATTTAATTTCTAATAATAGTGAATATTTAGAAAAAGAGATTAATAATTTACCAGTAGAAAGACTTACTGGAGAATTTGTTAAATCTTTAAAATGTGAAAATTATAGAGCATTTTTCTATAATTTTATGAGATTTAATCTAGATATTAAAAAATTTAATTTTATTAGGAAAATGAATGATATTCCAGCTGGACCTAAACAGTTTCATGGAACTAATTCGGTATTAGAACATAGTTTAGGGGTTATGGATAGATTGAAATATCCCCATAATCGTTTATATGCTTTAATGCATGATTATGGAAAAATATTTACTAGTAAGGATGTTCTTCCTCATCATTATGGACATGATAAAGTTGGTGAAGAAGAAGTAGTTAAATTATTAGAATCTTTAAGATTTCCTAGAAAAGAAATAGATATAGCTTCATTTGTTGCTAGATATCATATGGGTTTTGGAGGTTATTCTTTTTTAAGGGATACCAAAAAAATTCAGATAATAAAAGAAGCAATGAAACTAGATTGTATTGGCAATTTTATTGATGTAGTTCAAGCAGATAGTCAATCATTTACTAGAGATAATGAAATAGAAGTTTTTAAAATAATGAAAATTTTAAAAACTCCAGCTAGTCAAATAATAGATTTTGATAAATTGAAAGATTCTAAACCAAGTAGTATTGGACAAAGAGTTTTTCAAACTAGGTTAAGTTTAATTAGAGAAGAAATAAAAAGGAAAGACTAAAAGTATAAAAAGTTTATAGAAAACTCCTTTCTCTTTCCTTAGGAGATTCTATAAAAAGGAAGTAAGAAATCCTTGATAAATAAATCGAAACTTACTGCAGAATAGTTGCATGTATAAAAAACTAATTTCACTATACTACTATTCGGTATAGTGATTTTTGAAAGGAGAGATAAAATG
>JAEHJW020005163.1_pt1 | contig 107939 bp, 145 predicted proteins | sample 9271431 | NCBI WGS metagenome assembly JAEHJW02
TCCAATTTTGGCTCTACGATTTGAGGCCACCGATTCACCCGCTCTTCCTCGAATTTGTGAGCGAGCATACAGTCGAATGTTGTGATTAACCCAGGAATAGCGCTATTAACGGTTGACTCGGAAAATCCAGCAAATGACGATTTTTGTAGAATGCGCGTCAAAAGTTGACCGGAAAAAAGTGACAATCTGTTCAACTCATCTTTGACCGCCGTGCGAGCGGCATTTCCAGTCAATACCCGGTTCGCCAAATCTTGCAGTAAGGCCCATGTGGAATCGTCAAATACTTGAGTGCCGGCCGATTGCTCATTAGATGGAATGGACGCGATGCCATAAGTTACAAAAGGGTCTAACATAGCGGTAAGAACCCTCTTAAAAAGAGGGTCCGCGCTATATTCCCTTATTATCGCCTCCTTGCTTTTTTTGCTAGACTGTGTGGCGATCGACATTAACACGCCCATCACATCGTCTGAAGAGGCGAGAATTTTAGTCATCGTCCCTCCCGGCCTCTAGCACCCTTTTTGCATCTTCAAATGCCATCATGAACGTCCGCTCATTTGTCACCTGAAGCCCTTTTATAGCCTTCGCTGTATGCTCGTCGCTGAATCTACTCGCGGCGCATTTTGTCGCCAATAGCTTATTGCCAAGATTGCACATTGCAGCGCCAGCAGAATCCAAATCTACGTCTTCTGCCTCCAATGCCGCTTTTAAGACTTCAGTTAGGGCAAGCGTGAAGCTCTTTGTCTGCTTGTCAAAACGAAGGAAGTCGGCCTCTTGTTCTGGGGTCAATCTCACATTTTCTATGTCTTCGATATTCATATCTTCTCCTTTATTGATCAAATTGACTGCAATATTGTTTATGCAGCTTCCGCTGTTTTATGTCGCTTTGCCTGCTCCCTCTCAAAAGAGACTTCAAGCGCGGCATACATCTTCTCGATGTAGCTGTCAGTGAGCATCTGAACATTTTCCTGATCAAGCTCTTGGTCTCGCGCCAACTCAATTCCTGCGATTGCCGCACCTACCGTTCCGACGGTTATCGCGGCAAGACGATTAGACTCAATCGCCCCTTCCGCTACTCGTGTATTCACAAGATGAATGATTTCGCCAAAAAACGCCCCTATCTGCTGCTCTCTTTTCGCTTCCTTTTCTTTGGCATTTGCATCGCTTTCGTCCATCAACTTCGTAAGCGCGTCCATAAAATTCCTCATTTTTGCTTGCATGTCTTCTTTGCTCATGGTGCTTTCTCCTTTGGTTTGTACTACGGTTTAATTTGCTGCCTTTAAAGTGCTTGCCAACTCAAGCAAACTCATTCCTGACTTAACCTGAGTGCGAGAGGATTGAACTAAAGCTGAGTTTGCCTCATTGCTTTCACTCTCTGTCTTTTTCTCTGCTTTTAGAAATTCTTCCGCGATTGCCGCATTGATTGCAGCCGCATATCCATTTTCTACAGATACCTCGACCGCTTTTTTAATCGGCTCTGCTGGTTTTTGTTTCGGGACATGCTTGATTTCGGCTTGTTCTGATTTAACGCTAAGATCAGGATACTTCTTAGACATTCTCGATTCGGCAATTTCTGCCATTTCGTCCGCTTGTTTTCGGATATCTGCGCGGTCTATGTAAAACATTGCGCGACCAGAAATCTTCTCCTGATTTTGCATACGCTTCGCCTCGCATGACTTTTGCTCGATCGCCACCCCACACTGCTCGTAAATATCAGAGAGTGTGCCTTCGCTATGCTTTTTGATTCTGTTCAAGCAAGCTGCGTATGGCGTAGAATATGACACGCATGAACATGCGAAAATGTAATATGCGTTGCTGCCTGATTCGCTCATTTCGGGAGGGTACACCACGTCTCCAGTTACAATCATTTTGTCGTTCGCTCTCATGCTTTTCTCCTTTACCAAGATGCCCACTCAACGCCGCGATCTATCTCTGTCTCTTCTATCACTACGGCCTCGTCGGGTTCGCCGCTCAACTCAAGTTTGAGCAAAATATATTGAATCTCTGCGAGGTTAAAATTAAATTCCGTCAACAGATTTCTTAACCCGGATACGTCTGAGCGATAGCTGTAATCCTTGTCGATACTGTAGCCGCGTCTCCGCTTTTTGCTGACTATATCCTCCATATCAGCGGCCAATGTAAAATATTTTATGGCTTCAGATAGCTTATACTGACCTATAGTGCCTACAGCGCCCCACTTTCGCAGATGTACTCCTACCGAACTGTCGCCGTGCCAGATAGAAAGCGCTTGATAATACTTTGAGCCGCTTTCATGTTTCATGGTCACGACTCTCGTTTCTAACGGCATTTTTTGCATCGCTGCCCCTCGCTCTTTATTGCGCTTACACTTGCGCTGACAGTTAGAACTATATAAGATATTTTGCGAAAAGTACAGTCATCTATGACTTATCCTATCAAGTTTCCTAAAATTTCATCAACTTAATTTTAGTCGCTGTTATTGCGTTCACTGTTATTGCTTTCCAGAATGCCTCGCGTACAACACTTGGAGCAACTTCGTTTGGATCTCTGTCCTTTGGTAAAATGGCAATTTTCGTTTTGAAGCCGTATCCGTTCAGCATCAGGGCTGCGTCAACCGCATCGCTAATTGCCTTCTTTTCTCCGTCCCACATAAAAGTAATAATTTTCAAACCTGATTCGCCCAGCTTCATCAATTTTGCCACCTGGCTATTCTCGTCTCCGAAAGACAAATGCTTGCCGAAAGTCCCTCCAACCGCGATATCCCTTAACTGCATTTGCTGATCAAGTGCGATCTTGATTGCCATTACATCAAACACCCCCTCGCCGAGGACTATATGCTCTGCGCCTATCGCATTTTGCCCGTTATAAATGATAGACCCTGTTGACGCAAAGCCAGGTGGAAATAAATATTTCTTCTCTGCCGTGCCGGTAATATCTCGCCCCTGAAACGACACCATCTTTCCATCAAGGTCGTATATTGGAACGATAATACGCTTGCTGTAAGACTGATATTTCGTCTTTCCCGTTTCGTCCTTGAACTCAAACTTTCCATTTAATGAATAGCGCAAATGAAAATATCGCGCAATCTCTATTGGTATGTTTCTGTTCGTCAGATATTTTAGATTTTTCCCATTTATCGGGAGCGCGTAAGATTCAGGCAATATCAGTTCGGTTGGCTGAATAACTGGCGCAGTTTCCAGTTTAGCAGGACGCCAACCTTGTTCTTTCGCTTCCTTTTTTATCGACTCTATAACCTCTCGCGTTGTCATTCCGCCGAGTGTGGCTCTTATAAAACTCCACTTATTAAATTTCTTTTCGCATTCCCCGGAAAAGCAGTTACCAAGCCCCGTATCCGCATTCAGATATACTTTCCATTTCGAGCCTCCGCAAACAGGGCATTCCTTCACGTTCAGTTGCGGCCCACGCGACCCTCTTGTTGGCCTATATGCAATACCGTGACTGTCCAACCACGACTGCATATCCAGAACAGACAGCAGTTCGTCCAATTCATAATCGTTATAGCTCATGCGCCGACCTTGCGCCGACCAGACTCAAGAAAGCGCATAGAAATAAAGTGCATTAGAACAGAGCCAATTACCGTGCCGGCAATATAGACCGCGCCGACCTGAATGGCACGATCGGTCGTCATGTTTTTATCTATGACCGTGGCAATCATAATCAGTTGAGAAACAAACCAAATGCCGTTACTAAACACCGCTGCGAGCGCGTGATACCAAATGCTCCCACTATTGCGAGCGCGGCTGACCCATGTAAAAGCCGCATTTTGCGCGATCAAAATAAGAAACCAAATCCCCAAATTCATTGAATTCCCCTCAGTAAATAGTTACTAATTAAATGATAAGTGAAAAAGTCAGGGGTGACTACACTCCCTGACTAAATTCCTTACTCTTCACCTATCACCGATTCCACAAATTTCATCATTTCAAGATTCTGCTTGATAATGATAGTAAAGCCGTCTTCCTGATTTCGAGAAGCAGCAAAGTAAAGTCTTGCTATGCCTTTCTTGGCTTCTTCTTCAGTCTTATTAATGGAGATCATCAAATCCACCGTTCTGACCTTGTTGAAATCCTCAGACACATGCTCTGCTTTCGCTACCGTTGCCTTGTGACCTTCTCGGTTTGTTTGGGTTGCGGTAAGCATTGCCACATTGAACTCGAATGCAATGGCGCGAAGATCGACGTAAATTGACTTCATGTTTTCAATAACGTCCGACGTTCTATACGTTGGGCGCATAATGTCGGCATAGTCAACCACCACTAAATCATAGTTGACCCCCTTACCACGAGCTTTTTCGAGATAATTCTGAAGTCCTTGAGGCGTCAATGTTCCAGAACCATACTCGATAATATCCAGTCGCCCTAAACCGCTCCTGTCTCGTATAGCGTTGATTTTTGCCTCTACGGACTTCATTTTGACAGCCAACTCTTTTACTTTGGTGTCCGTCAGACACGCATCCAAACGCTCGGAGATAATCTCAGCGGAAACTTCAAGTGTGGCATACAGAACATTATTTCCAGCTAACGATGCTGCCTTGGCAAAATTGATCAGAGCTGTGGTTTTACCCGACTTAGCTCCGCCCATGATGGACACCAGCTCGCGCCGCCCCCAACCCTTATGAAACAGACGTTCATCCATTCGCTGAATGCCTGTGGTAATCCCTTTGGGAGTCGATTTGCCGGTGATAATATCGTTGCGTCGCTCAGTTCTGGCCTCGATCTGCTTGTAAAACTCATATACCTCGCCTTCTTCGTTCAGGCCGATACTTACGGCATCCTTCACTCTTTTCTCTATCTTCTGAAAGAGTTCCGAATTTTTTCGTTTCGCCCCTAGCATATCCGCCGAAGCTAGAATAGCGCTGGTCACTGCCTGATATCTCGCGAACTCCGCAACTTTATCCGCCACATAGTCAGCATCGCCAAGTTCGCATTGGCGAAGGTCTCTTAGAGCTATCAGCGCGTCTCTGCATTGCTCCTTTCGCAAATCGCCCCTATCAAGACCATCTTTGATTAGTTGACTGAAAGACGCTTGCTTTGGCAAGCATTTGTATTTCGCGTAATGCTTGAGCGCGACGTTTACAACGATGCCTTCCGAAATGTTCTCGAAATAAGCAGGATCAAGCAAATGTCCAGCATGACGCACGAACCTCTCGTCTCGAATTGCCAGCGCCGCTATTCTTGTTTGAAATTTAGAATCAAATTCAAACTTGCCAACCTCTTCGTGTTCCTCTGAAGAGACAGACGCACTTTTTGCCTCTTCTGTTGCGATAGGATCGTAAGTGGCGCCTATCATTTCGATAATGGCTGATTCTGCCGCTTCTGTCATTGCTGCGCGTCCTTCTCTTCTTGATTGGGTTGTTTTGCTTCTGTCCAGAACTCTGACAGGTCATGCTTGAACAACACATACGTCCGACCGTCTTCCGTTTTCACCGAAATCGTGTATTTATCAGAGTGCTTGATTTTGCCAGTTATAAGTACCCCTGAACTTATCTTCTCGAAATTTACGATCGCTTCCGAACTCTCCAGCGCTTTCAAAAAGGCTTCATGTCCTTTGGGGGCTGGCTTGCTTTTGTGAGATTTATTGCCGCGTAGAGATAGCGTCTTGCGCGTCATAACGATCTGCTCATTGCGATAGCCCTCTTCCGCGTACCTTGCCGTTGTATTTGCTGTATTTGTTGTATTTGCTGTATTTGCTGTATTACTCATGGTGTCTCCTTAAATTACTAAGATTGCGAACATACATATTATAGTCACGAATGACTTATTGTGTTCGGGAATTTGCTTCCCGCATTGCTTCGTTGATTAAGTCCTCATCAAACTCTAGCAAAGCTCTTTCAATCCTGAGCGTCTTATATTCATAAATTGCCGCACTTAACGCAAAGCGTTTGTGTCTGCGCTTGTTTATTTGCGTTATCAGGAAGTTCTCGTAGTCAATCTGGAAATCTCGACCGCAGAAGGATTCAGTTTTGTAAATTGGATCTTTCGCGTACTGTATTCTGTTTTCGCATTCTTCCTCCCAAGCGAGAACGGCAGAGGCCAAAAATTCTTCATTCTTCATGATCTGCCCAGGTCTAGGTGGCATAATGCACTTCTGCCTGAAAACTTCCGTGCTATACCACTTGACAGCTTGAGCGATAAAAAAATCGTATGGCATTCCCAACTCGTCAATCATTTGACGCATCTGCCAAAATGCTTTCTTTTCACGCGATAGCAGAAAATCCTCAACGCTTATCTTGGTTTTTTCAAGAGGCTTGCCGTTCTTTTTACTGATTGCCGGAACTCTGAAAATCTTCTTAATTCCTTCGGCATAGTCAGCGTCGTAATTTCGACGTATGAATTCCTTGTATCCTAGCTTGTAGCATTCCACGAAATAATATGTTGCTTGCATAGGATGCAAACGGCGATAATCAAACCACTTTTTTCTCATCAGCTCCGTTTCCTTTTTAAGTTCCGTAGCCGCGATGTGTTTGATTGTCAGAATCTCGTAATCCTCAAGACTCATGTGATTACCATAGTAGGGGCCGAGCCACACGGGATTTGATGGGGTCATCCTTCGGCTCCTTTAAATAAGTTATTTTTCATGTTTTGATTATAGTTATAACTTTAAAGCCCGATGCTGGCACACCCACATCGGTCCCAAGTTCAAATTACTTCTGTTCGTATGCTTCGATAATCTCTTGGACAATCCCAGACCGGACTACATCGGCTTTGGTGAATTGAACCAGCTTAACGGCGGGAATATGTGAAAGGCGGTTAACCGCGTCCTCCAGCCCAGAATCCGTTTTGATATCCTTTTGAGTAATATCTCCATTAACGACAACACGACAGTTTTGTCCTATTCTCGTCAGAAACATTCTCATTTGGGACGGTGTTGTGTTTTGCGCTTCGTCGAGGATGACAAATGCGTTTTTGAATGTGCGCCCACGCATGTATGCTAGTGGAGCCGCTTCTATTTTCCCAGATTTAATCAGGTAATCCGAGAAACTTTTTCCAAGACGATCGTTAAGAACGTCGCGGAACGGTTGCAGATAGGGGTCAAACTTCTCTTCGATTTCTCCAGGCAAAAAGCCCAGATTTTCACCCGCTTCTACTGCGGGACGAGTAATGATAATTTTGTCGATGTTTCCAGCCTCAAGCTCTTGTGCCGCGAGAGCGGTGCATAACCATGTATTGTGCGTAACCACATAATCATCCGTTACATATAAATGATCTGATGCCGCTACGGATATACATTGCGCCTGTTTTTTTCCAGTTAATTCAATTTTTGACACTCTCAGTCGTAGAGAATCGCGATATTGAATGTTTTTCTCTGCCAACTCTTTTTTGCGCTTCAGTGTAAATAAAATCTCCGGATTCTTTAATCTGCAATTTACATTGTACGATTCTCGTCCGCTTTTACGCTCTCCCTTATATGTAAAATATGTCGTCTTTTTTGTTATTTTTGCAATACCGCCAACGGACCTTATTAGCTCCTGGACCTGCTCTGCTAATTTTTGACTTGTACTGCAAAAGCTCACCGAATAACCATTTGAAGAAACAGTGCCATCAGTATCAAAAAGCCCCTGTAGAAGCTCTATCCGTTGTGCCACATCTCCCTTCATGTATATTTCTGGAATGCTTTTTTCGTAAGAAGGTACGTTTATTCCAAGCTCGCACAGGGTATCTAAAACAAAATTCTTTTCTCTTTTTGTCCTTGAAATTTTAACGATGTCAAAATCCCAATTTGCTCTATGTACCACTTCATAACCGTCTGGTAACAGGCGCTCTATGCGGTCAACAAGATCGATGTCTGAGGATGAAACCATCACTCTGTTTAAAACGTGGCCGTCGCCTATAATGGCGCCTATAACGTAAGGATGCAAAGGCAGCTTAACGCCATCATATTTAACTGGCTCGACCAACTGCACATATAATCTATTACGATAAGATTTCATCCCTATAAGTTTGCGTAGCTCTGATGTTTTTACTGTTTGCCATTTATCTTTCCATTCGTAGCAATATATTCGCCACAAATGATCGTCGCAGCATTCAGTCGATCTGCCATCCTCAAACTTTATTGTATATATGTCTTTTTCGCCTTGCGGAAAAACGCCAGTTACCGATACCGTTTCGCCATTGGAGCCGATAACATTGTCTCCGACTTTCAACTCTCCCATTCTTACAAAGCCTGTCGGCGTTGCTATTTTCGCATCCAATGGTTGAGCTTTCCCCGTCCCTGCTGGCCCCGTCGCAAATATCAGTTGAAACGATTTTATGGCGTTTACATAGCGCTTTTGAACCTCAGTCATCGGTTTGATTGGGGTTGTATCTCGCTTTGTAGGTTTTGTTGGAATTTCCGGCAGAGTTTCTTCATGTCTTGGACTGCGTGTTGCTTTTGAGTTGCGCTTAGACTCTGCTTTTCTGTGCATTTTAAGTTCCTTGTTTGTGATTCAGCCACCAAAACAGCATAACTCACGAGTGACTGAATCACAATATAAGAACTGAAAATAATTGCCTTGCTTTTTAAGAACAAGGCAATTATCTATTACCACGCAGGGATGTAGCGAATTGTTCCGTTATCGTTGATCGGAACCCATTTTGTCGGGTTGCCGGCAACTGGAGCGTTGCTGATAGAGCCTGCCGCTGCACCTGCGCCATTATTGAGCGCCTGATTGGATGTGATCATGGCACCAGGCTGAACGATGTTGATATTCACACCAGTAATCAGTTGCCAACCTTCGCTTGCCAGTTGAGCCTCATCGGTACTCAGAACAACGATCTGAACGCCTGCTGCGGCCTGATAAACAGTGCCACTAGGTGCGGTCGTGCTAGAGAACGGAGAGTTCACTGGGGGAGTCATAACTACGAATGCCATACAATTTCCTTTCTTAAAGTTTAGTTAATCGACCACAACGGTGTAAGTCACCACCTACTCATTAAAGTTCAAAGACTTAAATGAATTCTTTAATTACGACCACCATTCGACGGACATTACGCCGTTTGCTGGCGCTATCACGCCAATCGACGCTATGCCATCCACGCTAATAAATGGCGACTCGACTGCCGGAACGGTTTTAGAGCCGCCCGTCGATGCGCTCGCCGTAGCAATGGAAGCTGCGCCATTAGGGTTGTAATAAAAGATTGCGCCGAGAGACATTCGACAAAATCTTGCCCCAGTTGGTACAGCTATAGCCTGAGCCGTATTTGCTACAAGCACCACTGTTTCGATGGTGTCGGACTGTCTTTCAAAGAATTTGACCGAGTTTTGGTCGGCAAAAAAAGCTAATGGTTGCATTTCGATTCCTTTCAAAAAAATATTATATCACTGCTGACTTACTATTTTTATTAAATTTCATCCACTTCTCGATGATACCACTTGCCCCCAGATATTGCGAAATCTGTTACTGGTACATAGTCAAAGTTGGTGATTTTAGTGTGAGTGTCTATGTTAATAATTGCGAATCCCATGTGCCATTTTTCACCCTCACAGTAAGATGCGGAGCGCTTGTGTCCGGCGCCCATTTGATGCCATTCATAAGGGCCGAATATCGGGCTAAACGCGCTCCACATTTCATGGCGATGATTATGTCCATTCACTCCTGGCAAACCCATGCTACGAGCGTGTGGGAAGTGATGACAAAGAACTGTGTCGTAATAAACCTTGTAGTTGTTACCTAGTTCCTTGTCGAAATCGCGCTTCGTCCATGCCGAGAGGTCTGCTTTGGCAACATAGTTAATCTCGAACTTGTCGAGACCAAGTAGTTTGCCGACGGTAAACCCGTGTAGGTCTGACAACACGGCGCGAAGGGCAGGGGTGGCATCCGCAAGCTGACGCAGTAGGCGGGCCTCGTGATTACCCTCTATAAAGTCGATTTGAATATCAGGACACGCTTCGCGTATAGGCTGAAATATCTCATCATGAACGAATTTGATTCTGCTTACTACATCCCATTCGCGAGGATCAACCGAGTATTTTCCAAATTCCGCTAGATCGAATACGTCACCTACGAACACCAGAATATCTGGCTGAACTCGCTGAACCGTATCTATCAACACTCGGAGGAAGAAAGGGTCTATCTCGATATCGTGCAGATCGGAGCAGGTTATGATGGTTTTGAAACGGTTGCTGTTTTCCCGAATATACTTCTCGGCAAAATCTTGACGCTCTACCGCTAAAGCCCTGTAGTGATCGACGCTTGCATGTTTGGCGATCGCTCTTTCGTGAGCATGTTGTTGACGAGTTAGTTTGATGCCAGATTGTCGTTTAAACTCTTCAAAACTTCCAAAATATCTATTCCATGTGGATTCCGATATCTTTGAATGAATGCGAAAATAGTTGCGGGTAACAATGCGCTCTGGGTCGATTTTGGCGATTCTCAGCAGCTCATCAGTGCATTCTTCTGGCCCCCAGCTCTCCATAAACTTCGAGCTGTCTTCAGACATTGGGATTTCAGTATGAGTTGCCCTGATTATAAGTTTGGGGACAGAGGGGTTTGTTTTTGCCATAGTTCGCAAAAATCCCGCCTTATTTCTTACCGTCTTAATGCTTACTCCAAGCGCCTCTGCTACTTCCGCTAGAGTTTCGTATCTCTCTGTGTCATTGTAAATCGCAACAAAATTTGAAATGTCCGCTTCGATCATTGAGGGCCTCTAAGAAAAACAGACCAAGAGTTACTTGGTCTGCGCTTTGATTAGTTCCTGCACATAGTCAACCAGTGCATTATGGCGTTTAGCCAGGTCGTTATACATGCCGACTATTTCGAGGTCGTTGTCGATAAACTGGGCCTCTGTAACACCGGAAGAGGCAAAGCCTTCTCCATTGCTGCTTGTGGCGGCACTATAAGAGGCGCCTGTGCGAGCGGCGTTGAGCAGCCCGAAAGTATAATTGTCCAGAGTCCAATTATCATTACAGTTAAGGCCAACTTGAAATTGGGGTTGTTGAACATTGCTTGAATCCTCCTTTGATTTTTGCTTCTTTGCATACTTTCTTTGCTCACTTAAATGTTTCGCTATAAGTGTTCGATCCGTTGCTATCTGTGCGTCATTAGTCCGAGTGGCAGTTCTTATTTGCGCGTCCTGTTTTTCAGATTGTTGAACATTTTTGGCAGATTGATTGGCGATTTGAATTTCGGCTTTCACTTTTGCCGATGTGTCCAATTTGCCCTTAACGTAAAAACCACTGCCAAAACTCATCAGAACGATCAGCAAAAATACACCTATCTTTGCCTCGATTGCGGTTAAATTAAACATTTGGCTTCTCATCCTTTTCTACGCTGTATTTGTACGCTAGGGCGGCGATAATTCCAGTTATCGCGATACCGAAACTCTGATAGTCCGGCGTCGGCGTTTTCCAAAATTTGACGATCATCGTTATGCCCGCGCCCATTCCCAGTAGCTTTGTAAAGCTCCAGGTCAGATTGTCTCGCGCTGTCATCCAGTGCTTTATTACGGTAAACATAAAATCTCCAACTAACTGCTATACGGTTTCTGTGAACATTTCTTCTTCGTCGAGTCGCCTTCTCAAAAGCCCCTCTACTTTTTCACCGCCAGCCATATCCCATTTTGGGAACTCTGCCGCCGCTCCCTTGAAATCGCCTGCTGAAAGTTTCTTCCAAAGTGTCGAGTTTTCGAGAGCGTGAATGCCGAGATTGAACGAGAAATCTACCAGTGCATCAAATTCCTCTTGCGTGATCGCAATGGTCAAATCTTGATTGATCGCATTTTCGCAGAACTCAACGTCCTCGCTTAACCACTGTTCAGCTTGCTCTTGAGTGCATGTATCGCCGCGCTTAATGCCTCTGGTGTGACCGTAACCAATAGTCCATACACCTACGCTATCTTGATATGCTGTCAGTCTGCATCCCTCGAAGCTCTCCGTCAGCGCTAGACCGCGCTTCGAGTATTGATAGTTATTTGCTGTCATTTTCGTTTGTAGCTCTTCTAAACTTGCATTCAGCGCACCAACTCGCTTCATCTTTATGCAGACGAACTTCGAGTATATGGACGCGCTCTCTAAGCTCGGTAATTTCTGTGGTTTTTCTAACAACTTCATTAATAAGCTCGGTGATTTGCTTGTCTTTCACCTCTAGCTTTTCTTTAAGGACGTTGTTGCCGATTTCCGTTTCTTCCAGTCGCTTCAATCTTGCATTCAAAAGCACCTTCTCTGCGAGCCATTCCGCTTTTTCGTTCTGAAGAGTCTGAATAAGCTCCGCGTGGCTTTTTATTTGCGTACTGAGCGTGTTATAAAGGGACGCTTCTGCGGTTGCTTTGGAATTGGAAGAGCTTGTCTGCCCCCAATAGCCAATTAATTTGAGAAATGCGTAACCGATTCCGACAATCGCCGTCGTCCAGATCGTTACCGTTCCTGCATCTGAATTAAGCGATTCTTGCGGCGTCATGTTTTTCCAATCAGTTTAGGTTAAGCAATGCACACTTCGCCGCATTATAAAGTTAATGTGCGGCAATAACAAGTCAGCGATGACTTATTTTTTTTTGAATTAAAAAAGCTCTCGCATACTCGTGACTTTCATATATCCCACTTTCGTCAAAATCTGCCCAAGACTTGTGGTTATCGTACATGCGATCATGTAAGTTACGCCGATCACTCCGTTAATGACCATTTGGCTAGTTGTATTACCGTTAATCGACGCAACGCCAGAAATCATGGCTGCGGCGTTTGGATCTACACCCTCGTAAGGCGTGCATGTCCATACGGCCGTCGTTATCGTCTCACCTGGCGCTATGTCGATGTTCAGCGCAAGCGTTGCCGAAATGATTCGCCTATCGGATGGCAATTTATTAGGAAGTAATGTTTTTGGAGAATTACTCATGTCAACACTCTCGTAGTTAAGGATGAAACTATATTTCTTGCAACGACAGACATTGGCAAAGCAGGCATTCTCGATGAAAAAGCGCCGCTCATACCAAATTTCTTATTTGGAAAAATTGGAATACTAGGCAATGCAAATGTGACATTTGCCCCAGACAACGCGCTTTGTATCGCTGCGCCATTAAAGGTGCTTACGGTAGTCAGAACGCCTCTGCTTATTGAGATTTGAATGCTATGGCAATCTACAGGGGTTTCGCCTAGCACATCGCCAGTTGATGCCTGTATTTGATTGCCATTTGCGTCAAAAACGGTATTTGCTGATATTGTCGAGTTGACGGTTGCTTTTGTAAGACCAAAGGAAGTCAGCATTGTCGTTGTCGTTATGACAACTTTAGAGACTTCTGTTTGCTTTGCGTCTCCTGTCATTTCTAGTGTTGCCGAAACTGAACCGCTCGATGCACTGTCTTCGAAGCCATTTGCATAAACTGGCGAGGTTGCCGCAACACCAGTCGTTATACTGCCGCTAGACCCCGCGCTCTGCGTTCCATCGCCATATACAATGTCGCTGGACGAAATACCGGCGCTCATTAGAGCTTGCTGAATTGCTTGTCCAGATATTGTTACCGTCGCATTCAAAGCGCCGTCAGAAACGATCGCCTGAGCAGATGCCGTCGTTACATTGATTGCCGCCGACACAATAGATGCGGCAGATACCTCTGACTGTTCTGCATTGCCATAAATAGGAGTATCTGAAGATATAGGCGCGGCAGCTTCGCTTACCTGTGTCGAATTGCTCTGTACGTTTGAACTGGCTAATACAGAGGCGTTACCTGTTGCTGCATTTTGCCCATTTGTTGTGATCGTCGTGAATTGTGGAACTACAGAGGCGCCAGAACTTGTTGACTCTGTATTTGATCCAGATAGTGCATTATTTGCAACTACTTGTGCCGACGCTAATGACAACTGTATTGATGCGCCCAAAACTACGGCAGTTTGCGGCGTACTCCCGCCCCCTCCCACTGTTAGCCAAATATCGCGCTGTTTTGCGCGGAGGAGTTGGTAAGGGTTCCAGTTTAGGGATTGTATTTCGGCTGTGCTTAAAACTTTGTTAAATATATAGACATTACTTAACTGACTTTGACTGACAGCCGCAACAGAGCCTACAGAAAGAATTGCGGGCGCATTATATGTTCCAAATGTGATTGGCCCCACATTTGAGGTCTGTGTTGATGTACCAATTAGCAATCCATCCCTATAGAAACTGATTACGTTAGACGACCCAAGAAAGGTAAAAGTAATTGCGTAAACATGCCATCCAGTAGCTATTACACCGGACATTATAGCCGCGCCATTAAAACTACTGGTAGATATAGCCCAAAACAACTGCAATGCATTTGCGTAACTATTACCTTGCAATATAGCGAAAGCAACGTAAGGCGATGTGTCATTCGCGTAAAACTGCGGACCGGTTACGATACCTGCGCCATTTGTCACAAGTACTGCTTCCAAATTAGCTATAAAAACAAAAGTGGCTGTATTATTTAAGCTTCTAAGCGGATGACTCATGCCTATAGCATAATTCGCATAACCATTTCCATTTCCCGCACCAGAAACTACACGCCCCTGGGGGCCTGTAGTTAGTACCGAATTCGCATATATATTTTCTGGCAAATTTCCAACAAGCTCCCCTTGAGTAACATGGGATGCAAATACCAAAGAGGACGCTAATGGGTGATCCTGATTTATCTCTACCGGAAAATCTGGCTTAAAATTGGCCCGTATGCGCCGTCCGGGGACTTGAATAAGCCCCATGTCACACCTCTATCGTGCGTTTGAACGTCCCGTTGGCGGTCACTGGTATAGCGCACAGGAATTCTCCGGACCCGTCATCGCCGAAGTCGGTGTTGTCCGCTGATGATTCCAGAAAAACATTTATCTGCCCTGATGTTGGGCTGTTCGACAGTACGACAATAATCTCAAAAACTGCCTTCAAGTCTTGCGTGGTGTTGCTGCCGCTGTTGTCTATCGAATTGCTGTTTGCATAGGCGTTGATCGCAAGACTGTTCCCCATGCCTGCGGGTGTCAGGTTGGTCTTGGTCGTTTCGTTGACCAGCGCACCAGAAACGATCTGTACGCGCCGGACGTTGACCGTAATCGTATCTCCTGCTGCCATAGCTGCATTGGTCGCGTTCTGTACTTGGATTCTATAATTCGATGGCAGCATGATTTACCCCAAAATAGCTGTGACTTGAGCCGATGAAATAGTGACGGGCGCACTGCCTAGAGATAGCAAGGACGAGACTTGTGCAGAGGTCAGAGGTGCAGCGGTTTCCCCTGCCAGCACAGTCGCCCACGAATTCAGCATCGCCACATTTGCCTGACCGATGGCTGAACTGGATACATCCAGATCAGTCTTGTTGGCGATAATGTCCTCGATGGCGAGCGCCTGATTGCGCCGCGTAGCGTAGTAGGTCGATCCGCTGGTTCTTGCTGCGTCCCAAATCATCGAACGCAAGCCATTTTGTGCCAGCCATCCGATCAGGGAAGAGCAAGGTATTATTTGTGGAGCCGTCAGGCCCACAGACAAAGATGCTGCAAGCAGTCCATCCTGTCTGTTGTTTGCCATCGTTACTTCGGTCGAGGTCAGCGCCCGACCGACCAAGTTTTGCAACGCTGTTTGCTGTGCTGCTGTGATCGCCATATTTAATCCTTAGAGTGTTGTGTCTGACTTGGCATTTTTCGCACACCAAGGGCGTCCGCTCTTACTTCAAACTCTTCGCCGCTTTTTTCGTCTCTAACCAATACCTGCGTGACCTTTACGAACTGCAATATCTTTCCGGCCACTAAGCTGAAAATGACGCTGCTAGAAAATCCTGCCGCTCCGTCTCTAACTACAACTAAGTCGGGCCATTTCTTGTCAGCGTCATTAGTCATTCATGACTTATTGCATTAAGGAACGTAAGTGAATGTCCAACCGCCTGCGGTTATCGTCGGAGCAGTTGCGCCGTTGATAACCTGAACTGGTGTGTTGCCGATCTCGAAGATCCAGGGGTTGCCGGCAGTTTGTGCGTCGAACACCGCAACGCCCACTACCAATCCAGTCTGAGTAGAGGTTGGTGCTGTACCGAAGGTGATCGTTGCGTTATTGGATGTTTGACCACTTGTACCAGAACTGGCAACGGTCGTTCCAGCCCCTTGAGTTCCCGCAAGCGCAGTCAAACTTGCGGCCACAGCGGCGCGGGCGTAACCAGTGTACGACGCTTCTGTGAACGTACCCGCTTCCATTGCAGTAGTTTGCTCTTGCCAAGTGACCGTGTTATCTACCACTGTTCCTGCGTTGGCGGTCGGCCAAACTGGCGCTGTAGCGCCAGATGTTCCAGCGACAGTACACTTGTAAACGCGGTTGTTGGTTGGTGAACCCGTAACCACCGTATCGCCGACCGCATAGACCGTACTCGCAGCCCATAGCCCTTTAGTCGCAACGATCAGACCAAAGTACCAAGTGGCGGGAACGCCGGACGCTTGACCGCGTAATACGTCAATAAATTTGTTTGATGCAAAGTTAGTCAATGCCGACATATCTTTTCCTTTCAGAGAATGGCGAAATCCTACTACAGTTTAATTATAAAATCAAGTCAGCAATGACTTATCTTCCATCGGCAATAACAGCGTCGCTTCCAGCATATTTCTCAAGGGCGATCTTGCAGTGGTTTTTTTGAATCTTGTCGAGAACCCAACACAGTACACAACCCCATTTACGGTTGTTCTGGCGTGCTTTCTCGGCGCGTGACGAGACGGTTTCTCCGGGGTCGCCACCTGTCAGTGTATTCAATCCTTCGTCAAACCACACTAGGATATTCAGAATGAAGCGTTTTGTAGGGTTCATGACTAATCCTTTACCAGACGATTGATTGAACTGCTGAAACTGTTGTCGCCGCCATTACCGCATTTTTCTGAGTCTGAAGATGCTGAAACGCCGTCCAGCCTTGATTCATTATCGCGGCAGCCAATCCTTGTAAATCAGCCAGTGTAAACGGCACTTGTGTATTATCGGACGCTACCCAATAGAAGCCTGTTGGTGTTGCGCCAGCAGGAGTAAGAGCCGCCAGAGACGCTTGCAGGTTTGACACGCTATTAGGATCAGCCTGATACGTCTTGGTCACGCCGCCCTTGGACGTGTAACTTACTGGTGTTGCAATGGCATTCTGGTATGCAGAGGACAGAAGTTGTATTTGGGATGTTTGGGCTTGCTGCATCAATGCAACATTCTCGGCATTCGTCAGTTGGGTTGCTGTAGGCTGCGCGCCAAGTTTGGCGGCATTCCAAACAAGGATTTGATCGGCTTGCCCTTGAGGCTGGCCTGTTTTGTAATCTCCCGGTGTAAAGGATATGTTGTTTTGTTGGAGATAGGCGATAATTTGTTCACTTAAGGTCATTGCAAATCCTTTCTACCGTAGAGTGCCGCACACCCAGATGAAAAATTATTGGAAGTACTGGACACCAAACGAATTGCGGTTTTGGGTGTATGATCAGCATAATAAATAGATGAGTAAGTTGCAAAACCGAGAGGCACTGGAGAACTTGGTGCTGTACCTCCACCATACCCAACATAGCGACCAAAAGCACATACATACTGAACACCCGGCGCGCTAATACCGGGGTTGACCAAACAAGGGAGGTTAAAGATTTCTATAATCCCATTTTCATTTAGCCCAAAACTTATATTTGCTTTAGAATCATTTAAATTATTTGATACCCCCCAACTGGATGTGCTATAACCTCCCCCATAATATGTTCCATATCCACTGGTCAACCACGTTGGCCCTGACCCCTCTCCATATTGAACTAACGCTTGTCCATACCCGTTATAAAGATTTTCAAACATCAGAACATAATTAGTATATGTCGTCCCTAGATTCGTCCATGCAAGCTGATTTTTAGTAGCTGTAATAGTGGTACTTGCCACTGTTTGTGAAACTGAAACTGTATAGGTTCCAAGTCCTCCTGTGCCAGTGCCAAGAGTTGTAATAGTTGTGCCGGATGTAACACCCGCCCCGGAAATGGTATCCCCTACCGCTAATGCTCCGTAGGTTACTCCGGTGACAGTTAATGTTGTTCCAGAAATTGATCCAGTAACATCCGCCCCTCCCCATAAAACACTGATAAGCTCTAAATCCGAACCACTACCAGCCGATGCAATCGAAATGCTTCCCGCTCCATTTGTGATGGTAATGCCTGTTCCAGCCGTAAGCGTTGCCTCGGTAAATCCTGTTCCGTTGCCTATCAGCAGTTGCCCGTTCGCAGGAGCAGTTGCAAGACCTGTTCCGCCATTCCCCACGGGGAGCGTTCCTGACACGCCTGTTGAAAGAGGCAAGCCTGTCGCGTTAGTCAAAGTCGCAGAAGAAGGTGTGCCAAGAGCAGGTGTTACAAGAGTAGGACTCGTTGCAAGCACCACATTGCCCGTTCCAGTTGAACTTGTCAGCGTTGGAGCTTGCCCTGCTGCCCCCGTGCCTGTAGAGGTAACAAACTGTGGGGTTGTCGTCGTGTTTGCAGCGAGGAATAGCGTTGTATTTGCTGCTGATTGATAGGGTATATTCCCTATTGCTCCGCCTGATAAATTTGTTGAGGTAGTTGAGACAGTTGCGGTGGCAGCGTTACCTCCAATGCTCAAATTGGCTACTGGCGTAGTCGATGTGACAACTAATGGCGCAGTACCAGTGGCAACGGTTGAGGTAATTTGCCCGCTAAACGAACCCGTTGTAGCTGCCACAGTTCCACCTGATTGATTGGTAGCTGTAGTAGCTGTAGCGGCATTGCCGGTCGTATTCTGATTAAGTGTGGGGATATCCGTCGCCACAATAGCTCTAAATGTCGGTGTTCCATTTGTACCGCTAGGCGCAGCAAGAAAGTAGTTGGCTGTTTGCGAGGCGTAGGCTACGCTCAATGTTCCAGCGCTTGTAACTGGGGAACCTGTCACAGTGAAGTCTGTAGGCATCGACAGCGACACACTCGTTACTGTACCACTTCCTCCGCCTGATGCCCCTACCGACGCAACCAAGTCCCAGTACGGAGCGTTTGGTGGCATTTGATTTGTATTTGCAATTAAGCAGATATATGAAGATCCGCTTTCTTGTACCACATCATTAACGATGTAGGATGCGGTGCTTGACCAAGCCCCTTTCCATTGGTTCCATCCTGGGCCAGTCAAGCCAGTTTGCCCCGTTGATCCCTGCGGAATAGTAAAATTAAGAACCGCCGCATTCGCTGTTCCAGAGTTTGTGACCGCTGCCGACGTACCTGGGGCGCCAGTTGTGACCGTTCCGATATTTACTGTCGCTGCTGAACCTACAACTCCTTGCGGAATAGTAAAATCAAGAACCGCCGCCGTTGCCGTGCCTGCATTTGTAACCGTAGCCGCACTTCCCGCTACCCCAGTTGTGACTGTCCCTATTGAGACTGTCGCTCCCGCCCCTGTCGCGCCCTGTGCCGCAAAGAGATTCCAGTAAGTCGCATTTGTCGGAACTTGATTCGTGTTTGCAGAAATGCAAATATAGCTTGACCCGTTATAGCTTACCGCATCATTCTGACCATAGGCTGTTGTGCTGGCCCACGCGCCTCTCCAATTTAGCCCAATGTCGATGTTATTCCAGTAGGTAGCGTTAGGAGGAGTATTGTTGAGATTTGAAAGAACGCAAATGTAGGTATTGCCGTTAAGAAATACAGCATCGCCGACAGCATAGGTCGTCGTGCTATTCCATGCCCCCATCCAGATTGCACCTGGCGCACCGGCCGCCCCACGAAGACGCCCATTAAAGTCGCGCATATCTGTAATATTGGCGTCTGTGATCGCCGTTACGTTCGCTTGAACATGAACTTGAGCGAGCAATAGTGATCCTTGAGGAACAGAAGGTAGGACTGGCGTTGAAGCAGTTGCAACTGCTGTTCCAGCTACGATTCCACACGCCGGTCCAGAAGGGCCAACATATGCATAAACCGCGTCATACCGATGATAGCCTGTTCCTGGCGCTGTGCTAACGGTGAGGTTGCTATCCTGCAACGAAGTCATGTTCACGTTGTCACGGAGGAACACTTCGCCGTAGATATTTGCGATGTTGTAATTCTGCTCTGGTCTTGCAGGAGGAGAAACGGCATCAGGGTTTAAATGAGCTGTATCGCCAGTGTAATTACCTGACAGCCCAAGAACCATATCGGTTGCAGAGAAGCCCTGATTAACCATACAACCGAATGTGACATTCGAGCCGATTAGAGCATAAAACAACCCTTGATAGCGAGTGCCTTGCACTAGCGACGTTAGATTTCCAACTTGGTTAGTTAGTGCTGTAATTTGCGAGTTTATGCCCATCGTATGCTCTGGTTGGTTAAGTCATTCATGACTTACTTGCCATTCTAAACACTTTTAGGAGTTTCTTCAACAGTTTCTTCCTTTATCAGATTTCCTTTTGCAAATTGATCAAATCCGAACAGGATTCCGTTCGCCAATTCCGTCGTAATCTTGTTGCCAATATTGCTGTTAAGCACGCTTGCAAGATGATTGATGATTTGGCTGCTATCTTCTATCTTCATGATATTTTCCTTTGTTTACCAGACAATCGCTTGCACTGCGGGGATTGTCGTTGCCGCATTTACTTGAGCCTTGAGAGTTTGCAACTTTTGAAAAGCTGATGCGCCCTGATTAAAAATAACTTCTGCCAATCCGAGCAGATCCGCATACGTCATTGGGACCTGCGTATTATCAGCCGTCACCCAATAGAAACCTGTCGGGGTTGCTCCGGCTTTTTGACAACCTGCAATAGATGCTTGTAGATTTGCGACGGAACCCGAATCTGCCTGGAATGTTTTTGTAACGCCTGCCGCCGTGGTAAAGCTCACCTGCGCCGTGACTGCGGCTTGGTACGATGCGGACAGAATTTGAATCTGAGCCGTTTGCCATGCCGCCACCGATATGTCTGTAATCGTGTATATTTTAGTCACCGTGTACGTCGCATTATCAATGGAATAGCTTGATTGCAACGTCTGAGCGGTATGATTGTATGAGGGCGCTCCATTATCGACAAACGTGTACCACCCCGCTTGCCCTCGCTGTGCCGCAGTCAACCCGTTAAAGTTATTTATTCCATTAAATACTGGCGGAATAACATTAAATATATTGGATGGAATTCCATTGATTAATATGCAATACTGAGTCACTGAAGCCTCCAATTAAACATATACAAGATATTGAAGAGTGCCGTTTATGTAAAACGGAAGATACTGAAGAACCGTATGACCTGACGGGGCGTTCGTATTAGTAAAAGCAACGCTTCCGCTAATCGGCGTCACTCCAGTATGGTTCATTGTTCCGTACAGTTGCAGCGCGTATCCGCCAGCCGTGTTTTCCGCGTACACGCCTGGCGACGAACTGTCCGTCGAATATCCAAAAACTGCGTAAGAGCCTGAATTTGTCGCGCCTCCAGCTACGCCGACACCACCAATTCCAGACCAGCCTATAACGCCAATATTTGCCCCGTAAGATGAGTTAGCCTGTATTGCTCCCTGCGACCCCGAGGCTGTCGTTAACGAACCGTTCACGTTAATCGTCGTTGAGCTTGTAATTGCACCTGCCGATACTGACCCAGAAAAAGTTCCTGTAGCTGCCGATAGTGAACCTGCAAAAGTTCCTGTAGCTGCCGATAGTGAACCTGAAAAAGTTCCTGTAGCTGCCACAAGCTGTCCTGTAAATGTGCCGTTAACAGAAGACAGCGTTCCTGTAAATGTGCCACTTGCCGCGCTTAGTGATCCTGCAAAAGTTCCTGTAGCTGCTGACAACGCGCCCGCATATGTAGCATTACCATTCTTGTCAATCAGAAAAGTAGTTGCACCGTTGTTTACGGCGGTAATGCCGTTTTGTGTAAACACAACCCCTGTTCCGCCCGTTACTGCGCCTGTTGAGGCGTTCCACGTTACGCTCCCTGCCTCGATACCGCCAGCAGCGGTACTTGGCAACTGCACTGTTCCCTGCAACACGTAGTTTGATGTGGGCGAGAGCGCCGCATTCGCCACGCTGAGTGCGTTATTCGCTGTAGTAATCGCTGTGTTGGCGTTTGTGATCGCCGTACTTGCATTCGACAACGCAGTTGAGGCATTGCTGTCAATCGTGCCTATACTATTCCCAGTGCCAGATGTTACCGTACTGCTGCCAATAGTCAGCGTGGTGCCATTCCAGCCAAGTACACTTGTCCCTGACCCGAGCGTGAAATTACCATTCGCCTCAATAGAAACGCCGCTGCTCGATACAATAAAAGGTGTTGCGCCAGTCGCATCAAGGTTTATGTAGGACGTCGCTGTTAGATTTTCGATTATTCCTGTTTTTATCACGCCCCCGCGAATTTGGGTTATCGAGGGGTCTATTGATCCTGTTGCTGCGCCCGTAACATCACGATGCCAGTCAGCAAATGTTACCTGTCCGACAATGCCGATTTTGGAACTTGAAATCAGAATTGCTTCGGGAGAAAGCTCAATCTGCGAAAGAATATTATCTGCGCCCACATTATTCGCTTTAATGTTCTGCTCTATGTTTTGAAGACGTTTTGCAAAATCTGCAAAGACTGCCTGAACGCTTGTAGGGTCTTGAGCAACAACTGTAGTTGGTACAATTCCCGTTTGACTTTGCGTAGCAGAAAATTGCTGGTTAAGAATTATACTCACAACTGCCCCTTATAGATTGCCGGAATAATATCTGAGCGCAAAACCTGTCCTGAGCTTGCTCTGTATGTGCAAGCCGATATTGACGCATACGAATTTGCAGGAACTTGAATGTTTGCGTCTATTTCCGCCGAGTATGTTAAGCCGCCCGGTGTCGTCACCGTAAAGGCAGAAGCAGGAATAGTTATCATGTTTGAACCAGGGCCAGGCGCAGGAAAATAATGCAATGTCAGACCGTCCGCTGTAATTGGCGTTGTCCCCTCCACTCCGCGAGTACAGGTCAACTCAAATGAGCCATTCGCCGCTTGGTTTACATCCGACCATCTGATTATTTCGTAATTTGTACCATCACTTAGGCACGACAGTCTAAAGTCTGCACCAAAATCTCCAGGCACACCTGTCCCTCTTTCATCATGCCAAGAAACCTGTAACCAGTTCATCGCTTGACCCGCCACCGGCGCAACGTCAAAAGGCTCATCAAAATAAAATGAAGTCGCGTCAGCGTATGAGATTCTTCGCCATAAACTTGTGCCGTATTGCGCCCAAAATTCTCCTGCGAAGTCCGCATTTTGAATGGATACGGGCATAGGCGCAGAAGGCGATGCAACTATGAGCTGCCCCACAGCGGAACCACTTTGAATTGTAAATTGCGGCTCTGTAGGGTCTGAACTCGATGCGATAATATGAGCGCTGTCAATTACCAGCGTTCCAGTGGTGCCACCGCTTACTATCCCTACGCTATTCGGTTGATCAAATACACTAACAAATACCAACACGCCATCCGGTATGACATTCGGAGCAGTATCGAAAGTAACGCTTGTTCTGATCTTATTGACGTTTCCATTTGCGTCAATTTTTGCCCAAACGTCAACGCCGCTAGGGGTAGTTAGCGTTGGATATACGAGCGTATCAGTTATCTGAGTGTAACTGCCAGTTACGCCAATTATATTGACCGAGGCTACCGCGAAATCGTAAGACACCCCATTCGTCAATCCTTCTATTGTTGTAGAAAGCGAACTCGTGTTTGGCATTTGTAGCCATGCACTGCTTGAAGTGCGCTTGTATTGAACAGCATAACTCACGATTGTTGTGGAGGTCGCTGTGACGGGTGGAGGCTGCCACGAAACAATCGCGGCAAGACCCGTCTGGTTAAATACTGTACTTGTTACCGTCAGCATGGTTGGCGCAGGCACTATAGAAACTACACCTAATCCAACCTCATAAGAAATTTCCGCATAGCCGCCAGAGGTCTGCCCTATGAAGTTCTCTGCAAAAACTCTTATGTCGAAAACCTGTCCTTTAAAAACATTCGGAATATCAAGATGAGGGGTATTTGTTTTATAAGTTGTCCAATTTCCGTTATTACCGGCCTCTTGAATTAAAACCTTCCATCTTGCTATGCCGTTTTGATTTCTGTCCCATGAAATGAGCATTGCAGTCTGAAATGCGCCTCCAGATTCAAATGGCGCATCTGTCGCGGTCAACCCAGTAGGGATAGCGGGGATGACATTCAGATTAGATGTTGGCGGTTGAATTAATGGAAGGTTATCTTCAATGTAGGCGTATTTATTTGGGTTGTGTTCAATCGCCGCTATATCGAACGAGCCTGGAACCTTGCCTTGAGTTACGCCAACCACTCTTGCAAGCACGGGGACAAGATTGGTCTCTGAAATTATCCATATCGCGTTAGCGAGCGGCAGCGTTGCTAACGGTGTAGTCCAGCTTACCGTTTGAACTGGCGTGCTAGTGTTTGACTGCAACAATACATTTTCAACAAAAGTACCATCTGGCATTCTGATGGATATTGTCGCTGTAGCGCCGTCATTTAGCGTTACTGCCGAATCTAATGTTGCGGAGGTTGACGTGCAAGCCAAAAGTCTGCCTCCAAGTCTCTTGCCCGCCTTATTGGAATCTTGAATCTGTATTATATCTCCAGGAAGTACCAAAGCGGCATCTACGCCTACCGAGAATGTGATCAAATCTGACTGATACTCTTCCGTATAGAGCATCCACTTTCCTACCCTGTGCGCCTGACCTCTTGACGTGCAACCAAATGCCACTACATCTTTGGTTTTCAAGCCGTATTTGGCTACTAGAGTTTGGTCTTCCACATACTCTATGACTTGACGATAGTATTGGCTAGGATCAGTCCATGAAACCAAAATCGCGCTATGTCTATCTTTGCGCGACGTGCCGGTATAGTTAAACACGCCGTCAACCACGTTTGCCGATGTAAAAGCCATTACTGGTGTATCTGGTGCGTCCTGCATGAAGGACGCCATGCCTCCCGCCCAGTAAACCATCCCATTGAATATAGATGCCAAGCCTGATATCACTTTATAGGCTTCTTGTCTGTCTCTTATCCAAGCATTTACTGTGAATCTAGGCTCAAATCCACCATACCCATTAGGCACCGATCCGTCACAATACTGACCTATCAGATACAATTTCGCAGAATCAATCTGTGTTGGTGAAATGAATTGCCCAAGACCATACCTGTCATTAGTCAGTAAATCATAAATAACCCATGCCGGATTATTGGAAACTGCAACCTTAAAAGTACCGTCCCATATTCCAGAATAAACCCTGTTTACCGGATCGTAATTGCTCGGCACTTTTATATACAGACCGTTTACTAAATAGGTGCGCTTTGGAATCGAACTGAATTGGGAAGAGTCTAGCGAATACCCTATCATTGCCGAATTTGGATATGACAGATTCGCGTACACAATCTCTACATAACTGTTTAGCCATGTCTGATTGTTTAGCAGTGAAGATGTGCTGTCTGGGGTCGTTCTAACCATCTGTATCGACCACGTTGTCGCTTTCGCTCCATTTTGATCAGTTGTCGGCAAGTTATACTGATAACTGACTTGATATTTTGATCTTGATTTACCTTTTACAGTCAAAGGTCCAGACATGGTTTGATAAGCCAAGCCATTTACCGAAATCAAAAACTCAAACGATACATTTGTGCCGTATATGCTTCCTGTCGATGGGTCCTGTGAAGTTAAGCCTGGAAATTCGGCAATCAGTCTCACTGCGTTTACGTTTGGATTTGTAATAGATACAACTACAGGTACGCCATGCAACGCCTGAATTTCTACTGGATGAGGCGTTTCCACGTCAGAAAACCCAGTCACGGGTGACTGATTTTGTTGACCGTCTCTGAATTGATAACTGAACGTAACAGGCAATAGTTGCCCAGTTATAGGATCGAGTTGGTTAGGCACGGAGAAATTCCATGTGCCGTCGGTGTTTTGTAGCGGAACATCATTGAAATAGACGGACTGAGCGCCATTTACAAGGCCACCAATCTGTCCTTCGCCCAGTAGATCCAAAATAGACACAACAGCTTTAGATAGAAGGCTATCTGGCGCTTCGGTCATTCCTCCGCCCCCGCCTTTACCACCACCGCCACCACCCGCGCCGGAAACTACCGGAAACCTATCTCTGTGTCCGCCATTATGAACTCTTATGCCGTCAGCGATAAAAGTATGGTACGGCTCGACCGTAAGATTCCATACAGGTTCATAGCCAATTAGAGCTACGTCAATTATTGGTCTCAAGTGACCCATGCCATCTATCAGTGCGTCTTCTGCGGCGAGTGTACCCATTTCCGCAAAATTGCCGTACTGATTGAGAACCCAATGATTAGGGGTTATTCCAGTCATTTTGCCGCGCCAATACTTCACGCTCAAAATTGGCTGTGGATCTTCGTGAAAGTGAACCTTCGTAACTTTAGCCAGCTTTACTTTGCCGTCCTCGTCGAACGCAAGTATCTCATCACCAACTTTCAAATCTTCAATAGAAATGGTTTTCCCGCCCTCAAGCTGAACCTGAGTGCCTTTTTTAAAACATCCACCGCCAGCACCGCTGACCATTTTTACGTCTTTCAAACTTTCGCTTATCATAACAGTTGATCCACAGAAAGCGCCGCAGATATTACTTGCGATCCAACCAAGCATGTGCCGTATATAAGCGGAACTGGTCCGCCCTGCTGCGTCGTGTTGACAGGACCGCCGAATCCGAAAGACTGCTGCGATGGTAGCTGCTGTGGTGTCAGCATATTTGCCGCGCCGCTTAATATCATCGTCATTCCAAGACCAAACATACTCGTACCCAGTGCGCTGCCGAACGCGGTCCAGCCAGCCGCCGTTCCAGCGCCCGACATTAAGCCACCATACGCCGCTAATTCTGGCGCCCAAAAACTACCTACAATCAATGCTGCGCCCAAAATATATTTTCCCGCCCCGCCACCTGCGCCCTCAAGGATTGGTACAAATGTGATTCTTTTCGCTTTTCTGTGCAGCGAGAAATCCTCTATAGTTACATCTTCTTCGTTTCCGCTGTGGTACGTGCATATAATCCTGTACGCGGGATACTCACGCATATTTCCCCTTATCCAAGTCGCGATGCCTGGCTTGTTTGCATCTATCAGACGCAACGCTTCACCAGGGGAGGACACAGCAAGCTCCCACTTTCTGCCGAACTCTTTACCCAACGGGCCTTCCAAAATGATTTCGGTCATTTCGTCATGTCCTTATATCGAAGGTGGTGAGTCGTATGTTTCTTCCAAAAACCACCATAAATATCTTTTCTCGAAAGCCTGCCGGTCTGATGATGAATAAACGCTCCTTCGCCTACATATACCCCTACATGATTTGGGCTATCTGCACTTATCTGCATCATGAATATGTCGCCATTTTTAGGTTCCTCGTCATGCAGTCTGACAAAACCCTCTTTCTCATAACAGCTCTTAAATTTTTCTGTAGCCGCAGGAGTACCGTCACTCAAACGAAACGGGTAATCGCCAAGAGATATGTCAAATTCTCTTTTATAGTAATCCTGAACTATCGTATAGCAGTTGAACACGTTTTCTTCGTATGGACGTTCAAGATAGGGCATTTCAAATGACTCTGGCTCTATTCTGTTCGGGCCTTCAAACTCAAACTCTTCGCCCTTTTTTCTAATCGAAACAATATACCAGGGCAAGCCCGATCTTTCGCAGCCAACCTTGTCCGCATCGGAAGCTCTCGGCGGAATTTCAACGTGCGTGTGCCATACACCTACCACTTCGCCTAATTCTGTCGCTTTAGCGTAATCAACCGGACATATCGTAAAACTGCTCTTAGGTTCGCCCGAAATATTTTTACACGCAATAGTTGTGAATTTTTTATTGTTCTTTAAAATTAATCCACAAGATTCTTGAGGATAGTTTCTCACCGCTTCCTCTTTTATCGCCGTCATCATGTCGTCTATTTTAGCCATACTGAACAACTCCTGGGAAGCCGCCATACGGGTATGATGCGGTTCCCCACCTTACCTTGCATGATGATAATTTTTTCGCACAAAAATCATTTGAAGAGGTCGTGGGTTGATCATTGATATCATAGTATCCGCCAGTCCAACCGCACTCTGGACCTCTATATTTCCACGCACACGAGTTTTGAATCACCTGTCTAATTGGAAGCATTATTCCCGACAAATCGAAGGCCGATGCCAACTCCCACTCGATATAATATTTATTCTCCGAAACTTTTCTATCTACGAACCAAACGTCGTCATCAAGATATTGGTTAGGATCAGATTGCGGATTTACGCCGCTACTGAAATTAACTGCGTCCAAAAAACGAGCGAAAGTGCGCTTCCTTATTACTTTGCAGCCAATCAAATCATCATTGTTGATCATTAGTGCCGAAAATACTCCGCCAGCATTCGCTATTTTTACTTTTGGGCGAGGAGGGGAGCCTTTTGTAATAAAGTCAAAACCGCTTGCTTCTATTGGTAATGGATTGTAAGTGACGCCCTGCCATACCACGGGGCCACCCAGTTGATTTGTTCCTGCGTGAAAATAATAAACAGAGCCGCCAGCTATAACATTACTCGTGTCTAGCACAAATAGCTCAAGCAGGGCGGTTGGCGCCAATTCCTGAATTTCTTGCGATATTGAAGAATAGGGCAATGATGCGTTCGAGGTCGAAATATTCGCAGACGACGCCGTACTCTGTAATGAATATTCGGTCATCCTTGAATGCCCTCAAAAACCGCGTTTAATTGATATACGCCAAACCCTATCTGACTAGAGTTCCAATCCCTGCAAATGTAGGTTCCGGTATTGTTGAGCGGGTCTGTCCATGTAAAAGGGGTTAGAGCTTGCTGCCCTTCGAGAAAGTTTAAAATTTGACTGACTATTGCCTCGCTGCCTGTGAATTTAACCGTCCATGAAGGCAACATGAAGTTAATGCCGTCCGCTATTCGGTTTTCGTAACCGTCTCCCAACTTAATTTGATAGACGTGCGGTTTCATTCTGCGCTGCGCGCCGATATCTGGACTCCATGTGAATGTGTTGTAGGCCATTTTGTTTTCTCGAATGAGCCATCATTCTAAATCATAGCTGACTTATTTTCAACAGGATGCGAAAATTCCCTACTACAAATGTTTATTCCCCAGCTAATATATTGTATTGTTGAAGCGTGAAGTCATCTACTAATGGAGGGATAAGTCATGATCAAGTTAAAAATTGCAGTGGCGGTCGCATTTCTTGGTTTTACCGTAAACGCAATCGCAGCCGCCCCAATATGTCCGCACTACGAACAGTCTGAGCTTACTAGCATGACGGACGATCAGCTACAAAATCTGCTTGCAAGGTACACCGTTGTCGAGCAGGACGGGTACGGCAACAGAACAGACGACGATATCGCTTGCGGCATCGAATACGACCGCATCAAGGGTATTATCGACGCCAGGGTGAAAGACGAAATTCATCAGGTTTTCGGAAGCAAGGAAGCTATCGAATCCAAAGCTCGCGGGCAGTTGTTTGCGAAAACCCCAGAAGGCAAGATTTACGTCGAAATGCAGAAAATGTGCGAAGTCTTTAGCGATGAGGCGGAGCCTTTAAAGGACACCTTTGATAAAGACAAAGGTGACGAATTTACGGCCTTATTGGGCGACGCCGTGGTTTGCGATATCAGCATGTCGTATTCCGTAGCCCATGACGAAAACTGCGGAACGCTGGAAGACCCCGATCCTAACGACCCTGACAAGAACGACCCTAAAGTAATGGCGTGCCTTGAGAGTTATAAGCCCAAAGTTCAGGAGCTAATTAGCAATCTTAGGGCGTGCGGCGTGGATGAAAACTGCATTAACAATTACGGTCGTAGTCATCACTTGTAAAGCAATCCGCCAGGGCGCTGCTGGTTGACAAGTTCTTGAAGAACCACGTTCTTCACTTGATTCGCCATGCCAGTGTATGCGCCCTGAACCGCACTTGAGCTTGTGGATGATCCGTCGCTTGCCACATTTATCACAATCGACACATTGTTGCCTGTCTGCAAACCACCAGCGCCTTTCATAGATACTGGAATGCTTCTTCCGTCCGGTAGCGGCACATAAGCCTCTGGCGTAGCTCCTTCGCCAAACATTGCAAGTTGCGGAGAAGTTGCGACTCCACCAGTCGAATACTTGCGAAGCGGAACTGACCCGTATTGCGTCATTATTCCACCGTTCGCAAACCAACTACCTATAGTGCTAAAAATGCCCGAACTTGAAGCTGCGCTAGAGGCTGTGCCTGCTGCACTTGCGGCAGATGAAGAACCGCTCATCCACGTCATTAGGCTCTCGAACCCTCTTTGAAGCATGGGCCACAGAGATGAAAGCTGATCGCTGGCTCTGGAAATCATATCTTTGAACCAGCCGCCAATATCACCAACCATACTCTTAAATTTATTGCCGATATCTGCGACCATTTGAGCGTTCGGATCTTCTACGCCTTGCGCTGCGTATTCTTTTGCAGTTTTGGCCCCAACGAGATGCATGAAACCACCACCAAGCGTACTCATTCCATATTGCATTGGCTCTGCAAGTGCGCTATGCAAGAATTGATTTTTAAGACCAATAGCCCCTTCCGCCAGCGAATTTCGCAGGGCGTAGCTTCTAACGGTGCTATTGTAGAATCCGCCATATTGCCACGGGTTTGTCATTCTTTCTAAAAACGACATTGCGCCCTGAGCATATTGCGGCTGCATTGCTTCAAGGTTGTTGCCGAGATTACTCCAGCCCATAGTGAGATTCTGAAGCGGCGTAATATTGGATGAATCGACTTTAGCCTGAGCTGCACTCCTAACTGTCTTTAGCTTCTCTTCTATGTTACTTATTTGATCAGCGGTGTACCCTTTAAATCTGCCGTTCGGATTCTTAACCTCTTTTGTGAAGTCTTCCAAGTCCTTACTTGCGTTTTTGAGTTCGACCATTGCCGACTCAATATCCATCTGGCGCTGCGAAATCAGTGTTCCGTCGCTATTGAAGCCTATTCTTCCAGAGCTTATGCCACCCTTTTTATTGAATCTGGCGCCTTTATATTGCAGCCGATCGACTTGCTTTTTCAGCTTGTCGTCCAATTCTGCAAAGTCGATTTGACTCTGATATGTAAGCGCCTTATCTTTTGCCTTCAGGTAATCTATACTTTGCTGAGACTGTACTTCTCCTGGCTTTGGAACTAGCGTAGGATTTCGACTTTCTATTCGCGCAAACGTAGCCTCCAATGCTCGCATTGCTGCCGACATTTTCGTAATTCCCGTCGCTGCGCCTTCTGCTGCGTCTTTCGCTTGTACCTGCTTTTCGCCAAGAAGCTCTTGCGCCTGTTTTACGCCCTTTATCTCGTCTTCGAGGCGCATTGCGCCCTCTACCTGCGCCATGTAGTTCTTTTGCTTTTCTCCAGTCAAATCAAGATTTGATACGTCCTCGCCGCTACCTTTGCTGTTTATTTTGAAAGGGCGAGCGTTTGGATTATGACCAGGATCAAACTGTCCACCAAGCCAACTTTCGATGAACGATATTTTTGCTCGTGCGGCGTAATTATCTCCGCCATTCATTAGCGTATCGTATTTCAGATTGTCTATCTGATTTCTGCGTGTCCAGTTGGCAAGAGACTGCTTAAACAAATCCTCTGGGGGATGCTTTTCGCGACCGACACCGACGCCGCTAAGATCGAGCGGCGTGTTTGGCGAAAAGTCTTTCGTCTTGTCACTTTCTTTCTTTTTGTCGGTCAGCTCTGGCGCTGCCTTCATATTCGGCTCATCAGACCATTTCTTTCCAGTCAGCGGGTCGATTACTGGGTTGTTTATATGGTCTAGCGCAAGTACGTTCGCAGACCTGGCGTTTGGATCTTGCCTCTTATCGTGATCGCCAAAAATCGCGTTGTATCTGTCCATCAAACCAGCATTGTTCTTCGCTATTTCGGCCGCTTTTTCGGCATGATTGATGCCCAGAGTGAAAATGTCCTCAATACGAGTCCAACTATTCTGGAATGTCGCAGCAAGGTTGTCCATGAAAGAGCCGGCCCAGTCTTCTATCTTGTGTCCGCCAACTTTCAACTGCGATATCATTCCGCCGATATCCCATCCCACCAGGAATGCGCCTATAACCGGAATCGCTCTCGCGTAAGACGATATGATACTTGTGGCGGCAGATTTTGCCGCAGCGCCCATCAACGTCATCTTTTCAGCAGAAGCAACCGCGCCTGCGCCCGCAAGTTCTTCGCTTGCCGTCAGTGCTGTCAATACTTCGCTGAGTTTAGAAACTGTACCGAATACGAATGAAAAGCTCTTAAATGCAAGCACAAGACCGCCAGCCGCAACAGCAGCTAGAGTGAGTTCAGCAGAAATTGGATTGCTTTTAGCGAATTCAGCAGCTTCTTGAATGAATTTGCTCATCGCGTTTACCACGCCCGATAATGGCTGCAAAACGGTCGTGAAGGAAGAGGCGAGGTTATCGACGCTTGCCTTTAGATTCTGTACCGAACCTGTCCAATTCTTCATTGCCGCATTTGCGGCGTCCTCGGCGCCCATTCCTGACTTCGCTCGATCTGCGACCTCCTTAGTTCGCTTCTCGAATGCGTCATTCATCGCGATAACAAACGCCTGAATTGTCTTGTTCGACCAGCCCGCTTTAGCTGCAAATTTTTCAAAAGCCATATCCTGCGCTTTTGAGTCGTTGATATCTGAATTGCCGAAATACTCTCTTCGATGCTGCTTACTCTGCATCATTTTCAGAATTGGCTCACGAATTCTTGCCAAATACTCTATTGAGTTTGCCTGCAATTCTTCAGAGTTGGCAAAACCGGCATTTCTTGCCGCCGATATCATTTCCTTATTGGCACCATTTGCGCCGTTAAAGGCCGCCATTCCTGCCGTATCCAAAATACCTGCTGCCGCAAGCTCTCTTACCGCGTTGACGCTCTGAGTCTTGCCGGTGGCATAAAGTGATATCATTTTTAGAATCGTACCGACCGACGCCACACCTGCGCCCGACGCTCCATTATGACCTCCGCTTACCTTGAACTGCTCCATCAAGGCGCCAGTATTGATCATACCTTCTCGATTCATCGTGACAGCGAGCGGCCCTAGATTACGGAAAACCGTTTCCATATCGCCCATATTAATCTTGCCGTCGGATGCGCGAGAAATCCTGAAAGCCGTATCAAACGTCTCACGCATTTTTTCAGGATCGTTCATAACCTGTCTTGCCTCTGCAAGACCGTACAGGTTACGCATGATATCCGTTTGATTGCCTTCCTCGTAACCCATTTGCTTTAGAGCAAACGCAGTCTTGGTGGCAGACCCTATTGTTCCGTCGATGATTCGTTGATCATTTACTCCAATAGATGCAACGGCTGTCAGCCTAGCATTGATCGCGTCAATATTTGAAAGATACTTTTCTTGGCGTGCAAGATCATAGGCTTTTCTGTTAAATTCAGCCATTTCTGAGGCGGAAAACCCCTGCGATTGAACACGCAACTGAGCCTGCTGCATTTCGCTTGATTTGCCAACTACCGCTTTCAGCCCTTCGCCGACCTTTGCAGAGGCGTACATAGCCCCCAAGCCCTTCCACAACTGAGCCACTTCACGCGCTTTTTCGCGCTCGACGCGAGCGGCGTCAATCGCTGCCTTTTCGCGGTCTTTGCCAGCCTGAATTGCTGCCGCTGCCGCTTTTTTCTCGGCGGCTTCCACTTCTTTCGCGGCATCTGCTGACCTGTAGAGTAAAGGAATCGACTGGGCGATTTCTCTGTTTCTGGCGGAAAGCGCCTCGATCTCCGAACGTAGCCCAGCCGTCTGAAGCCTAATAACGCCAGCATTTGAATCTAATCTTGTCGCCTCTCTCAAGTGTCCAGCTATGACGTTTTTGCCGCCATATACACCCAGACGCCTTTCGGCTCTTTCTGCCATCTCTCTGCGATAATTGGCTTCATTTACGGCTTTTGCTTCCAGCTCGTTTAAATCCTGAAGCAATTTGCGTTTTATTACTAACCTTTCCGCCGTAATTGTCTTTTCCGCATCCAGCGCCTCAATGTGGGCGCGAATACCCTTTGCGGAAGTTTCCTGTGCGGTTAAAGCTGTTTCCTTTTGAGCTGTCGCAAGGCTTTTCTGACCCTCTATAGCCTTGTTTATTGATGGCTTGAGAGCATCCATCGCAACTCGAACGCGCTCCGTCTCCTTCGAGACGGCATCCATTCCCTTGCTTACGCCATCAAGCCCCGCGTCCAGCTCTTCTGCGGCCTTAGAAATGCTCTTTGTACTTTTTGTTGTAACGTCCAGATTGGACGAAACGGTATTCAGCTTTTTGACAAGAGAATCAATCGTCTTGTCCAGCATCTTGAATCTGTCGGCAGAACCGCCCAGGACGCCGGCCATGTTGCCGATCGCCTTATCGAAATCTTTGGATATTTTAGAAGCGGATTTAAGCCGCTCGTCGAACTTAGAAAGATCAGCGGTGGCCTTATCGAGTGCCTTCTCGAACTTGCTGGAATCCAGCGTCAAGGTTGTACTGATATTGCCACGCGCTGCCATAATTTTTCCTTGCTACGATCCTATTCTTTGACTAGCCATTGCGCGAAGCTCTGCGAATCCTTCTTCGTCTCTGGCTGTATTTATTGGGTCTAGCGGGCTATATTCTTTTGCTTTAACAATTTCACCAACTTCGATCACCAACTTTTCACGCCTTTCCATCGCTGCTTCAGCATTTCCACCTATTACGCCTGCCGTAGCTGCCGATATGTCCAGCGCCCTTATGTCATTTTGCGCTTTTATTCTTTCAATCTGAGCATTCATGAACCAGAACACTTTGATTGGCAGTTTATTCGTCTCAACGTAGTTGAGCGAATAGAAGTGCATCAGCCGACAAAAAAGAAACCCGAAATCAAGCGTCTCTATGTCGGCTTTTTTCAGTTTTTTGCTGCATTTTCCTCTTTGTTGTCTTTTTCATCTTTCACTTGCTCTTCTGGCGAATCATCCCGAATGAAGGTGACGATCTTTTCCAGATACTCTAGCGGCAACTTTTCAACTGCGCCTCTCTTGATAGACGGAATACTCCGAACAATCATGTCTATCGCAGCCTCGATCTGATCAGTCAGCGTTGCCCCTGACTTTTCCATTTCGTCCGCTCTCCGCGTTGTCGTGATGAAATTTTCAACAGACATTGGCGGTACTGCGTATTCCACGCCGTTTAAAACCAGTTTGCGCGAAGCGCTTTCAATCTGATCCAGATTAAGAACTTTCATTTTTTACTCCTTCATAGTCAGCCCCCGCCGAAGCGGGGACTTGGTTTGCAGTCAGTTATGACTTATTCATTTATTATTGATTGAGATATCCGCCGACCTTGAACAGATTGCCGTTGGAGTCGGGGTAGCCAGTGAAATCGCAGTTAAACACGCGCTCTTTCTCCAACTGATAAGCGAAGCTCATACTTCCCGAAGTTGCCGCCTGAAGCACCGTAAAGTCTTCCGAGTGGTCTGTTGCTTCTTTGGAAACGGGATGAAGAACCAATGGCTTCGCAGTAGAAAGCAGGTCGGTGCCGATGCCTGTTGGGGAAGTAACCTGCATGTACGTTGCTTGAGTACCGCCTGTCAGTGTCGCGCCGGACGCCGTGACATTCGTTCCCGCGTTGGCGGAAATAGCGATCGAGTTGCCGGCAGTACCGTACCAGTTATAAGTCAGATTAACTGTTGCAGAACTTGCCACTGCTGCAACGCCGAGATTCAACTGCCCGGAGATCACTTCCGCGATGGCTGTCGCTTGCGCGTTCACGGTTGTCTCGACGGCAATATCTGTCGGAAGAACAGGAGTTGTCTGGAAGGTGAAGGTCTGGCCGTTTACGCTGATTGTCTCGCCAGCAGTAGGCACTGTGACAACGGTAAAAGAGCCAGTTGCCTTAACGCCATCTGTTGAGAGAACTGCGCCTGGCATGATGGCTACCATGTTATCCAGAGTGCTTTCTGCAAGAGGACATTTCACGGTCACTTCGCGACCCATGATGTATTCATTGATTGGGGTTTTGCCGAATTGATCGACCATAACCTTGTGGGTGTCTGTTTTCACGGTCACATCAACGCCGCCCTGGGTTAGCCCAAGGTCAACACCGCCGAAAAACACCTTGCATACGCCGATCTTGACGTTCTTGGTGCTACTTGCCATTTTTATTGCTCCTTTGCAAAGAGAGAGTTAATAAGTCACAACTGACTTAATCTAACACAAAACTCATTCAATGTCCAGAGCTTCTATCCATTTGAAAACAACCTTGCCCAACTCAGCGTCTATTCGATCGGCTATTTCGTCTCCAGCTCGCTCCAGAAACCGTCCACCAGCCTCAACCCCGTATCTTTCGCCTTCGGCTACCGACTTCTCGCTCGGCATGAATGATCTGCCATCTTCTAACGGTGCGCCAGAATGACTTCCCCAACCCATGTACTCGTGAACAAACCAGGCGTATTCGCCCACTGTTTCTATGTTGTTTCTTATTTGACGCTCATCGCTAACAGGATGATTGTTGTCAACGTAAACCACGAAATTTCTCAAGCCCTTCGCGAAACGCCCGCCTGCGCCTTGACCCGCCACTTCCTGAATCTTGATAGCGTCTTTTAGGTCGCCATACTCTATCGGCGCCATGTGTATCGCGAGTTCTTGGGTTTTTTTCGCCATTACCTTCAGTTCCCCGTTCATTTCTGAAGGTAAGTCAGCCGCTCTTTTCAAGATCAGCTTTAACTGATCAAACCCGTCAGCATCGAACGCCATCGCGATTACTCCGTAAAGCACACTTCAAATTCTGTGGAAAGCTCGATGAGATTTCCTTTGCTTATTGGAAAAGCGACTGGCAAATTTAGCGGTCTGATGTAGTTGTAGAAATAAGAGCCTATCGTTTGATTGGCGATAGTGAGTGCCGACGTAATATCTTTTATGTTCTGATTTCCCAAAACATAATTTGGCGCTCTTACCGTTAGCTGAAACATGCCTTTGTAATACCCAGGCAGCTCATAGTCGATTCTTGTCCCTCTTAATGGCGAACGCAGCATAAGCCCAGATTTGCATTCAACCGGCATCTGATTGATAAAGATAGATTTGCCCTGAATGCCAAGGCCATTTGTCTCCAAGTATGAAGCTATGTCGATCAAATCCATTATTCACCCGTCCAGTAAGAGCAATTCACTTCGTAATGATCAATCTGTCCTAAGAGATTGGGTCTCGCGAACATTGAAACGATGCGAAATTTATTGCCTAGTATGTGAATGTCGTCATCTATTTTTGCCGCTGTACTCGGCGACAAAAGTATCTTGGTGTCCGCTTCCAGCTCCATAGCGCTTCCTCTCGACGCCGACAGATTCGCCTTTGTCTTAGTCGCGACGCTTTTAATGTTCATAGTTACGATGGCGCAAAGCTCGTTTATCCGAACCGTCTCTATCGGCATCCCGAATACATCCGTATTGCCATTCGCAGAATGAATCACGCATTTAACATTAGGATTGAACATAGCCCACTACCTTAGCTGTAGCATTCGGATGAAATACCTTTTGCCATATTTCTTCTAATCGCTGATATTTGCCACTCTTGTCGCCTATCGAAAACACGATCTCTCTGCTTGTCTTCTCTGGATCGCCATACTTTACCTGCGCGAGCGTAAAGCCTTCCTGCTGAAGCTGACGTATCTCTGACAAAATAAAGGACCTGTAGGCGAATTCATTCATCGCCATCTCTAACATGCGCGACGAATCCCACTTTCTGTTCGCTCTGTCCACCGTCTTCAGTTCTTCCGAAGTCATTTTCTTTTTGAAAAGCTCGGCAATCACCCCTTCGCTGCCGATCATATTGCTTGTGTCCGTCGCCACTACTCGCAAGCGTCTTGTCAACTGAGCGATCACGGAGCGCACTACATACGTCGCTTCCGCAAGTGCTTTTTTGTCCATTTCTTTCGCCGCTGCTGTATTACCTGTGTCAGCCATAAGCTCCGCTCGGTATTGCTCAATTTCTTTTGCAAAATTTCCAATAAGGTTTGAGCCGAGTCCATGCGCTTCTTTCACGAACTTGTTGATTGTAAAAGGCGTAACGCTACTCATCAGAACATTCTGATAGCGTCCGAATATAGCCGTCTGAAACAACTTGTACTCTGTTGCCATACGTCTCGAAAATTCCTTGTATGGCTCCACTTTTAACCTCTGCCGATTCTTTTTGCGAACGTCACAAAGGCACTGATATACTTGAGGGCGTTTTTCGAAATGGGGAGGTCGATTGGTCTTCCTGCGCGATACATCTGCTTTGTTTCCCCGATGGATTCCAGCAACAGTCCTTCTTGTCGGCGCTGCATGTGTGGATCTCCACCTAGCAGAAAATCTGCCTCCGCGACCTGCGCGTACCGCAATGCCGTTCTGAACCTTACTGGCAAATTGCTGTACTGAAGCGGCGTCAGCAGTCCAAGATTACCGTTGAAGATAAACATATTGCTCATTCCAGCGGTAGCGTATGGCGTTTGGTATGAACCGGCAGGGACATAGTTAAGGTTGTCCTGGCCCCAGTTCGTATTCGAGTTCAGAAGCCAAAAATTAAGCTGACAAATGCGCTGTCTCGCGTTTATCAAAGCTGCCACTTTGTCTTGCTCGCTTGCCAGCCCCCATGCCTGCAATCCGACAATATCCAGCGCGGTCAACTCTGCGCTAGGCAGCGTTTGAAACGAATTCAGTCCGATTATTAGAGGATCGGGGTGTTCAAGACCATAGCTCGCCGTCAAGAAAACGGTGTTGCCGTTGGTCAGGACGCATGTCAATCCAATCGTTCTTGTTTCTCTGGTGTTGAACTCGTCAATTTGAGCCGAGGTGATGTTGTTGGCTGAAGGTGGGTCTGTTATCTGATTGACTACGGCAGGAACAGTGATACTGGCTGTTGGAGACCCCGCAACGAACGACGATAGGGCTGTCGGGGTGACAACCACATTGTCATTCATGTCGGTGACTTCGTAGCTTATTGTTGACACATCCAGGGCATTTCCAAACCTGTCCTGAATTGGTACCGTCATCGTTACATCTGTTCCTGACGCATACAGTTCCATGATTACTCAGCCTTGTCTGTGTCTTCTATTGCAACTTCTGGTGCGCCGGCAACTGCCAATATCGCTTCTATCAGACCGTTGATGGAATTGCCTTTAATACCCAAAGTTGATGCAATTTCGCGCAATCCGACGATGCCTTTGGTATCGGCGATTTTCGCAAGTTGATCTTTCGAGTAGGTATCTGTTACCGAGTCGTGCAGATTTACATTTTCGCTTGGACCTTCACTTTTCTTGCCTTCCACTACTTTTGCTTGCGTTGTTGTATTTGTTTGGGGTGGCGTGGTCGTCATACCGTTCAGATACCGCTGCGATACATTGGCTGCGGAGCCATCTTCCCACTCCGCACCAATTACTCCAGCTACCCTTACTGCGTCGATTTCAAGCACATCACCAACCGAGAGACCATCTTCAAACATGATGACTCCCATTTGACCCGAATAATGCTCGAAGCCTTTTGCTGTCAGACGTAGTTTCATTTTCTACCTCGTTATTGATTTATATAGACGATTACATAGGTGTCGGAATCGTTTGAGTTGGCTGATCTGTCAACTCATTTACCTGATTGTTGGTAACATCATCTGTGCCGGTGTCTGCCTTCTGCTGAAATGTCCAAGTTACCGTATTATCGGCTTGCGTTGTGACGCCGGCTGTTGGGTTTGTGGGCCACACGGGTTGCGTTGCGCCTGTCGTTCCCGCCGTCGTGACCATCCATACATTGCCGTTTCCGTCTGTTATCTCGGCGTTGAGAGCAACAGAAGCAGATGCCGCCCACACTCCAGGCAGCAAATACCAGTCCACCTGCATCAAAGACGCAATGTGCATTGCCTGTTCTGCCGTAAGATCGTTGTCAGAAATGCCATTAGTGAAAGTCTGAGTGCCAAGGCGCCCAGTAAAATTGGTGTAACCCGCTTGAATGATCTTGAGTCTCATGTTTATTCCTTCTGATTAGAGCCTTTTAATTGCAAAAGGGGCAGGTTTTGCCTGCCCCTTTATACTAAGTCACTTGTGACTGAAACACAAGTTAGACGTTGGTGATGCCGCTCAACTGGGCGATCGAACGAGTGGACTTCAGAGCAAGGCCGGTGTACCACTTAACGCGGATACGAGTTGCGTCCTTGTTCTGAACCGTTCCGATGTTCTCAACGACCAGACCAGCGTTATCGCCGCCGAACAGACCATGCAGGCCGTCAAGCTCATTCAGACGCAGAGCGTAAACGGAACAGGTGTTGCTGTTCGTACCCATTGTTTCCGTACCGGACAGGAATTCGTTCATGATGACAGGAATTCCGTTATGGGTCAGCATTGGGCGACCGAAGTTTTCCAACTGCTGCATAACAGCGTCAGTGCCGTAAGTTGCGCGGAGCAGGGCGCGGAAAGCGCGGATTGTTCCACGGCGCATCACGATCACGTCAGCGCCGTTAGGCACCATGTCGCACAGCTCGTCCAGCATTGTCAGAGTCAGGGCGTTGCCGTTTGTACCGGCAGATGCCAACTGCTGACCGCCAACGGTCGCTGCGTAGTTCTGAGCCTGAGCAGCCAGAACGGGCAGACCGTCAAATGCGGCCGCGTTAGCTGTCAGATTAGAACCAGTGGGAACGCCTGCTGTGCCGTAGGCGCCAAGTGTTGCAGTGCCGGTACAGCCAGTTGCGAGCGTCTGATGGAATGCCAGCGCAACAGCCTTCGCCTTCTTAGCAACCTGAATTGCCATCTGGTCGTTGGTGTCGCTCATGGTTGTTTGCAGGAACTTGTCCACGTCAACGTCGCCAGCCAGGATTTTCAGCGTGGTAACGACTTCGTTGAAGGTCGCTGCGGCCTCAGTCACGGTGTCGTTAGGGTTCAGCCATGTTGCAGCGCCAAGAGTGTTTTCTTGGTTGTAAACATACGCCTTACCGTTCACGCCCATGAAAGGCAGAACAGAAAACAGATCATCGCGATAGATGATTTCATCAATAACGCCTGCAACCAGATCGTTATTGCTCAACAGTTGAGCCTGTGCAGAGAGCAATGGCATTTTTCAATATCCTTTCTAAAGATGGTTAAAACCGCTTAGTTCGGCAGTCCTAAGTCTCTCTAGTCACCGATTTCCGAACATTACCAGAAAACTATGGCAAAGTCAAGTCATCGGTGACTTACTTTCTTTCTACTGCTTCGGGATATTGAGAGAGGAAAGACCCTTTGCGATGCGAGCCAAGCCGGTTGGCGCTGGGCCTTCCTTATCGCCGCTGCCTGAACCTGCCTGCTTTGTTGAATTTGAACCCGCGCCCGTCTTCACCTTGCTCTTCAGCAAGTGATCTTTTTCGGGGTCAGCTTCAACAATCTTCTTCAGTGCCAGATCGAAAGCCATAGGATTGCCGTACTGATCAACAAGCGCCGTCCTGTTCTGTGCGCCTCGTGGTTTGTCGTAACCTACGATCTCGCCGTTCTCAAGATCGAAGTGGTCTCCGTAAATCACTCGCGCCTTGTTTGGCGTCAGTGTCGTTTCCTCAGAAATGAACTTGGACTGGCTAAAGCTACTGCCTATCGAAAGATCGTTGATTCTTCCCTTGGTGCTGTTGACTTCAGCTTGAAGTTCCGCAATCTGCGACTTGAGCGTACTTACCTCTTTGCTATGCTCTTCTGCCATGCGGGTCTTCAGCCTATCCCAGTCGCCTTTGGCTTCAAGGTGCTTCGTTTCGCTTTCTTGCTTATCTTTCAGCATTTGGCGAATAGCCTGAATATCAAGACCGTCGAATTCCTTGATCTTTGCTTCCATCGCGGCCTTTTCTTCAGCGAGCTTTTTCAGCTCCTCTTTGCGCTTCATGTTCTCTTTCAACAGACGCGCTTCTTCATCAGTTGGGCCAGTTTTACTCTTTTCGGCGTCATCTGCTTTTGATTTCGCTGCTGCATCTGCCGCCGCTTTTGTCGCAGCATTGTCTGCCGCACCGCCAGTATCTCCTGCGCCACCAGAACCGCCAGTACCGCCAGTATCTCCTGCGCCACCAGAACCGCCAGTACCGCCAGTACCGTCGCCGGCTTCATCCATCAGTCCCGAATTTGCGAGCAACTTTCTCATCAAAAAACTCATTTTATTTCCTTTCGCCGTTCTCTCGGCATGTGGTTGATTAAATATCCCGTTAGTCTCTTAACTGGATTTTTGCTGCTACTTTTTGCCAGTCACCTGACCTTGCCGATTTTCGCTTACCGGCTTGGTCTGTGGCGGCTTTGGTGATTGGTTGTTCTGAACCGTCAGTTTATCTCGCTCCGCTCCATTGATTTCCTGGAGTTGCGTAGCAAGCTCAATCGGGTCCATCGGCCAATCTTTAATGTCGGCATCCATTTTGTCTCTCAACTTTTTAGCGAGCTGAGGGAACAGCTTGTCAACCAACATGCTCATTTGCTCCTGACGAACCGTTTCCGGCGCCTCTACCAACATCAATTTGGTAGCGATATCGAATTCGTCTCGGAGACTGCGGGTGTCAAAATTGTCTGGATATGACACAAACTTTTTGTCATTAACAGCATTCTCTTGACCTCTCCACAACGCAACCAGACCAACGATTTTGTTTTCGATCGCCTCAAGACTATCTGCTTTGGCCGCCAATAGAGCATTCACTCGCTCAAAATCGTAAGCCTTAGCAACGCCACTAGAGTTATCTATTCCAACCGCGTTGTCCTGCTTGGTTCTTTCGCCTGCAAGTCCTACCGTATGGTAGATTTCGGCAATTATCTTGTTCACCACATCCACTATCAGACTGGCTTGCTTAATGTCCGGTGACAGAAAATGCGGCTCGCCACCGCTTTCTCCGTCATACAGAAACACTCGCTTCGTACCCATTTCGACAAGTTTGGTGTAGTTGTCTTCGCCGGGTAGTACGTTCTGTGCTGGCATCGCAAGCTGCGAATACGTCTGATCCTGAACAATAGCATCCAGGTTCGATAGGTAGTTGGCGACAGCTCTATCCAGATAGGCTATGTCGTCAATCATCGACTGAGATTCGTAAAGTTCATCGGAAATGATATTGTCGGCGAGAATTACCGGCACTACGCCGAGATCATGTACTCCGCTATCGACCAATTCGATCTTTACGAGCCTTTTATTCTTTACTTCCTTGTAAAGTTTCCATTCTGTTTTTGTCCATAGGCGGTAACGGAAGCTCTGATCGCCGGAAGACTTGAACGGGTCTTTGTCATCTCTCTCGTACTCTCTAATCAGAATCCATTGAAGTTCGCCAGAATCGTCAAAGCTGTAGTCCAGCATATTTTGCGGGGTGACAATGTAAGCATACGTCTCAAGCCCCGCGTCCTTTTCGTCCGCTTTGCTGATGATCTTTTTAGCTGGTTGCGTCGAGTCAACAACGATACCAATGCGCCCATAAATCGAAGTCTTTTTACTGATTTGGCGAGCAAAGTTTTTGATATCAAGACCATTGCGAGTCGATTTCTTCCAAAATGCAACCACGCTATCCGGCGCGTCTTCCTCATTTCTGACAATGTTTTGCTTAAACAGATATTTGTTTATCAGGTCAACGACCTCGCGAGTATGGTTGAACCGATAGCACCGTTCCAGCCTGTCCGCGTATTCCTGATTTCCTTCCTTGATGTAGCGAAAAATGTTCTTGGTGAACCAATCGCGCCCGCCTTCATAGGTCTCCTCAAGGAATTCCCAGTGCAATTCCAGCTCTTTGTATTCTGGATGCCTGCGCTTGATCAGTGCCTTGAGCCTGTTTTGCTCGTCCGTATTTGGCAGCGTTGATACAAATTCATCAATCGTCGTTGGGTCAATATAGCCCGTCTGCCCTGGCACGAGAGGGTCTTTTGAAGACCACAGCCCTGCCGCACTAATGGTCTGGGTTGCCGCATCGAGTGTTGTGTTTGCTGTATCCATAATATGTAAGTGTAAGTCAGCCGTGACTTAAATGCAAGGCTATAAAGAAAGACCGCCCACGTTGACCTTACGAACTGGGTATTCCAACTCTATACAGTAACCGCCAGCGTCCGCCGAATGTTCCGTTCCTGCATCCTTATCCACGTCTCTCGAACCTTTCTTGTAAATGGTTTGTTCAAATGCGTTTATAAGATGCTTGCAGCGCTCATCTACACGCAGTTTTATAGTGCCATCTGCTGCTCTCAGCATACGATTGACCGCGTTGACGCGATCAGCGATTGGCGGGTGTTTTTTACGGTATTTGATGCGCTTGAAGCCCGCTTCACGCAATATATCCAAATCCGTTTCACCACGCGCATGTTGACGTTGGCCGCCAGCGGGGTCTGGATACATCACAATTTGCTTTTGATAGCGCCAATAACGCTTATCCAGCTCTTTGCATATTTCTTCCGTATTTGATCCAAACTGCACAATTTCATCTACCGCCCACAGTTCACCGTTTGGCTGAGGCTGATAAATGACCGTACTCATCGGGTCGATGTTGAAGTCCATACCAACCCAGATCGGCAACATTGGGTTAAATGGGTACTGTCCAACATGCGTCTTTCTCTCGAACGGATAATAAACGCGCCCACTCATGGTCTCGAACGAAGCCTCGAACTCCTGCTTGAAGCTCTTTTCGTCCATATCTTTTTTGGCCGCCTCGATCTCGCTTACGGGAATAAATGGAGAGGTGATCGTTGGGAATTGCCAACTTTCCCATTGTTTCGACTCGACCATTTTTGCAATCTGCCCCCGCTTGTATAGCGTATAGAGGTAGTTATATGCTTTGGGTGTTCCAATAAATATTGCATGACCGCCAGTGTCCGCAAGCGTAGGTCGCAGAACTTGCGTCCATGTTTCTTCGGACATATCCTGAAACTCGTCAAGCACCAGAAAATGAATACCCACGCCGCGCAGCGAGTCTGCTTTATCTGCGCCTTTCAGCTCAATTACTGTTCCGTTGACCAGGCGAATCGTCAGCGTTGTTTCATTTACCTTGAAGATCCACTTTTTCGGAATCGCATCAAGCAGATCCGTCCACATGATCTGTTTCGCCATTCTATACGTTGGCGCCACATACCAGATTTTGCGCTTTTTCATCTGCGCCATTTTGATAATCAGCACTCGCGATAGGGCGGTTTTACCCCACCTTCGACCTGCGACAACCACGCGAAAACGCGCCTGCGACTTGAAAACTCGCATTTGCATTGGGTGAAGACTGAGTTTTGCTTTAACTGCGGCTGCCATTATTCCTCAACAACCTCATCGTCAAATTCCTCGTCGTCTTCGTCCTCGTCGCTCAGATTCATTATTTCTGTGTCGGGCAAGTCATCCATGTCATAATTTTTGGCATTTCTAACAGCTTCTACTTCTTCCGCCGTCATTTCTGACACCACGAGTTCTGGAAGACCGTCTTCTTCCTGCTCATCTTCCTTATTCAAGCCCAAAACAGCCCACTTCTCTTCGCGCACACGCTTTATTGTGGTGAAGGCGATATCCAACGCTTTCAGATTGTTGGTTGCTGTAGATACCGGCAGATTCTCGCGCTTCGCTTTTAGAATTTCTTCCCACGTTAATTTCGCGAAGTTATCTGCCAATTTATAATGCTGCTCTTTCGTCTCTCTGATTCGAGCCGCCAGAATCGCTACATCGTCGAGCGACGATTGCTTTATCGCTTCGGCCATTCGATCCTTTGAATCTTTCGCTTTTGAACCCTGCACAAGCCCCCTGTCGCTCATGTGCCGCGTAATGCTGCGTTCAGATACGCCCATCTTTTCAGCTAGATTCTTTCTGGTCATCAATCCAGCTTCCCAAATACTTTCAGCCTCCGCCCATTTCATTTTGGTCGGACGCTTCGGTGGGGTTAGCTTCGTGCGTGGTTTTCTTGGCGTTTTTTCAGACATGACTGCCTCTAAAAAAAACGGGCGCAGGAGTAGTGCGCCCTTGGGAGGAGATTAAATGAACGAGGCTGCACATTACCACAATAAGAAAAATAAATCAAGTCAGTCATGACTTATTTGACTCCACCATAATGAAATGCAGCGCCGCAGCCAATGCGAAACCTTTGTGGCTATAAATGTTGGTTGTGTAGGTTATATCGCCATGTCTGAAGATACACACGAAACCATCTGATATCTCCTTTAGGTATGGCGCATGTTCAAACACGCTCTCGATAAGCTCTGCTGATACACCAATGTCTTCGCAATAATTGGGAGCGATATCATGGTGCTTTCCGCCACTCAGCATTGCCGCGATTGAAGCGTTCGCAACCAACCCTGGGACGAAACTTTCGTTCGCCGGCACCGCGTAGATATCACTCACATTCATTGCCAATAATCCCTTAATAAGTTATTTGTTATTTATTTGTTATTTGTTATTTATTTATTGTTATATTATTTATAAAGCCCGATGATTTCGCCCCATGTCGGTCCCAAGTTATCAAAACACATCGCTTATTTCAATAACCGAACTTTCTTCCACGAATGCTGGCTTAATCGCGGTCCCAAAATAATGCACCGCAAAATGCTGTCCCAATGGTTTTAGTCTGATCAGCGAGCGCGACCGGCCTCGTCTTTTTTCCATTCCCGCTTTTTCTATCAGCTCATGCTTGATAAGAGCGCGGATTGAAAAATGAATTGACTCCTTTGAAGGTTTATAAGATAGCCTTTCAATGAGCTGGTCCAGATCAACGATAGATCCGTCATCGTTGCCTTTTCCGATGACTTTTATTATTTCCTGCTGTTTTGTCGTCAGATTCATAATTTAACTCTCGCTAGTTAGTTTTGACAGGTCTAAGGGCGCGTCTAAAGGTTGATTATCGAATGCCAATAGAGAAATGCGTGAAGGTAGCTCTCGCGACTGATCAATCGCTGAATTAAAGTCTGGGTTCACATATACGCCATATAACGGGCTTGCGAATATCAACTGTTGCAAACTCTTCAAGAGTTTTTCTTCGGAAAGCCCCTCGACGCGAGAAGTGCCGTTCATGCGGTTATTGCCGGACTTCTCAAGCGAAGAGTAGTCGTAATAAAATTTCCGCATTTCTGCAACGCACTTTTGCCGCATAGCTGGCTTCATCGCGTTCAACTCGCTCATTATCCCTACAACATCGGTCGGGGTTGACTCGAACCAGCGTCTAAACCACTTTAGCCCGCGCTCATAATTCGACGATCGCCTTGGTTTGGTAAAGACCACACCCGCTTTCGATGCGAACGGATTGTATTTGGACATGGATGACTGAAATTCGATAAATCGCTTACCCGACATTCTCATCATGATGTTTTGCATCCGATAGGCAATGCCGGCACCGCGATACATTGTGTCCAGCACCAGGCGCGAGTTGACCGCGATATTTTCGTTAATCCACTCAGCTCGATACTTGTTGACCATGCGCGTGTCCATTCCATTCACGTTGGGTCGCAAATATTTGTCGAAAAGCTCGTTTCGACCCGCCAACAGCATCTTTGGGACCGTCATTACGCCCACGCCAATTACTTGCTCGTGTAATACGCAGCGATACACTATCGGCCCAATGCCGAGGTTTTCCGCCTTGTAATGCAACTCATGCAACAATTCCCAGTCTTCTTTCGTGCCGCGCTCGACGTAGATATCCTTCAGCAGAGACAGCTTGTGATTTATGGGGTGTTCTGTGCGAGTTATGATAACGTTCGAATCCGCTTTCACGACCTGGAGCTTTCTAACTGAATTAACGACAATGAGGGCATATTTGGGCCAGGCCAGTCGTCATCGTCGTCATTGTCAAACAGCGCTTCCCATGTAGCCACTAGCGATGCCCATGCGAGTGTCGCCCAATCACTGATGATCTTGAACATTTTTATACCCTTCTGGCGAATAATTGATCTTTATTTTTTCTCGATATCGCTTTTCGATTGTTACGTTTGGCGCCAAATCAGGAACCATGTCCGTATGCGTGGTTGCCACCAGCAGCGTTGCGCCTACTTTTCTTGCCACCTTTTGCAGATTGAAGGCGATCACCTTTGCGGTTGTACGATCCAATACCGCAAGGAACTCGTCGGCCACCCATACGTTAGCTCCGGATTCGATGATTTTTGCTAAACGAAAACGGTATCTCTGCCCATCCGATAACTCGCTTGGCTTGCGAATGAACAGGTATGCGTCATTAAGCCCCGCTATTGATAGAAAACCTAAAGCCTCTTGAGTTGTGTTGCCGATTTGATCTATCAGTGGCTTGTCGAGTAACGGAACGTGATCTATGTTGGCTACCTGCATACCAGCCAATGTCATCAGTTCCGACAGTTCGCGTAGCACGACAGACTTGCCGGCGCCTGACTGCCCGTTGATGTAAACGATATCGCCCTGGTCTATTTTTATTTTTGCCCGATCAAATACGACAAATTCTTTGCTGTCCAACCCAAGACCGAATGCTTCTGCTATTTCCAGCACTCGCTCTGATCTTTCGACCTCTGTATTGAATCGCTTATCTATTATGTATTCAGGCATTTTTCAATTTCCTTGCTTTGTTCAACCACGTCATCACTCTTGGATTTATCTTCCAAAATGACATTAATCCGGTCGATACCTGCGTTGTGAATTCTTCTTCCGATGAGTCGTCTGTTACGCCAAATACCCAGTTAATCACATGAATTGCTTCGTGCAGCACGACCACAGCCGCTCGCTCCGCGCTCATGCTTTCGTCCAGACAAATCATTTGTTTCGCAAAGTCTGTATGTCCATCCACACCATCTATCTCTGGGCTGTTCGTGGGAAAAAGGTGTACTCCGAAGGTGTACGACCCTACTTTCCATTTCTTCGGCAGTGTGGCAAATAACTCACTCATGACTTATCATTGAGCCTCAACGTATTGCTTCGCAAACTGCACAAAAGCACGGTCAGGCGGAAGACCTGTTTCCGCTTCTATCATCGCCATAAATCTCGCAACATAGCGCTCTTCTTTACCTTTAATTACCTTGAAACCCAATACTTTATCAAGGCGAACATCAGCAATGTCAGCTTCCTCGATCTTCTTTGCAGTTTCGATGCTCTGCGCTTTGACTTCTGAATCCATGTCTTGCACGATGGCATCCATGTTCATTTCGCCAAGATCAACCTCCATGAAAGTCAGCTCTTTTCCATCAAAGATGCCGTTAAGATCGAATGACAGGGACGCTAACTCTTTCTGCAAAATATCCGTGTCGATATCGCTGATCGCGACTCGGTTATCCGCCAACCGCGCCGCTCTAACCTGTTCATCCGTCAGATCGTCTCGTACCAAAACTGGTACGTTTTTGAGTCCGAGCTTTATCGCGGCGAGGCGTCTACCATGACCTTTGATGATGACGCCACTTTTGTTCACCACAATAGGCTGGTCCCAACCAAACTCAGTGATGGACTTCGCAATCTTCTCTACCTGCTTGTCGTCATGATTTTTAGCATTAAGCTCATAAGGCTTAATGTCATCTATATCTCGAATGACGATCTTGATATCTTTCATGATTAATTCGCTTCCCAGAAATCGACATAAAACTTCTGGCCCGTCTTGATCTTTCCAAATAGCGCCGGATTAGTCACTGTCATTGTCAGCGTGGCGAAAGGCGTCCATTTCGCAAAAGTGTTGTTTTCATCTATGCCATCTGCGGGATATGGACCATCTTCTTTACACACCGCTGACAGTGTTAGCAGCTCTGACGTTGTGTTTCCGTCCAAATCGCTGAATTCGTTAACGCCAGCTACATACATTTTTGCTCTCATTACGACACTCATGCTACCTCCTTGTTAAAGTATTCTTCAAGAAATTCGTGATAAGTTAGATTCTCAACGCGATCAACGTCGTCCGGCTCGAAGTTATCGCCATCTTCGCAACCATCACAAGCGAATGGGTCCATGACGTGATTGATGCAAAATTCACATTCAGGGTATTTGAAAGCGGCTTTCACTTCTTCTTTGCCCTCATCAAAGTTTGGAGTTTTTACAAATAAACACAACAGCGTCTCCAGCGTTTTCAAGACTATCTCCTTCTGTAAATTTTTGTGTCTTCATCACGCGATTTATTAGGTCTGTAACCATTCCAGCGTCCCCAACTGGTATTTTGAACCGCATTATCTGATGCGTCTGAATCGGTTTTTCGCTAGGTAATTTTGTGGGTTCGTCGTTTTCGTCGGGCAAATCCAAGTCATCAAGCTCTATACTTGTAGATGCGAAGATTGAAGCTAGATCAGCTTCGGCGTATGGCATGTATGAAGTTATTTCGTCGATCGAGCCAAGCCCCTCTATCAATTCTGCGAGGGATAGCAAGTCGTCTGAGCCGTATCTGCCATTATCGACAAGGCCGATTTCCTTCGCTCGCTTATCGTCAATGACGCCTAGATTTACTATGGGAACTTCTTTTAGTTTCAGGCGTTTTGCGGCACTTGCTCGATGTTCGCCGCCGATGATTTGCAGCTTACCGTCCACTTCGCGAACGATGATGGGTTTAAACATGCCAAACCGCTTGATGCTTTCTTCCAGTTTGGTTTCATTGTCGGGCGGCACGGTGTTGGTATTCCAGGGATTCGGCGATAGCCGTTCTGGATTTACCATTTCGACGGAAAGATTTTTTGAATTCATGTTGTTACCATATATTGCATTGCCAATAAGTCACCAATGACTTATACTTTAACCTATAATATTGGATAAGGCAACAGAATGACTAAAGAAATTGTTACGATCGCCGCAAATGCCGTTCACGCTAAACTGCATGAAGCATCACGCGAGGTTAAGCTGGAAGTGCAGAGGGTACTTAGCTACGCAGTTGCCGGCGCCGAGCACTCCGATGCCTTTAAGCAGCATCGGTGGGATGGTCGCAGTTCGTTTCTTGATTTCAGGACAGGCTCTTTCCCTGCTGGCTTTCTTCACTTTGTAACAGCGTCTCTCAGGCGAAAGGGTCACGAAGTTCGCATTCTCAGAAAACCGCTTCCTGCGCCACTTGGCCCAGAGAATCCAGTAGTCGATTCATTTCCAGAAGATCCTCGCTACGACTATCAAATGGAGGTCGTCAGGCGGCTGGTCAAGCACGGACAAATCATTAGCCAGGTTGCGACTGGTGGAGGAAAGAGCAGAATATCCAGATTGGCGTTCGCTCGTATCAATCGACCAACGCTTTTTCTGACCACCAGAGGCATTCTCATGTATCAGATGAAGGATGCGTTTGAAAATGACCTGAAAGTAGGGGTTTCGGTGTTTGGCGATGGTAAGTTTGGCAATGTCGATAAAGAGGGTAGGGCGACGATCAAGCGCATGAGCGTTGGCATGGTTCAGACATTCGCAAGCAAGTTGGAAGAGACCACTCCTGAGTTGGAATTCAAAAAACTGCTCGATTCCGCAGGCCGCAAGCACGAAAAGCTCGTGCAAAATGAAATCGACAGGCTTAAAAAGTCAAAAATGGCCTCAAAAGATATTGAGCGTGTCGTCCGATCGCTTAATTCCAAACATGATGCACACATGAAAGCTGTCGCCAGGAAAATGGGACAGTTGGCTGAGAAAAAAGCCGCTATTCAGATGGCAGAACGCGCTCGGACGATAGCTTTGCTTGAAAAATTCGAGTTTGTGATCCTCGAAGAAGCACACGAGGCGGCAGGCAACACCTATTTTGATATCTTGCGACATTGCAAAAACGCACATTATCGCCTGGCACTTACCGCAACGCCCTTTATGAAGTCGGATGAGGAAGCAAACATGCGGTTAATGGCATGTTCCGGGCCTATTGCCATCCGGGTCAGCGAAAAAACGCTGATTGAGCGCGGGATTCTTGCAAAACCGCATTTCAAGATCGAAAAACTGAAAGTTCAGCCTACTCATTTGCGTCGGCAAACTTCATGGCAGGCCGCTCTGCGTCTCGGCATTGTTGAAAATGCCGAAAGAAATGAGCGCGTGGTTTTTAACGCGCTCAATGCCGCAAGTTACGGTCTTAGCTCAATGATTCTCGTTCAGCAGAAAAAGCACGGGGAGATTCTTCTGGAAATGCTCACCAAGCGCGGGCTTCGTGTCGAGTTCATTCAAGGTGAAGACAATCAAACAGAGCGCAAAATAGCACTCTCTAAGCTCGCCAAAGGTGAAATAGATGCGCTGATCGGTACAACTATTCTGGACGTGGGTGTTGACGTTCCCGCTGTCGGTATGATCATACTCGCTGGTGGCGGCAAAGCAGAGGTCGCGCTTCGTCAGCGCATAGGCAGAGGACTAAGGGCTAAAAAATATGGCCCCAATGTCGCATTCATTGTCGATTTTGACGATCCGCATAATAATTACCTCAAAGAACATTCAATGCAGCGCCAAGCAATCATTAAAGACACCGAGGGTTTTGGTGAAAACATCGTTCATGATTTTGATTTTGAGGCATTAGGGCTTGTAAAAAAAGCGGTATAAAAGTATTCTTCGTAAAGTAATCTATTACTTACTTTTCAAAGGAGCAGTTATGCGGTTATCTCATGCGGTTCACAATATCATCGTTGCCGCAATCGTTATTGCTGCTCTTGTTTATACCAAAGATGTACTATGCGTTCTTCTTGCGCCAATGCTAATTGAGCGTCCGCCTTTCGATCATCTGGTACATAACGCAATGAATTCTTGCGACGCTGGTGAAGACGCGGTGGGGGAGTCTAGCGCACCCATTGGGTTTGTGCATTAAAAATATTGCATATCGCAAAAATTGCGCTATAATAAAAACAAGCGCAGTTTGCGATATACTTGTTTTTAAGGAGATATAACTATGAACGCCATACTCTCAGCAAAAGATTCAACGAAGGACATGAAGCGGTTCACGCTGTTGTTGCCAGCCGACTACAAGCGCAAATTTCTCGATTTGTGCAAAAGCCACAAGATTACTCAAAGCGATTTCGTCGAAGCGGTTCTGGATAATATACCAGCCGATCAACTAGCGCCAATACTCGACGAAAAACGTCAATCCAAAGTTGCTGATCGCGCGCTCGTTACGGCGCACAAGAGAGAATTGATGAAAAAGCTGAAGGCGCTCTCAGACGAAGACCTTTCCAAATTGCTCGAACTGGTGTAGTCTAATGTCTGGCGCTTTACCTCGCCAAGTAGTGTACTTTGACCCTCTCCAGTCTTCTTGAGAGGGTTTTTTTTTGGAGATTCAAAAAATGAAATTTCATTCCACCTACGAAGAATATTGTTGGCTATGCAACAAACTAAGAAAACCACAAATCATTACCTCTCGCGTATGGGCTGGAAAACTGCGCGTAGATCCAGAGCATCCTTTGTCCCAGGAATACACGATAAATACTTATAGAAAGGAATATGTCGAGAAATTCCACAATTATTATTGGCTTGATGGTCAGGATACGCCGATCGGTAACTATGGCGACGTATGGTAAATGGCGGAAGATAAAGGAGTCGAACCCTCAACGCTCTCACGTTGGCTACAGTTTTCAAGGCTGCTTGTCCCCATCGGACGCTACCTTCCGTGTCTTTGGTGCGAGTAGAGAGACTCGAACTCTCATGACCGTTACGGACTCTGGTTTTTAAGACCAGTGTGTTTACCAATTTCACCATACTCGCATTGCTTCTGGCACGCCTGGCTGGACTCGAACCAACGATCACGGGGTCAAAACCCGTTGCCTTACCAACTTGGCTACAAGCGTATAAATCTGGTCTGGGTGGAAGGATTTGAACCTCCGTCCTCCTGCTTCCAAGGCAGGCCGTCTAACCAGGCTGACATTACACCCAGATTGTTTGGTGAGTGCGGAAGGAATCGAACCTTCACCCGTCTCGCGGACTACAGATTTACAGTCTGTGGCGACCTAAGCCAATATTCGCCTCGCACTCGTTGTAAAAACAAAAAACCCTGTGGATTTTCATATCGCACAGGGTTTGGTAATTCTTTACTTTGAAACTTCTAAGCTATTCCATACCTCGTGCGTAATCCTCCTGTGGATAGGATAATTGTGAGGGCAGGTAATAAGCAATCGCGAATTTCATAGTGAGCGTATTAAATCATCAATCGCTTACTTTTGCAATAGCATTCGCAGGAAAGTTGCGTTTTGTGCCTGTTGAGTCAATTTCAAGAGGCTATCGGCGGAAAAGCACCTCTTGATGCGGACAGACTGTGCCGGCAGGTTTGATTGATGGGTATTTGATGGGTATTTGATGGGTATTTGATTGGAAGTATAAGGATACGGTTTTCGGGGGGTCTGGCCGGAAATATAAGGAGAGCTTTTGGGAAGGTCGGAATGAGGAAGGGAACGCCGCCAGCACTCTCACGCGCCCCTAAGACTTCGCAAGAAAACGATAAGATTTTTTTATGATCTTATCGTTTTCTTTAGCTATCGCTTATGCTATTGCTAACATTTCTTGCAATGCTTTAGCGCTCTCTGTCTCTGCAAAACTGATTGCATCGTTTTTAGCTCGCTTTGTCACATTGCAGATATTAAGAGCTTGCAGCATCATACGCGTTGAGCTTGCTTGCGTACTAGCGGTTGACGGTGAGCAGTTATGATATACCTTAACCGCTTGTTCTTGTGCAAATTCTGACAATTCGATTTTACTGCAAAGCGTTCTTTGTGTGTTGAGATTGTCGAGCTTTTGCAATTCGTTCAGATTCTTAACGATCGAAAAAGTGTATTTGTCGAGCGCTGATGCGCTACCGCTCGCTAATGCTTTGCAAGTCTTGATAACTTTTTCTAGCGCGTACTGTGCAATGAAATCGCTTGACGAAGCATCGCTGACTGCGATGCGATTAGATAGCGCGATTAAGTCAATATCTAGCGCATAAAGAGCTTTGCTTTGTGCTGCATTTATTGCGTTGAAAGACTTGTGCATTTTTGTTAAAAATGCTTTCATATTGTCGTTCGACGCGCTCGCAATGCGAGTATCAAAAGCAGCGTTAATAGAATTTTGCACAGTTTCGAATTTGACATTTTTCATTTTAGTTTACCTTTTTAAGTAGTGTTAAGAAAAGATTAGATTTTACGCAATACGCGCACAATCATTGAACCGATGAGCGAACCGCTCAAGATGCAAGACAAAGAAACTAGAAGCATGATTAAACCTTTCGTTTAATTATCAGCACATCGCTGACGGTTTGAATTTTACGCTGATTATTTTTTAATGCAAGATATTTTTTGCATATTTTTCATTAAATAAATTTAATGTTTAATGATGCAATTGTTCTTGCATTGTTTGCGAATTTGTGCTATTCGCGCGCAGGCAGGGGCAGGCAGGGGCAGGCAGGGGCAGGCAGGGGCAGGCAGGCACGTCGCGCATTCCTAGGCCAGCGCGTGTGCGTGTGCGTCAGCACTCCAATCAAGAATTTAAAAACCGGAATCAAAAGATTCCTAAAAACCAATTCGCCGTCGTTCATCCAATAAATTTTAAAAATCAGTTCGCCTAGGTTTCGGCATTATTGGTGGCGACAGGCGTAGGAAACCCTAGGAATGCCTAGGCGTGCGTATAGCGCATTCAAAGCGCCAGGAGTAACTGGCGCTTATCGGAAATCAATCGAAGTAATTGGAGAACGCTCTATGCTGTTTGTTGAGCATCTCTCCGCGCAACAGTTCTACTTCTGCGCTTTCTTGCTCTTCCGCCATCCACTCTGTCACGTCTTCTACGAGCGCCTGAAGATGTTTCTTTGCTGCTGCTGCATTTTCGATTTTGGACTCAACTGCTGCGTTTTTAACTGCTTTCATGATGCTCTCCTAGTAGTGTTGTCGTCGCGACGCTGCGACGAAATTATTATTGATCTTAAAAATTGGCGTCACAAGTGACTTAGTTGGGAATGTGATTATTTCCTGGGTATTTATCAAACAGGATAAAATACGCCTGACGAATGCCGACGCCCCTGTTCCGCATCATCCTGATACCGGCCCAAGTGCCTATTCTCTTGATCATCTTCCGATAGTATTCGACGGTGTTATCGCTCATGATCAGATATTCCTTAGATATTCCAGAGAATCATGCTGACCAAGATAAACCAGCAAATCACACCAATAAAAAACTCTGCAATTTTTTCTTGTGTCATTTTTGTTTACTCCTTTGAGAATGCACCGAACTCATACAATGTTTCACCTGTGTCTGTGAAACGCACCGCTCGCCTTTTACCGTGAAAGTAGTAACCTTCGAGATTGCTTCCGAGTGTGTGCCAACCATTGATAAGACAGACTAGCTCGTTCATTTTCATCTCCATATGTGTTGTCAAAATTGACAATTACAGTATGCAAAATGAAAATTGGCATGTCTTGAAGGCTGTTGGGAATGTTTGAATCTAGGAAAATCAGGAACGCTTGTCAGGCAAGTCATAGGAAACCCTAGGAAACCCCTAGGCAATACCACGGCGCCGAGACACACGGCAAAAATCAATCCAATTTTAATTTTTCCCTTGGAAATTAAAGATTTATAAAACAAAATTCGCCTGGTTTCATCCTTTTCCTACAAATTTTGGGCGCAGCAAGGTCATTAGAATATTAATTCTTAACTCTTACTTAATAACTATTACCAATTAACTAGGTTTTGTTAACTATTAACTAAGACACAGGTGTATGCCCATCCGGTTATAGTCAAAGCTCCCCCAAGGAAGAATGTGTTAAATAACATTCAACCTCGGACTGAGAGCCTGATAACCGGATAAAACCCCAATGGGGCCATCCGTATAATTTGGGCCGCAGACGTTTATTTCATTCCCTGCTGCGATCTATCATCCCAGGCCACGGCACAGACTTATCAAAGGGGAAACCTCTGCCACTCTAGGGTTCTGTAAGCCGTTAGCCCCCGCCCCCACAGCCAATGAGTCCGACTTGCTGTGATTTTTTGCTCTACGCCTTCGAAAGCCGCCGCTGCTTGTCGCCGCTACCTCTTCCTACTACCGCCTGTCGCCCTTGTCCTTTTGGGGGTCTCACACAGGGATGAGCAGACGCAATTAAATCAGCAATGACTTACTTAGTCAAGCGCCTAAATAACAAAGTTTGTCAGTTCGCGCTCAGACGCAACAAACGGAACAATCCCCTCAGACTCGTTAAAACACTCGTAAAACCACTCACCAGCGCAATTCTTGCCCAATGCACTCACACTCACACAGCAGCGAAAAAGGAAGCTGTATGCGGTCTTGTAAAGGGTCTGTATCGGGGTATTGGCATCGCGTTCATTTTATCCTCCATGTGCCGATGACATTGCCGTTGATATCTTTGACATTCCGGTATTTGTCGTAGGTAAGATCATACGCGTCTTCATCAAGGCCATTTGCCAACTCTCGCAGAATCCTGGCAATCTCGTAGGATTTGCCTATATCGTCAAACGCCGCATTGTTCACTTCAAATGCCATTTCAAATTTCATGATCATTCTCCTTTGTTGGGACGCTTGGGTTGCCTTATATAATCATTCTTTCTGTCCCTAAACTCCCTACCTGGCGGAATAGGAACACGAGTGAATGTCTTTTGTGGTTTTGGCTTTTCATTGGGATGCCCCATCAGCCAAATATAAAAACCGCTCATGCTCATTCTCCCGAATAGACCCACTTAGCTTTGATACGACGATGCGGGTGATCGTCGGGCAAATCCAAGAACTGCTCTTCGATCAAATCGTGAATAATGGATTGCTGCACTTTCGGCAGCGAATGAATAAGCGCCATCATTTCATCCATTACAACGTAACCGGCCTTATTCATTGAAACGCTCACTTTGATATTCATTTTGGGTTATCTCGTATAAATCAGCACATCGCTGACAGTTCACATATTAAGACCCTTATATTGGCAGCGCAAGATAAATCATTGGTAACTTACTTGGCTTGGGTGTTGGGTGGCTTGGGTAAAAACTTGGGAGCTAAGGACGTGGCTTGGGTGTTATGGGACTTGGGAGCTTGGGTGTTGCCAATCAACCTAGGAAATGGTCTATTACTCCCAACTCAAGCCTAGGGAAATTTACGCCTAGGTCAGCCTAGGAAAACCTAGGAACCGCTCTTGGGTTTCCTGTTTTATCTCCCCAAATCCTTTCTATAATGTTTGTAGAAATTTTTTCCCTGAAATTCGTCACTTTAGGAGACGTTAATGAAATTAAAAATTGATTCGCCTGATTTCATTCATTTTACATGCAAAAATTATTGCATTAATAGCCTAGGCAAGTTTGGGAGTTGGGAATATTGGAAACTGGTGTGGGATGGGTAGAAATAACGGAATAACAATAAAGGAGGTGGAAGAGGGCGGGTTGGGTGAGAGGCGGCACTAGGCTCCCTCCGGTCGCCTCCTTACATATTTATACCTACATACCTACATACCTTCATACCTCCTTACATACCTACTCTTCATACCTCCATACCTCCATACCTACATATTTATATATCCGCCTTCTTACGCCGTTTACGCTGTTTGTCTTCTTACTCTACATACCTAGAAACATAGCTGCATATTGTTTATCTACCTATTACCAATCTTTCGTGTGGTTCTTTGTTGGTTGTAGGTGTTTGCTTGATTGGTATGCTTGTCGGGTTATTAATATCTGCTATGTTCCGATACAGCGTAAAGTAATTGGAAGTGAAGAATATTTGAAACAGATTCGTCTGGTGTTAGGGATTTTAATTTTGAATTATTTGGCCGAAGCTCTATAAATCTTGGTATTGCGTTTCCATGAAATGAAAGTTCTCGTGATATCAGAAAGTTCTCGGAAACGCTTAGAATCGCTCGGCCTGAGTGTTATTTTTGATTATTTAAATATATAAATTACTCAATAAAAACAACGGTTTATATAGGCGAACTTTTTGCGAATTTGGAGCGACAAAGGCTTATGCCTAGGATTGAGATTTATTTAATAAAAACAATAGGTTATGGCGTGCATTGAAAAATAAAACATGCAATAACAATATCATGCTAAAAGTCTCCCCAATCTGAGTAGCTTGGCGAGGTCGATTTTGTCGGTTCTTCTGTGAGGTGCATCAGATTCTCTTCGTATGTGATTGGCGGTATTTTATTGGCAACGCCGAAAGTGAGCTTGTTCAGTCTTCTAACATCTTCACCTTGCCACCCTACGCAGGTGTACCACTTTTTGTTCACGCCACGGTATAGCGTTTCGCCATCTGTGATTGTGCCGGTATTGACAATCACATAACCTTCAGGCAGTTCATCGAATACTTCCCGCACGCCAAACGCCATTTAGAAATCACCCCAATCTTTGTAGTCTTTAATAGTGAATTCAGGCGGTGTGACCGCTTTGATTGGAATTTCTGAAATGTACGCCACATATTTCACATTCACCAAGTTAAGAACATCGAATATGAGCCACTCACCATGATATTTGATCGGTACTTGTATCCATCTTCTGTTATCGTTGCGTTTCACACTTTTTGGGTAAAAAAGCATGGAGCTGGTCATTCTCATGGCACGAACCGCAGGGTCGGTTGGATCTGCAATTACATAGCCTGGGGGTAGCGATACGAGCGCTCCTTCATCCATTTTAATTTCCATTTGCGCCTCAATCCTCGTAATAGTCGATCAGCCTAGCGCTCACTTCGGCTGTTTTTGGAGATACAGACAGAATCATTTCCTGACCCTCGATCAAATCATAGGTTTTGCTTATCTGATCAATTTGTTTGGTTATCAGGTTGAAGGTTTCAGAAATCCTGAATAACGGTACTTCGGCATATCTGCGAAGCGCCCTACGGTAGCCAATTCGCATCCATGCGATCATTTGATCCAGATAGCGTTTGGCGATGTTCGGGTCTTGATATTCCTCGTCGCATTCCTCACGCCACAAAATCAGCGCCTTTTGCGACGCCTTGATAAGCGTTTCCTCATGATCGCCATGTTCCGTCGAGATTCGATAAGTTCTTGGCGGTTCTTTGAGGTGCGCGTAGTCTTCCATTATGCCTCTAAGAAGACTCGCTAACTCACTGGCAAGAGCCTCGTATGGTTGATAGATGGAGAATTTCTCGTAATAATACCCTGTGTCCAGACGAGTAAGAATGTATGCGCCTAAAGCCTGACATTCATCATGAATATGCTCGGTGGTGTCTGGGAAATGCTCCAAGATATCATGCGCGATCATTCTGCCATCGCCAGAGTTAAATGAGCTTGGCGCGTCCTTCAGAAACCAGCCAGATATGCCGTGTTCCGAATCCTCCCTGTAAACAAGTTTTCTTGTGATCATGTTTACTCCGGTTTATCGTTGGGCCAAAACTCGTCTGGAACGATAATAGAAAGCTCCACAAGCCCTCTACATACGTTCTTTGGCAAGACTCCAACGCCGTCGTAGTCGATCAGAGTTAGGGTTTCACCGTGTTTCGGCAGAGTAGTTTTCTCGAACCAGAGTCCGCCACCGCATTCGTCGCCAAGCTCGTCATGCTCGAAATAACCGTATGTCTCCTTCTCGTCTATCTGAATGTCGAAATGCCCCTTTTGAATCTTTTTGGTGAAGTTGTATGTCATCATCGCCCCCGCTGTGTTGTTTCGATGCTTTTATTCTAGCGATCAAACATTGGGGTGTGGATGGAACTGCTTGTATTCCAACCACTTTTCCAGCCACTCTTTGCATCTTTCAAGATCGCCAAACATTGAGAGGTTTCCCAGTTTTTCAGCCCGCTCGTCTGTTGGTCGGCGAATATAGCGGCGTTGATCCAGTCTTCCACTTCCTGAATCGTTAGACTGGCGAGTGGCTTAGGAAGCTGCTCGTCGATAGCGTCCTTGTGATAGCCGACATGAGCGTTCCACTTGCCATTCATTACGTTGTCGAGTTGCCCCGCGCACCACACATCCAGGAATAGCAAGGATCGGTTACGCGCAATGCGCCTGAACTAACTTCAAAGGACAGCGAGGGCGAAACGGAATGAATTTCCGGAAATTCAATATTCTTCATACTTTCCCCTTTGTTATACGCGACTGTAGCCAGCCGCTATAAAAGACTCCACAAGATTTCGCGCAGCGTCATGAGAAATCGCAGGCAACTGCATGGAGATCGTGCCGCATATCAACCCGACATGATAGCCTGAGGTGGTTGAGCCAACCCAAACAAAGCCTAAGCTCAAGGCGCCTGACTGCTTATCAGTTATTTCGCTCATATCTCTCTCCTAGTTGTACCAAATCCTACTTACGCTCACGTTGATAGCGCCACTCGGCGCTTTGAAAAGCGCGATGGTTCGCGCCTGAAGAATATCTATCGCCTGAATGTCTCGAATGGTCTTGGTGCGAAGTCTGTAAACGCCACCGATGCAAGTGTTCCAAGTGATAACCGCCGTGTAAGTTCTCATTTTCAGTCCTCTCGATTGTTCTGCTATGAGTTAATTATCTCAACTCATAGCAGGCATCACAAGTGACTTACTTGGCAAAGTAAGAGGTTATGCAGCTTTTGCCAAGCTCTCACCATAATCGAATCCGACAACGTAGATTTTGCCGGAATGACGGGCCTTCAGTTGCGCCGCAAAGAACGAGCCTGGGACGTTTTTTGCGTCTTTGGAGTTGGTCAGCATGTGCAGCGGAAGGATGAACAGATTGCGAGGCTTATCGGCTTCGGCAACGAAGCGGGCAAAGTCGCATTTGATTTGGTCGCGATCGGTTGGCAGAACATGCTTGAGCAGGTCAACTTCGTCCAGCTCGCCAAATACGTCATTGGCAAACTTCTGGAAGGAGTCCAGGCGTTTCGGTGCAGAATTGCGGGAGGGGTGAGAGACAACATTGTTAGCGTTGGACATAGTTAGATCCTCTTGGTGGTTGAAAAACTGGTTAGAGCTTCAGCGTGTGGCGCACCAGGCGCCCTAGCGTATAGCCTTTGTCGTAAGCCGCATTTATGCGCCTATCAAAGTAGAATGTCGAAAACACTTCGCCTGATTCCCGCAATCCTCTGGCGAAGGCGAGAACAAGCTGCGCGGGAACCGTGAAAGCCAAAAGAACTTTCATTACCATTCTCCTGTAAAAGTTTGAGGGGTATTCCTCAAGACAAGCTCCGCTAAAGCCTTCTTTGTGAGCATTCCTCTGTTTTTGCAGCGACGCTCGTAATTGTTCGCAGCCAAAGCCTTGAGCTTTTTAGCCGCGATTCTCTTCCTTTTGTTCAGCATAACTCTCTCCGTTTATCTCCGAGCCGTATTATAGTCACAGATGACTTAATCACGCTACCAAATAATATCTTCGGCGGCTCGGCTACGCTCTTTCTGTTCTATTTCTCTCATAACCATAGCAAGTTCGGCAGCGTTGCCTATATCCGACTCGACGGCTTGTGGTTGTTGAGGCTTTTGAGCGTCGTTGGCGTTGGCGATATCGCAAAGTTGCCTGTGATATCGCTTCATCTTGTTTCTTGCGACCGCCAGTTGTTTCGCGCTCAACGTATAGCCGCTCTTTACCCTCTTTGCCAAATCAGTGCAGAATTCAGCATCGAAGGCAGAAAAGCCAACGTCATTTCTAAGGCGCGTAGTATGCGACACCTTTTCATCCTCTGTTTGAAGATTGTAGATGGCGACTAACGCTCGCATGACAGCTTTCGGATTGTTGTCCAAAAGTTTGTGAATTTTCTCCTTGTCCCACATTTTTGTACCTCGTTGTGCTGTTGCGATGTAAGAATATTAAACATGCAAAATAGGGGTGTATAGTCTCCATTAACTGTCTCCAAGAACATTTCCTGGGATATGCAAAGAACGCTTAAAACACATTGGCCTTGCGTCCGTATTTTCAGACATATCGAGATATCAAGAGCATTTCGGAAACGCAACACCTCAGCGTTTAAAAGGTCGTTTTGATTGGCTCAGATGCGCTTTTCGCAATTTGCGACAGTGAACTATCTTTGGAACAAATTTAACGCGGAACGTATTAACGCCTAGGAATAAAGAAAAACAAAAAAAGGGAGTCCGAAGACTCCCGAAGACACTACTAAGGTAACTTTTGGACTACCAGTGATCGGCTTCGCTGGTTGTCGGAACATGCGGCTGCGCGGGCTTGACGGGCGTTACGCCTTTACGCTCTATAGGATCAACTTCAAGCATCGGAAGCGAAACGCGGACTCTTCGCCCAGGCGAAGGGGCTATTTCTTCCACATTTGCCGTTTTCTGATTGACTTTAACTATTCGACAACGATGGACAACGCCTTGCCAAGTGTATTTCGCAGTTCTGCCAGGGTAAGGGCGCGTATCAAGACGCTGCGACATAATTTCATTCACGCGAGCGCCTACTGCCTGCAAATGCTCTGTACTCAATCCGGCCAAGCCGTTCAGTAATTGTTCTATCGCCATTGTTTTCTCCTGTTTCAAATGTGAATTAACTGATTTTGCCAATTAACTCACATTTGAAGGGCTTTCGCCCTTCACCTCTTACTCAGCCAAGAGTCCCAGCTCCGCTTGCGCTTTCATCAGAATCAGCGAATCGGGATTCGCCACCATCACGCCTTTCTCGCGCTTTGTGATTTCGAGCAGCGGGAACAGCATAAACATTTGATTCGCCTGACTTGCCGCTGTGCCTGGACTGTAAGGTTTGGCGAGCAGATCGGTTTGCAGATTGCCCTTGTTGCCCGAAGTCAGCTTGCCTTCCTTCGTCAGAACAGTGAAGGCGCGTCGCATAACTTCGTTCAGAGCGCCGCCATATTTCATCCAGCCGAACAACTGAAGCGCTTTGTCCTTCACCTTATCGGCGATGTACCCTTCCTCCGTTTGCAGCATGACATTCATGCGACCGATGAAGGCGTCGATCTTGGCTTTACGCTCAGACTCTTCCAGCGTCGCGTCTTGTCTTGTGAACACGAGAAAGTCGTTGGCGTTCTCGCCGAGCTTTGCGAGCAGAAGATCGCCTGGCTTGTGCGTCACGCTGGTTGCGCGTGGGGCTTTCGCGACCTTCTCCTTCTTTGCTTTCTTGGCGGCGATCTGCGGCTTCGGCTCGGTAGATTCGGCGGAATGAAACGCTTCTTCTTCCGGCGCCATCTTCACTTCTTCCGTTTCGACTTCCGCAGCTTCGATTTCTGCCGCTATCGCGAGCAGTTCAGCATCTTCGTCCGATGCAGTTTCAGCCTTCGCCTCGACTTGCTCTTCTTCGATGATATCGGCGAGATTTGCAGTCAGCGCGGCGATCGTGTCTTCAGACACTTCCGAGATAGCTGCCTCCATGTTCATGTTCATCTGCACGCCTGCTTTTTTCGATTTCTTTGCCATAGTAATTCTCCCATGCTGTTGAAAAAAAGAATAATTTCGTCTTTCGCGTTACAGTTTGAACTATACAGACCGCATCAAGGAGAGGCTAGTGATTTGCTTGGAAATCTTCTTGCTTCTCTTTTGCTTCACTCGCTGTATCGCGATGTAGTAATCATATAGACTCATCTTAGGGATGTGGCTAGGATGCAGGAAAGAGGGTAGGAAACTTTTAGACTTTTTAACATTCGCGCACACGCGAATAGCATATAAAAGCAGGCATGTCTGTGGGAACATTCAAGGCTTGAAGGCGCGTATGTGAGCGTCGAGGTGCGATGCGTCAAATTGCATTCCCCAACTTGCATATCCTAATTTTCTATGCTTGTAATGCAATTTCAAAGCCTCGGCGATCAGTCGAGTATCGCCCGTTCTTCTGGCGCGAAGAACGCGAGCCTCATAATGATCGTTTGCCTCTGTAAGCTCCTCGATTATGCGAGCGAACTGCTCCTCTGACAGAGCTTGAACTTGGCTTGTTGGTGTTCTGTGATCTATTTCACGCATGGCATTTCTCCATTTAAAAGAATCTGTGCGGCATCAGGCATTTCTTCCCAGGGGCCGTAATGTCCAGAGTCCGCAGTGCGAGCGATCGCCTCCTTTTGCGAGTAGCGGTGGATAATCTCAGCGTCAAATATTCGCATGAAGATAGGCGAAGGCAGCGTTGTTTTCGTAACCACGTCGATCATGTTTTCGCCATCTTCAATCCAGGCGTGACAGATTACGCAAACATGCGAATGTTCAGGCAGCAGCGCCGTCGATTTAATCACGCCATGAATCAAAAATGGCCCGCCGTCCGGTGTAGGTGGCATTCTTGCGCAGTGAATGGCTGAGAGTGCGTAGCAGTGACCTATGCGGTTATTCTTCATTACGCCGCCTTTCCTCTAAATATGACAGTCCACGATGGCAATGGTTGTGTCGTCAGGCAAAGAGTCAAGAAGCGCATTCATCTCCTTGTTCCATTCGTCCTGAGTAATTTCGTCATTGCTCATGCCAAACCACCCCATTTCACCTTTCGCAAACCACTTGCCGTCTTTCACCAATGCATAAGTGGATAGTGCCGCGTCACGAGCCTGCTGAATAAACTGTTCGCGAGAAACAAGGTATTGGTCGATATCATGGAATGGATTGTCGAATGCGGTTCGCACAGCCTTCACAGCCTCTTGAGAGTGATAAGTTTCTCTGGCAGCGTCGTCATAGTTGGTGCGTGGCCCGATCACTGACCAGGGTTCCCATGTCGCGCCGCCAGCCGCTTGATGCGCTTTGTCCCATCGCTTCGCAGCTTCTTTTCCCGCCTCGTCGCGCATACCTTCAATGTCAATATCTTCTTTCTTGGCGATATCGCAGTAATTGGAAAGCTGCGGGGCGTCTCTGTTTGTCCAAGACCTTTCGCCGTGCAAGCCTGAGCGTCCATTCTTCAACTTCAAGAAGCCCGACCATCGACCGCCAATCTGATACCAGTCCCATTTTGCGTTTGGGTTGGTTCGGCGGACAGCCTTGACAATATTGCCTTCAGCGTCAACGATCGCAAAGCCATATTTGTGTGGGCCGTCGGTGTCAATGTCGGACACGCTCGTTACGGTTTTGTCCTCCAGCCCACGCCAGTCAAGTCCACTTTCTCGACATTCTTTCGTAACGTCAATCTCTTGGACGAACTCGTCATTTATGCCAGTGCATTCAAATTCGTGATAGGGGGCAAGCTGCTCTTCAACATTCCCGCCAATAACCATAACTGAAAAATGACTCATATTGATTCTCCTTTTAAAATTTTGAATTGCCCTTCTACTTCATCGTCGTCATTCAGATAACTCTCCATTTCTTCGCCAGGGTCGTCATCGCAGGCATCATTGATCATTTTGGTAATCACGCGAGCGTATGCTTCCGGCACAGGGGAGCCGTCTATGAACTTCATTTTGTAATGCTCCATCTGCTCTTTCATTTTCACGATCTACTCCAAAAGCATCAGAGCGGCCAATGGTTCGCCCTCGTATTTGCCCTCGAACTCGAACTTGTCGTATCCTCGCCACCTCAGATCGCTCAGAAAGCGCTCCATCGTTTTCTTGTCTATCCAAGAATGGTCAGAGGACTCAGCGATGAAGTAGGGGCGTCTGTAGCTGGTTGCGTGTTCTTTAGTGGCGTAGAAGTCACCGTCGCCAATCGGTTTCATAACGCGACCTTCTTGATTGGGTACAGCGGCTTCTATTCTGAAGCCAATGATTTCGTTCATTGTTCTGCGACGGACGGTTTTTACATGAACGGTAGCTTTTCCTGACATATTTCACCTCGCGTTGTTATTGATCACGCAAGTATTATTGCAATCAGAATTAGGGGTATCTACCGTTCCTGCGAGATTTCCTGAAAGGTTTCCAGTCAGAGGATTGGGCGCTTTAAGGAAGGCTGATCCTAGCCAATAGCCGAGGGTTCACGAACTGTGAGACAACATTAGCCACTGCCCAATTTGGCGAATCAAAATCAAAAAATTTAAGAACAGATTCGCCTGCGTTCATCCATTACCAGGCGCCTACACCATCGTCCTCAATACCCTTAATCGTCGAGAGATCGGAGGTCGGAGCATCAAAATTCGGTGGTGGTGGCGGGGTGTAAATGTTATCAACCTCTTCAAATACGCCGTCCTCATTGACGCCACTTTCCGTCCAGTGTGAAAGAAAATTGGTGTACGCTTGAATAGCGGAATCTTTATCTGGGAATAAAGTGTCGTCAAATACAGGGTCAGGAACAGCTTCGCCGTTCTCTCTGTAGTTGGCAACGGTCAGTCGGAAAACGGGGTAATCAGCCGGCCATAGGTTCTGATAGTTCTTAACTTCACCAACCCACTCAACCTCGACCAGCACTTTGCCATTGTCGAATCGCTTCACAGTGCAGTATTCAGAATCAGAGCGTCGTTCTTGCCATGCTTCTTTGGTGATGTGTGCGCCATCGGCGTTTATATAAAGCGTTTTGGACATTAGACACCTCTCGCAATTTGTTTCGCCATACTCTCAACTTCTGTCTTTACATATTCAAATGTTCGATATGTGCCGTTCGCCTCATGCAAAGATCGTATTTGGACTACTGCGTATTTTTCAAATCCTGGGCAGTAGTCCATATAGTGAGCGCAATCGAAGCCGATCCATTTGCCGCGCATTTTGCCGCCATTTGGTCGATTCAAATTTCCATGAAACGTCACGCCACCATGCACAATAATGTTGTGAACGCCATTACCGCGATGCCGGTTGAATCGCCCATATAATTTGCCGAGAGCATAACTGCGGCGCTTGGTGTACTTATGACCATGAGGCAGTCGAACATATCCGCACAATGCGCCATGAACATTTAAAACGCGGATAATCGCACAGCGAAGTCCGGTAGATTCGTCCGTCCAGAAGTAATAATCTGGCTCATTTTCCCAGGGTTTTTCTGTCATTTTCCTCTCCTCGCAACCCAACCATCGACAGGCTCATCATCAACGCTTTTTAGCTTTTCCAACTCTAGCAAAGCGCGTTTATAGTCTTCAAAGCAAAAACGCTTTTTCCAGTTGATTTCGTCAAGCCCTATACAAAGGCCAACGGTGTATATCAGCGGGACAAGGCCGGCAAAGCTGCCATCTGGAAGCTGACGCACATTTGTATAGCCTTGATCCTCGAAGAATTTGATATTCATATCTCAGCCAACCTTTTCGGTTCCCAATACAGATCAAGCTCGGCATCGTTTCTGATAAGCTCCTCGATGCTGATATAGCCAAGGTCCGCATCTTCTTTGCTGCCGGTCAAGGTAATTTTGCCAAACGCCTGATACTGAGAGTCATCTTCGCTGCCGTCTCCGGCGTCTTTCTCGGTGATCCACGCATCAATCGAGCCTCGAAAGTAGTGTAGATGGACAACGGCATTATCTCCTTCGCCATCTGTCTCGTAAGATGCCGGCATCGCTTCTATTCTGGCGCGCAAGTCCGAAAGCAGTTGAACAAAATGGTCGCCTTCTTCGCCATTTATCACAGAGCGCAACGCCTGGCGCTGGCTTTCGCCCATCCACTTACTAAAAAAACCAGATGAAAACAGTGCGTGTAATATCTCTTTTTTCGTCATGTTACTCTCCTCGCGTATAACTATTCAGTGACTTAATTATTACGCACTCAAGTAGGGCAAGCAAGCATTCCTAACTTCTTTCCTCGTCTTTCTCTATTTTCATCGCGACAATCATTCGAGGCTCGTCAAGAATGCGGCCCGACACGCGCCCCATTAGTCCGTGCATGAACGTGAGGACGGTAAACACGGCTATAAATCTGATCGTCGCGAACAATGGCAGAATAATCATGTGCCAAATCATTAGAGGCATATTGATCAATCCGCTAGTCGAACCAACCCAGACAGAATGAAAATAGCTGGCGGGGTTGTTTGCGGCTTTATCACTCACAAATACTTGGTGAGTTTCTGGAAACAGAGTTAGTTTTGATTCATTCATAAACTGTCCTTTCGATTATTATTTCACTAGCCATGCAAGCAGCGCACTAGCGGTGGTCCCAACTACAAATTGAAGGAAGTTCGAAGATATCAATGAGTCATAGCGCCCACCCGTCCAAGACACGACCAGTGAGGCGGTAGGCTATAATGTCGGTATCCATACTCGAATTTGTCCAACGAAATTCAAGAGGAAAATCGCCGATATCTACAGAGCTATCCTTGCGCCACATCACTTCAAACTCCAACTCATCCATTGACCTTGAACATTCTGGTCATTGCACATGTCAAAGCTGCCTATCTCTAAGCAACTCTTGTCCTCGTCATACCAGCTAAGAAGAATGTACTTCTCAAATGCATCTCTAATATCTCTCATGACTGCTCCTTTCCATTTAGTTTGTCTGCCAAGGAGCCTTTCTAGTACAGACTTGTATAAGCATCTGTTCTTGTGCCTCCCTCGCAGCATCCCCAGCAGCCCTCGCAGCATCCCTCGCAGCAGCCCTCGCAGCAGCCCACGCAGTATCCCACGCAGTATCCCACGCAGCATCCTCCGCAGCATCCCTCGCAGGGGCATCCGCAGCACACGCAGCTTGCCACGCAGCAGCCCTCGCAGCAGCAAGCTCATCGTCAGTCGCCAGCCCCTTCGCATGTCGCTCTGCCACGTCAAGGGCGGATATGCTGCGGGCATCGGTCATGAGATGTTGCACTTGCCGTGCGCACCAAACAGTGTAGAGCCGTATGTCTCGATCATGCCCAGACACAGCACGCAAGCACCAAAGCGCATCTTCGAGGCCATTGCTCTCCAGGATAGCAAGGATATCGAGCGGCTCATCATCGGCCTGAGTTTTATTTAAATGCGTGAGCAATTTTGTCCAGCCATTTGCGCATGGGTGGTGTTCACGTATTTTGTTCAGCGTTGTTTTCATTTCTCATCACTCCTTTTTGCTTTCCAAATGTCTCTGAAATCTTGTTTTATCAGCGTCCATTTTTCAGGGAAAAACTCTGTAATGAGCAGATATGAGATCATCCAGCAAACCATGAAAACGCCTAGTATCATAAGAATCCATTTCAATCTGCGGTCAATCAACCATTGCGCCCAGGGCGGCCTCATTTCGCCTCCTTCGGGTCAAACTTCAGGCCTCGCCATCTTATGCCTCCCGCACGCCCGTACAGCCAGTGGCTTTGAGTAGTTTTGCCTCGGCATAATTTGATGGCGTTTTCAATTTGCGCATCATCATTTATACGACCCCATTCAACGTGGCACCAGGTCTTGCCACGCCATTTAGAGAAGCAACGGAATTCCCACTCATCGGTCTCGATCTCGTACACTCCCGGTAGTTCAGGAACTCCTGTCTGCCAGTCGCTCAGATTTTCTTCGTTAAATAGACTCATTTTTCCCTCACTCATTACGTTTCTTTATGTCGAAAAATCCACGCTCACTCGCTTTGAAAAAGCAAGCCATCATGCACTGTACGTCATACTCAGCAGCATGAGCTTTGGCTGCGTCATAAGGTATATTGAGCGCAAAGCAAAGCTCGCCTAGTTTCGGTAACTTACCGTCAGCGCAAGCCCACCTTGCATTCTCCATAGTGCAGAACGAAGAAACGTCGGGAACTTTTGCACCTACTCTCAACAATTCCGCGCCGACAAACGGCCCATCAAAAGCCATGTTGTGCGCTACCAACAGCGAGGCTTCGGCAATTCGCTTCGACACTTCTTCAGCCATGTCTTGCCATTTGGGGCAAGTTGCAAGATCAGAATAAGCAATGCCGTGAACCGCTTGAGCGGCGGCGTCTATGGGGCGCTCAGGATCGAAGCGTTGAATCCACTTGTCTGTAAGTTCCTGAGTATCAGAATCGTAGGAGAGCAGGGCTATCTCGATAATGCGATGACCATCTTCCTGATTCAGCCCAGTTGTCTCAAGATCAATACCAATAATTACAGCCATTACCAAATCTCCTCAGAAGTTTTTGGAACATTCTTGTCGGCTACCGTAGCATCGCCCGCAATCAATTCTCTTAGCGGGGGCCACACGGGCTTAGGTTTCTGCGGAATAATGCCAATTCTCGCCTCGTCGCTCAGATGATCGCAAAAATCCTTAGCCTCTTGCAAGCCGTAACCTGTTTCGGTACGCACATGCTTAATGGCTTCAACTCTACTGCCTGCATTTATATGTGCCAGCGCTTTCATTTTAAGCTCGTATAACTTCATGGCAGACTCAAATTCAGCGTTAGTGTAGATTAGCTTGCCGGAACATTTCTCGTGCAGCGCCACAAACGCCTCTGGGCATTCTTTAGCCAAGAGACTCGCGATTTTCTTGTAGTCAATTTCATCATTGGCAAAAATGTCCAAGACACGCTTGTAATGATCCACTTCTGTAGTCATTGTCTCTCCTTAACACTTTACAATACAGTCATTGATGACTCAATGACTGTATTGTAAAGCGTCAAATCAGGGCTGTCAGCTATTTGAGCGGGAATGTACTCACAATCACACGAGGCTCTGTGTAAACTGGCGAAATTTTCCCGCCATTCGGATCTTTGCACATCACCCATGTTCCTTCAGTTGAGGAAGGGGAGAAGAGTCCGTTTGGGTCCGCTTGAGGCAAGGTTGTCATAGCGGCAGCCACATCCCCTTTAACGACACGTTGCGGATTTGTGTATTCCGTTGCCGCCGAAATACCATAGCCGATGCTGTCGCATAGCTTGTGCAGATTGCCATTCATGTCCTGAGTGTATGTGTAAGTCACAAGCGCCTTATCTCTAAGCTCGTAGATATCCTTGAGAATGCGCTTTTCTTGAAAATTGACGATCGCCGGCATTCCTACTGCCATATTCGACTGCTGCGAAAGTCGCTCCTGAGCATGACGCTGCATGGCGTCTGAATTGGGCGGTTGAGGATTGCAGCCGGTAATGAGCAGACTGCCAGAAATTGCGATAAGCGCGATAATGGATTTTTTCATGTGCTTCTCCTTTACTGTTGAGTTGATATAGTCAGGTAAAACTGTTGCAGATCGGGCGGAAGCCTATCTATCGGATAGACGCTAAACCGATGAATGGCGATATCGCGCAGCGCTATCTTCTGATCGGGCGTCGCCTGCATGTACTGCATCTTGATATCTTCCAGGTCACGAATCATGCCTTCGTTGTACGATTGTGACTCCTTGAAGGTGTTGTAGCGGATCTGTTCAACCTTTGGAGCGAAGTATGAGTAGCCGCCAAGACTCATGAGCCTGATAAAGCCAAAAAGAATTCCAACTACAATCACGGCCAAAATTCCCCAACGCAGCATCAAGCCAGCGAAGCTGATTTCTTCTTTGATATCTTTGGTATTCATCGGCAATCTCCCGATGTAGAGTGCTGATAGTCCGAATCGCGTTGGACGGCTTGCTTCAAGCCCGAAATAGCGACGGCGGCTATAATGCCAACTATAGCCATAACTATTATCAGTTCAATTAAGGTAAAGCCTTTCAGTTTCTTCATGATTTCTCCTTGCTATGGTTAAAAAATATTTACTGTCCGTGATATTGCCAAAGTACAGCGTTGCATTTCGCATGAACTGCGCCAATCGTCATTCCAGTATCGTGATCGTGATGCAGATGTACTGGATACTTGAAAAAGTTAGGCGGAAAAAGTTTGTCAAAAATATGCTTTTGCGTGACTGAATCCGTTGGCGGTCCGCCTAGATCAGCCCCGCAATAGCAGCACTTCCCCTCCTGAAGTTCGATATAGGCTTCGCGAACAATTCGCCGCTTGACTGGCGATAAGCTGTTGTAGTTTATTGGCAGTTGCATCATGAGCCTTTCACGTTTAGAACCGCCTTGAGTACATGAACCACATCAACAAGGTCTGTCTGATTGGACGAGAACCGTCTTCCTTGACTACGTTCATATTTTCTTCTCCATAAGTCATTGATGACTGTGTATATTATGCAAAATAAACGCAGGCGCGTCTATCAAACATTAGGGAATATCGTAGGCAAGCTACCGCGATCTCTCCACACGCCATAAAGCATTCGCGCAGGCACAGTATCGTAGCTTTTTAAGCTATCGTCATATCGACCAAAATCCCAACAGTGGCCTTTCATGTAGCTCTCGAATCTAGCGCGTTCTTCTGGGGTGTCAGGTAGCCCACCAACCCAATCTTCGCCAACTTTCGCCTTATACACTCCGCCACAACCGGCGTTGTAACACTCTTTAAGTGTTGGGTGTCTTTGATGCTCGCTCATTTTTTTCTCGACTCGTCAAAAAAATTGCCAAATCTGCCAAACCCGTTTGCCAAGCTGGATGCAAATACGTTTCGGGGTATGCCCAATGAGGGCGTTTTTCGTCATTTATAGCGACAATCGTCATCAGCACAAGTCCTACAAGGTGCTTAAATCCTAATCCCGCCGACGCCAGAATCTCTGGAGGATCTGATTTCGTCACCAGTTTAAGCGTATTCACAAACTGCTCTATCTTAACGAGGTCAACCCATTCTGTCTGAGAGACAGACGCCGCTGTTTTCAAAGTGAGTTCCGGCGTAATCGTCACGATATCCTCGTCAACCATTTCCATGCGCTGATTGGCCATCTCTTGCGATGGCGCAACGATCGTAACAGGCTTGGTTTCAATCTCTATTTGATCTTCGCCAATTTTTACGGTTGCAGTTTCATTCATGCTTTTTATCCTTTTCATTTTTAATTGCGGCTTTCAATGCGATTGCAGCAGGCGAACCCTTGAAAGTTGGATCTGCTGCCATAGCGATTTTTGCGGCGTAAACCAGACCAGCCATAAAGCCGGTCTTTTTCTTCGGTTTAGGAGCAGCGGTCACTCTAACAAGAGGTTTCCACGCGCAACTTCTCCACACCGTCTGCTGACAACCGGACTTGCCTGGGCGAGTGTCGCCAGCTCTAAATATCAGTCCTTCGCGCTCCAACTCCGAATATCTGGTGTTGATAGTTCCGGTCTTGAGAGACGACGGAAAATACTTCACGATTTCATCTGAAATGCAGCCGTGAACTCCTGCGCTTTCGATAATCGTCAAAACTTGGCTCTTTACAGTTGCGATTCGAGTCCTAGACGCAGATAGAGCAGTAACGGACGTGGCTTTGGTCATAGTTCTTCCCAGCCTTTAGACTCAAACGACATGGCTTTAAATGCGTCTCTAGCAAGTTCAGGCGACTCATAGACCTTACTTTTCCCCGAAGTCACCTCCCCAAGCGTTCTGAACACGAACGTAATCTCGGCAGAGCCAACTCTCCATGACGCCGTTATTGTGTTCTCGCTTTTAACGAAATGCCGGCGCAGTATTTCCGCCGATTTGTCGCACTGGGAGCTAAGTTCAGTCGTAAGCGTAAGAAAGTCCTTACCAACAAGTCCGCTCGCCACCATAAACACAGCTTCCAGACCTGTCTGGAACTGCTTGTTAGTGATGCCCCCGCGTTTAGCCTCCGATACCAGCCATTCAAGCGTGGCGAACGTCTTTCTCTCAAGTTCCTCTTTGAGAGGAGGCGGAGTTAGAGTTAATTCGGACAGATTCATTGCGACGCCTACTTGCCTTTACTGGCTTTAGCAAGCATAGCGTTCAAAGTTTCCATCTGAACAGCAGGAAGCGCCTTTTCTTCTTCTACCGTCGGCACAAACCGTTCAACTTCCGGCCACACTTCAATCAGCTTTTTAACCGTTTTAACCGAATTGAGAATGGCGCGAGTCTGAAGGGTAGCCTCTTTTCTTTCGTCCATTGCGTTTTTCTTTTCCGCAATAATCGCTCGAATCTCTTTCCACAGACCATGCGTTTTGGGCAATTCTATTGAACCGCCATGTACCAAATAGCCTGGTGCTTTTCGACCGCCGATATGACTGATCAGAGCAACACGATCGTTATAGTTGGCGTTTGGTTCTTGAATGTAGATTGTGCTGCGAACAACGAAATATTCAGCAGGCAATTCAGCCATCAGTTTCAAGTTTTTCTCGCCGATCTCCTGATTAAGAACCTTGTCGAACAGGGCGCTTTCGACCATCTTCAGTTTTTCAAAACGCTCATCAAAAATGGCCGAAACCACCTCATGAGTGATCTGCTGGCGGAGCTTCTCGGTGAGCATAATGGTCTTCTTTGCCATAATTCTTCTCCTTTTTGAATTGAGCGCATCGTTGCGCGACTGTTTGAAAGTTTAACTGCTAAACATAGGGATATCAAGTCATCAATGACTTATCCTACAAGTTTCCCAATTACTGAATATAGTGACCTTCAGAATCGCGCTCGCTCATGTATCTTCGCAGGGTTAGCGCCACGGCGTTCTCGACAGCGGCTATACGATCCTGTAAATCTGTCAATCTTCTTGGCAAATAGAAGTGAGTCGCCTTCAGTCGCTCATCCACAGACAAGCCAAGAATGAGACTGTTTAGATGCTCAATGTAGGCGCTATTTAACGCCGCCTTACCTTCTTCCTCGATCAGAGGAATACCAGGCTGAACAATGATAAAAGTGGAAAATCTCTTGTTGGCAACATCAAAGCATCGCTCAACGTATTTGTTCAATCGCGCCTGATCTTCAGGCGTAACCACGTTTCCGATCGCTTCCGCCAACGTGTAACCTAACAAGTCTAGCGGCGTTCTGTCGCAAATACAGTCATGAACAACATTTTCGCCATAAATCTTGTCGAATCTATCAAGTATAGCCTCTTGAACAGTCAGCCGTGTTGAAAAGTCGTAGGTTTTGGCTGGATCAAGCCCTAATTCTGCAAACACGGAACTGGCCGAAGTCTCCACAAACTTGACACCACACTTCAAAGCTAACGCCTTGGCAAGAGTGGTCTTCCCTGTTCTATGCGCGCCAGATAAACCTATCATACAAACTCTCCTTCGTTTTATCGTGAACAAAATGCCGCAACACAACGGCTGCGGCATTTCTTGCTTCAATTACTGCTTGTCGGCTCTGTCCTGAGCCGCCTTATCAGAGTATGCGCCCGCTGCGTATCGTGCGTTCTTTCCTTTAAGGAGCTTTTCCACATTCTTTTCAAGCGCGTGTTCTCTGGTGATGTAGAATTCGGCGTATATTTGCTTGAGGTAAAAGTCCATCGCCCCCAAACGCTCTACGACACCGGCACGATCCAACTCTTTGCCATAAATCACATGCTTCTTGATTAGATCCAAAAGCTGACCGGATATTACATTCAAACCGATCAGTGGCACTACGGCAATCGGTTCGTCATGTCTGTAAGCCATCTGACACTCGACGCGAGTTATGCCGGCGCCCTGACGCAAGCCCTCCATGAAGAACTCAATATCGCCAAGTTCCTCAATGATATTGTCCTTGTCGATTGGACGACCAAGCATGTCCGCAGAGTAAATTTCATCAAGAAGCTCGCCGGTAACTTCGCCAGAAATACCCACAGCCATGTGCATCAAGTGTGCTTTGGCTGGAGATAGCGCCTCGATGATCTTATCGCCTGGCTTTACAAGCGCCGTTACCATTTGTTCAAATTCGCTCATGGTAAGTCCTCTTACGCTACTTTGGCAGCTTGATCAGCATTGGCTGCATTCAGAGGCGCGGGAGCGACAGGAACAGCATTCGACTGAAGTGGGATTACGCTCGTCGGCAACGAAGGTGCGGGGGCGGGGGTCGTCGCTGCGGCATTTACCACTTCAACGCCAATCATCGAAGCGACGGTTTCCGAAAGCGTTTTTGCGAATTTTTCAGCACGTTCCGCTTCACTGTCTATCGCCGCAACCACTTCTTTGCCTGTTTCGATCATTTTCAATCGTTCCTGCGCGATAGTTCTGTGATTTCCAGCGACCTCATTGAGCCTTTCGATGGCGTCATGAACATTCTGAATTGCCTCATCGACAATCTCGGCGGCATACATTTTTGCCTCTTTGCCCGTCATCGGCATACTGACAGTGGTGTTGATCTTGGTCGTTACTTCCGCTTTGTTATTGCTGGAAAAGAATGAAAACATAATATGCTCCTATCTGGTTAATTAAGTTGTGAATTAAGCCATTGCTGACTCAAATTGCTTTCGGTACTGCATCCATCCCCTAAAGTTACCGAAAAACGCATCGCGATGTTCAACTGGCATTGGTCTCGCTTGATGTTCGATCGGGGATGCGTGAATTGGCTCAGACCCTACCAGCCTGTCATACAGAGCCAAATCTTCCATCAAGTTCGGAGCAGAGCCATCATGTTTCAGGTAGGAAACACGAGCGCATCGAGCCGCCGATACTTTAATCAGTTCTGACATACACGAAAGACGCAAATTAGGACTGATTATCTCTTTGACGCCAGCAATCTCACTCGGCAAGACATAGGGCAGATGCCACTCGTCCATTCTTAGTAATCTTGGCGTGGAGTCATCCATAGCTTTCTTCATTTTTACAGCAAGCTCTTGAATCTCTGGCTGTGCGTCCTTGTGCGCTCGCAAGACGAAGAAGTTATCCCACTCAGTCGCCGTCACTACCACATGAATCCACTGAAACGGTTCGAGAATGCGATTGGCGACCTGTTTATGTAAGCCAATTTTCGTCATTTCTTCAGCTATATCAGCCGCCTCTTTCGCGGCGCGTACCCACTGATCCTTTGCAGCGCCCACATGCTGAATTTCGGCATTTGCCTGCATCCCAGGCTGATTCTGCCCCCAGTGAACAGGCATTGCTGGATTTGTCCGAACCTGCTCGATCATCTTGGCGACCGGAATCGCCCTCGAAGAACTGGCATTGCGAGAAAAAACCCGATGCGTCATGAATTCAGCATGTATGAACCTCGGATAAACAAGCTGAAACGTGGTTAAACGAACGCCAGATTCGCTTCTGCTATCTGCGATTATTTTTGCCTCGATCAAAATGCTATCTCCTACTTGTCTTCGCGCTTGGCGACATTGTTATGCCCCCTGATCGCGCTCCAGTGTTTGAGCTTCGTGCGCTTCGCGCCCTTAAAAGGCTGATTGGCAGGGTTGCGCGAACTTTTTCTTGCTTCGTCATTGCTCATGCTTATTCTCCTTATTTAAGTTAAATTACCAGTTATCGGGAATCCGATCGTGCTGCTTGTAAAAGCCTTCGCCCATCAGCAGAAAATTCTTGGTTGCGCTAACCTGCTTTTGCATCAAAGCGCCGCATTTAGCGCATTCAATTTTAGAATCGTGAGTTCGTACCAACTTGTCCTGCTCTTCATGTCCGCACTCACACTTGAAATCAAATAAAGGCATAAATTTGTCTCCTTGTTACTTGTGTTGAGTGGTGGCTTACCCACCAGCACCAGCCCCCATGTTTGGCCCCTGTTCTAGTTCGCCTCGCAAGTTTCAACTGGCTATTTAACGCATAGTTGCGTATTACAAACTGGCGAAGTTGCAAGGAATTGAACCTCGTCTGCAAGGTTTTGGAGACCCGCCTGCTGCCGTAACATTTCACCCTCGTTTTGGTGCCGCGTGTCTGATTTGAACAGACGACCTATCGCTTACAAGGCGATTGCTCTACCAACTAAGCTAACGCGGCGCAATTCATTCAGAGTAGGCGCGCACTGTCGCCTCGTGTTATTTGCTCCGATTTCTCGGCTACCCATCAAACAGTCTCGTAGATCGGGAGGTCCGAAGACCGGCACCGAGACTGCCACCGAGTCAAGATCGGTCGCCCATCTCAGCCCCGTCCACGAGACTCTCCGCCACGATAGCCTTGATGGCTCTCTGACAAATCTTGGCTCCCCGAACTGGACTCGAACCAATGACTCAGGCATTAACAGTGCCTTGCTCTACCAACTGAGCTATCGGGGAACGGTAAATTACTACACGCGCATATTACAAAAAGAACGCCGGAATAGCAATCATTACTGACTTACTGGTTGCGACTCATTCTCTTCACCCTCTGTCTCTAATGAGGCGATAAATTCATGCGGGCTTCTACGCATTTGCTCCATTTCAGAACGCGACAGAAACGCATTGAATCTAGCCTCAATTATCTTTTTCTTTCCAGCAAAAACCTCAACGGTCTTTGTCTGAGTATCCAGAACAGCCAAGTGCATAATGTTTCTTTCTCGTATATTGCAGCTTTAATATATTATAGTCACAAATGACTGATTCGTGTAAGGATATTTTAATCCCAATCGCTCAATGTCCCTATGGCGTAATCGACAATCTTGCTCTCAAAGAAATTTTTCTCCCGCTTTTTGTCTGGGTTCGCGAACTGCTCAACCCATCCAAATGGATTCTTTACGCCAGAGAAGAGAGGCGGCAAACCAATCAAGCTGGCTCGCTCATTTGTAAGGTGCATGATGTACTCGTCCATCAAAGCGTCGGAAAGCCCAGGTACACCTTTTCGGATGATGTACTTGCCCCATTTCATTTCGAGAGAAGCCGCCTCAAGCAAAATCGTCCTGGCGTCTTCATAGAAGAATTCATGGTAAACCCAAGGCTCTTCTGACTTGTGCGTAAAGTGCATATTGGCAAAAAGGTGGAGGTGGGCTATTTCGTCCCGATTAATCAACTTCACAGCATCGGAAGAGCCAGTCATTTTGCCGCCTCTGCCTAAAACGTAGAACACCAAAAAGGCAGAATAGAAATAGATGCCTTCAAGTGCGATATTGGCGACGATAGCTCTTGCAAATTGCTCATGCGTTTGATTGCCATTAAGTATAGCGCTCTGTCGCATAATATGTTCGTTCTTGGCGGCAAGAATACCGTCTGTTTCAAAGCGCATATATACCGCCATCGGGTCCGCTGATACTGTTTCGACTATCTGCGAATAAGCATCGACGTGGAGCGCTTCTTCAAAGGCTTGTCGCGCCACCAGCATTTCTACTTCGGGCGAAGTAATGCACTTGGAAATATTGTTAGTCAAATTGTGAAGCTGAATGCCGTCAAGGTTGGATACAAAGGAGAGCGCGGAATCGAATGCGTACTTTTCGCCCTCAGTCAGCATTGTTCTGTAACAGGCGCCGTCAGTCGTCAAATCCACTTCGCTCATTGTCCAGTTGTTAGCGAGCATCGTTTTCCAGACCTCTCTTGCCCACTTATGACGCATCGGTGAAATTGCCATAAGCTCGGACTTTGGGCCGAAGGCCAGCCTGCGCTGATTGATGATTTCGGCAGAGCGTGATTCAGACATTTTGTGTCTCCTGATGAAAAGGGCGGCCATTGCCGCCCGTGGTTGGTTACATAGAAATTATTGACATGCCTCGCAGTCAGGATCGCTTATCGAGCAAAACTTAGGTGTTTCAGCAACAGCGGTCGTCGCCGCTTTTGGCTCAATCACTTGCGATTCTGTGCGAAGGTAATAGGTCGTTTTCAGCTTTTCTTCCCACGCAAGTTCGTAGATTTCAGCCAAATCTTTACCTTTGACGCCTCGTTTGACGAAAATATTGGTAGATTGAGCTTGGTCTATCCACTTCTGACGCTTGCCTGCCGATCGCACTACCCATATAGGATTGATTTCAAACATGCCTTTAACCAAGTGCGGCTTGTTGTACTTCAAAGTAGAGTCAACCACAAGAAAGTCGCCCGACAGATTGGACTTGGAGTAAACCAAATCGACAGCAGCCTCAACGCAAGGTGTAGTTCCTGCAATGTTAGAAATTGTGGCAGTTGGAGCTATCGCCATGCTATTGCAGTTGCGAATGCCATATTGTTTCAAATTCGCACGAATTGGCGCCCACAGAGCCTCATTATGTCTCTTGTCTTTAGCGGTGTCGATCGGCAGAATACCACGGTCCCATTTAGAACCTTTGTAGGTCGAATAAGCGCCGCGTTCTTTAGCCAGGTCGATTGAAGCCTGAATGATGTTGGCACTCCAAAGTTCAAATAGACGATCTGCCGCTTCCAAATGCTCTTCTGACTCGAAATCAATATCGTTCTGCACAAGCCACTCTGAGTAGCCCATCACACCCATCCCAACTGGCCGATGCCGCAAATTGGATGCTTTTGCGCGATCAGAAGGGTAGTAGTTGATATCAATTACATTGTCCAGCATACGCATACCAGTCTTAACAACGTGCTGAAAGCGGGCGTAGTCGCGCTGTGGACTGACGCGAGACAGATTTACGCTGCCTAGATTGCATACGAATGTTTCGTCATCCGAATTGTTCAGGGCAATCTCGGTGCAGAGGTTGGAGTTGTGAATCACGCCCACATGATCCTGCGGGTTGCGGCGGTTCATTTCGTCCTTGAACGTGATCCAGGGATGGCCCGTCTCGAACAGCATGGTCAGCCATTTGCGCCACAATTCAATAGCGGGCATTTGGCTGACAAAATTACCCTCATTCTCAAGTTCAATATAACGCGCCTCGAAAGCATCGCCATATAGCTCATGAAGTTCTGGATACAGCTTGGGGCTAAAGAACGACCATGTGCCACGAGCCTTAACCCGCTTCATGAACAAGTCAGGTATCCAGCCAGCGGGGAAAACCTCGTGTGCTCTGGTTCTTTCGTCTCCGGTGTTTTTCTTCAATTCCAGGAATTTCAAGAAATCTGGATGCCAAGGTTCGAGATACGGAGCAAAAGAACCCTTACGCTTACCGCCTTGATTGACTGCGACTGCCGTATCGTTGTAAACCTTGATGTAAGGAACGATACCGGAGCTGATGCCGTTTGTGCCTACGATTACATCGCCTTCCCCACGAACGCGAGTCCAGTCAGTACCGATGCCTCCTGCAAACTTGGATAGTAGGGCGCATTCTTCGACTGTGCCGAAAATCGAGGCGAAACGATGCTGTCCCTCTTCGTTAGAGATAGTGTCCGCTACTGTGTTGCCGTAACAAGATGAAAGCTGCGAATGCCTTGTTCCGCTATTGAAAAGGGTAGGGGTGGAACTGACGAATTCAAGTGTGGACAGGATCTCGTAGAACTCCATCGCCCAGTAGTTAGGGTCTTTCTCACCAATCGCCAAGCCCATCGCGACACGCATCCAAAAATGCTGCGGCAATTCAATAATGCGTCCTCTAGGGCCACCTTCTCTGAGAAAATAGCGGTCTGTCAGTGTTTGAATTCCCAAATAGCCAAATAGCAAATCTCGCTCAGGCTTTATTGCAGCGTTCAGCACGTCCAAATCAAACAGATCGACCATTGGATCGGACAGAAGACCGATATTGTAAGCGTGACTTATATACCCGCGTAAATGAGTATAGTGAATGGAATTGGCCGCTTGCTTGTAAATTTCTTGCAGCGTCAAACGTGCCGCAACGTAGTTCGCGTCCTGATTTTCTACAGAAATCTGGCTTGCCGCCTCGCGAATGGCAAGTTTATGTATGTCTTTGGTTTCGATGCCTTCAAAAAGAGCCTTTCGTACAGGTTCAAAAATGGAAGAGGGTGATACGTTCAGTCCGTTACAAGCCCACTCGATACATTTTATTATTTTACTTTCATCCAAAACGGCGATTAAGCCGTTGCGTTTTACCACATTCATTGAATTTTTCCTTATTGGCGAGTTGTCAAAATCAAATTCTAAATCACGGCTGACTTATGTGCCATATAAGCTCGCCGCACTTATTTTCTTGTATTGAGCAAGCCTCTGTTTTCGCTAGAATTAGTTGATTTGATTTTTTTTAAGCAGCCTTCATCCCGCGCAATAGCGCAATAGCCGACCTGAACTGCTCCGACGAAATGCCCGCCTTGATCGCAAAACAGGCATCGGCAAGATGCTCATTATCGTTAATAAGCACCAGCTCGCCTTTACTTTTGCGAACAAGCCAGGGCGCGTAAGGGTGCAGCGCCACAGCGGCTTGTATCATTTCGTCTTTCGTCGCCGTCTTTATTCCAGTTCCAGCTAACTTTACTTCTGTCGGTGTAACTTGAATCATCGGAATAGGGCAAGCGGCCAGTACCCCAACGCAGATACCATAGCTCGCCATAGCTCGCGCCGACTGCGAGCCAACCGGAACCTCGACAAAAGCGAAAGATGCCCCCTCACAGGCTTTTACGAGTCCAGTATGCAGCAGCTTGGCGCGACGCAGATCGTCGGAGTTTTTGCGTACCGTTTTCTGCTTCTTGGCGTTGTCTTCCGACTCAACCAGCTTCATTTCGGTAATATTGAAAGAGAAGTCCTCAATATCCAAGTCAGCAGTGACTATGCCGAAATTTCGCAAACTTGGGTCTATTCCAATAACTTTCATCAGAAGCTCCCGAATCCGATTTCTTCATATTTTTTGAAGTTCTCGGCGTTCTTTTTGTTCTCGCTTTCTCGCCTTTTCTCTTCTCTCGCGTTCTGTACCGAAGTGCCTACTTCGCTCATTAGCTTCGCCAAATACGACTTGAAACCAATCAGAGACCTTGCAGCCTCAGCCTCCGTCATCTCCATTGAGAGATAAGGAGAAACAGAAGTTGGCTTGAATTCAATAATCATCGCGTTTCGCTTGCCGATGTAAGCGGAAACCGGCACAAACGACTCTCCACCTATCATCGCCACTTTAGAGTAGCCACCGCCATCTGTGTCTCTCTTTTTGACCGTAAGCGTTTTGGCATCGCTCAACGTAAACACTTCTGAATTCTCTTTGAACCAGTTAGTGATATCCTTCATTGCCGCTTTCAGAAGTTCGTCCGCTGACGCTATAGCGCCTTCGAATTCGTCAATAATAAGTGTATTTTCCATTTTTTCCTCCTTTATTTCATAATAATAAAAATCTGATATTGCTGGCTTGCGCGGTGTTTCGGACGCTATACGCACAAGCCTTTCAAGTTCATTAAGTGCAAACGCCACATCTAAACTCCTCTGATGGTATCTCCGCTAACCGTCGATTTCTTGCCGCTTTTGGTTACGGTTATTACAGAGTCAATCCAGTCCGCGAGACTGTTGTGCGAAATCACCAAAACAGTCCCTCTTTCGCGAGCCTTCCGCTCAAGAACCCCCATCAGACGCTCCAAACCACTTTCGTCCAGCGCATGATCAACTTCGTCAGCAATAAAGATATTGATAGGCTTTGCAGCTCTTCCCGCAACCATATCTTGCAGGGCCATAGCGCAAGCAAGCCTAGCTTTGCGCTTCTCTCCGCCCGAAAGCCCCGCGAAGCTGTCTGCGCCATTGTCATTGGTCACTTCGATGTTGAATTTCTCTCGCAATTCGCCCTTTGCAGTTTTAGCCAACGTACTCCATTCCGCGTGAATGTTGCCATCGCTCAACGCGCCCAGATATTCCTGCGTTCTGTCATTCAGAAAAGGCGTAACGGTGTCGAGAATGTGAGCGCGAACACCAGCAGGACCAAAGACTTTTACTGCGTTTTCCAGCATTTCAAGATCGGCGCCTTCCTTTTCGATACTCGCATACACTTCTTTCAGTTTTTCGTTTATCCGTTCAATCTCTTTGGAGTGAGTTTCGATCAGCTTGAGCCAGGCGTTTTGCTCTGACAGTTTCGCCTTCGCAGATTCACCAAGCGCATGAATTTCCCCAGTCAACCGCTCAATAGTCTGCTCTACCTTACGCACATCGTTTAAGGCGCCCGATAGCGTTCGATATTTAGCAGCCATTGTTGTAAAGTCGGTCATAGACCTTTCAAAATCATTGGCTGCGTCTTGAGCATTCTTGTAAGCAACTTTAGCCTCATTAAATTGACGCTCAACCGGCTCAAGCGCCTCATGGAGCTTTTTAATCTTGTCTAGGCGGGCAAGTCTTGCTGTCGCCAAATCATGCTTTTCGTATGTTTTTCCGCATTCGCCGCATGGCTTTCCTACCTGACCATCAATGTCCTTCAACTCCTGTTCAGCAGCAGAAATCGCGGTTTTGGCAGCTCTCAACTGCGCTGTTTGACGCGCCAATTCAGCAGACATGCGCGTAACTTCTGCCTGAAACGTCTTCAGCTTTGCCTGCTCGTCTTTTTGCTTCGTCATTGCCAGCTCAACGCCGTCCATTTCAGCAAGAATAGATTCGGCGCTTTCCTTGTGAGCCAAATCTCTTTTTGCCTCTTCAATCGCTTTTTTCAAAGGCAAAGTCTTAGCTAATTCGCTCTTCGCCTTCTCTTTGCGCTGTGACTCAAACTCCAAACTGGAGGCTTCGGCATCGTTCAGCGCCATCGTTGAGCCTTTAAGGAACTCTTCGAGAGATTTCTTTTCAGGCTCAAGCCTCGAAAATAAGGTTTTGGCGGTGTTCATTCTTTCTCTTGCGATTGAATACGCCTGACTTAGCGCCTCAACGCCAGCGGCTTCCTCGATCAGCATTTTGAGCATCTTGTCGGTCATGCCAGGAAGGTCAGGCATCTTCTCTTGCCCCGCATAGATCGCCGCAACAAACACATCGAGGCTACAACCCATGATCTTGTCAATCACTTCCTGCGTTTCGCGATCTGTGCCTTTTGCCAGATTAGTCTCAATGCCGGCCGAGTCCCGCTGAATTACCAACAGCGCGTTCTTTTGAGTTGTGTCCTTACGATAGCGCATGATTTTGTAATCCACGCCTTCGTCTTCGACCTCAACGATCACCGAGCAATCCTTCTTAACCGCGTTGCTTACCACCGCATCCCCTGAAACGCCACGCGCAGTAACGCCATAGATCGACCAGCACAGCGCATCAACGATGGATGATTTGCCTGCGCCGTTAGAGTCGGCGGAAGGGTCATCATCGTTGACGCCTTGTATTAACAAAAGTCCTCTTTTATCAAGGTCAATTTCCGCGTTGCTGATTGCCAAAAAGTTACGAATGTTAAGTTTTGTAATATTCATATCAAATCTCCAACCATGCCCACGAACTTCTGTTTCTGATGTTGCGAACTTGGCTAACAGATACATTAAATTCTTTCGCAATATCCCTCGCGAGCCTGTCGCGTACCTGCGCGGCTATTTTTACTTTTCTGGCTGTAGCATTGTCGATTGTCGCGCAACCATGCCTTTCACCTTTTGCCGTGCCTCCTAGCGTATCTCTATCCTCGTAATTGGACTTAACAGTTCCCCACCGCAAATTCTCAACCGCATTATTTAGCCCATTGTCATCGCGATGACACGCCACGAAACCTTCTGGGCGCGGCCCAACAAAAGCCTCAAGAACCAAGTGATGAATTTTCTTACGAACCGCCACTCCGTCTTTTGATAAACATACGCGCAAATAGCCATCATGCGTTTTGCAGCCTTTGAGTGGGCGCGGCGCAGATCGTCTGCCTTTATTATTTTTCAACCCTCTAACTTCACCAAGATTTGATACTTCATAAAGCCCCTCATAACCTATGACCGCCTTCCAAATTTCGCCCATCTTGTCTCTCCTTTACGCTTCGACTGCGCGAGCTTCTGCCAGAATTTCACCGCACAAAGCGGAAAGCTCCGCCTCTCGATCATACTTTTGTGCCTTGATGAAATCGACAACACTGGCATCCAAAGTCATGCCCGTTTTAATCACGGCGCCCCCTTCGCGCCTCGGCTCCGCAGATTCTTTTGCAGCGAAAATTACAGCTCCCTTAGCGCCGCAATCCATCAAGAATGACCTTGCTTCCTCTACTTCTGACTGACGCGAAGTGTTGAGTTTGGCTCGAACATAGTTCCCATCCACCAACATTTCGATAGTTTCCTTGTCCATGCCCTCTGTAACTTCGATGAATTCGGGGGCGTGGCTCTTGAACCACTTTACCTCGCTTTCAGAAACGACAAGAAAGCCCGCCTTGCTACCAACATCGCTCCATGTATGATGCGCTAACGCGCCGATGGAATAGACGCCGTTTCCGAAGTCCTTGTGATTGTGATAGTGTCCAGCAAACACGCGCCTAAAGCCCAACTTGCTCAAGTGGTCTGCATCTAGCCCGTGAGACGGCAAGCCAGGAATCACATCGTCGATTGGGGCGTGAATGATCAAATCCGTGCGTTCGTCAGCCTCGCAGTCTTCAAGCGTCTTTTTAAGCTCCTCAACGCTCTTGAGCCAAGGTACAAGAACAAGGTCGCCAATTCGACCAGGCTCGTTTATCACCACGCAACCTATGTCTTCAAGCGCAGTTATCGCAGAAGACAGTCGCGTTACGTCCTTCAGCTCCGCGTCGTGATTACCCGCCACCAGTACAATATTGATGCCGGAGTCGATGATACTTTTGAAACAGTCCTTGACCGGATTAAGAACTAGCGGCGCAATAGAGCCTCTGACATGAAAAATGTCACCGGCAGCGTAAATGGTATCCCCGCCTGCCTTTCTGACTTCCATCGCCATGCGGTTCATTTCATCCAGCAAAAACATCAGCCTGCCATTCAGACCCTCCGAGTTCGTTGTCGCAAAGGCTGACCAGGGATGAAAGTGAAGGTCGGCGCACAAACCATAAGGCTTCATACCGCTTCCTCCATGCCGTGCTTGCTCAGAAAATCTGCGACATTCGTGCCGTCATCGAAGTACATATCGGACGCCGTCAAGCCACCTTGTTCCTCGTTGTCGTAATCAACTACCGCAAAGTCCATCGGCTCACTTGCAATAACTTCCGTTACGCAGCCGCCTCTTACAAAAACAACGCATTTTACTGTCATCTTTATCTCCTTAAATTCACAAGTGACTTAATCCATTCTGTAAAACAAATGATGCCCAATTACGTTTACCAAACGCATCTGACTTGCCCAATAAGGGTGAACGTAATCTGCATGGTAGAATCTCGCTCCGTACACAATATTCTGCGTATATCCCTTAACCACTATCGACGTTATTATTTGCGCCATCTTCCAAGCCTTTTCTTCTTTCGGCTCGTACTTTTTAAGCAAGATTAACTTGCCATGTCTCCTGATCAACTTCCCCTTTGTCCACGAAAACTGATCTTTGGCGGCGACCACATCGCATACATTGCTCATGTGTCTTCCCGCTCGATTCAAGGTAACTTGTGCCACAGCAACCTGTCCTTGAAAGTTTTCACCGCGAGCTTCCATATAGATATTCATGCTCAAGCAAAGCGCTGCCGTCGCTAGTATCATCGTGCCTCCCTTGTTCTCTCTGAACTATAAGCATATTACAGCAATAAGTCAGGGGTGACTATGATTTTTTTAGCGCCAGAAGCAACTTTCCTCTGGCTACTTAGCTATTCTGTTCTGCTCAAATAAACAACAGTGGTCTTTTTATCTACCCCTGCGATATGAGGCCCGTATATCCGCTTCAGCGTGTCGAACAAATGCGCTGGCGCCTCATCTGGCTCACTCTCCAACTCCGTATGATTGCGATGCGCGTGTATGAGTAGCATTTCGCCCAATTTGCCCGACTCTATGGCCTCCACCTTTGCTTTACCAAACACCATCTTTTCCTTTTCGTTAAAGAGAAAAACCTCTTCTCCGACTGACAAATGCTTGGTATAAAAACTGCCAAGTCTGAATGTATTGAAGCTGCTTTCCGTGCCGATAACCGGAGGAATAAACCCAATAACTCTCGCTTTCATGGCTTCTCCTATGATTGAGTGTGCTTTGACGCACAGTACAATCATAGGAGAGTTTCTATCATTTGGGCAAAAATTTTATCAGTTCGTCTTCAAGACCCTCTTCCTTGATCTTTTTCGCCAGCTCTTTGACAAAGTATTTCTTGCCGTCAGTCCATGTCACTCGCGGCTTACTGTACTCAATCAAGCCCTTATCCACCAAAAATTCGATCATGCTCAGAACGAAATCGAAGTTTGCGGCGCCGTTGTCATCGAAAGACATGCGTAGGCTGCACTCTTGGAATGGTTTGGTGAATTTCGACTTCACGCATTGGATCGAGATTTGCTGACCGACAAATTCCTTCTCGCCACCTTTCGCCTCCATGATCTTTTGCCGACCCAAAGCCAAACGTCCAGAAGCGTAGAATTCCATCGCCTTGCCCCCTGGTGTGCAGTTGTGAACAATGATTCCATTCAGAGCATTTCCGGCAAGAAAGTTGTGATTATTCTCCACGGTAATGTCATACATGCGCGTCATCAGCTTTTTTCCAGCCTCACGAATCTCCACAACTTCAGCTTCCGCGACAATCGACTCGCTCGAAGGCGTCAGGGCAATGTCCTGAAATTTCCCACGCAGGTCTTTCGGCAGCTTTCGCTCCATCGAAGGATGGACATGTTTGAAGATCATTTCGGCGATCTTGCGGCTGTTAGCGGCGTCGAAATCTATGCGCCCCTGACCGTAACGAATCGAGTAAGTAAGGCCCGCCTTCTCAAACAGCTTGCCGATAGCGTCCAGCTTGTCACGGTCGCCCTTGAATCTCTTGAACGAAATCAGGTAGCGACCTTCGCGCTTGGCAGTGTCGAAAAAGCCATCATCCTGAATCAGCAGAGCAAGCTGAAGAGCGCTCATGCCGCCCTCAAACAATGCGACAGGATCGCGGGCAATCCCGACCATGCGAGCAAGCTCGGCGCTTGCGGCACTGCTATGACGCACACCAGAAGCAATGTTGATGGACGTGAAGGGGATCACATCAGACAGCACCCGAGCCTTCCATGCCGCATAGGCAGGGTCATTCTTGTCAGTCATATGAATGATTGCGCCCTGACGAGTCTTTGACACAGGGCGCAACGATGCATCACCCGCCAGAACGCCCTTTAGAAACTCCAAACTCTCACCCGCAAATACATTACTGCTACGAGTCAACATCTTGTCGCCCGCCCTGACATCTTCTGCGCTCACCCACCCCTTGCCGGACACTAAAACCTTGTGGTCGTTAGTGACGGTAATTGCGGATATACCATTGGCAGTTTCGGGGGTTTTGGCGCGAATGTGCAGAAACCGTTTACCCGTGCCTTTAATAGTGCCATTATTGTGCCATCCAATTATTGCGCGAGGTTCGATCTGTCCGGTATCTTCGTTGAAGCTCCACACGAGCTTGCTGATTTTTTCCTTCACGATCTTTTCGATTGTTGCCGATGTGCCGTCCACGAACGGAATCATTGTGTCGCTACGCAAGCAGCGTGGATCGCCGTACACGACGCCAGGCTTCAAACGCATCTGATTCAAGTACAGAAACACAGAATTCGTTTCCTCACAATGCGCCGCCATCGTTTTAAGCGTGGTAGAGGTCACGCGAGCGAGCGCCGTAGTGTCGTTCATGGTGTACTCGTCAATTTCCTTCTCCGACTGACTCTTAGGCAACGCCGCAGCGATCGAGTCGAATACGAACATAATGGGCGCATCTTTCGCTATTGCGCCAGAGTTACGAATGACATGAGCCGCCTTCGCTGCCAACATATTGCCTTCTTCCCACGTTTTCGGCTTGAAGTAAAGCCAGTGTGGGCGCTTATCGTTCAAGCCAAAGCCTTTCGCAAGCTCCACGTTGAAGGTACGCTCCCAGTCGATGAAGCCAGCTACGCCACCCATCTTCTGAGCATTCGCCATCAACATCGTCGCCAACGCCGTTTTACCTGTCGAGGACTCACCGAACATTTCAAATAGTCGGCCATACGCCAAACCATTCTCGTGACTTCCTGAAATGATCTTGTTCAGCGGTGGATAGCCTGTGTCGATGTAGTTCGACGGCATTTGATCACCTGCGTTTTCGCCCAACGTATCAAGCAATGCTTTCGCCAGTGCTTCTGCGCTACTCATAATTTTTCTCCTTTTTGAAATGCCTACAGAATGTGCCTATGTTTATAAGAATTGAATTGAACGCGAGTTCTTCGCATAGCTCTTTGAATGCTTCGATATCGAAATTGCCGTTTACTACCTGCACCTCCTCTTTTTCAGGAGGTGTCACGCGAAGTAGCTGCATCATTCGGAAATTACGCATAAAAATGCTTCTGCCCTGACCCTCCCATTCATCCATGTGCTTTTTGAGAGCCTTTTCGTCACTCTTGTCGCCAGTGAAAGTTTCGGCCCATTCTTCTTTGGTGTACTTGCTATATCCCTTCCAAAGACTGATATGCGCCTTTTTTGTTGGCTTGAATTCGCCGCTGTCACACTTGCGCCAAAAATTACGAACAGATCCAAACTGCGCTAGAAATTCCGGTGCGCCGGTCTCACCTATGCCGCCGACTCCCGATATGCAGTCCGATGTGTCGCCTTGCAGACACTTACCTTCCAAGAAGGCGTATGGTGTCGCGTAGCCAGTTTTGTCCATGAGATTACTTAGTGTCACAACGCGGCTTTCGTTGCGAATATCGCGCCAAGTAACATTCTTCCTAAGAAGTTGAATCCAGTCCTGATCGCCGGAAATCATCACAATTTCGTTATCTGGATTTGCGCTAAGTTTCTCCACGAGATAGCCGGCCATGTCGTCCGCTTCGTGCGTCCTTACAGTCATTTGTCGCACGCCAAGATACTTCAGAGCGCGAAATATATATGGCCGTTGTTTGACGTAAGCCTCTTTTATAGCGGCTTTCTTGGGGTCGTTGTCTCGATTGGATTTGTACTTCGGATGCAGCTCGAATCGCCAAGTCGCTCTACCGTCCCAAAGCACGATTGGCTGATAGTCTGGATACTCCAACCTCAAGTCTCTCATGGAGTTCAGAAATCCAAAAATTGCTTGAGTCTCTATCTCTCCAACGCTTAACTTAGTTGCGTGATGTGCTGCATAGCCAATGCTATTACCATCTATGATTAGATATTTCTTGCCCATTTTCTTCCTAAATGTCGCGTTAAGAAGAGCGCCGAAGCGCTCTTCTATAGATTTTCAAGCCGAGGCTAAATTAGCCAAGCTCTTCAATCAGCGAATCAAGGTCATCGTCGATGGCGGGGGTGATAGACTTCGTTGCCTTGCTCATGGCTGTATTAAGCGCGGCATCATCTTCGTCATCGCTTATCGAAGGCTTGTCGCGACTACCAGCGGGCAACAATCCTGCCACGTTGTTGATCGCACCTATCGCACGACGCGCAGCTTCTTCGTTCTCCTGAGCAACATAGTCGTCCAGATTGTTCAGTTTCGCCATCACACCCTTTGGTATAGGATGCTTCTTCGGTGAGACCTGAACACTGTATTTGGTCAGAAGACCAGTGCCGTCGCGTGAAATCGTGATGATTTGAGCCTCATTGGGGTCAAATATCGACTCACTCCATCCGCCCATAAGCTCAACAATCTCCTTATAGACAGTTTTAGGAACCTCAAGAATCTGAGGTACGTCTGGGTCTGTCGAATCCAGCGCCAACACGTTCAGCAGATATTTCTGCTTCTTGAGTCCGCACGCCGCTTCTTCCAAGATTTTAACCATGCTGTCGTCGGTCGTTGCTCGAATTGCCGCTGCTACTCCGTCGCAAACGGGGCAGGGACGGCCATACGTCGCGTCAAGACAGGGGTAGATCGCTTTGAGTTCGCCGGCTGCGTCCTTGATGAAGTGCATACCGAATTCATGGAAATAAATGTGTTCATCGCCTTTGCGCCATCCTGGGAGGATAACGAATCGCCTTGTGCCGTTTTCCGGCTTGAGCGTTTTTTGCTTCTGCTTGAGAGCGGCTTTCTTTTGTTTCATCAGTTCTTGAAGTTTTGCGTAATCCATTTTTAGTTTGTCCTTTAAAGTTTAAGTTTGGAAAGTTTAATAAACGCTTTGGATAGCGACTCTAACTCTAACGATATTCGCTATCTTGCTCGCATATATATTATAGCTCACCAATGACTTATTAAATCAGGAAATTAATTATTTCCCAACGCTTTTTTAGCAGAAGCCGCTGCCCGTTCTGCCAGCGCATCCCGCTCTTCTCGTTCTGCCAAGACACGCGCAGCGCCCTTATACTCGTCGCGACGATCCGCGCCCAACTGGATGATCATATCCCTGCGGTCTTTCAAGGACTCAACCATGCTCTTGTTGATGGAAGCGATCGTATCAGCCTCTATAACCGCATTCTTGGCCTTTAGCCACATAGGATCGAGCTTTACGGCATTTTCAACCATCTTCTCAGTGGTTTTCTCGCCGCTTGCCGCCAACTCTTTGCGTACCTTATCGTACAGAGCCGCCTCTATCACCTCAAACCGAGCTTTAATTCTGGCAGCTTGAGCTTCTGCTTTTGCGGCAAGTGCGCCGTAATACGCCCTCAGACCATTCTGTTCGATCATACAGGCATCGAGCGTGGCTTCGGTCACGCGAGTTTCAGCATTGAACTTTACCGGATCGACATAATGCTGCAACTCGTAAGGGTTCCCCGCTTTCTCGCTGGTCTTCGGAATGTCGGATTCTTCGACCGATGCTGTTAATACCGATAACTCCTCGTCCGCTGTTGGCTCTTCTATCGCAGGGACAAACGGCGGTCTTGGCTTTGCTACCTTATCGCGAGGCTGCACCTCAAGCTTTAGCTCAGAGACAGCAACGGGTTCAGGCTGCTCTTTCTCCAACTCCTCAAGCGCAGCCATTTCATCGTCTTCGACTGTAGAACTTGTCGTCTCGACAAATGCCGATTCCACCGTCTTCTCGGTCTCTGTAACTTTATCCATTGCTGCGCCTTCTGCTTCGAGTTCTGCCATCAGAAGCTCTAACTCTTTATCTTCGATATTTTCCATATTTCCTCCTTTTTAAGTAAATCGACAATTAATCATAAAAAATTAAGCTAGGGGAGTAAAGTCATAACTGACTGATCTTTAGGATAAAATCTCAGCCACTTTTTCAAATAACCCCTCTATTACTTCAGCCTTGCTGAAATCAAAATGAACCTGTTGTGGGTTAATCCCGCAAACAATGCTCGCGTCCAATTTAGGATCGTAAACGACCTTTCCTGCAAGCTCCACCGCGCTACCCTTAACGCCCGGTATGAAGTGCCGAATCGAAGCTGAACCGAGCGCGACTATTACGGCAGGCTTTACAATCTCTACTTCTCTCGAAAGGTATTTTGAGCAGCCATTAATCTGTTCATTTGTCAGCATCTTGTCTTCTTTTTTGGCTTTAACTAGCGTCGTGTAATAACCGTCCGTAACTGACAACCCCGCCTGCTTAATCGCGTTCTTTATAACCATGCCCGCATCGCCTTCTAGCAATTTATCCTTCTTCTCTTCTTGCCAAGTTGGACAGTCCGAAACTACCATAAACTTAACCGTGTTCTTCAGTCGAACCGATGGATGTGGTTTTCCAGTCAAAGAACAGTCTTTGCACTCCTGATACTCGCTAACAATGCTGATTATTTTGGCCCGTATAAACTTGTCCGATACGTCAGTCGCTCTGCCAGCCTTTACGGAATCTATAATTAATCCAGGCATAAGCTCAGTCTGATCCTTGCGACGGTCAATATGACGAGCGGGAAGGGCGCCAGGCTGAATGTTTGCCAACGCCCCAACTCTATTCAGATTTTCCACAACTCTGATGTTGACCTTGGATTTTGGGGTCGCTGCCGCTGCTCTGAAATCCTCCTCGGTCTCGAACTTGCCCCCAGCTCTGTCTCTCAGAGAGACAATCGCCAAAGCCGTATTTTCCGAGACGTTCATGACAGAAGAAAAGGGCGCCAAGATATGATGGTCGTCAGAGATAGTGTACTTATCTGTGGACAGGTTAATATCGGGCGGCAAGACCTCGATTCCGTACTCCCGCGCATCCTTGACCAGCCCTGGCAACTTGTCTTCTTTCACCACGCTCATACTCGCCGCGAAATACTCGGCTGGATACCTTACGCGCATCCAGGCGCACCAATAAGAAATAATCGAATACTCTACGGCGTGACTTCTATTGAAACCATAACCGGCGAACGCCTCGATCTTGTCGAACAGATAGCCTGCTTCCTCTTCTCTCATGCCATTTTCGAGAACTTTAACGCTTCTTATTTTCACGCTGACCTCCCAACTATATTGTGTATTTGCACATTTGAAACGCCAAATTTAACGGCGAGCTTGCGTATCGACAGCCCATCCTTTCTCAATTTCAAGACTTCCGCTCTAACTGCGGCGTCGAGAATTTTTACATTCCTCTTTTTGCTTTCTATTGGCCCGCCAGCATTGGGCCACTTAACTCCGGTGCATATATGCCAAACGTAAACCTCCGAAACGCCAAAATCGACGGCTATATCTGCTAACTTCTCACCGACAGCGCGACGGTAGCGCATTTCAACAACTTGCGACTCCTTCAGTTTATGCCAGGGAATTTGTTCGCCAGTAGGCTGAGTTCCATGCATCAGCTTATCTCTGCAATTATCAGATGGAGTTCCATATCTGAGATTGTTTACATTGTTATTGCTTGGGTCGTTATCGAAATGAAGAACATACATTCCATCTGGGCATGGCCCAAAGAACGCTTCCATAACTAGACGATGCCCAAAATCCCAATGCTTCTTGTTGGCTATAGAAAATTCAAACCATTCGTATCCCCAGGGGTGTCGTCGGGCCTTAAACACTCTTGCTGGAGCTAGTCGTTTGTATCCATTTCTACAATTCACCAATGTAGCTATTCTCCGAACGCCACCAAGGTTCGATGCTTCAATAACTCCGTCGAATCTTGCTATTGGCTTCCATATTTCCATAATCATCCTCTATACTTGGGTAAAAAAGACAATATATACTCACCAATCACTTATGTCAATCTTGGCTTCAATAGATTCCTCGACTGTTCTTTTCACTCCGTCAACACATAGAAACTTCAAGGCGCGATGTACCCTTTTCTTTGTCCCATCATCAAGTTCAACCTCAATATCGCCCAGCATTGCTCCACTGACGAATTTATCTCTCTGCAAAGCCATTTCATCAGGCTGTTTCTTGCCCATGATTTTGCGGAGCTTGTCTGCATCTGCCATAGAATATCCCGCGATATCGCGGGAAATCTGCATGACTTGCTCCTGATACACGATAACGCTGTAGGTCGATTTCAGCGCATTTTCCATATTAGAATGCTCGTAGTAGGGCAGTTTGTGACCCTGCTTGATCTGAACAAAGTCATCCATCAGTCCAGAATCCATTGGACCTGGGCGATAAAGCGCCGTAGCTGCGGTAATATCCTCGAATGTCAGAGTTCCGCCTTCGGCAAGCGATCTGAGCAACTTCTTCATGCCTGAAGATTCAAACTGAAATACGCCAGTAGTATCTCCTCGACTGAAAGCGCTCATAACATCTGGCTCTTCCAGCGGGAGTTTAAGATAATCAATCTGTACGCCGTGGCGCTCTCTGACGTAATTTTTGGCAATTTCAAGAACATCGAGCGTTGACAGACCAAGAATATCCATCTTGATCAGCCCCCAATCTTCTACATCGCGTTTGTCCCAGTTTACGCAGGCACTTTCAGCGCGAGTTTCTACCACAGCGCGTTCTGTTAGCGGCTCACCCGCAACCACTACGCCCGCAGCATGTTGCCCAAATGACCTCATAACGCCTTCTAGTCTTGTAGCGTGGCCCCAAATTTCAGGATTTGCAGCCTTAAACTTTTCAATGTCCGGCACAGCCTTAGCTGCCTCTTCGAGAGTAAATGACTGACCATGTTCTTTCGGCACAAGTTTAGTTGCTGTAAGTTCAATGCCATTCATGCCGTAAACTCGCCCTGTGTCGCGAAGCGCTGATGCCGACGCGAGCGTAGAGTAGTTGGATATGCCAGCAACCCTGTCGCTGCCATATTTCTCCGTCAGATACTCCACGACCAGATGCCGTTTAGAACTCATGAAGTCTAAGTCCGCGTCCGGCAAGTCCAGACGTTCAGGGTTAATGAACCGTTCAAACAACAGATTGAAGCGAATAGGGTCAACGTCCGTGATGCCTAGCAAATACGCAACCAGCGAACCGCCGCAGTTATGAACCGGAATGCCCTCGACGTTGTAAGAGTGCGTGTTGGCAACAGTCAAGTCATGCACCTTGCCCTTGTAGTGGCGAGTTTTTTTACTAACGAGTTTTATAGGGTCGCTCATTTGTATTTATCCTCATCTTTCTGTCTGGCGAAAATTATCTTGTCAAAATACTTTCTAAACATAGAATCTCTAGCTGTCGATCTAGGTATCTTGACACCTAAGAGCCTTTGACTGCTTTTCTCTGTAATTAAAACCATTTTGTCAGCGTGACCCAGGCGTATCAACTCAAGAGACTTGAACAGTTTCGCCCTAAGTTTGCCGAACTTCTCTCGACGCTTGCCGATATATCCGCTCTTTACCTCACACCACCACTTGATGCCATCAACAAATTCAACCTCGTAATCAACAAAATACTGCCTCACGCCTTCAAACTCGTATTCAATAATTGGTCCACGCCTGACCATCTTTACATCATCGTTTTGCTCAAATGCCAACAATGTCGCAAGCTCGTATGAACTATCAAAATGAAGCCACCCCCATTTCGATAGGTAATCACCGGAAATCCCCCGCCCGTTCCATGACTGTCTCGAACGCAGTTTTTCCCTCACATCCTCCCGTTGATTGGCTGCAATTACGTTTTCGCGCATCTTTGCCAACTTTTCAGGGTTTTCCGACCAAAACTTTGAGACACCAGCGGCATTCTTCGCTTTTTGTTCCGGCAATGACTGAACTTTCATTTGCGCTTCAGAGTTTCGACTGCGCCAACTTTCATCAGCAGAAGCAACCTTCATTACACACTTCGGACAGACTGCACCATTCACCACCTTCCGCTTGTTTAAGTGCTTAAAGTCACTCTCATGACGAGATCCGCAAACTTCGCAATCAAACACAACCTTCAGCGCCTTGCTCGAATAGCAATTTCTATGCTTTAGGTAGAAGGCATAATCGACAGGCAACTTTGCGAGAATCGCGGCTTTCAAATCGTCAGGCAGATGGTGATGACGCGGGTTCAAACCGTTTAGCGAGTTCCGATACATCATCAAATTCGTCCTCGCCGCACAATTCTTCCGCGACAACCCACCCTCTGTTTCTGGTGTAGAACTTGTGATCTTTGGTGCATTCGATTCTGACGCCATTGCTGAACTCCAATTCCATGATTTCTTCATCGCGGTCAAACTCAAGAGTCGCTATGACTTCCTGCGTCGAACCATCGTGCGCCAGAACCTTGTCGCCAACTGAAAATTCCTCAATCGCCTTAGTCATTCCTGACTTATCGCATACTACGCGATGCCCTGGCAAAAAACAAGAACCGCGCCCCGGCCCCACGATGATATCGTTTCTTTTTGCCCACGCAACCAGATCCTCTGTCAGCAAAAAATAGCCAGAGAAACCCATCTTCTTCAAGATAGATAGCTCGTACTCAAGCCGCTTTTTGTATGTCGGCATTAACTCTTTTGGGGGCAAATACCCCATCACCGGCTTTGTGAACCTACGGCCCCAACCTTCAAGACATTTTTTACCAAGTGTCAGAAATTCATTTTCTGCCATCTGGGGCAGAGAGGGCGGCAACTTCTTGAATTCGTAGGCGCACATTGTCGCCAACCTTTCGATATTGGCGATGCCTTGCGACCAGATCAAAGGCTCGTTTGCGCCGTACCATTTTATTTGTCGCGTATGCGCCTTTTTAACGCGCTCCACCAGCGATTTTGGCTCGCTGAACCCAAAGTCTCTAATGAATTGCTTTGGTCTGTGCGCTATATCCATCTTGGTGTTCGAAGTGATTGCGCCAAGCACTTCCAATGTTGCCGCATCACCGTTCGATTGATAGAGCGTCGGATAGGTTACAACTGATGGTATCCCAATGCGTTTTGACAGACTGATCGCCTTATTGTTAAGAGTGTCGAATAGCGGCGTATCAATCGGAACAAGCTCAATAAATGTCGGGAATTCTGCCGCTAATTGTCTCACGATTTTTTCGTGATCTGGATGGTGAAAGACGTTGAAAGTGTCCCCTGTTGAAATCGCCACGCCTTTGAGCGCCAGCACTTCATCCAAACCAACCCTAGCGTGATAGTAAAAATACTCCTTCGAGTAACCTTTGGACAACAACTTCATCAGTGACTTAACTCCGTCATCGTTCAAAGCGAACGCCTTAATGAAGAAGGAACGGTTCTCGATCGCCTTCATGCCGGAAGCTTTTGCTGGCGGGCGGTAAAGCGGAAAGTCGTACACGCGAATGCGACAGCCGACGATGGGCTTCAAGCCGGCCTTTTTCATCTTGTTCGAGAACGCCACCATAGCGTGTAATGACATAGTATCCATCAACGCAACAGACTCATAGCCGAGTTCCTTCGCTTTATCAACGATATGATCTATTTGCAGCATTGATTCGCCAACGGAAAAATCCGATCTTACCGCCAGCGCATGATTTATATTCATGCTTCCACCTTGTCGAAACAATTACTGTCAATCATGAGCAGGCTCAATTCTGGATCGTCAACTTCCACAATGTATGTTAGCTCCGGCTCCGTTATGCTATCCGCGTCGATATTGGTGATCGTATAAATTCTTGTCTTCATGTGACTCAAGCCGAAGGCCGTGCCAAAGCATTGCTCCAGCCCCCAGTCATTGAACCTGATCTTGTCGCCAACCTTCATCTTCGTCATATCTGCTACCCCTTATACTTTTCCCAAATAACCAAAATCTCGGTGGGTGGATTGCTTGATCCACCTGGCACGGAATAAGTTCCGCCTGTATATACTGCGTACGCGCCTTCGTAATACAGGGCCGGCATCATCTGCATCTCTCTGAACCGCCAACCTTCATCTTCGTCTGGTGGCACCAAGGTCATCATGCTACTGCCCGCTACATGAGCTATGCCCTTATCCGGCAATATACTCAATGTCGGCATCATCTGCCTCGTTATTCGCGTTTCAAAACTCATATTACGCTCTTAAATCAGGGTTAACTACTATTCGACCTTCTATTTCCTGAGCAAGACCAAAGCCCGTCAAAACCGGCAACACGATACCGACATGTGATGATGCTGAACCTTCAGTCCAATCTAGCCGCTCAATAAACGTACTCTTTAGCTCTTTTCTAGTGAAGCCACCCGCTATCAGACAGTCAATAGCAACAGCGACAAAACGTGGCTGACGGTCTGACATTGCGTTGCGCCCCTCCTTGATATCTTCTCTTATCTGCGAGAGTAAACCGCTCTTACACAACGTCTCTGCCAACTTTTTTGGGTTCTTTGCACTAATGGCAGAAATAACCGCCTCATCTTTTGGCGATATCGAGAACTCTATAATCTCCTTTTTGGAGATGCGTTCTGTCGCCTCTTGAATCTTGGATTGAACCGCAATATCTGATACGTCCTCTGTCACTTTTTCTTCAATGCCTGATTCGAGTTTTACCTTTATCGCATCATGTTTGCGAATAATGTCCGATACGTCTATCAGTCCTCTGATACTTTCGAGCGTAAGCATCGCTTCCTTGCCGCAGGCTTCTATACAGCCGCACTCTCTACACACATTCGAGTCTCGCGAGAAAACGGATATCGCCCCATAGCAACCTGGCGTACTATTCATACCTAAACCTCCTCATTGTCGATTCAAGCTGACTAAGAGCGGCTTTGATCGCCGTTTTACTTACACCCGCTCGCTCAAGTATTTGACAAGCGAACGAAAAACTATCCTTCTCCCTGTCGGGAGAGGCATGGATGCCAAAACCTAACGATCTGGCGAATTTCGCATGTTCGTTTTTGCAAGCTATCTCACGTTGAATAACCGACGGCGGCATAACTGTCCATTCAAGAATCGTTTTGGATAATGGACTTAATCTGCTCATAAGGTTTTCCACTTTAAGAGAAACCTCTGCCGACAATTCCGGATTTTGCGAGTGATCAACTAAAAAATCTGAAACAAAGTCGTCTTCCTCGCCCTGAGCCATTTCGCTTAGTTCCTGCGTAGAACGCACACCTGCCTCAACGCGCTCAAGCTCAAACTTCTCCACAATCTTGTTGATTCTAAAGTAAGCCACTCTTATAAAGTAGCTGGACAGCAAACCTTTGCTTGCGTCGAAAGATTCGGCGCTTTTAATGAAAACGATGGACATTTCCTGAAAAACGTCCTCGTATTCTACGCCTGCCCCTATCGCCATCAACCTACCGTAGCCCTTGCGGGCTACGGTATGAATCAACCCGATATTATTGGCATACAGCCGATTGATCTCAGCGGCGCTCATAGCTGAACGCCCAGATTAGCCGAATATCCGCTGCGCGAGACCGTCCACAACCTCTCTGTCGATCTTGGACAGCTTGTTAGTGAAGCTCAGAGTAAGACCTTGACGGAACGAACCGCGCTTCACGCCGATTTTTGCCGCGTAGATCAGAGTGCGCGGCGAAATAACATCGCTGATCTTTGCGCCGTCATAGGCTTCGCGAACAAGCCCCGCGAAATCGACCATCTTATCCGAATCCTTTTTCGTCAAGCCGACATGATTCTGAAGAATGCGCGATTCGTCCGCCTTCTTCATGTATTGCTTGTGGATCACCATACCGAAACGATCATAGTTCGCGCTATTGCCGATACTCGTACCTTGATACAAGCCTGTCTCGTCGCCAGAGCCGTTCGTATTCGCTGTCGCGATAATCCTGAAATTCGGATGCGGCTTGATGATGCGCTGATGCGGCGGAGCATCTTTGATCATCAAGGGCTTACCTTCAAGTACAGCCTGATAGACCGAGCTAACAGACGGCAGCATGAAGTCATATTCGTCGGCGGAATATACCCACCCGTTCAGCATTGCTGTTGGTAGTGGCCCAAGTTCAAAGACCGTGTTGCCGTCGCGCACAGTCCACTGCCCGACGATATGTGCCTCTTCGGTGTTTACCGTATGCTGAACGCGAATAAACGCTCTCCCTGTGCGAGCGCAAACTTGCTCGACCAGTTCAGACTTACCAGAGCCTTTGTGACCCCAGATCAGCGTAGGTATCTTGAGTTCAAGCCCAAGAATCACGTTCTTGAGTTCGTCCGTATCGAATACATAGTCCTCCGAAACTGTCGGCACAAGCTCTGGATAAGAGCTGTTGGACACAACAGAAATGGGTATCGCTTCGCCCTTTGCAGACATTGCGCCTTTCGCCTTGCCGAGATTGAAGACCTCATGAAAAGCACGACGAATGATCGTATCGGGCGGCACGATACCGCCTGATTCTTCCATCTTTTTCTCCACCATTTCTGCCGGCGCAGTCACAGATGACTTATCTGTGGACGCAACAGAAGCCGCTTTCTCCTTCAGCTTCGCCTTTGCGACTTCTGACAGAAGTGGCGCATCGGGAAACTGCCCAACGTAATCTTCAACCGTCATTGTTGGATGATCGTTCTTCAAGTGAAGATGAATAGAGTGAACTTGAGCGCCGCAAACCTGGCAAGTGATTTTTTCAGTCATAGTGAATCTCCTTTAGTTTTAAAAGTACAGCAAAGCGCTGCAACAAGATGAATAATATATAAGCAAAATTGGGAAAGCAAGTAATAAGTGACTTATCCGCTCACTTTCCCTAAGAGTTACTGAACCAGCAAATGTCTAAGCTCCTTAACAACGTGACGCGGAAGCTCCGATACCTCGTTAATCACGATACTCTTTGAGTAATATTTGTCCACGCAGTCCGTCATAATCCCCAAACCGACGATCCGTGTGCCGGACTTTTCTATATCCTTGATCACGTCTTTTAGATGCTTATACAATGCGCTCGAATCGCCATACGCTGCCGGATTTCCGTCCGACAAAACCATCATGATTTTTCCGGTTTCTCTACGGGCCTTTAAGCGATTAGCGGCGATCTGAATGCACTCGCCATCGACGTTGTTAGCTAGAATTCGCGAATTTGGTAGCCAGCCGAAGCGCTCCCTAACTTTGGCATTGATTCGTTCGTCAAAGCTCTTCAGAATCGGCATATTCAGCGGTTCGTATCTGGAAAATTTACGACCTAGCTTGGATTCCGCCTCTGACATTTCCGGTGTTGTCTCCATCTCACCTGTTGTGAATGCCAAAACTTCATGCTTTATCTGAAGCCGCTCAAGCACTTGGCTCAGTGCGTAAGCGGCTTGCGTTGCAAGATGAATTTTTGCGCCACTCATCGAGCCAGAAGCATCAATCACAACTTCAACCGCCACGTCCTTACTTGTCGCTTCGTGCTTACGACGGAAGACGCGATCGTCGCCCATAGCCAACCGAGACAGATTTGCGGCGTGCAATCTGCCGCTTCGTTTACCCGGCTCCCATTGCGAAAGCGATCTTGCAGCTATTGCTCGCTCCAAATCCTTTTGAAGCGGCGCTACCATGTGATCAACAGCGCTGGCAAGGTCTTTAAACATATCCGGGTAATACCCAGAACCCACACGCAGCGTTTCCACCTTATCCTTGTCCTTAGAAAAGATAAGGTAAGGCGCAGATTTGGCGGCATCTGTAGCGTCATGAGATATCAAATCGCTCACAGCCTTATCGAAACCATTTGCCAGCTCTTTTTCTATCTCGGAGACATAACCAGAGTCGCTAAGTTCGCCTTCTCGACCCTCTGGGGCCGAGAGTTCCCCAGACTCTCCTGACGTATCGCCTCCGCCCTCGTCTTCACTCTCGTCTTCGCCTTTCTCTTCGCTTTCTCCGGCATCTTCTCCGTCTTTAGACTCTTCGCCCTCGTCTTCGCTTTTCTCTTTTTCCTCTTCCTCCGAAGAACTCTTCTCAGATTTTTCACCTTTCCCGCCGCTCTTGCCTTTGCCTTTGCCTTTGCCTTTGCTCTTACTCTTGCCTTTGCCCTTTCCAGAACCTTTGCCTTCCTCATCGTCTTCGCCTTTCGGCGAATGATCAGCAAGAATAGCGTTTATTTCTTTGGCAAGATCGAGAGCGTCTTGAGAAGATGCCAGCGCTTGAATTCGAGGCTGAAAATGTTTGATCTTTTCGTACAGAGGCTCGACGTAGCTCATTTTGTCCTTCATGTACTCTTTATAAACCGCCTGATCTGCCATAGACCTCATAAGCGGAACCATCAGCATTGCGATCAGTTTGTTGGTGTCTTTTGCCGCAATCGCTTCGTTCATTCGCGGCGTTGTAAATTTGTCGAGAAAGAACTTGCCGGTAACGCCCAGGTTCCAGCCACAGCCAGAAAATTTCTTAGCCATATTCTTTTCGATTCGACTGTCTTCCAGCAACTCGTACATGCCTTTATCTTGCTTTGAAGGCTGCACGGAGAAGTCGGTAAACAAAATATGCGCGACTTCATGATCCAGAAAACCCTGAATCGCGTTACATAGCTCGGTGGACGCATTATCTGGAAGATAAGGCAGGTTTACCAAAACCGGACGACCTGTATGATCGGTGCGGACATACGCATTAATTCCGCTCTGAGTTACTTCGATGCCCTTGCCGGAAAGCATCTGAGTGATTTTCACCACTGCGTCACGCAATACTAAAACTCGTTCATTCATAAAACCTCCTAAGTCAACTGTGACTGAATAATTTTCTAAGACAGAGCGAATGATAGCGACCCCATTTAGGAGTCGCAAGCTATCCATCTAAATTTCCTAAACTAGAGTAGGGCGCTTAATTCGACTCTAACAGAATTGCCGCAAATTGAATTGATTATCAATGACTTGGTGCCATTGTGTTCGTTTATAACGTGCATAATAAAAGAACCTACATCCATCGTTTCCTCAATAGTTGAAGACGCTACCAAGTCCGAAAACTCTTCAACTCCGATCTTCATTATCATATCTCTCCTTTGGTGCTGTTATTTTTTACTTAAATTACACGGCATCGCTCTCGAAAATCATCTGTAAACGACTCTTATATTATAGTAACCTTTCGCTGAACTTTCAATGAAAAAAAGTAATAAATATCAGGCAATTCTTACACTTTAAACTGCATACAATATGTTTTGAAACTGCATACAATTTGACAAAACGCTAGACATTGAGGGGTGTTTTGGAAAATAATTCAGTGCTGCATTATTTAATGTGCGGGGACGCTCCCTTTGACTATAATAGTAAAGTCAGCACAATTCAATGCAGAATCGCTAAAGGAGAGAGATATGAGCGCAGCAGCTAGAAAGGCACAGCACGTTCCGCGTTCTGTAGCAGAATATATTTCCGCGCAGATTCATCTGTGTGGAAAGTCGCAAATTGATATTGCCCGTGAAACTGGCTTTGAAAAGCCAAACGTGATTACCATGATCAAGCAGGGGAAGACAAAATTGCCAATGGATAAAATTGGCAAATTTGCAAAAGCAATAGAGGTTGATCCGATATATCTGTTCAAAATGTGCATGGCCGAATACTGGCCCGACACCGCTAAGGAACTTCAGAAAATATTCGGTCAGCCAATGCTCACAGAAAACGAGCTTGATATCATTCAGGTGTTCCGCGACAGCAATGTACTAAATCCAAAACTACGCACTGACGAAGAGCGCAAGGAATTACTGGCATTTGCTAACAAACTTAAAAGCGATAACTGATTGAACCTTCTACATAGCCATGATATTCTTGGCTATGTACTGGGAAAATCGTCATTCGATTACCGCTGGTGAACTCAGGCGTGGGTTAGAACAATTACCACGCCCATTCCCTTCCGCTATTCTGTTTGGCTTAGACTCAAGCCTATCGACAGAAAATACCATCATGCTTACATGGCCCCAGGCGAACGAGATGCGACGCTCTGGAAAGCTATCTTGTTTTGCTAGCCATATTATCGACTCTCAGCCTATTCATATCGCCAGCCCTTACACTTTCTGGCGCGAAATTAACGGTAAACCTATGCCACTGTTCGGCTTAGAACAAATCATCTTTGACGTATTTGGCATTTTGTGGCCCGAATTAAAGATGGCATTTAATCGAATGATCTGGATAGATGAGGAAGCAGAGCTACGACATTTCAATATTCAAATCTCAAGACTTATCGACCAGCTCAGTCAGTAACTTACCTAGCGCCTCCCACGCTTGGCGCATTTCGTCGGCGTAATCGTGTCGCTGATAAATCCGCTTTACTCTGTTTTGCTCCGTGTGATTCAGAACGCGCTCGATCACTTCTGGCATAATGCCTAGCGATTGCATCAACGTCGCTCCCGTTCTCCTAAGATCGTGTGGCGTCCATTCCCCACCGGATAACATCAGCGCGTTACTTTTAGGCTCATAGTTTGAATATGGAATTTTCTTTCGTTTTTCTGAAAGATCCTGACGCTCACGAATCAGCCTCGTCATAGTTCGCTTCTGTACTGGCGCGTCGTTCGCAGTGTTTGGAAAAACATATATCGAATTTGGATAATCAAGTTTCTGTCGCTCGAATTGCCGCGCCGCAAAATCGCTCAGATAAACGATGTGGTCTCTTCCATTCTTGCTGTTTTCTTTTGGGATATACCACCTTCTATTTTCAAGGTCGATATCCTTCCACAGCGCTTTTGTTGTCTCGCCTATTCTCGTGCAACAGGACAACATTATCCATATCGCATTGACAGATTTTTTTGGCAGGCGAGCGCCAGATAATTTGTCGCGCAGTTCTACTACTTCCGATCTGGACAAGGCTCGATCGCGCTCAACGTCAGAGTAATCTGGCGAGGTAATAGCGCTATTTTTTAGCAATGCGGTTGGGTCGTCTTCGATCAGCGTCTTCCAAGGTCTTCTTGCGGCGCCCCATTGGAACATCTGCTTCAAGTTCTCCAAACGAATGACAGCAGTTCTGTTCTTGCCCATAGCAACAATGGGAGCCAACGCATCGCGAATATCCTTCTCTACTATCTCGCGCAGCCGAATATCCGCGAGCGCTGGCATAACGTCGCGCTCCATCGAATGACGCAATTCTTTGCCGTCATCTTTGCGCCTAACCGTTGTGATCCAATCTTCAAACAAGTCACGCACAGTTTTATTTGACAGTGTTTCCTCTTCGATCTTCTTTGTAGTCTTCGCTCTTTCTTCTTCGCGTTTATCATGAAAGTCCAGACCTTCGCTCGCGAGCCGACGAATAAACTCAGCCTCTTTTCTAGCATCTGCCAATGAAATATGCGCGTCGTCGCTAGTAATACCCCACGGCGCTTTAAGCGTGTATTCTCTTGATTTACCTTTAACGCTGTAATACACGATCCAGGTCTTCGTGCCATCAACCGCAACCCGCATGTATAATCCTCTACTGACCAGTTTTTTGTACGGTTTATCTGCCGGTTTCCAAGAAGTGATCTCTTTTATCGTTGCGTCTTTTGCCATAATCAGCTCTCACATGAGTTGGTGCAATTATAGCCGCAAATCGCTTCAAATTGAAATTTTGTGCCGAGGTCGTGCCGAGGTTATTCTTGGATAGCAGTGGTTTGGAATGGATGGCATTGGACGATAAGTGCTTGTAATTGTTGCTTAGTAAGCTGATAGTGAAGGATTAAATGGTACACGGTACATGCAGGGTTTAAGAGTCGCCACCTACAACATCCATAGGTTGCTGCATTCTTGTACTTCGAGATATTTTCAGTAATATCAGGACTTTACAATCAACAGCCACATTCACCTCTTACGCTCCAGATTGGTCGTGCCGAGCTAGTGCCGAGGTTATTAGATTGCTGTGCCGAGTTTCTGCTCGCGGCAATACGCTCTTGAATCCAATTCTCAACTTCTTTGTCAATCCAGGCGGAGATATTTGCCGACAGTTTTATCGGCTGCGGGAAGGTCTTGTCCTTCACCATCTTCCATATTTGAGAGTTACTAAGCCCAACCCGCTCTTTCACGGCAGGCAGCCTTAGCATTGTAGTTTGCTGCTGGTGCATTGAAATTCCTCCATCCCTAAAGACGGAGAAATTATAACTCACGGATGACTTAATAACAATGTCGGGTGATATTTGTGAAACTTCTAAGAAAGAACAAATGGGAATAACTCACAGATGACATTATAGCGAGCCACTTTCGTAAATCACTTACCGTCTTCTGCTTCTTCTCGTGGCGCGATTATTTTTGCGGTAATCATTTCAAGAAATGCCATCATTGTTATGAGAGACACTTCTTCTCCACGATTATTAAGTAACTGCATCACACTTCCCGTTCTGGTTTGAATTACTCTACTGCTCCAGGGAAAGGTGGCTTTGATTGCGTTATATTCCTCTTTGTTCATGTCAGCTCTTCTTAAAAACTTGCCTTATCATCCCTAAACCTGACGAAGCGTGGGTGACGCAAAGAACCGTCAGGCGTGTACTCGTGAAATTCAACCTCAATGAAACGGCCAAGAAGTCGCCCCGGCAAAATAAGCGTCTCTCGCGGAGAAACGTCATGTCTGTAAGCTTGCCAAAACGTATCGCGCTGCTCGTCCGAAAGCCCAGAGCCTACATTTACCCTAACTCCGTTTTTCAGTTCGCAGACCAAAGCGCCTAGCATACCCTGATACTTGTTTATGCCTTCTTCTGCGCCGACGATTCTTACCTCGACGGTTTCCTCGTTTTTTATTTTCATCCACGCATGATTGCGTCTGCGGTGATATAGTCCATTCGGGTCTTTCACAATCAGACCTTCGAGACCACGTTCTCTCACTTTGGCGTAAATTGAGTGAATTTCCGCAACGCTGTTTACCGTATAGGCGCGAATGATTTCAACGGATCTCGGATCGAATCCCGCCATGAACCTTGTCAGGCGCTCGCGACGTTCTGTGTATGTGCCGACGCTAACGCTCCCTTTCTTGTCTTCGTGCGTAAAGCAATCTCCATACAGCATGTCAAACACATGAAAAATTGCATCCTTGGCCTGCCCGTCCATTCTTCTTACTTCGCTCACTGTTTTGTTGAAGGAGCCTGACACCATTTCTCCATCCAGTACGATGGTTTCGGAATCCACGAATTCGTCACTTGATGCCGGCAACGACATTCTGAATTTGCGTCCCTTATCAAGCAAATCCATCTTGATGTGGTCGAAATTCAAAAACTCCTTGCCGCTTCGCGAGAAGAAACGCACCTCATTTGCCGATTCCTTGATGAACGCGAGAACTCGAACGCCGTCCAATTTTGGCTCTACGATTTGAGGCCACCGATTCACCCGCTCTTCCTCGAATTTGTGAGCGAGCATACAGTCGAATGTTGTGATTAACCCAGGAATAGCGCTATTAACGGTTGACTCGGAAAATAGAT